>Ga0102953_1001285_pt1 | contig 16094 bp, 12 predicted proteins | sample SalPon2A_C_D2_MG_FD_78509 | JGI IMG/M metagenome (GOLD analysis project Ga0102953, IMG submission 78509) | Soil microbial communities from South San Francisco under conditions of wetland restoration - Salt Pond MetaG R2A_C_D2_MG | ecosystem: Environmental > Terrestrial > Soil > Wetlands | place... | reverse complement strand
TCAGTTTAACAAAGCTGTTATCGAATATGTAAGCTATATGTATGACAGGGATTTTCTTCACTTAATAGTTGTAGAAGATCAATTCAAAGAATTTACAACCGGAATGTACTTCCAGAAAGAATGTGGTAAAGATTTTAACAAAGTTATCAACGATCTCAAACAGAATATGGAGGTTATAGAGGATAAACTTTTTGGAGGCAAAGAAACAATTAACTTGCTTAAGGCTCTTTATGAGGGTACTGCAACCGTAAAACTAAAAGTAAGAATAGAAGATGTTAACGATGAATTCCAAAAAAACGGATTAAAAGATTTCAGTCCCTACGGAAATTATGTACCGGAAGATTTGAAGTTTGTTGGGGATGAGATACCGGAATAAAATATAATAATAAAAAGAAAGGAGGAACTGCCATGCGAACGTAAAACCAATAATTTAAGCAATGGCACGTAAAACAAAACAACAAAAAGGTGCAAAAAAATACGGTCGAAATAAAAGACCTGTTGATTCTGCAACCTCAGCATTTGTTCGTGGTAAAATTTCCTTTGAATCTTATGCAAAGGATAAAAAATTAGCCTCTAAATGAGGCTTTTTTATTAATCCAAAAAATCCCCTACTTTTGAGTAAATATTTTCCCAATGCCAGAATATTTACCAGCTGATAAGTACTGTGTCATAAACGACAATGATAGTGTACTAAGAAAAATTGTCCTAAAACTCCCATCACCACCACCAAATCATTTAATAGACGGATACGGATTACCACCTACCGAGAATTATTTCCGAAAGCTAAAAGTCCCTGAGAAACTTATTTTAATAGAGGAAAGAGCAAAAAAAATAACCGATGAGTATAACGATAGCCAAGCAACAAGATCAAAAAACGGATTTCATGACCAACAGGAATTCTGGAAAATAATAGAATCTGAAAAAGAAAGTCTCACTGAAGAAATAAAATGGCTTAAGAAATTCCATTGGCATATGCGTTATGGCTATTGGTTTATGTGCTATGATCCATGGAAAAGAAAATCTAAACCAGTATGGATTACTCCATGGCACTTTTTTTATCTTAACTGTTATTGGATAGAAAAAGCTCAAACATATCCTGAATATCGTGACAGGGACAGAAGGGCAGAAGTAGCTGCATGGTATTCATTCACCACTACTGAGACATTTAAAAATACAAATCCTGAAACCGGTGAAGCTATTGGCACTGAGATGGTGGATGTTGGCAGGAGAACCATGTTTGGAACATTAGAACCAAAGAGAAGGCGTGGAGGAGCTACTAACAGGTCATTAGCGCATGGATTGTGGATACTTATGATGAAAAAAGCCGCCAACTGCACTATAGTAGCTGATAAAGGTGATCACGCAGAAGAAATATTTAAAACGATGCTGTCTCCTGCATGGGAAAAACTACCTATGTATATCAGACCTTCGTGGAATGGAGACTATAAACCAGATAAAGCAATTGTTTTAAGGCCACCAAAATCAGAAAGAAGAGTAGCCCATTTAAACGGAAAATTCGGATATACAGCTACATCATCTCAGGGAGGTAATGACTTTGACCGATTAGATTACATTTTACAGGATGAGCAGGGTAAAAAAACAGAAAGAGCCAATGTAAGGGAAAGGTCAGATATTAACCGATTGACCATGGCTCAGATGTTAATTATTCACGGATACTCCGACAACCCATCTACAGTAGAAGAAATAGAAGAAGGAGGTGGGGATTATCATGAGATGTTTGATTTGTCTAATTTTTATTTTAGAGATTCAACTGGCCAAACGCTTTCTGGATTTATGTCAATATTTATTCCGGCTCCTGATGGTGCTGATGGATTTATAGATAAATGGGGATATTCAGTTATTAAATCACCTACTGAAGATCAGATAAAATATGCACCTCATAATAATACGTATGTGAGTATAAATATGGGTGCAGAACAGATGTTAAAGGAAAAACTACAAATATTCTTAAACGATGGTTCACCAGCTAAACTTAATCAATACAGACAATTACTCAGAAAAAATCCGTTGGATTCATCGGATTGTTGGCGTGGTACTACAGGAGATATGGGGCTTAATGTTCTTATACTCGATAAGGCTTTAAATGACGCAAGGTATTTATCAAGTGAGATTATATCTACTTACAGGATGGAATGGAAAGGTGGGCAAAGGGATACCGAAGTAGTGCTTATTGATGATCCGAATGGAAGATTTTTAATTTCTGATAAATTTGTTGGAAGATGTAATAAATGGAAATATGGTATCTCTAATCATTATGATGAAACTCTTAAACGTAGGGTAACTGCCAGAATGCCTTTTAACCCTTTAATTACTACAGGAGGTTTTGACTCATTTCAATTCAGGACCACATCACAGATAAAAAGTATTTCTTATGGGGAAAATACTAATCTGTCTGATGGAGCCGGAGCGGTACTGTTAAACTACGATTCAGCTATAGATGCCGGTAAGGAAGAACAATATTGGCTTACACCCAGATTTATTTGTACTTACAGAGCAAGGCCATCTTTAGATATTTATATGGAAGATATGATTATGATGGCCTTCTATTTTGGATGCTTAATGAATGGAGAGCGTCAGACATCGGCGATTATAGATTATTTTATCAAGCGCGGATATGCGGGATACCTTAACTATATGAAAGATATTGACGGGAAGGTGAATGGCTCCCCTTGTATTTGGGGTGGACCGGAAACAAAACAGGATATGCTTAACTTTACAAAAGATCATATCGATCACCATGGACATAAAGAAATTCACACTCCTTTACTGGAAGAATGGAAATCAATACCAAGCCCTGATAAAATGCCTCAGTATGACTTATTTGCAGCGGCAGGATGGGCTTTATACGCTTATAATAAAGGTTATCAACAAACACTCGAAAGAATATCTCATCGAAAAGTAATAGACATATCAAAGTCTATTTTAAGGCCACACGATATCACTACCTAAAAAAGTAGTTTTTTTAAATCGTTATTTTTGGTAAAAATTCCAGAATGGCAAAAATTCCTGACGTATCAATTCAGGCTATAAACGGAATGTTGTTTCCTGATATGGAAAAAACACCGAAAGCAGAGAAGTTGACCCCTAGATATTCGTTACAGGTAATGAAGGCAATATACGGTCAATATGCTAATAATCAAGGAGATGTACCATTTTCAGGACTCGATCAATATATCGATTCTTTACGTATAATAGCCAGAGGCAGACAAACACCAGATCAATATCAGAAATACTTTACTGACGGGAAGATACCGTCACTCAATGTTTTAACAGATAGAGGGTTAGAAGCAAGTGAAGCTGATGCATCCAGAAAAGGATGGTTTACAGGGATGTGGGAAACCTTTAACCCAATAGTCAACATGAAGACCATGGCTAAAGGTAAATTTCTCAATCAGGATGCGGATATTAAATGTAACATAGTAGATGCAGATGCTACGATAGGTGAAATAGAAAGAGTCAATCAGGAATGGGTAAAAACCAAATTCAGACCATTATTTAATTACCTCCGTACTCAAATCGGATTACCGGAAGATAACAGTTCATCGGCAGGATCATATCAGGAACTTGTTGATATTAAGAATGAGGGAGCTTTTAAAGACAGGTTTGTAATTGCCATCGAAGAACTGTTAAAACATACAGAAGATATCTCAGATTGGAGTATGACACTCAAAGAAAAGCTGTTTGATGATATATTCGATATAGGAGTAGCCTTTGCTCTTGCAGATTATGACCCTACAGAATGTAAAGTTATATGGAAATATCTTGATGTTAAAGATGCAGGAGTACAATACTCCTTCCAGAAAGATTTTAAAGATTCACAGATGTTCTACTGGTTTGAATACTGGAATATGAATAAGGTGCGCCAGAGGATCAGTAAATTCAAAAATTCTGATGACAGGACTATGCAGATGGAAGACTTAGAGAATTTAGCTTCCAAATACAAAACATACCAACAAAATATCAATTCGTTATGGTTCAATGAAAAACAGCCTGATAACTACAATATGTCAGATATGACTGTTTGTGTAATGAGAGGAAGATGGATGGATGTAGAGAAAACGAAATACAGCGAATATGTGAAAGGAAGCAAGCCTAAACAAGTTAAGTATAGTGAAGGTCAGGAAAACAATAAAGCTTATAATATTACAGAAGACAGAGAACTTAGAAGATATGATGCCACATGGATAGTAGGATCTGATTTTGTTAGTGAATACGGCCCGGCCAAGAACCAGGCATTTAAAAATAAGAACCAGCCTACACTTGGTTTTGCTGCCTTTAAATTAATGGAGAAATCTTACATAGAAAGACTTACTCCTATAGCTCATTTATTTGCTATTGCCTTTATTAAATTCACTAATGCACTTGCCAAAGCTCAGGATGACTTCATAGACTTTGATGCTGATAAATTAGCTCAGATGACAGACGGAGGTAAGAAATATGAACCTCTGGAAATGATACGGGTTATGCGTCAGGAAAACCTATTTATTCATTCCAGTGAAGGTATGGATCATAGCGGAGGAGATGATTCGGCAGTAAGAAAAGTGGAAGGAACTATTGGATCAATTGTAGTTCATCTTGATCTTATGGAGCGTTATCTTCGATTAGCTGAGATGCAAACAGGTATTTCCCCGACAATGATAGGTGCCACTCCTGATCCTAATACCCCTGTGAGAACAGCGCAGATGAGTATGAATTCAACAGATATATCAATGTCGGTGCTTACTCATGCTGTTATGAAAATTAAAACAGACTTAGCAGAGCAGAGTATACCTATGATCAAGAATTTACTTGATATTGACCCGGATGCACGAACAAATTACGGAAGAGTAGTAGGTATTGATGATATAGAATCTATTATTGAAAGTGAAGGACAACTGGATAATATGGGTATTAAATTATTCCCAAGACCTACAAGAGAAATGGTTGATAGAATCCTTCGATATGCTGAATTATCTATCCAAAGAGGAGATATTGATCCTATCTCGGTTGCTGAACTGGATTACCATATAGAACGTGGAGGTAATTTCTTACAGATGCTTTATAAACTTCAAAATGAGATTAAAAAAGAGAGAGATCGTAAAGACAAACAGCAACTAGCCGTTCAAAAACAAATAGCAGACGGACAGGCTCAACAACAGCAAATACAGAATCAGGCTGAGATGAAAATGCAACAAGAAAGAACGCAGATGGAAGGAGTAAAAGCTAATAACAAAGCTATGACTGCAATGCTTGTTGATGACAATAAATTCCTTGATGAGATGAAAGGACTCGTTATAAAAGATGCTCAGGATAAAGGTATGGACCCCAAAACTATCTTAGCCGATATGCAGGTTTTAATAGATCAAAGGAAGCAACAATTGGCTCAGGCAGGGTAGTTTTAAAAAACACAAAAAATAAAAGATATATATTTGAAGTAACCAAAAACATAAAAATATCATGGAAGAAGAAGTATTTTACGAAAATATGTTTGTAACACCAACGGATATTCCCGGAGCTAATCACGGAGAAGAAACTGCCGTTGCTACACCTCCTGCAGAGCCTACTGAAACAAAAACAGAACCAGTTAAACAAGAAACTACATCTCCTGAAGAAGTAAAAACAGAGGTTACTACTGAGGAAACCAAGATTACTCCTTCTGAAGAAACGCCTCCCGTTGAAGAAACTACACCTCCTGCAGAACCGGAAAAACCTGAGTATCTTAAAAAGTTCTCAGAATTAAGTGATGGAGAATTGAATTTTGCAAGTGATGACGAGATAAAGGATTTTATCAAAAAACATAAGTCATTAAGTTCAAAAGCTGAAGAACTGGAAAAACATACTCTGCAGGTTCAGGCTATGAAAGAAATTGTCAAAAAGTACACAGAAGAAAATGACATTGTAAAAAAACTTGGAGGAGAAAAAAACTACAAGAATAGTATTATAGCTCTGGAACTTTCAAAAGGAAGAGGTAAACTGGATGATGTTTTACCACTGGCAAGCAGAATTGTAAATAACATCGATACAATGAGTGATTTTGATGCTCTTGTAAATCTTCAAAAACTGGATGCTCCAAACCTCTCAGATGCTAGAGCTAAAAGAGCTACATTAATTGATTTAGGTATTGATACTTCTGAGATTGAAAATTGGGATAATCCCATGGATAATTTGTCAGAAGATGATCAGGCAGTTATTGAACTGCATGCAGCAAAGGCTAAACGTAAACTACACGAAGCTATTAATGCTGTAGAAATACCTGAACAACCTGATGTTATTAAACAACTGGAAGAATACGAAACCGAAAAAAATAATAAAGTCGTTGAACTTAAAGGAAAATGGGGTGAGGTGAGGACTCCTTTAGTGGATAGTCTTGCCAAATTGGAATATAAGGAATATGGCTATGAATTTGAAATACCGCTCGCAGAACGGGAACAGATTGTTGATCAGTTTATCAATGAAGCTGCAAATTTAGGAAAAGAACCAGATGAAGCGACTAAGCAGATGGTTATCCAGAGAATGAAACAGTTTTACAAAAAAGATAATGCTGACAAAATGATCGCTGCTATCGTCTCTCATGTAAAGACATCAACTACAAAAGAGGTAAAAGCAGATCAAAGAAACCTGACTCCGTTAAGAGTGGATGAAACACCCCCACCAGATGTAAAAAGGTTGGGAGTGGGAGATTTTAGTCTATAACTTAAAAAATTAAAATTATGCCTACAACTATAGGTGGTGCTGCAATTACTACTCCTAGCTCGAATATGGGCGTGGGGACCACCGGAACCAAATGGATTAGCTACATGGCAGCAGCTAATTATCTTGACCCGAATTTTGCTCCTACTAATTTCCAGAAATATGGTAAGCCAAATGGTGTTTATATGCGCGATCTATTACGTGCCCGTGGTGCTGAGATGAATCTCCCCATGAGAGCAGCTAATGATCTTAAAGTAGTTGAAGAACTTAACTACGAACGTCCTATCATCCTTCGTGATTCAGTTACGGCTGCAGCAGCAGGTACAGCTTATACTTTCTATCTTAGTTCTGATTGTTATCAGACAGATGCAGACGGAAACCATGTAGCAGCTCCTTGCCAAAAAGATGATGTTATCATGGTACCTGCTCAGTTTTTGCAGTCAGGAGAAAACCAATCCGCTCAGTATTTAGTTACCGCTGTAGCTGATGACGCTCTTGTAGGTGATAAGTTGACTGTGGCACCTCTTGCAGGAACTAATTCTAAGATTGACGCGACTATCCCCGCAGGTACTCCTATGGCAATAGCCAACAACCTGTATGCTGATGGTGAAGGTCAACCTAAAGGAAAGAATACATTCCCTGTGGATTACAGCTATAAATTTGCTACCATTAAATCCACTTACGCATTACAGGAACACGTACTTGCTCAGAAGATGATCATACCTGAATACAACGGTAATCGTTACCTCGTTAATAAGGAAACTGCCCGTATGGAACGTGACCTTGAAATTAAGGAAGATTGGGTATTCTTCACCGGCCAGAAAAATAACAACACTTCTGTCCTCGTAGGAACCGGTATGGATGATCAATCAAGTGCAAAAAGGTCTTGTGACGGAATGTATACTTTGATGAATGATATGTCGATGAACGGATATTATGACACTTCATTCGGTCCTGAACACCTGGATGCTACTAACGATGGTTTTATCTCTCAGCAGGTAAATGCTCAGAGTGCAGCTATCTACGCAGGTCATAGCTTCTATAATGGATTCTGTGATTTATTGAATGATCACCTTCGTGAATATTCAGCTACCGATCTGTATGATCCTATGAAAGGAATGTTGGGTATTACTCCTAAAGTTTATAACTGGAAAGGGGTTGACTATTATATTCAACCACTTCAGAGTTTGGATCGTCCTTCAACAACCGGACTGGCTGTTAACGGAGAAAAAATCTACGAATACTCTGATATGGCAATGATGATCGCTGACAATCCTATCACAGTAGTTAAATTCGGTGATCAGGTTAACGCATCTATCCCTAACGTTGGTATCGGTTATATCAATTATAACGGAGAAAACAGGGGTAAAGTATTCGGTATACTGAAAGGTATGACCAACATCGAAGGTGGTGTACAGGTTGCAAGTGATAAAGGTGGTGTATGGTACTACCTGTCAAGCTCTCCTTATCTTTGGGGTGCAGCATGGAACCAGAAATATTTATGGAGAAAAACGAAAGTAGCAGCTTAATCATAAAGAGTGGGGAGAAATCCCCATTCTCTTTTTTTAATAACCAAAAACAAATAAAATGGCAGTAGTAGTTGTAAACGAAAAAGAATTAAACCTCTCTACAATACTAGAGGGAGAAAAAAGAGACCCTAATGAAGTATGGGCTCTTGAACAGATTGCAGAAATCAGGAAAATAAAGAGTTTCCGGTTTTATAATAGAAAACCTTTGCAAAAAAACAATCTCATGTTTAAGCAAAGGATAAGTATTGACCTCACAGGAACAAGACTAAATCCTAAAACAGGTATTCCTGAAAAATGGAAAATATCTCCCGGTCCTTTGTATAAAAACGGAATTACGATATACCCTAGAAAGGTGTATCAAATGGAGAATAACCTAATCCTTACACCTGATAAAGGGGATAACAACATTTATATTCTTTTCTTTCTTCATATGGTTAATCTTGGTCAATTTGGCTATGTTATCGAAAACAAACAGGTAGAAGCCGAATCAAGAGCACAAACAAGGATACTCCGAAACAAAGTGGAAACTATCATCTATCAGAAGCTTCTTATCACAGAAGTACAGCAAATAGCTTACCGGTATAACCTTTCAAATATCGAAGATAAAGGTGAAGCTGAACTCCGAAACGAACTGTTTGATTATATCGAAGCTCAACATAAAAAGAATGATACCAAAATCGGTTTCCAATCATTCCTTGATGAATTCCAAGGGAATATGTTGTATCCAAGTTTAGCAGCTAAATTAAATAAAGCTACCAAGGATAAGATCGTTGAATACAACAGGGATCAGAAGAATATTAAATATGTCGGTTCTAACCTGATCATATGCCAGATACCGCCAAGCAATTACGACAGGGACAAAGAAGAATATGTAACTAAATTCCTTTTTGATCATGAGAAAGAAAGAAACATCTTCTTAGGAGCCTGTGTTGGTATTTTCGACCAGATAACAGAACAACAGAAAGAACTTCAAACTGAACTAAAAAATCAGTATAGGGAGGAATCAAGGATATTCAAAGAAAATCCAATTCTGGAAAATGTGTCACATATAAGCCAATTAAAATCTTATATGACTACACATGACTTACTTGATAAGGTAGTCTTTCCTGAAGAAATGAAAGACCTAGAAGAAAAGAAAGCTATGGTAAAGAAATTTGAGGATGAGGTAAAATTACATGCTCCTCAGAACGAAACACAGGCAACTACAGCCTGATGTTTTTGGTTATTGTTAATCCCTGCCTTTTATTAGGTGGGGATTTTTTGTTACAATAGCAATCACATCGTTTTCCCGCATCATAAGATATTCCGTTTCCTCAACGTTGATATGAATACCGGCCATCTTTCCGAATAAAACATAATTACCCTCTTTTGCTTCTTTAACATCTTTCCCAACAGCCACTACTGTTCCTGTTTTAGGTTTTTGTTGAACACTATCAGGTATGAATAATCCACCTTTTGTCATTGTTTCTAATGGAGTAGGTTTTATAACCATCCAATCAGCAACCGGTTCTAGTATCATTTCAGACATAATAAGTTTTTTGGTTACTCAAAAGTAGTGGTAAAATATATAATTTCAAAAATTGTTTATCTTAGCTTCGTAATTGAATCATCATGGAAGAAATTAAAAAATATTCTGTAAGTAGTATTCCCCGCAACGAGGTTCTTGGTGATTCACCCTCTTGTGGGGAATCTTGTTTTAATAAAATAAATCTCCCTCCGGGTTCTGACCGTGATACCCTAAAAATCCGGTATACAAATGAGGGAGATGTGAATTGGTGTCTTTTCCAACAATCCTGTCAAGTTTTTCTACCCTTTCTTGAACAGGTCGTCAAGCCATTGATAAATGGGAAAGACCTCGTAAGGGAAATCAATGAAGCTGGGAAGCGAACATTGTGCCAAGTAAAATCTTGGTGACGGAGCCTTAACCAATTCACGACAAATATACGGAGAAATCCTAAATGTTTGTTCAATTACCCGAATAGATTTGACGGAGTAAAAAAGGGTAGTTATATGAAATCACTAAAAACACAAAATCTAAAATAAGTATCTTTGAGAAAACATAGTCTATGACTAATCAGGATGTATGGTATACTGTAAACTCATTTCTCAAGGATAAGAATTTAGAATTGGATCTTAATCAGTTCAATCGTGTCTATGCTTTGGCAAATGAGCAATTAAAAAGAGAATGCTATGGGCCTATTAATGATCCTACAGGATATGAAACAGAATCCCAGATTACCGATGAGCTATTGCCATTTAAATCTGCACCTACAGATATTGCACTTACTTCCGGAGTAGGGACGATGCCTTCAGATTATTGGCATAAAGTAGAAATGATTGTAAAGTCAACCGGTAAAAGAATTCAAATAGTTGATTCAAGGGAATATTCTTATAGAAAAAATAACGCTGTAACAGGACCATCCGCAGATTACCCTATTTGCGAACTATTAGATGGTACTTTTAGGGTTTTACCTACAACAATAACAGAAGTTACCCTCACATATCTAAAGACGGGAAACATCCCTCAAATCGTCTTAAAACAAGATTCAACAAAAGGTATTCAGGTATACGATTCAGCAAACTCTGTAGCTCCTGAATGGAACCAAGATAAATATATCGATCTCATACGTATATTCGTAGGACTTTTAAGTTTACCTATGGATAACGCCCAAATATTAGGATATATGGAGAATAAAGTCAAATCTGAAAACTAATGCTTAGAGAAATATATAAAAACATTCATACTCAGCTTTCCAAAGATGGAAATGAAGGGCTTATATCGGAAGATAGATTGAACTCACTCTGGCTTCCTACTCTCTATGAGTTAATCCGAAAAGAGGCTGCAGCAAGTAATGTTGATCTTGGTAAAGGTGGAGAAACAGTTCTGTCACTTAAAATATTAAAAAACTTAATTGTAATAGCTGAAAATGTAGCCTTAACTACAGGATCAGGTATAAAAGGTGCTACCCTATCTTTACAAACACATTCACCTGATTTCACATATAATTTCCTGTATTGGGGGGCTATGTGGACAACCGCAGCTTATAACGGACAGAAAAGACCGGTAACATTAGTAGATGCAGGTGTATTTACAGATATGTCAACCAATATGATGAAGATGAATATCGATGAGAATCCTGTAGCATTCTTACATAATGCATTGTATTCAGGTTCAACATATTATGATTATCTACGTATATTCCCTCAGGATATTGCAAATGTTGATATGATATATATAAAAAAACCACGTACTCCATTTCTTGATTATTATATCGATGCTAATCTGAAAACTAATTACATGGATGCTGGTACAACACACACATTAACATCAAGTGAGGAATATAGAGATGGCACTACAAGTGGAACTAAAACATCGCAAACAGTCGAATTAGATATACCGGAAGATTTTCACCCTAAATATCAATATATGCTTATGGAGAAGATTTCACTTCCTATAAACGATCAGTTTAAAACACAGTATTCAATTGCTAAAGAACAAACTTCACAATAATGGCAACCAAAGCATATCATATTGATTCAGTCAGAAATATGCAGGGAGACAAGAAATATAAAACTCCCGCGCAAGATATTGAAGCAGCTTTAAATGATGCCTACAATCAGATAGCATATGATTCATCTCTAAATAAAAGGGTAAAACTTGATCTTTGTAAAAAAAGATTCACTGGCATAGATGTTACCTGGGATTCTGCCGGAGGTGTGTATTATTCGAATTACCCTAAAGCTATTGTTCCAAATATAAGCATGGATATGATAGTTAACACGCTAAGAGGACAGGATTTAAGATTAATGCCAACCACTGAGAAGACTATAAGGCTTACAGCTAATTTACCAGTGAATAATCTTGATACTACTATTTATTTTGTCATTAAAAGAGAGAGAATAGAATTCTACAACATGGAAAGTCTTTCAGATGCTGAGATAGAAAATGGATCGTCACCAACACCTAAATTAAGTACGATAAGATTAGACTACGCCATACAATTTAAAGAGTTTGAATTGACCGATGAGGTGTATTTCCCAATGGGGAGAGACTATGAAGTTAAACAGTTAGCCCTTGATTATTTGAATAAGGAACCAATAATTGAATTAAGAAATGGCTGATATACTCGAAAAATATACTCTTGATCAGGTAGTAAACGAAGCACTGTTTACTCTCCCGGAAGAACAGCAAAATGAAATGCAGAAAAGACGTTTCTTTTCTTTTGCTATCCAAGGGATAAGAGAACTACGTTTACTAGATACCAGAGATGGATATAGGAAGGTAAAAATATCTCCCAATGCATTAAACAGGTACGACTACCCGGATGATCTCGCTGAATTTGTAGGATTAGGTGTACCTGTAAATGGAAAAATTTGGCTACTCACAAGAGATGATAAAATAATTCCTACCACTACAACAGTCGATGGAGAGCCAACATTAGATTCTGATTATGGAGAAGGTGTATCACTACCTACAACGCAGTTTGATTCATTCTACTCTCCCGGTGGGGTTAATTTGGAAGGATATTATACTTTAGATGACAGGGAAAGGACTATAATTATAAATGCTAACCGACAAACAGATTTAATTCTTTTTTATATTAGTTCAGGGATAAGGAAAGGAACCACAACATTTATTTTAGCTAAACACCTTCCTGCTTTGATAGCTTTTATACTTTGGAAAGATGTGTTATACGACAGGACTGTTTCAAATAACAATAAACTACTCTTAGCAGATAATTACAATAAAGAACGAAGAAAAATAAAAGCCATTGAAAAACCCTCCCATCAGGAGATACGTGATGCTTGGGCCAGTGGCAATACCTTACTTTAATGGAGAAAGCACTCATAGAAATTGGTCGTAAAAAATTAAATTGGGATGATGATATAGATCATATCCCATTAGGGGATTCCCGTGACAGGTTAGATGTTGTCTATCCTGACGGTGATACGAGTGTTATGATAAGCCGTAAAGTGGTAAAAAAAATTTCACATACGCTTCCCTCCGGCACCAACAGATGTATAGGAAAATGTCAGGATGTAGAGAATAATGCTATTATTTATTTCATTGCTAACTCAAATAATTACGATTGTATTATAAAGAAGTATTCAGATGATACATTCCAGAACATATCTTACGCTAAAAATTGGGGATTTAGCTCATCACATTGGATTACTTCGGCTTTTATAATAGGAACGGGAGATAATGCCCTCTTGTGCTTTAATGACAATTATAATGAAGTATTTTGCGTAAATATCGCTAATCTTATAGCAAGTAACTATCCTAGTCTAAAATACAATGAAATTCATCTTTATAAACCCGCTCCACTATATAAACCAGAAATAACAATAGGAAGTGATACTTCTTATGATGCAAACAATATAAGAGGGAAACTATTTCAATTTGCCTATTCGTATATCTACGATACAAAGATGGAAAGCTGTATCAGTCCATGGAGTGAGATGAACTATGACATGCGCGATAGCTTTGATGACGGAATATTCGATACAGATATTACAGTCGGCAATAAGTTTGATATCGATCTAAAAGTAGGCTTATCACATCACAGTGGAGATGTTAATGATACTTTTGAAAATGTTGAGAAGATAGCTTTATATTTTAAGATTTGTGATATTGGAGTAGGACAGACAGGAGCTTGGAAATTATATGATATAGTTGATTTAACAGATTCGGAATATCACGATAACATTTATCATTATACGTTTTATAACGATAAAATACCATTAGGGACAAATGCTGATTTTTATTTTTTGCAGGAAGAAATACCTCTGAATGCAGGAGCTATGGAGTTAATCAATGGAGAAAGAATAGCTCTTGGAGAATTAAACAGGAAATATTCAGATATCGATTTGGATGTAACTCTTAGTTCGGTAAACGGAGTTACACTTGATTTTCTAAATTATAACACATATTTACGCACTGTTCAGGATAGTTCAGGTACTACAGGAGTAATCGATATTGATCTTAAAACACCTATTAATCTTGGAAATATTCTTTGGGAAGTATTTATACAAAAAATAGACACCACAGACAATAGTATTGAAGGTGATGAAAAATATTTCTACGAATATTACACGTCATCGACTTCTTCAGGGTATATGGCTAATACCGATCCTGTATCAGTTTTAGTAGATCAAATAAATAATTTATCTAATTTCGCTATAACAGCATCATCAGTTACCGGTGGACATCCTAAAAAATTAAGAATTAGTATTAATCCGGTTTCCAGTAATACTGATAAATTATACTATATATGTTTTGTCCCTAAAATCATAACTCCTATAGTTCCATCTATGAGAGAGAATAATAAGATAAATCTTGGGATAAAATATTTTGATAAATATGGAAGGGGTTCAAATGTATTGATAAAAAACATAGGTATTAAAACTCCTTATACCACATCATCCGCTACTATAGGACACTATATACAATTCGAAATTAATCATGAGCCTCCATCATGGGCTGTATCATGGCAATTATTAATATCAGATACCGGTTATCCATTGATGTATGTTCTTCCATGTATATTAAATATAAGTAATACACAAGGGGCTGTATCAGACTTGGAAGAGACAGGTTCCATAACTAAGTTGAATATATCTCAGGCATTAGCGCGGTGCCAGGTTTTAAATGAGAAATTTAATTTCAATTATTTTGATCCACAGGCAGGAGATAGAATCCGTATCTTAGGACATCCCTATAAATTAGGATCAGAAAGTCCTGCCTCTACGCCAAATCCTAGTTATTTTGGTTTATCAGAAATCATTGATATTGAAATATTAGATGTTGATGATGATGGGAAATTAATAATACCTTCTTTGAAATCATTTTCGGAGTATGATAACTTTCAATACAGGAATGTATACTACATAAAAATATACAGGAACTTACTGGACATTGATGCTGAAAACCAAGTCTATAAAGAAGTAGGCCAGATAAATTCTATTGTAAATAGTTTTCATACCGTTAATTCAGTAACATTTGCTACAAACGGTACAACGCCACAAGATCAAACAGCTTACGATGGTACCGGCCCGGCAATAGGAACTATAGATTATGGAGCTATTTATCTAAGGCCAGTTCATTTTTTCAATATCACAGTATATGATAATGTGAACAGAACATTAGGAGATAAGTATGGGTTAATTCCTATATTTTGTTATGTTCCATGTATGAACACATCATTTATTTATGATTCATTAGCAAGATCAACCGGCCGGTCAGATTATTATAAAGACAACTATATTAACGAAACTGAACATGCTATTGTAAGAAGTGGACTATTAAAAGAGACTGGACTTAATTATAACCAAATTAACAAATTCAATACAGACTTGTATTACATGGATAACAAGCATGGAGCAATAACTTATCTGTTACAAATAGGTTATAATCTTTTTGTTTTCCAGCAGAAAAAAATTACTCCTGTTCTCATTAACAGGGTACAGACATCTTTAGCAGACGGATCAACACAAATGGTGTACAGTGATGCTGTATTAGGAGATAAAAATCCATTTTCTCAAGAAGTAGGTTGTTCTCATCCGGGAAGTATTGTAAGACATATAAACGATACGATATTTTTCGATTATATGACAGCAGCTTGGTATATGCTGACAAATAACGGCCCGTTAAATATTACTGAGGCACCTAAAGACAATCCTGATCTGTTCAAGATGAAAGCATATGGCATCTATCTATCTAAGCTAGTTGCTGCAGCAATACAGGCCGGAGGATCACCAATAATAACAGCAGGATATGACCCTGTAAAGAATATGTATATGTTTTATTATGGAACAACCATAGCTGATCAGGTTACGCTAGGATTTCATATTCCTACAATGTCATGGTTGTCT
>Ga0102953_1001284_pt1 | contig 16100 bp, 24 predicted proteins | sample SalPon2A_C_D2_MG_FD_78509 | JGI IMG/M metagenome (GOLD analysis project Ga0102953, IMG submission 78509) | Soil microbial communities from South San Francisco under conditions of wetland restoration - Salt Pond MetaG R2A_C_D2_MG | ecosystem: Environmental > Terrestrial > Soil > Wetlands | place... | reverse complement strand
GGGGGCCCGGCTACGGGCGCGGTTATGGTCCGGGCAACGGGCGCGGCTACGGGCCGGGCTACGGCATGGGGCCGGGGATGATGGGCGGTTACGGGCCGGGCTACGGCATGGGGCCGGGGATGATGGGCGGTTACGGTCCGGGCTACGGCATGGGGCCGGGGATGACGGGCGGTTGCGGCGGATACGGTTACGGCTACAACGCACTCAAGCTCAGCGATGCGCAGCGCACGAAGATCCAGAAGATCCAGGAGGAAGCTTCGCGCTCGCAATGGGAAATCATGAACAAGATGCATGAAGCGATATCCCAGGGCTGGCAGGATGCGCAGAAGAAGATCGACGCCGTGCTCACCAAGGAGCAGCGTGAGCAGCTGCACCGCGGTTGGCGCGGCCGCTGAGGAGAAACGATGGCACGTGAGCGCGCGTACTGCGGCAGGGACGGCTGAGGCCACTCATGTGCCACCTCATCCTCGTCGGTCTGCCGCTGCTGGCGCTGTCTGCGTTCTGGTTCCTGCCGCTCGCGTTCGCGCTGCCGACCTTCGCCGTCCTCATCGCTGCCACGTTCCTGTTCTATGCCTATCTGATGAAGGTCGCGCGCCGGCCGGTCATGACCGGCCTCGAAGCCATGCAGCACGCGCTCGGACGGGTGCGCAGCGTGCAGGACGGCAGCGTCACGATCTGGGTCAACAGTGAGCTATGGTCGGCACGCGCGAGCGAAGCGCTTCATGAAGGTGACCGGGTTCAGGTCGTGGGCGTGGACGGATTGCAGCTTCGCGTTCGACGGCTCACGCACGGCGGGAATTAGGCACGCAACGGCGATTGTCACGAGGTATGTGGATAGATTGGAGGTCCATAAATGAAGTTACATCGAACTCGGCTGATCCTGCGGCTGGCGCTCGGCCTTGGTCTTGGGCTTGCAGTTGCGCTGCCAGCGCAGCCCCAGGGCATGGGACCGGGAGGCTCGGGCGGCTACGGTCCGGGAATGTCGGGCGGCGGGATGATGGGCGGCGGGATGATGGGTGGCGGCATGATGGGCGGTTACGGTCCGCGCAACGAAGTGCCCGGCCAAGGCAACGTGCCCTCTCCTCCACAGTGGCGCGAACTGTCGTCCTACGTCCAATCGAACGGACTGCCGTGCATGAGTTGTCATGCTTTCGCCTACAGACGCACGGGCCCCGCCTATATGGATATCGCGCGACGATTCGCAGGGCAGCCGGATGGCGCGACAGAGCTCGCCGGCGCAATCAGCAATGGAGTGCATGGGCGATGGCCGGGCTATCCGCCGATGCCGGGCGGACTAGCGAAGCCAGGGCAGGCCAGAGAGTTGGCCAGGCTCATCCTTGAACTCGCGCCCTGAAGCCCGAACGATAGCCTTCAGTGCTCGGACGCAAACTGCATGCGCTTTGCGCTTGACCTTCCCATGGAAGGAAGGTCTAGGCTGAAAGCTGCTTCCAACCCGTTGTCGGAGAACTGCCATGATCGAACTGACCGTCAAGGACATGACCTGCAACCATTGCGTGGGCGTCGTGACGAAAGCCGTGAAATCGGTCGACCCGGACGCCACGGTGAACGTGGACCTGCCGAGCAAGCGCGTGCAGGTAGACAGCGCAAGCAACGTCGGCGACTTCGCCAAGGCGCTCGACGAGGCCGGATATCCGGCGAGCCCCGTCGCGGGTTGACGTGAATCAATTGCCCGTAACCCGGCTTGCGTAACATCGAACTCGGGCGCACAGACAAAGGAAGATGAGCAATGTGGATGGATTACGGACACATGGGCTGGGGATCGGGATCCGGCGGCATGCTCGGCTTCGCGCCGATGGCGCTGTGGTGGGTGGTCTTGATCGTCGCCGCCGTATTGCTCGTCAAGTGGCTGTTCAACGCCGGGACGGGCCGACGCGGCGGCGAGGTCGGTGGCGCACGGGAGATCCTTGCCGAGCGCTACGCGCGCGGCGAGATCGACCGGGAGGAATTCGAGAAGAAACGACGTGACCTGAGCGTCTAGCGGCACGCCGCGAACCGCGCCCAACTCCAATGCGCCTCGGTGACGCCGCTCCCGCTGAGAATGCGAGCAGGCACATGAGCGCTGCGAGTGAGCTTACGCACGAGAAGAGGCCGGGCGGGCGCCCGGCGTTCCTGATTCCGCTGCTGGTGTTCGCCGCCATGGCGGCGCTGCTTGCGATCGGGCTCGGCCTCGACCCCAGATTGGTTCCTTCGCCCCTGGTCGGCAAGCCGGTGCCCCAGTTCGACCTGCCGCCGGTCAAGGGGCGTACGCTCGGGCTGGCGACCCGCGATCTCAAGGGCGAGGTATCACTGGTAAACGTGTTCGCGTCCTGGTGCACGGCGTGCCGCGAGGAGCATCCGCTGCTCATGCGCATGACGCGCGACAAGCTGGTTCCGATCCACGGCCTGAACTACAGGGACCGGCCGCAGGACGCCGAGCGCTGGCTCGCGGAGCGCGGCGATCCCTACCTCCGCACCGGCGCCGACGTGAGCGGGAGGGTGGGCATCGACTGGGGCGTGTACGGTGTGCCCGAGACCTTCGTCGTCGACCGCGAGGGGCGCATCGCGTACAAGCATATCGGTGTGTTGACGCCGAAGGCGCTCGAAGAAACCATAATGCCTTTGGTCGAAAAATTGCGGCAGTGAGCGACCTCGCGAGCCTTGGACTGCTTACCGCGTTTGCGGCGGGACTGATCTCGTTCCTCTCGCCGTGCGTGCTGCCGCTGGTGCCGGCGTACCTGTCGTACGTCGCCGGCCAGTCGCTGCACCGGCACACGCGCGACGCGCCCACGGACCCGCGCTCGCGCGCCTCGGCGGCGCTGCTGAGCGGCTGTTTCATTCTCGGCTTTTCCGCCGTCTTCATCGCGCTAGGCGCGAGCGCCTCGGTCCTTGGCAGGGTCCTGCTGCAGTACCGCTACGAGGCGGGCATCGTAGGCGGCGCGCTGGTGACCGTGTTCGGTTTGCTGATGCTGGTCGGCATGGGACGGGTGCCGTTCCTGCAGCGCGGTTTTCACTTCCACGTCGAGGGGGTCGCGGGAAAGCCGCTTTCGGCCTTCGCGCTGGGGCTCGCCTTCGCTTTCGGCTGGAGCCCGTGCATCGGTCCGATCCTGGGCGCGATCCTCACGGTGGCCGCGGTCGAGGACTCGAGCGCGACTGGAATTCGGCTGCTCGGCGCCTACTCGGTCGGCCTCGGCGTGCCGTTCCTCGTCTCGGCGCTGTTCCTGCACGAGATGACCGGGCGCTGGAAGCGGCTGCGCCTGGCGGGGCGGTCGCTGCAGACTGTGGCCGCGGTGGTGATGATGGCGATGGGCGTGGCGATCATGAGCGGCGAGCTCACCACGTTCAGCTACTGGCTGCTGGAGACGTTTCCCGCGCTGGGCAAGATCGGGTAGTGGCGCCGCCGAGCGGCAACGTGCCGGCTTGACGCCCGGCCCATATTTCCATATTATTGGAAATATGGAAACGAAACAGGTGGTCGATGCGCTCGGCGCGCTGGCGCAGGAAACGCGGCTGGCGGTGTTCCGCATGCTGGTCGAAGCCGGGCCTGGCGGCTTGCCCGCGGGCGAGATCAGTGCGCGGCTGGGACTGCCGGGCGCCACGGCCTCGTTCCATCTCGCGCAGCTCTCCCGCGCCGGACTGCTCACCTCGCGCACGCAGGGGCGCTTCGTCATCTACTCGGCCGATTTCGGCCGCATGAACGAGCTGCTCGGCTTTCTCACCGACAACTGCTGCGGCGGCGAGTCCTGCGCCCCCGTCCCCCAACCCGTGAAAGTCCTGAAAAGGAAGGCCTCATGAAACGCATGCACGTACACCTCGGGGTCGCAGACCTCGAGCAGAGCATTCGCTTCTATTCCGCGCTGTTCGCCGCCGAGCCGAGCGTGCGCCACGCCGATTACGCCAAGTGGCAGCTCGAGGACCCGCGCGTCAACTTCGCCATCTCGACCCGCGGCAGGAAATCCGGCCTCGACCATCTCGGCATTCAGGCGGAAAGCGACGCCGAGCTCGAGGAGCTCGGAACGCGACTGGCGCAAGCCGACGTCACCGTACTGCCGCAGAAGAACGCCTCGTGCTGCTACGCCAAGAGCGACAAGTACTGGACGCTCGACCCGCAGGGCATCGCCTGGGAGTCGTTCCACACCCTCGGCTCGATCCCCGTGTTCGGCGCCGACACCGCATCGCAGGCGCGCAGCGAAAAGGCCGCCTGCTGCGTCCCGAGCGCACGCGAGACGGCATGACGCCCTACAACGTCTTGTTCCTCTGCACCGGCAATTCTGCGCGCTCGATCCTCGCCGAGGCCTATATGAACGCCGCGGCCAAGGGCCGCTTCGCCGCCTACAGCGCGGGCAGCCACCCGCAAGGCAAGGTCAATCCGTTCGCGATCGAGCTGCTCGCCAAGCACCGGCTCGACAGTGCGCGGCTGCGATCCAAGAGCTGGGACGAGTTCGCGCAGCCGGGCGCGCCGGTGATGGATTTCGTGTTCACGGTGTGCGACCAGGCGGCAGGCGAGGTGTGCCCGATGTGGCCCGGACAGCCGATGACCGCGCACTGGGGCGTCGACGATCCGGCGAAGGTGGAAGGCACGGAGGAACAGAAGCGCAGGGCCTTCGTGCGCGCATTTAGCGAGCTCTCTACGCGTATCAACCTGTTCCTCAGCCTGCCGCTCGCCAAGCTCGACCGGCTGGCACTGAAGAGGAAGCTGGCGGAGATCGGCCGCGTCGGCAGCGAAACGAAGACCGAATAGCGATGAGCTTCTTCGAACGCTGGCTCACGCTGTGGGTCGCGCTATGCATCGTGGCCGGCGTGATCCTCGGCCAGCAGCTGCCCGGGCCGGTGCAGGCGCTCGGGCGCATGGAACTCGCTCGGGTAAATATTCCCGTGGGCCTGCTGATCTGGGTGATGATCATCCCGATGCTGGTGCGGGTCGACTTCGGCGCCCTGCACCGGATCCGCGAGCATGTGCGCGGCATCGGCGTCACCCTGGTGGTCAACTGGCTGGTCAAGCCGTTTTCGATGGCGTTGCTCGGCTGGATCTTCATCCGCCACCTGTTCGCGCCCTGGCTGCCCGCGGGCCAGATCGACAGCTACATCGCGGGCCTGATCCTGCTCGCGGCGGCACCGTGCACGGCGATGGTGTTCGTCTGGAGCCGACTCTCCGGCGGCGATCCGCTGTTCACCCTGTCGCAGGTGGCGCTGAACGACACCATCATGGTGTTCGCCTTCGCCCCGATCGTCGGCCTGCTGCTGGGCATTTCCGCGATCAGCGTGCCGTGGAACACGCTGTTCACGTCCGTCGTGCTCTACATCGTGGTGCCGGTGATCGCGGCCCAGCTCATCCGTCGACGGATGCTCGCGCGCGGCGGCGAAGGCGCCCTGCAGCGCCTGCTCGCACGCCTGCAGCCATGGTCGACGCTCGCCCTGCTCGCCACGCTCGTGCTGCTGTTCGCCTTCCAGGGCGACGCGATCCTCAGGCAGCCGCTGATCATCGCCATGCTCGCGGTGCCGATCCTGATCCAGGTGTTCTTCAACTCCGGGCTCGCCTACCTCGCCAACCGCGCCCTGGGCGAGAAGCACAGCGTTGCCTGCCCCTCGGCGCTGATCGGCGCCAGCAACTTCTTCGAGCTGGCGGTGGCTGCGGCGATCAGCCTGTTCGGCTTCGACTCCGGCGCCGCGCTCGCCACGGTGGTCGGCGTGCTGGTCGAGGTGCCGGTGATGCTGGTCGTGGTGAAGATCGTCAATGCCAGCGAACGCTGGTACTCCCGCGGCGCGCTCCAATCCCGCGTTTGACGAGAGTCAAGGTCGCGCCTGCGGGCGGGGCCAGACTGAGCGACATGCCCAACCCGGATCCGAAGCTTCTCAACTATGCGGTGCGCGCGCGCCGCATGGACGCGCTCGGCAGCGAGGCATCGTGCAAGGAGGCCCGCCTCACGCTCGATACCGGGCTGGCCGGCCGCAGCGACGCGTTCAATCCGGCGGAGCTGCTGCTCGCTGCGCTCTCGGCGTGCATGATCAAGGGGATCGAGCGCGTCGCGCCGATCATCAAGTTCGACTTCCGCGGCGTCGAAGTGCGTCTCAGCGGCGTGCGCCAGGATGCGCCGCCGAAGATGGCGCGCGTCGACTACGAGATCCTTGTCGACAGCGACGAGCCCGAGCGCAAGCTCGAGCTGCTGCACGAGAACGTGCGTCGTTACGGAACCGTCTTCAACACCGTGGCGCCGGGAACCGCGCTCGCCGGGACGCTGCGCCGGCGCATGCCAGGAGATTGATACGACTGCTTCCGACAATGCCGGATATCTTCCCGATAGGAACCTGACGGGACGTTGGATCGCCGGGCTGGCCGCGGCGGGGGCGGCGTGGGTGTTCGCCTACCTGCAGCTTCCGGCCTTTGCCGACGGGATCGTCGGCCTGCTGGGGCTGAGCCGCGCCACGCACCTGGGCGAGGCGCTGCACTTCTTTTTCTACGACACCCCGAAAGTGCTGCTGCTGCTCACCGGCATCGTGTTCGTGATCGGCGTGATTCAAACCTTCTTTTCCCCGGAGCGCACCCGCCTCCTGCTATCCGGCAGGCGCCTCGGCGCGGGCAATGTCATGGCCGCGAGCCTTGGGATCGTCACGCCGTTCTGCTCCTGCTCCGCGGTGCCGCTATTCATCGGTCTCCTGTCGGCGGGCGTGCCGCTGGGCGTGACCTTCTCCTTTCTGATCTCCGCACCGATGGTCAACGAGGTCGCACTTGTCCTGCTCTTCGGCCTTTTCGGCTGGAAAGTGGCGGCGCTTTACCTCGGACTGGGGCTGCTGGTTGCGATCGTCGCCGGCCTCGTCATCGGCGGATTGCGAATGGAGCGCCACCTGGAAGACTGGGTGCAGGCGATTCTCGCCGGCAATGCCGCGCACTCCGTCGGCGAGACGATGAGCTGGCCGCAGCGCTTCGCTGCCGGTGCGCATCACGTCGGGGACATCGTCGGCAATGTCTGGCCCTATGTGCTCGCCGGCATTGCATTGGGAGCGGGAATTCACGGCTACGTGCCCGAGGACTTCATGGCGGCGATCATGGGCAAGGGCGCACCGTGGTGGTCGGTGCCCGCAGCGGTCGCGCTCGGCGTGCCGATGTACACCAACGCGGCCGGCATCATCCCGATCGTCGAAGCGCTGCTCGGCAAGGGCGCGGCGCTGGGCACGGCGCTCGCCTTCATGATGAGCGTGATCGCGCTCTCGGCGCCCGAGATGGTCATCCTGCGCAAAGTGCTCAAGCCCAGGCTCATCGCCGTCTTCGCCGGGGTGGTCGCCGGCGGCATTCTGCTGGTGGGCTACGTGTTCAACCTGGTTCTCTGAAGAAAGGAACCGTCATGAAAGACATCAAGGTGCTCGGCTCCGGCTGCAGCAAATGCAAGAGCACGATCAAGCTGATCGAAGAGGCGGCGAAGGCGGGCGGCGTCGAGGTGCGACTTGAAAAGGTCGAAGACCTGAAGGACATCGCGGGCTACGGAATCCTGAGCACGCCGGGTGTGGTGATCGACGGCAAGGTGGTGCACGCCGGCGGGCTGCCCAGCCGCGAGAAGATCGAGCAGTGGCTGAACGTCGCCTAGGCTAAGCCGCCGGGCGCGCTTCTCCGGCGGGTCCAGTACCTGGTGCCGCTCGCAGCGCTGAACGTATTCCGCGAGCGCGATCGGCAGACTTGACTGCGTACCCAGGTACGCGGTGTATATCTTCACCATGCGCCTTACTCGGGGTCGCGCATGGACGGCATGACGATTGGCAGGCTCGCGGCGCAAGCCGGAGTCGGCAAGGAAACGGTGCGCTATTACCAGCGCCGGGGGCTGATTGCGCGCCCGCAACGGCGCGCCGGCGGCGGCTACCCGGTCTATGGCCCTCAGGTGGCGGAGCGCCTGCGCTTCATTCGGCACGCCCAGGAGCTCGGCTTTTCGCTGCGCGAGATCGGGCAGCTGCTCGAGCTGAAGGCCGACCCGACGGCGGACTGCTCGAAAGTGCGCACGCGGGCGCTGGAGAAGCTCACTGACGTAAGGCGCAAGCTCGCCAGCCTCGAGCACATGCGCGAGGCGCTCGAAGCGCTGGTCGCCGCGTGTCCGGGGCGCGGTGCGCTGCGGACCTGCACCATACTCGACGCGCTCGAGCGCGAGCCGGGCGGGAAGGACGCCCGCCCGAAGGCCAAACGGAGCAAAGTCATGAAACAGATCACCTTGAAGATCGAGGGCATGCATTGCGAGGGTTGCGCGCAGGTCGTCGAGGCGCTGCTCGGGCGCGAGGACGGGGTGCAAAAGGCCGCAGTCTCGTACGCGAAGCGTGAGGCGCGCGTGCTGCTCGATCCGGCGGCAACCGATCTGAAAAAGCTCGCCGCCGCCATCGAGCGCGCCGGCTATCGCCTCGCGCAGAGCGGCGCGTGAGCGGGACGGAGCTGTGGAGCCTGTTCGTGCTGCCGTTCGGCCTCGGCCTGTTCGGTTTCATCGAGCCGTGCTCGCTCGGCTCGACGCTGTTGTTCGTCAAGTACCTCGAAGGCAGGGGGAAAAGCGCAATGCTCGGCGAGACGTCGCTTTTCATGCTCACGCGCGGCGCGTTCATCGGTGCGCTTGGCGTGCTCGCAGCGCTGGTCGGCGGCGCGTTCACAGGATTGCAGCAGGGCGCGTGGATCGCCTTCGGCATGATTTACGCGGCGCTGGGAGCGCTGATGCTCGCGGGGCATGCGGGCCGCGTGATGGTCGCGATCGGCCCGCGGCTTTCGCGCTTCGCCGGCCGCAGGGCGGCCGCCGGACTGGGCGTGCTGTTCGGGCTCAATATCCCGGCCTGCGCCGCGCCGCTGCTCGCGGCGCTGCTCGGCACGGCGGCGGCGCGAGGCACGAGCGGCGGCACCCTCGCGTCGGGCTTCGTGTCGCTCGCCGTGTTCGGCCTTGCGCTCTCACTGCCGCTGGTGGTCGCGGTGCTTATTCCGCGCGCGCGCGCCTGGCTCGAGCAGCTGACGCGCTGGGGTTCGCGCTATCCGCGCTGGGCCGGCCTGGTGCTGGTGCTGCTGGGCGCGTGGTCGATCCGTTTCGGGCTGGTCGTGGGTTGAAGCGGGCGATATGACCGAAGCAACGGCGCAGACGCCGGGACTGGGGATGTGGAGCGACGAGCCGGCGAGCCGGCCCGACCGGGCCCGCATCCGCGCCCGCATCGGCGGGCTGCACTGTTCGCTCTGTACCGGCACCATCGAGCGTGCCCTGGGGCGCCAGGCGGGCGTCGAGAAGGTGACCGTCAGCCTCACCCACGAGCAGGCGCTGGTCGAATTCGATCCGGCGCAGATCGCCCCGGACGCGATCCTCGGCACGCTGCGCGACATCGGCTACACCATCCACGATCCGCGCAAGCTCAGGTCGTTCGAAGAGGAGGAGCGCGAGCTGGTGCGCGAGGGACGCCGCTTCCTCGCGGCGACCACGCTCAGCATCGTCGCGGTGGCATTGCTGGCGGACCCGTCGCAGAGCTGGCGCATGGCGCTCGACGCGGTCGCGGTGCTGGGCCTGATCGGGTTCGTGTTCCTGGTGCTGCGCGCCGGGGGCCTTGCGCGCGCGATCGGCGGCGCCGCGGCGCTCGGCGCGCTCGCCGCCGGGCTCCTGGCGGCGAAGCAATCGGGCGCGCTGCCGGTGCCCGTGTCCTGGGTCATGGCGCTGCTCGCCGCGACCCTGGTGTTCGGCGTCGGCGGGCACATCCTGCGCATGGCGATCCAGGCCCTGCGGCGCGGTATCCTCAATCAGCACGTGCTGCTGGAGGCCGCGGCCCTGGCCGGGCTGTCCGGCGGAACGCTCGGACTGGTGCTGGGTTCGCCGGCGGATTACCCGACCGCGGCGTTTTTCGCCGTCGCGGTGATGGTCGCCACCTACCACATCTTCTCGGAATGGCTCTCGCTCATCGTCAAGACGCGCAGCTCGCAGGCGGTCAAGCGCCTGCTCGACCTGCAGCCGGCCACCGCGCGCGTCCTGCGCGAGGGCGCCGAATCCGAGCTGCCGCTCGAATCCGTCCGCCTGGGCGAGGTGGTGCGCATCCGTCCCGGCGAGTCGATTCCGGTCGACGGCGAGGTGCTCGAAGGACACTCGAGCGTCGACCAGGCGCTCGTTACCGGCGAGCCCGCGCCGGCGGCGAAGAAGGCCGGCGACAAGGTGGTGGGCGGGTCGGTGAACGGCACCGGGTCATTGCTGGTGCGGGTCTCGGCGGTGGGGGAGGAAACCTTCCTGCAGCGCGTGGCGCGCGAAGTCGAGGACGCGCGCGCGCTCAAGCCCGGCCTGCTGCACCTGGTCGACCGGGTGCTGAAGGTCTTCGCGCCCGCGGTGCTTGCGCTCGCGCTGGCGGCGGCGCTCGGCTGGCTGCTCGGGCCGATGCTGTTCGGCTTGGCGCCCGATCCGCTGCGCGCGGTGTTCGCCGCCTTGAGCGTGCTGGTGATGGGCTATCCCTGCGCGCTCGGCATCTCGGCGCCGCTGTCGATCGTGCGCGGCGCGGGGGAAGCCGCTCAGCGTGGCATCCTGATGCGCACCGGCGAGGCGTTCCAGGGCTACCGGCTGGTCGGCTGCGTCGCGTTCGACAAGACCGGCACCCTGACCGAGGGAAAATTCGCCGTGCGCGAGATCGTGCTGCGCGAGGGCGATGCCGAAGGCCTGCTCGCGCTGGCCGCCGCCGCCGAGACCTCTTCCGAGCACCCGCTCGCGCGGGCGGTGCTGGATGAGGCGTTCCGGCGCGGGGTCGAGCCGCCGCAGGTCGAATCGTTCGAGGCCTTCGCCGGGCGCGGCGTGGTGGCGCGCATTGGCGGGGAGGCGGTGACGGTCGGCAGTCCCACGTTCGTCGCGGAAAGCGGCGCCTTGCCCGACGAGCTCGCGGCGCAGGCCGCCGCGCTGGAAATGGCCGGACACACGGTGATCGCGCTGGCGCGCACAAAGCGCGTGCTCGGGCTGATCGCGCTGGGCGACCGGTTGCGCGAGGACGCGCCGCACGCGGTGGCTGCCCTGCGCGCGGCAGGCGTGCGCACGGTGCTGGTCACCGGCGACAACGCGCACGCGGCGCGTCGCGTCGCCCGCGCGGCGGGTATCGACGAGGCGCACGCCGGCCTGCTTCCCGGTCAGAAAGCGGAGGTCGTGCGCGCGCTGCAGAAGCGCGGGAGCGTGGCTTTCGTCGGCGACGGCATCAACGACGCGCCCGCCCTGATGCAGGCCCACGTCGGCATTGCGATGGGCGGCGGGACCGACGTGGCGCTCGATGCGGCCGACATTATCATCCTCAACAACCGGCTCGACGCGGTCGCGGAGGCGCGCGAGATCAGCCGCTGGAGCACGCGCAAGATGCGGCAGAATGTGATGCTCGCGTTCCTGTTCAACGGTATCGGCGTGCCCCTCGCGGCTACGGGGCTGATCTACCCGGTATGGGCGATGGCCGCCATGGCGACCAGCGTGACGGTGACCTTCTTCAATTCGCTCTGGGGGCGGCCGGGGCTGTTCTTCGACGCGTTGCTGAGCGTGGGGCGCGCGTCAGGGGGCGAAACATGATTTTTCGCAGGGCGCTCTGCGTTGCGTTCGCCGCAGCGAGTACCATCTCGGCGGGCATGGTCCACGCGGACGGCGGCAACACGAAACGCGGCGCGCAGGTCTTCAGGGCCTGCGCCGCCTTCCACGGGCTCGAGCCGGGCCGCAATCTGACCGGACCGATCCTGGCCGGCGTCTTCGGGCGCAAGGCGGGCTCGCTCGCGAACTTTGTGCGCTACTCGGCGGCCTTGCGGCACTCGGGAATTACCTGGAACGAGCGCACGCTGGACGCCTGGCTGCTCGGCGCCGGCATGCGCGGCGACCGCGCGCAGGTGGTCTTCGCGCGTCCGCAGGAGATCTCCGCCTTCATAAAGGAAAGCTGCACCTCACCTCATTGAGATGCGCAAATGGACGCGCTAACGCTGTTCGGGGTCTTCGCGGTGTCCGCGATGATGGTTTTCTACGCCTTGGAAGATCGCGGTCCGCACTTCATTCTCGCCTTTGCCGGCGCCTGCGTGCTTGCGTCAGTGTATGGATTTCTGCAGGGCGCCTGGCCGTTCGGCGTGGTCGAGGCCGTCTGGGCCGTGGTCGCTGCGAGGCGATGGTGGCGCAAGGCGCGTCGTATTTGACCCTCTAGGCCAGCGGTAATCCCGCGCCAACCCAGATTTTTTTGCCGCCCACGAAGTGATGAACCTGCGTGTAGCCGGCCCGCTTGCAGGCGGCACTGGCGCAATAGACCACCACCGGCGCGTTTCTGTCGGGCAGGACATCCGGCGCCCGCTGCAGGATGTCGTCGGAAACGATGTTGATCGCGCCCGGCAAGTGTCCTCTGGCGAAGCTCTGCTCGGGCAGGGTATCGACCAGGAAGAACTTGCGCCCCTGCAGTTGCCAGTCGCGCAGGGTTTCGGTGTCGATGGTGTTCATGATCGGAAAGCGATCAGGCGGCGGTCAGCTTGCCGCCCATTTTCAGGCAGGTGCCCTCGGGCACGTTCTTGAAATCTTCCGGCCCGTAGTCGACGTTCCCCTGGCCGTTGCAGCCGTGCACCGCGTTCGAGCAGTCGTTCTGTCCTGCCTTGGCGATGCCGAAGCATTTCTCCTGTTCGCCGGCGGCGGTTTGCTGCGCATCCGGCGAAAACACCTGTACCGACTTGTAGGTGCCGTAGAGTGCTCCGCCGGCGACGAGCCCTATCAGGGCCCGGGTTGCCAGGCGCCTGCTTTGCGGCGCTTCGCACGCCTGCGCGGCCACCGCGGCGCGGCGGCCGGCCACCGCGTCCCATACGCTGCCCGCGACGAGGCCGGCGAGGCCCGCGTACACCGGCCACGACTTCGGATAGAACCCGGTCACCAGCAGCCACAGTCCGGCGGCGCCCGCGACGCCGCCCGCCAGGCCGAGCCAGAATGGAGCGAGATTGGCGTGCCTGCGCGCCGAGCCGTAGAGCAGCCACAGGCTAAGCGCCGCGAAGGCAGCGAAGATGGGCATCAGATAAGCGTCCCGGATCAGAAAGCCAAGTCCCGCAGCGCTGAGCGCCGCCAGGACGACCGGGGCGCCCAGGCAGCAGGCCGCCGCCACCCCGGCGCCGAAGATTCCGGAGAATTGTTTCAATAGATCTTTCATATTGTCATCGAGCCTCGCTCGTCACTGTGAGGAGATCCGCCACGAGTCGGTAGCGACTGCGGTTGCGCGCGCGCCCCACTTCGAACGCGTCGGCGAGCGTGAGCACGAACGCCGACGGCGGCAGGACGCGGTGCAGCGCTGCAAGGTCGGGCGAGCGAAAGAAGTGCACGTTCTGGCAAAAGCTCGCACGCAGATCGCGACGCATGCTTTCGGCGCTCGGCAGCACGAACGAAACCCACAGGTTCTCGGGCGATGCCGCTTCGAGCGCGTCGGGGCCGACCACCAGCCGCACGGGGCTGTCCGTATCGCGGCAGGCCGACTGCACTTGCGCGTGCGCGCCCAGCAGCGCGGGAATAAACAGCGTGTCCCACGCACACCACGTGTAGAGATCTCGCTCGCCAACGCGCAATCCGTGCCGAGTGGGCACGATGGTCAGGCCCCAGTATCCGACGATGCGTTGCTGTTCGTCGCGGTGGATCCCGGGCCAGTTCGCCAGCCGTTGATCGACCTTAGCGACGCTGGTCCCGAGCCGCGTCGCAAGCAGCGAGGGCGGCACCGGCGCCCCCCGCGCAAGCTCGCGGTAGAGCACGAGGGAAAGCCGCTGATCGCTCTCGTCGAGCTCTGGCAGGACGCCGAGCATATGTTGCACGATGTCGTGCACGGAGGGCGCGGCGTGTTCGTGCATCAGCCCGCGCAGCACGACAGCTGCTTCACGTCCTTGGTGAACGTCTGGGCGCATAGCTTCAGACCTTCGACCATGGTGAGGTAGGGGAAAAGCTGTCCCGCCAGATCGTCGATCGTCATCCCGCCGCGCAGCGCGAGCGCCGCCGACTGGATCACCTCGCCCGCTTCGGCGGCGAGAATCTGGGCGCCCAGCAGGCGGCCGGTACCCTTTTCGGCCACCAGCTTGACGAAGCCACGGGTATCGAAATTGGCGAGCGCGCGGGGAATGTTTTCGAGCGCGAGCGTGCGGATTTCGGCTTCGATCCCGTGCTTCGCCGCCTGCGCTTGGCTCAGACCGACGGTAGCCACCTGCGGGTCGGTGAAGGTGACGGCGGGCAGCACCGAAAGGTCGAGCCGCGCCTCGCCGCCGGTCATGTTGATCGCTGCGCGGGTGCCGGCGGCGGCGGCGACGTAAACGTACTCGGGCTGATCGGTGCAGTCGCCGGCAGCGTACACGCCTTCGGCCGAGGTCCGCATGCGCTCATCGACGACGATTGCGCCGTTGCGGGCGGTCTTCACGCCGGCCGCTTCGAGCCCGAGGCCTTCGGTGTTGGGCCGGCGCCCGGTCGCGACCAGGAGCCTGTCGCCGGTCAACGTTTCGGTGCCGGCGCCGACGCGGAAAAGGCCGCCCTCGTAGGCGACGTTCTTGAGCGTGGTATGAGTGAGGATGCGCATGCCTTCGCCGGCAAGCGCCAGCTCGAGCCCCGCACCGAGCGCCGGGTCTTCGCGGGACAACAGAGTTGAGCGCGCCACCAGAGTGACGTCCGAGCCCAGCCGCAGGAAGGCCTGCGCCAGCTCGAGCGCCACCACCGAGCCGCCGTACACGATCAGGTGATCGGGGAGCCGATCCGCTGCGAGCGCCTCGGTGGAGGTCCAGTAGGGTGTTTGCTTGAGTCCGGGCACCTCGGGCACCGCGGGCGAAGCCCCCGTCGCGATCAACACCCGGTCTGCGTGCACCGTTTCGACTTCGCCGCCGGGCAGGGTCACGGCGAGGGTGCGCGCGTCGGTGAAGCGGGCGCGCCCCTGCAGCAGCCTGACGCGGTCCGCGCGCGACTCGAGGATCGCCTGGTACTTGTCGTGCCGCAGCGCCTCGACCCGCGCCTGCTGCTGCGCGAGCAGCGCGCGCCGGTCGACCGCCGGCATGCGGCGCTCGACCCCGGCGAACGGATGCGCGGCCTGCAGGTGCACGACGTGCGCCGCGCGGATCATGATCTTCGACGGCACGCAGCCAATGTTGACGCAGGTGCCGCCGAGCGTGCCGGCCTCGATCATGGTCACCGAGGCGCCTTCTTCGGCCGCGCGCAGTGCTGCAGCAAAAGCGCCGCTGCCGCTGCCGATTATCGCGATCATGTTAATGATTGCCGGATTTGACGCTCGACGGATAGCCCGCGTCGCGCGTGGCCTGCATGAGTTGTTGGACGTCGGTCTTGGCGTCGTCGAAGGTCACCACCACTTCGGGCGGCACGAGCGTCGCCTTGACCTTTGCGATGCCCGGCACTTTGTTGAGCGCCGCGCGCACGGTGATGGGGCAGGCGGCGCAGTTCATCGAGGGTACCGAGAGCACCACGGTTTTCTGCGCGGCGAGCGCCGGAACCGAGAAGGCGGCGGCGAGGGCGAGGGCGGAGATCAAGGATGATTTCTTCATGATCGGATCCTTCTAGTAGAACAGGGGGGCGAAATACGGCGCTATCAGCATGAGCGCGACCAGCACCGAGGCGATCCAGAACAGCGCGCGGTACCGCCGGTTGGTTTGCGGCAGCGCGCACAGCGTGCCGGGCTCACAGTCGGCGGCGAGCGGCGCCCGGTAGATCTTGTTCCAGGCGTAGACCATGAAGCCGAGCGTCGCGAGGATGAATATCCACTTGTAGGGCTCGAGCAGCGTGAGGTTCGAGATCCACGCCCCGCTGATGCCGACGCTGACCAGCACCAGGGGGCCGAGACAGCACAGTGAGCCCGCGATACCGGCCGCGACGATTCCTACCAGGCCGACCCTGGCGCCGGGTTGCGGGGGCCCGGAGTCGGCTTTGAGCTCAATGCCGGAGGCAGCCTGCACGACATCGCTTTTCATTGCCGTTCCTAGTTCGAGACGCAGGTCAAGACCCAAGGCTAAACTCCGTACTGTGCTACGGAGTCAAACGGTATTTCGGATCGTTCAATTTGGAGGATTTGTCGCGCCATGGTTTCCAACCTGACAATCGGCAAGGTCGCGCGCGCGGCCGGAGTGAACGTCGAAACGGTGCGCTATTACGAGCGCGTGAGCCTGCTGCGGCAACCTC
>Ga0102953_1001283_pt1 | contig 16123 bp, 15 predicted proteins | sample SalPon2A_C_D2_MG_FD_78509 | JGI IMG/M metagenome (GOLD analysis project Ga0102953, IMG submission 78509) | Soil microbial communities from South San Francisco under conditions of wetland restoration - Salt Pond MetaG R2A_C_D2_MG | ecosystem: Environmental > Terrestrial > Soil > Wetlands | place... | reverse complement strand
GCTTTAACTAACTGATTCACTAACATCTGACAAACAGGTAGCATCTGCATTCAGGATTGGATACTTTTGACTTCCGCATTCGTTGGTATAATATCCATTAACATTTTTCAGAAGTTAAAGTAATGTCATTCGATCCTGAGAATATCGATTTTAAGAAAGGTAACGGTCTGGTTCCCGCCATCATCCAACATTATGCTACCGGGCAGGTTCTGATGCTGGGCTACATGAACGAAGATGCCGTAAAACAAACGGTTGAATTAGGACAAGTCACCTTTTACAGCCGCTCCAAAAAGCGCTTATGGACCAAGGGAGAAACGTCCGGCAACTACCTGAACATGGTGTCTATGCAAAAAGATTGTGACAGTGACACGCTGCTCGTACTGGCCGATCCACAGGGACCAACTTGTCATACCGGTGAAACTTCCTGCTTCCACGAACAGGAGTTTCGGCCATTCGCCAAAGCTGCCGACTACAGCTTCCTGAAAGAGTTGCAGGATTTGTTATACCAGCGTAAAGAAGAGCTGCCGGAAAATTCCTACACCAGTTCAATGTTCAAAAAAGGATTGAACCGCATAGCCCAAAAAGTTGGTGAAGAAGGCGTAGAGACTGTAATCGCGGCCCTTGCAGAATCGGAGGAGGCCTTTATCTACGAGGCTTCCGACCTGATCTTCCACCTGCAATTGCTGCTCACAGAAAAGGGGCTGCGGCTTGATGATCTCGTCAGGGAACTTGAACGCAGACATAAGAAATGAGGTATCGAGGATAAAAGGGAATAAGGAAATACGGAAACGAGATCCTGATCACTTTCTTTCACCTTATTCGGTCTGCGGAATTTAATCCTCCAGAAAACTGCCAATCGTCCTTAATTCCATATTCCCATATTACTATTATTCTTCAGCTTTTTTGCTAAATGTTTTGGCAGCAATACGGTACATGAAGTAGCCTACAATGGCCAGCAGGATGAGTCCGGGCCATGCTTCAAAAGGATCGGCATGGACTCCAAACAACCGTTTGATGCTGAACACGTTGAGACCGCCGTAATAGGCAATTGGGATGGCAAGAATGATGCCCATCAGTGCCTCGCCCGTTATCAACCCTGAAGCGTAAAGAAGACCGGCACGATCGCTTCGTTCCTTGGAGTCATCAAAATCATCCTGTTTTTTCCTGCGATTCTGATATCTGGTAACCATCCATGCGATCACACCGCCCACCATCGTCGCGCAGTCGAGTTCAAACGGGAGGTAGATACCGACAGCCACTGCCAGGACGGGCATACGGAATGAAGATCCCCTTTTTCTCAATATCTGATCGGCGATTATGACTACTGCACCTACAATAATACCAATCCAGATCATGCCCCATGGAAGGTTGCCGCCGAAAACGCCCTGTGCCACACTGGCCATCAGGGTTGCCTGAGGGGCCGTCAATGCATCCGGATGTGCCAGGGTTTTGGGCCCGAATCCGTATGCGGTGTGCAAAAGGGTCAGGACCGGTGCCATCACAAAAGCAGACGCCACAACCCCTACAATAAGCATGATCTGCTGGTTCATCGGAGTTGCGCCGAGTACATATCCGGCTTTCAGGTCATGAAGGTTGTCAGCTGCAATGGATGCTGCACAACAAACTACAGCACCAATCAAAATGGCCGATGCGGGTCCGCGTGTTACGTCGTTGCCCATCAGGACCAACAAAATGAGTGCAGATGACAGGATAGTAGCGATCGTGATTCCGGAAATCGGGTTATTGGAACTTCCAACCAGACCCGACATATATCCGGCAACGGCTGAAAAAAGGAATCCGGCCAAAATCATGAGCAGCGCCATGATCAGTGAGATGCCGGCTGTTCTGATCTCGGACAGGTAGATGATGAAGATGGGAACCACCAGGATTGCGAGCCCCATCAATACCCACGACATCGGGGTATCGTATTCGGTACGTATCTTTTGCACAGCGGTGGAACCACGTTCCTTGAAAGCTTTGAAGCCCTCAGTAAATGCTGTCGTGACCGATGAACGAAGATCAAGCAATGCCCAGATACCACCGATTACCATGGCACCCACACCAATATAGCGTATCTGATCCGACCAAATCTGATACCCCACGTCAACGGCGCTTTGGCCGTTTGCAGCAACGCCGTGGGAGGCGATGTAAACCGGAATGGCGATCCACCAGCTGAAGACACCACCGGCAAATACCAGTACTGCAATATTTAAACCCACAATATATCCTACGGCAACCAGTGCCGGCGAAACATCAACTCCGAAATAAAGATAACCACGTGTGCCAAGTACTTTGGCCTTCTCAAAAACGCCATTCCAAAGGTTCATGCCCTGTTCGCAAAATTTCATCACCCCACCAATGACAGCCGCCCAAACCAGGTATTTGACATCCGAGCTGCTCTGTTCTCCCGATTTCAGCACTTCGGCGGTAGCTACACCTTCCGGATATTTTAGTTTTTGATGGACAATCAATGCATTACGTAATGGGATGGTGAAAAGGACGCCCATCACTCCACCGCAAAGAGCAATCAGGGTTACTTCCCAATATTTAAAATGATCCCAGTAGCCCATAATAGCCAGGGCAGGAAACGTAAAGACAACGCCAGCGGCAAGAGATTCACCAGCCGAGGCGGCCGTTTGTACGATATTGTTTTCAAGGATATTGGATTGTTTGAAAAGCCTGAGGACAGCCATCGAAATAACGGCAGCAGGGATAGAAGCAGAGACGGTCATCCCGGCAAAGAGTCCGAGATAGGCATTGGCACCGGCAAGCAGTATGGCGAGAATCACACCCAGAATCAGAGCTTTTACCGTGATCTCGGGCAACTTGACGTCTGCTGATATATATGGTTTTTCGCTAACAGGTTGTCTGTTCACATTGCTCCTTGTTGTATCAGATACTCAAAATCGGTTTTTCAAAATAAAAGAAATTACAAGACCACAATTGAATTACAAACAGAATATGACTTTTATGAATTAAGGATGTGGATCTGTGGTTTATTGGGTAACTTCTCACAATTCGAAAATAATGCAGTTATCATGGCCAGAATTTTTTTGTTTCTCGGGGCAGTCAACGCGTTTTTATCCGTTGCCTTTGGAGCCTTCGGTGCACATGCCCTGCGCGGACGCATCTCACCGGAAATGCTTGATGTCTATCATACGGGCGATCATTACCAGTTTCTTCATGCGCTCGGCCTCATTCTTATCGGGATATTAGCGATCCATTTTCCGGATTCCGGCCTCCTCCGTTGGTCCGGTTGGCTCATGTTTTTCGGAATTATCCTTTTTTCCGGCAGTCTCTATATACTGGCGATGACAGGGGTAACCTGGCTGGGAGCTATCACGCCGTTCGGCGGTACCGCATTTTTGATCTCATGGATCCTACTGGCTGTCATGGCCTTAAAATCGATCCACTAACCAAGGGAAATCGCGTACATGTTTTAAAATCAGTGTCAAACGGGTTCTCTATGTCCGACATCCCCGTTTTCTTTATCAATCAAAGAGAGAGCAGCTTATCTAAAAAAAATTCAAATCAGTCTGCGAAACTTGCAAGTTTCCATATTGTGAGTTGTCCAACTTCTAGTTTAATGAAAGACAACTGAATTAAAAGGAAATGATACTATGTGCAAAATGAAAACGATAGGGCTGTTCCTGCTTTTCGTGTTTGCATTTACAGCTGTCCAGGCACAACCTCGCAATGACCACCATCGCCGATATCGTGACGTTCCCCGATATGGTCACCGGGTTTATGCGCCTCCTCGTCAGGCTGCTATCGTGCGCACAAGAGGAACTGTGCTCCGCTATCACGCCGGGCTTTTCTATCGCCCGTTCGGCAATTCGTTTGTCATCGTACATGCACCCATTGGAACATATGTTCGCTTCCTTCCCGGAGAGAGATTCAGATTCTTTATGGGAAACCGGGTATATTTTTACTACTACGCCAATTTCTACACGTATCGGAACTACGATGATCCGAACTCCGGATATGTCGTGGTAGACCCACCTGTTGGTGCACGTATTGATGACTTACCCGACGGCTATCATAAAGTCGATATTGATGGCGCCACTTATTACCTGCTCGGTAATGTGTATTACAAGGCTATACTGGACGACCACGGAGAAGTCTGGTACGAGGTCGTCGGAGTAGACAATTTGAACTAAACTGGTCCAATTAACAAATAATCCCCTCAATCAATGAAACCCATAAAAACCTTCGGGCTGATTGTTCTCCTTTGCATGATGGTGAGCCCCGTTTTCGCTCAGCGGCGATTCAATCCGGATGAAATGGCCAAACGTCAGAGTTCATACGTTATTGATAACATTTCCAGCCTTACTGCTGCACAAAAAGATTCCGTACAGGCAATCTATGCAACATTCGCAACGGACATCCAGAATGCATTCAATAACAATTCCGGCGACAGACAGGCAATGAGAGATCAAATGACGCAGCTCCGCACACAACGCGACAAGGAACTGCAGGCTGTTTTGACACCGGATCAGTTTAAACAGTATCAGGATCTCATGGCAAAAGCCAGGAACTCGCGTCGCAGGAACAGACAATAAACCGGAGAGCAGCTACTTTTGAAACCAGTCTCATATTTGGTTATGGGACTGGCTTCAAGTGAGATTCATCGAGGTTATTTGATCATTTTTAATGCATACCTATTCGATAGCAGATACCAAATGAATTTTCTCCCAAAAACTGCGATACTGTTTTTCATGTTTTTTTCAATGATCATCATACGCGTTCAGGCTCAGGATGTAACCGTAACAGGGACACTCCGTGACAGCACGGACCACTCTCCATTAGTGGGAGCCAATATCATTATGAAAAACGTCGCCGATACGGCCGACATGGCGTATGGAACGACCAATCCGGATGGTAAATTCATAATTAATCATCTGCATATTCGTGTCTACCGCTTAACCATTAGTTACATCGGGTACCGCAAATATCAAAAGATCGTCTCTCTTACCAGTAAAGGGAGAAACTTTGGGGTGATCTACATGGCGGTCAAACCGGCTATGATGAGGGACGTAAATGTAGTGGGGCGTGCTATCGCAAGTGTACAAAAAGGAGACACCGTTCAGTATAATGCCAATGCCTTCAAAACAAACCCGGATGCTTCCGCCCAGGATTTAATAAGAAAGATGCCCGGGATCACCGTACAAAATGGAACGGTCCAGGCTCAGGGCGAAGATGTGCAGAAAGTGTTGGTCGATGGAAAGGATTTTTTCGGGGATGATCCTGAAACAGCCTTGAATAATTTGCCTGCCGATGCCATTGAAAGGATCGAGGTCTTTGACAAGAAAAGTGATCAGGCCCAATTCACCGGCTTTGATGACGGCAATACCCAAAAAACGATCAATATTGTTACCAAGAAAAGCAAGCGACATTCCTCATTTGGGCGGGTTTATGCCGGTTACGGATCGAACGAAAGGAATGCCGAGGGCGGCAATATCAACTTTTTTAATGGAGACCGGCGTATATCGGTCATCGGGTTATCAAACAATGTGAATCAGCAGAACTTTTCAACCGAAGATCTCCTGGGAGTAGTTGGGAGCTCCAATCAAAGACGGCGCAGAGGAAGAAACAATGCCGCTGGCAACTTTCTTGTGGGGCCACAAAGCGGGATCACCACAACGCATTCTATTGGTGTTAATTATAATGACAAATGGGGCGGCAAAGTCGATGTAAATGGCAGTTATTTCTTCAACACGACAAATAATACGGATAACCAATCCCTCGATCGTACCTATTTCCTCTCCGGTAACACCAATCAACTGTATAACGAAAATGACCTTTCAAACAGTGATAATTACAATCACCGTTTGAACATGCGCATCAACTATCATATTGATCGCAGAAACTGGTTGCTGGTGACCCCCAATTTGAATTTCCAAAAATATACCGGCACAAGCAGTCTTCTGGGGACGACCGTTACACCACAAGATCAGAAACTAAGCCAATCGAAGAACGACTATACCAACAACAGCTTCGGGTACAACTTCTCGAACAATTTGCTGTTTCGTCACGCTTTCGCAAAGCGCGGACGTACTATCTCGATTCGAATCAGAAATGGCGTAAACAGAAATGACGGCTCGAATTACCAGCAGGCACGGAATACTTACTTCCAACCGAGTAAGATCAATCAAAACGATACCCTCGACCAGCATCCCAAACAACTTTCCGATGGGTATTCGGTAGATGGCAGGTTAGCTTATACGGAACCGCTCGGTCGTACTAACCAGTTTGAACTTAGTTATGATGCCTCTTACAATCAGAGTAATTCAGATAAACGCACGCTCAATTTAAATCCGGCACTGCAGCAATACACCATCCTTGATACCACCCTTTCCAACAAATTCAACAGCGATTATCTGACCAACGAAGGCGAATTATCATTTCGCCATCATAGCCGCCAGGTGATGGCCATGGCCGGGTTGTCTTATCAACGATCCGACTTATCTGGAAATCAAGTTTATCCCGGGACATTTAAACTATCAAGATCGTTTATAAACCTGCTGCCTCACGCCGTATTACGCATTCGTTTTTCCGAGAGTACAAACTTCAGGATATATTACCGCACCGATATCGACGCGCCATCCGTCGGTCAGTTGCAGGATGTTGTTAATAACACCAACCCGCTTCTCCTGTCCACCGGTAACCCGGACCTGAAGCAAGAGTACAGTCATCGTATTATCATGCGTTTTTCACATAATAACACCCGAAAATCGAGCAATTTTTTTATCTTCGCACTCTTCCAAAAAACTATGGATTACGTGGGTAGCGAAACCATCATTGCTGCCCACGACACCACTCTGTCTAATGGAATAACTCTGAATCAGGGATCCCAGCTTTCAAGACCGCAAAATATAAACGGCTACTGGAATGCGAGAACTTTCCTCAATTACGGATTCCCGGTTGCTTTGATCGGCTCTAATCTCAATCTGCACACCTCCTTTTCATATTCACGAACACCCGGAATCATCAATCAGCTTGAAAACTTCTCGAATTCGTACTCCATTGGTCAGGGTTTGGTAATCGGCAGCAATATCAGTAAAAACGTCGATTTCACTATAACCGGTGATGTTAATTACAACATTGTTCAAAACTCAATTCAGCCGCAGCTTGACAACCATTACGTATTGGAACGGGCAGGTGTCCGGTTCAAATGGAACATCTGGCAAGGTATAGTATGGGGCAATGATGTGAATCAGCAGGCATACCACGGTTTGGGCAATGCTTACAATCAAAATTACGTGCTCTGGAACATGAGTCTCGGTAAAAAGTTCCTAAAAGATCAGCGCGGGGAGGCCAGTGTAACGGTGTTTGACCTTCTCAATCAAAATAAAAGCATTACCCGAAGTGTTACAGACACTTACATTGAAGATCAACAAACGCAAATTCTTCATCGCTATTTTCTTTTAAGCCTTTCATATAGAATCTGATATGAAACCAACCCGAATACAATACCTGCTGTCAATTAGCCTTATCATAACATCCCTGACATTCATCCTGGATGGGTGTTCAAAGAAACCGATTGAAAAATCATACTGGAGTAAAAACGGGCAGTCGCTCCCGTCGTACACCGGCAACGACAAAAAAGCCGGGCTCGAGTGGACCATCGCAAACGATAACAAATATCTTTTTCTCTCACTTGAAACCAATAACAGACAGGTTGAACGCATGATTATGTTTCGGGGATTGACGCTTTATCTCGATGCGTCAGGGAAGAAAAACAAAGATACCTACCTGAGATATCCCTATATGAAAGACCCGAGCAACCTACTCCGGGAAATGCATTCACAAAACGATGGAGAGGATCAGGGACGGTCATTTCAATCTCCTCTCACCGCCTATTGGAGACATGGTGATGACGATATGATCCTGAACAGCGCCATGCAGCACAGCAAGTTTAGATACCACATTACAATGGATTCACTTGGGTTTATGGAATACCAGGTGCGCATTCCGTTAAACAGAATTGCTAATTCAGGCTATAAAAGCCTGACACAACCAATATCAATCGGTATCGTCATCCGGCAACCTGAATCAGGATCCGGTTTCAGAGCCAGACTCAGACCCGAGGGTGGTTTTGCAGACGGAGACGGAGATCGCGGTGGTTATGGCGACCGCGATGGCGGGAGACGTCGTCCTGAAGGAGGGAACCGGGATCGATCACGGTTTCAACCGGTTAATGTAAACGTCTGGTTCCTGACTCAACTGGCCCAACCCTGACAACTAAAAGAAATTACTTTCCAACACACAACCAGCAACCATCAATTCTATTCATCAGAGAGATCCCTACAAAAGACAGCTCCATTAATTGGGGCTGTCTTTTATTTTTTGAAAATTAAAAGTGAACCAGGTGTCTTTTAGTCATTATTTGCCCCGTCCTTTAGGGCAGGGATAAAGATGACCTAAAATGAATGGAGGGCTTTAGCCCTTAACATAAAAGACACGGGAAAAGTCTAGTCCTTCCAGAAGTACTCTTACACCAATATTTATCTTGCAACACGTTTATGCATTAGTAGTAAATTTCATCTACTTTTAGCGTGCCGCCTGCGGCGGACCAGTTACCCATTTCATCCAATAAATATTGACCGGTTATGAAGATCACGATCGATCGTGTTGACGATGCTTTTCAAATGGAGGCAAAAAACGAACGTGGACAAACTATACCGATGGACAGTTCGGTTGCGTCCGGCGGCAAAGACGGCGGATACCGTCCCATGGAAATGCTGTTGGTGGCAATTGGCGGTTGCAGCTCTATTGACGTTATTGATATCCTGAAAAAGCAGCGTGAACCGTTGGAAGGATTGCACGTAGAGATCAATGGCGAGCGTGAACCTGGAAAAGTCCCTTCATTATTTAAAGAAATTGATCTTCATTTTACCCTTGAAGGAGATTTGAATGAAGGGAAAGTGAAACGGGCATTGGATCTTTCACTCGAGAAATATTGCTCGGTGGCCAAAATGCTGGAAAAGACAGCCAATATCACCTATAGCTTCACCATCAATCAAACAGCAAAATAATGTCGGAAGACAAATCCCGGAAATTCGATACGCAGGCAATTCGGACGCAGCTCAAACGCACTTCACAGCAGGAGCATTCGGCCCCCCTGTTCATGACCTCCAGTTATACCTTCGATTCGGCCGAACAGGCAAGAGCTCTATTCGCCAGTGAGATCGAGGGGAATGTGTACAGCCGGTATTCCAATCCCAATACGGACGAATTCATACGTAAGATGTGCCTGCTGGAACACACTGATGATGGAGTTGCCACAGCTTCGGGCATGTCGGCTGTGTTCAGCAGCCTTGCAGGGTTGTTAAACAGTGGTGATCATGTGCTTGCTTCCCGTTCGCTTTTTGGGTCATCGCATCAGATTCTCACATCCATCCTGCCACGATGGGGTATTACGCACAGCTATGGCGACATCTATCATCCCGAGACGTGGGAAGATCTTATTCAGAAACATACCCGGGTTTTGTTCATTGAAACGCCGTCCAATCCGGGGCTTGACCTAATCGATCTGGATTGGGCAGGCAAACTGGCAAAGAAGCACAAGCTGATTCTCATTGTCGACAATTGCTTTGCCACTCCTTACCTGCAACAACCGATCCGGTTTGGTGCCGATGTTGTGGTTCATTCTGCAACAAAATTCATCGACGGGCAGGGACGGGCTATCGGTGGCGTGATCGTCGGCAAACAGAAATATATTGCCGACATCAAATTCTTTACCCGCCACAGTGGTCCCGCCTTATCACCGTTCAATGCATGGCTGTTTTCCAAGAGCCTGGAAACCCTGTCGGTGCGCATGGAGCGGCACTGCAATAATGCGCTCAAGCTGGCTCAATTCCTGGAAGGACATCCCCATGTCGAAAGCGTTCGATATCCGTTTCTCGAAAGTCATCCCCAGCACGAACTTGCCCGCAAACAGATGAAAATGGGCGGTGGCATCGTTGTATTCACGATTAAAGGCGGCTATGATCAGGCTAAGGCTTTCCTTGATCACCTGGCCATGTTATCCCTTTCCGCTAATCTTGGAGACACACGAACCATAGCCACGCACCCGGCATCCACAACCCATTCGAAGCTGACTGAAGAAGAACGACAGTCAGTGGGAATCACCCGGGGTCTCATCCGGGTTTCAACAGGGCTGGAGGATGTGGACGATATCATTGCTGATATTGACCAGGCACTTGGTTAGCGATCTCTGAGTTTTTTTGGATATAACGGAATATGGGAATTGGGAATTTGCAAAGACGATTATATTGGTCCGATTGAACCTTCATTGAGCTCCCCTTGTTGTAAGTTGCACTTATTACATTCAGGCACTTATTGCGTCGGTATTTTTAAAACGCTATCTTTGCAAACTTTGTACTAATACAAAACAATTTTGAACAGTGGATACGCTTAGTTTCAAGACATATACACCGAAACCCGACAACATTAACAAGAAGTGGGTACTCGTGGATGCGGAAGGCCAGACGCTTGGTCGCCTTGCCAGCCATATTGCCATGGTCCTGCGCGGAAAGAATAAACCCGGGTTTGCTCCTCACATGGACACCGGTGATAACGTAGTTGTGATCAATGCCGAAAAGGTGGTCCTTACCGGCAAGAAGATCGTCCAAAAGGAATATTTCCGTTATTCGGGCTACCCCGGTGGTGAACGGTTTAGCACACCGGAAGAAATGCTCGAACGGAAACCGACTTTCATTATCGAGAATGCGGTTCGCGGTATGTTACCGAAAAATCGCCTGGGTCGTCAGCTCATGCGCAACATACGTGTTTATGCCGGGCCCGTGCATCCCCATAATGCTCAAAAACCGGAAAAAATAACTTTCTGAATCTGTTTCGAATTTATTCATGGCACAACAACATTTTATAGGCCGGAGAAAAACCGCAACTGCCCGCGTTTATTTTAAACCCGGAACAGGCGAATTTCTGGTTAACAACAAACCTGTCGATGACTACTTCACCCTCGATTTCCATCGTGCAGCCGCTGTCTTTCCATTGCATCTGACTGAGATGGATGGCAAATACGACATCAAAGTTACCGTTGCTGGTGGGGGACAATCCGGGCAGGCTGAAGCCATCCAAATGGGAGTTGCCCGGGGGCTCGATGCTCTGAATGAAGACCTTCACAGCACCCTCAAGAGCAATAGACTGTTGACCCGTGATGACCGTATGGTTGAACGTAAGAAATACGGACAGCCCAAGGCCCGCAAACGGTTCCAATTCTCCAAACGATAAAAGCTCTCAGCTATCGGCACTCAGCTGTCAGCTTACTGACAGCTGTTTTCTCAACCCATAAAAATCACACATACGTGGTGACTTGTCGCCAGAGTGTCCCGGGCAATCGGGATAGGTTGATAAGGCAGACCCGCGTAGAGGACTAACTCAAAACATCTGAATTACTATGCCACAAGCAGCAAGTGTAGAAGAACTACTCAAAGCCGGTGCCCATTTTGGTCACCTCACCCGCCGTTGGAATCCTAAAATGCGTGAATTCATCTTCATGCAGCGCAACGGGATTCACGTTATCGACCTCAACAAGACAAACCAGCATCTCCAGGAATCGCTGGAAGCTGTAACCCGCGTGGCCCGTTCCGGCAAGAAGATCCTTTTTGTTGGTACCAAGAAGCAGGCGCAGGAAATCATCAAAACGGAAGCTCTCCGTTGTGGGATGCCTTATGTTACCTATCGCTGGCTTGGCGGGATGCTCACCAACTTTTCCACCGTTCGCAAGAGCATTGCACGTATGGAAGAAATCGACACGATGCAGAAAGATGGTACCTATGAAAACATCACGAAGAAGGAGCGCCTGATGCTCGACCGTGAAAAAGCCAAACTTGAAAAAGTACTGGCTGGTATCTCAAACATGAATCGCATACCCGGAGCCATCTTTGTTGTAGATACGGTAAAAGAAAGCATTGCCATGAACGAGGCAATCAAGTTGAACATCCCCATTTTCGCCATGGTCGATACCAACTGTGATCCTGATATCCCGGATTACATCATCCCCTGCAATGATGATGCTTCCCGCTCGATCCAGTTGATCTCTTCCAACTTTGCGGATGCCATCATTGAAGGTGCCGCCGAGCGCGAGGCTTACGAGGAAGAACAACTTGCTCAGGAAGCGGCCGACGAAGTGGAAGTGGCTGATGAAGAAGATATCGACGACGAGGACATCGATGACGAGGAAGAAGTACCTGCGGCTGATATCGTTCCAAAAGATGAACCTAAAAAAGCCCCCCGTCGTCGCCGGCAGCGTGGCGGCGGCCGAAAAGGTGGAGACGAAGGATAAGTTAGACTTCGGCTCCGTTATAGCGAATTTTAAAATTAACTTTTATTCAAACGGATTGCACTTATGAGTATTTCTGCAGCAGACGTAAAAGCACTGCGGGACCGTACAGGCGCCGGCATGATGGATTGTAAAAAAGCTCTTGCCGAAGCAAATGGCGATATGGATGCAGCCATTGAAATCCTGCGTAAAAAAGGACAAAAAGTATCTGAAAAACGTGCTGACCGCGAAGCTAACCAAGGGATTATCGTCACCCATATTTCCGATGACGGAACCAAGGCTGTGGCACTCGCCCTGAATTGCGAAACCGACTTCGTTGCCAGAAATGATGAGTTTATACAGTCGGCAACCGATTTCGCCAATGTAGCCTATGACAACGAGATTTCTGATATTGAAACATTGAAGAAAGCTGAACTTCAGGGACGCACCGTTGAAGAACATCTGAAAGAACTTGTGGGTAAGATTGGTGAGAAGATCGAGATCAGCCGTCTTGAACTTGTTAAGACTGAAGGTACCATCGTCTCTTACATGCACCCCGGTAACCAACTGGCTGTTCTGGTTGACTTCTCCAACAGTATAGACGACAACGTCGGTAAAGATGTGGCTATGCAAATTGCCGCAATGAACCCGATCGCTGTTCGCCAGGAAGAAGTCCCGACCGATGTTGTGGACAAAGAAATCGAGATCGCAAAAGAACAGTTGATCAACGAAGGCAAACCGGTTGAGATCGCAGAAAAAGCGGCCAAAGGTAAACTTCGCCGTTTCTACGAAGAACGGGTTCTGCTCGATCAGAAGTTCGTGAAGGACAGCAGCGTATCGGTGCGTGATTATTTGAAAAATAATAATGCCTCGGACGTCAAATCGTTCTACCGGTTACAACTGGGAGAATCGAACTAAATCGTATTACTCATTTACAAAAAAAAGGCTACCTTTGTGTAGCCTTTTTTTATATGTACCATACTTGTTGACCGTATGATATGCCACGAGATTCACCATCCCTAAAAGAAGATTCCGGCGGGAGGCATGAATGCAGTTTTCAACAGGTTCCAATTCAGCAATTTTAGTTAACACAAAACAATCAAAAACAGGACCGTGGGAGATTACAAGCGAATATTACTGAAATTAAGCGGTGAAGCCCTGCTTGGAGAACAAGGGCATGGTATCGACGGGGAAGTACTCGCTCAATATTCTGAAGAAATAAAACAAGTTCATGACTACGGTACAGAGATTGCCATCGTCATCGGTGGCGGAAATATTTTTCGTGGCGTAAAAGGTGCAACCGAAGGAATGGACAGGGTTCAGGGTGATTATATGGGCATGTTGGCCACCATGATCAACAGTATGGCCCTGCAGGATGCCCTGGAACGAAAAGGAGTCCAGACCCGCCTGATGTCGGCTATCCGGATGGAGCAGATTGCCGAGCCTTATATCCGGCGAAGGGCGGTACGGCATCTCGAAAAAGGTCGCGTTGTTATCTTCGGTGCAGGAACCGGTAACCCGTATTTCACTACCGATACAGCCGCTTCCCTGCGTGCCATTGAAATCGAAGCGAATGTCATCCTTAAAGGAACACGCGTCGATGGGGTCTTCGATTCCGATCCGGAAAAAAATCCGGATGCCGAAAAATTCGATATCATCAACGGCGATGAGATTCTGCGTCGCCGTCTCTCGGTTATGGATCTGACTGCATTCACCCTGTGTCGCGACAATCATACGCCCATCATTGTCTTTAATATGAATGTCCGTGGCAACCTGATACGGGTTGTGCAAAAAGAACCCGTGGGTTCAACAGTAATCTGGGAATAACATTTAATTCCTCTTCTGATTCTGCTATTTTGGATTTTATTAAATTACGTCGAATAACTAATCAGACTTAAACCGATTAATGTTAATACTATGATTCCCGAACTAAAATCTTTTCAAAAAGCCGCTAAACTGGAAATGGAGGAAGCCGTCGAATTCCTTAGACGTGAATTTGGACATATACGAGCCGGACGTGCTACGCCTAGCCTGCTTGACGGTATAAAAGTCGATTATTATGGAACCCAGACGCCACTGAACCAACTTGCCAATGTCAGCGCTCCTGAAGCACATATGCTTGTTCTTCAGCCATACGACAAATCAGCGATGCCAAACATCGAGAAGGCTATTCAGGCATCCAACCTCGGGTTGAATCCCAATAACGATGGAACGCTTATCCGGATTCCACTTCCAATCTTATCGGAAGAACGCCGGAAAGATCTGGTTAAACTTGCCCATGATACGGCTGAGAAAGCTCGCGTGAGTATCCGCAACGCCCGTCGTGATGCCAATGAGCACATCAAGGGTAAAGTGAAAGATGATGCTCTGTCTGAAGATTCCATGTACGACGCCGAAACAGAAATTCAGCAATTGACAGACGATTACATCAAACACATTGATGAACTCCTCAGTCACAAAGAGAAAGAAATACTGACCGTCTGAATAATTTTGTCCGGTGAACTCCTTCGGAGAATTATAAATTTTGAATTGAATATGGATGCCAACTTTCGGTTTATGGATGGCATCTTGTGTCCCCCGTTGTAATAACCATACGTATTCGCCTTGTATTTATCTGAACTCGAACTGCACGGGTTTAAAAGTTTTGCCAACAAAACCCACGTCAAATTTGACAGCGGACTGACGGCTATCGTCGGGCCTAATGGTTGTGGGAAATCCAACATTGTTGACTCTATTCGTTGGGTCCTGGGTGAGCAACGCCCATCGCACCTGCGTTCTGCTTCCATGTCAAATGTCATCTTCAATGGAACGGCTACGAAGAAGGCACTCGGCATGTCAGAGGTATCCGTAACTATCGAGAACAATAAGGGAATCCTTCCCACTGAATTCAAAGAGGTCAGGATCACCCGCCGCCTGTACCGCTCCGGGGAAAGCGAATACCTGCTCAATAACACTGCATGCCGTCTTAAGGACATCATTGAGATGTTTATGGACACCGGCATGGGTGCCAACTCGTACTCAGTGATCGAGCTGAAGATGGTTGAGGAGATTCTCAGCGATAAGAACAACGAGCGAACAGCACTCTTTGAAGAGGCGGCAGGTATCACCAAATATAAGGAGCGGCGCAAGCAGACATTCCGCAAACTGGAAGAGACCCGTGGAGATCTCCAGCGCGTCGAAGATATCCTCGTTGAGATACGAAAGAATGCCCGGTCTCTGCAGCTGCAGGCTTCAAGGGCCCAGCGTGCCAAAGAATACAATGAAGAATTGCGACGTCTGGAACTGGGGCTGGCACGCCACGAATACGATTCCGTCTCATCAGAACTCGAACCACTGATGGAACGGATCGTAAATGCGGAATCCGAGAAAGAAGAGTTCAACCGGAACCTGGAACAGCTTGAACAACTCGAGGAAGAGGCACGACGTGAATTACGGGTAAAGGAGCAGAAACTTTCAGAGGTTCAACAGAAACAACTGAACCTTCAAAACGCCGTTCGGGAGACGGAGACATCACTGCGGATCACTCGTGAAAAGATCAAGAATGAAGAACAATCGATCCGTCAGTATGAGCAGGAGATTTATCAGTCTGAAGACGACATAAGGGAGCTGCGAAAAACGATCAAGCAGAGTGAAGTTCAGCTTGAGGAAAAAAAAGCCAGACTCAATACGACCCGAGAGGAGCTCGACAAAGCAAAGGAAGGGTTCGATACCCAACAGACACGATTGGGCGAGGCACGCGGCGACCTCGACAACATAACGCGCAATTACAACGAAACAACACAAAAGTTAAACCAACTTCAGACCCAAAAGGTCCGGATTGAATCCAGGCTTGAG
>Ga0102953_1001282_pt1 | contig 16123 bp, 13 predicted proteins | sample SalPon2A_C_D2_MG_FD_78509 | JGI IMG/M metagenome (GOLD analysis project Ga0102953, IMG submission 78509) | Soil microbial communities from South San Francisco under conditions of wetland restoration - Salt Pond MetaG R2A_C_D2_MG | ecosystem: Environmental > Terrestrial > Soil > Wetlands | place... | reverse complement strand
TCAGTCGGAGGGGCATTGCCCCTCCGCCTTTTTCAGATGGTTCATGCTGGCAGGGTGGCTCAGTGGTACGGCGGAGGACTGCAAATCCTTTATTCGCGAGTTCGATTCTCGCCCCTGCCTCCATCTTCACCCCATAAAAATAGCAAAACAACTTAACCCAACAGCTCTCTAAACAGACGTCTCACCTCTTGCATGCGATCTTTCAAGGCCTGTGGTGAATGAATCGCAGCATGGCGCCGCATGGTCTCCCACTCTGTGGCATTGTTGTTTGTGGGCAACTTGCCGATGGAACGCCACAATTCAACCCTCAGTGCATTTTCCATCTGGCGATAGTCATGATAAGTGTCAGCCAGGAATTCACAATGCTGCTGCCAACTTTCGGGCACAGACATGGCAGCAAGCCGACGTAGAATTTCAACAGTGCCATGGCCACAATCACCATATGCAAGGCGCGCAAATTGAGCCAGAAACTCAATATCAACAAGCCCACCCGCATCATGCTTGAGATTGATGATCTCCTCGGATTTACTAGCCAGATGATCAAGCATCTTCTGCCGCATTTCGGCTACATCTGCCGCAAGACGAGCAGGATCGCGAGACAGATTCAAAATCCCATCAACCACTCCGGTTACGGCGTTACATGCTGAGGCTGGACCCGCAACCGTCCGCGCCCGACACAACGCCTGATGCTCCCAGGTTTGCGCCTCATGCAACTGGTAATCGCGAAACCCTTTCAGGCTTGTCACCAGAACACCGCTGTTGCCCGAAGGCCTCAACCTTGCGTCGAATTCAAAGCCGGCCCCGAAGGGCGGCTTGCCAGTCAGATACTGGATCATTCGCCGCCCAAGTCGCTGCGCCTGTTCGGTATAACTTCTGCCTGCGACCATGGCGGCCGTATCCTCGCAAACAAGCACAAACACCATATCCAGATCTGACATCAGCCCCATCTCACGTGAACCATGCTTGCCCATGGCCAAAGCAGCCACCGGAAAATCCTCCGGCAATTTCATTTGCCTGCAGCAGAGTCGCAGCATTACATCTGTGACCGAATCGGCGATCATGGCCAGCCAGACCCCTGCATCAAGCGGTGAGGCCTCGTGCGAATCAATCGCCAGTGCTGTCAGAATCCGGGCTCGATCAACAAGATGTCCGACATCCGCCAGCATCTGCTCGATGTCATCACCCTCACCAGCGATAGCCAGTGTATCCAGTTTCTCGCAGATACCCGCAATATCCGTATCTCTTCGCTCCAGTGCCAGCGGCCATTCCAGCCATGATGGATCCTGGGCAATATGATCGGCCAGATAGCGACTGGCAGAAAGCACTCCGATCAACCAGTCCAGTGCTCCCTTGTGTGTCGCCAGCAAATCGATCCAGGTTGCCCGTCCCGCGATACCGTGAATCAATGCTGTAAACGCCTCTATCGCAGTGATGCCATTGGCATCATCCAGCCACTTCGGCATGGCATGAGCTAGAATTGTTTCGATATGGCGGCGACTGCGTTCCGGCAAGATTCCGCGCAACAGCTGCGCATCAATCTGCTCGAGTGCGAGCCTGATCCGCTGCAGGCTTTCATCATCAAGACCCTTCAATGCACTATCCTGGCCACTCGGAAGCCACGATTCATCCGCTTTTCCGGCATCCAGCGGCAGCACATGCCGATGGAAAGCCTGCTGCACAAACCCGGCATGTTCCTGCATTCGGGTTGTGATATCCGGATATCCAAGAGCCAGCTTCAGATACGGTTCAAACTGATCCGGCAGCTTCTGGGTCTGCTCTCCCACCCTCGCTTGAATCGCATGCTCAACCTGGCGCCAGAAACGGTAAGCATGTCGCAAGCTATCGGCCTCCTGAGCTTCCAGAGCGCCAAACCCGGTCAACTCGCGCAGCGCATCAAGGCTGCCTTGCAAGCGTAGACAGGGCTCACCTCCGCCATGCAGCAGCTGCATGGACTGGATAATAAACTCGATCTCTCGAATGCCGCCTTGCCCGCGCTTGACGTCAAACCCTGAAACAAAGGCTTTCTCGCCAGACTGATTATCAATACGCCGCTTCATCTCAGCCAAAGCTGAAACAGTCGTATAATCAAGATAGCGTCTGTAGATAAAAGGCGATACGCCGGAAACAAACTCGCTTCCCAGAGCTATATCGCCGGCAACCGGCCGCGCCTTGATCAGCATGGCGCGCTCCCACGTCTGGCCATAATTCTGGTAAAAATCGAGTGTTGCATCGAGACTCAGGGATATGGTCGCCCCCTCTCCACCCGGCCTGAGGCGCATATCCACCGGCCAGACGATGCCGTCCGCCGTGCGCTCGGACATCAGGCGAATAAGCATGCGGGAGAGATGGTTGAAATACTCGGCCGCCGGCACATTATTTCTGCCACCCTCGCTACTCCCCTCTCCCTGCCAGATAAACAGCGGATCGACATCGGAACCGAGATTAAGTTCCCGGCCACCCAGTTTGCCGAGACCGATCACACAAAAGGATCCACCTTCAAGTCGCCCGAAACGTGGAGCTATCAACCTCTCTGCCATACGCAGGGCTTCACCCAGCAGACCTGCAGCGAAATCGGCAATGGCTATGAAGGAGCGTTCAATATCACCATGCACCCCCATCTCCCACCAGATTATATGGCGCATGCCGCGCTGTTTGCTTTGGCGAAGATTCCGCATGCATTCAGTCACATCCTCGCTTGTTGAGGCAGGAACCCATGCCTCGCTGGCATCGGGCAGCAGGGCATCATTTTCAGAGCGGAATAACTCAAGGTAAGAGCTCTCATCTGCATCACGCATTATCGAAGTAAACAGGGGTGAAATATCAAGCAGCCGCTGCGCATGTTCGCGCAACTCGTCTGGGACATGATTCAGCAATGGCATGGCTTCATGTTACCGGTTGGTCAGATGGAAAAAAAGGGAAACCAGGTGGCGCAAAAAGAAAGGCCGTCACAATGTGACGGCCTTTCTTATGTTTCAGCCTGCAAAGCAGGTTGTGAATTACACAGAATAGTAGAGTTCAAACTCCATCGGATGCGGACGCATACGCACTTCATTGAGCTCTTCCATCTTCAATCCGATGTAAGCATCAATCATGTCGTCATCCATCACACCGCCGACTTTCAGGAATTCACGGTCTGCATCAAGAGAGTTCAGAGCCTCTTCTAGAGAGCCACAAACGGTTGGAATCTTCTTGCCCTCTTCAGGTGGAAGATCATAAAGATTCTTATCCGCTGCTTCGCCCGGATCAATCTTGTTAGCGATACCGTCCAGACCCGCCAGCATCATGGCCGTGAAAGCCAGATACGGGTTGGCAGTAGAATCCGGGAAGCGAACCTCGATCCGGCGTGCCGGGTCAGAATTCACAACTGGGATACGGATGGAAGCGGAACGGTTTCGGTTAGAGTAAGCCAGCATCACCGGTGCTTCGAAACCAGGAACCAGACGCTTGTAGGAGTTGGTAGAAGCATTGGTGAATGCATTCAATGCCTTAGCGTGCTTGATGATACCACCGATGTACCAGAGTGCTTCCTGAGACAGATTGGCGTATTTATCGCCTGCAAACAGGTTCTTGCCGCCCTTCCAAAGCGACTGATGCACGTGCATGGCAGTACCGTTGTCGTTATAGATTGGCTTAGGCATGAAGGTGGCAGTCTTGCCATGAGCATGCGCCACATTATGCACCACATACTTGTACCACTGAGCGCGGTCAGCAATATCGATCATCTCACCGAAGCGCATCGCCAGCTCACACTGACCGGCTGTAGCCACTTCATGGTGATGGCATTCCATGTGGATACCGAGGTCGGTCATCACCAGAGACATGTCATTACGAATCTCATGCAGAGAGTCGACAGGCGGTACCGGGAAGTAACCACCCTTTACGCGTGGACGATGGCCTGAGTTACGCATCATACCTTCAGAAGTATCTGCGTAATTACGGTTGGAGTTCCAAGCCGCTTCCTCAGACTCAATCTGGTAGCCACAGCTGCCCATCTCGTTATTAAAACGAACTCCGTCAAAGATGAAGAATTCCAACTCTGGGCCGAAATATGCAGTGTCGGCAATGCCGGCTGAACGGATATAGTTCAGGGCGCGCTGGGCAACCTGACGCGGGCAACGGTTGTAGTCCTGGCCTGTCAGCGGGTCGACAACCTGTGCCACGAGCACCAGTGTGGATGCCTCGAAAAACGGATCAATACGGGCGCTTTCAGGATCCGGAATCAGAGCCATATCGGAATTATTGATATCGCACCACCCGGCAACAGACGAGCCATCAAAAGCAAAACCGTCTTCGAAACAATCCTCATTCAATTCGTGAATCGGAAAAGTGACATGCTGCCACTTACCTCTGGTGTCGGTAAAACGAACGTCTAAAAATTCGCATTCGTGCTCTTTAATTAACTCAAAAACTTGCTTGATTGCCTTGTTCACAGTTGCTCTCCTCTATGAATTATCAATGGATTTTAGAAATTGTTTCACCCGGTGGTGTAGCTTATTTTGCTTAACGCACAAACTTTCCCATATCCATCAGGAAATGGCAACACGGCTCTAAACAGCCTCTTCGTTGCGTTCTCCGGTGCGGATACGTATTGCCTGCTCAATGCTTGAAACAAATATCTTTCCATCTCCCACTTTCCCGGTCGATGCTGCCTTGCAGATGACTTCGATAACTTCTTCGACACGATCCTTGGTAACCACCAATTCCACTTTTACCTTGGGCAGAAAATCAACCACATATTCTGCGCCACGATACAGCTCGGTATGGCCCTTCTGCCGGCCATGCCCCTTCACCTCGGTCACGGTCATGCCGTCGATGCCGATCTCACCAAGAGCATCTTTGACATCATCAAGCTTAAAAGGTTTGATAATTGCTTCAATTTTTTTCATTGCGTTCTCCCGCGGCCTCTGAGCATTCAACCCTAAGCCTGATTTTATTCATTCTCCGCCATGCCCACAGGGCATAAGGATCAGCCGATCTGGCTTCACCTACTCCCAGAAACCATGCGTAATCGGATAGCGACGATCCCGTCCGAAAGCCCGTTTCGTAATCTTGACCCCTGGCGGAGCCTGCCGACGCTTGTATTCAGCCAGTTGCAACAGACGGATTACCCGCTCCACATCAGCGCGAGCATAACCGCGAGCCACAATTTCTTCCACTCCGAGACGTTCCTCGATATGTGCTTTCAGAATCGCATCAAGGATGCCGTAATCAGGCAACGAATCCGAATCCTTCTGGTCAGGTCGCAATTCTGCAGATGGCGGCTTGCTGATAGTATTCTCAGGAATCACCATCTGCCCCCCATTCAGCCATCGACTCAGCGCAAAGACCTCGGTTTTATACACATCCTTGAGCAAAGCGAATCCTCCAGCCATATCCCCATACAGGGTGGCATAGCCGACAGCCATTTCAGACTTATTGCCTGTGGTCAGCAGCATGCGCCCGGTTTTATTTGAAATTGCCATAAGCAACACGCCCCGGATGCGAGCCTGTAGGTTTTCCTCGGTCACGTCAGGGGTTGATTTACCCCACAGCTCGAACGTATCAGCCAATGTAGTCTCAATTGCCGCCACGCCATGCTCAATTGGCAGCGTGATCGCTTCAATGCCAAGCATAGCAACAAGCGCCTCTGCATCACTGATGGAATGATCGCTTGAATAGCGCGAGGGAAGCAGCACGCCCAGCACATTGGCAGCACCAAGCGCCTCGACAGCAAGCACGGCAGTCAAGGCAGAATCAATGCCGCCGGACAAGCCGATCACCACCTGAGTGCATCCGTTGCGCCGCACATAATCCCGCACCCCCATCACCAGCGCCTGATGAATCTGTTCTATCGGCTCAGGCAAGGGCTGGACTTCAGACTCAGTGCTCGCAGCAAGATCAAACGTCTGCCGGCAACTCTCAAACAATGGTGCCCGCATCAGAATTTTACCTTCTGCATTCATGATATGAGAGCCGCCATCGAACACAATCTCATCCTGACCTCCAACGGGATTCACGTATATGATGGGTGTTCTGAACTGCTTTGCGCGGCGTGCCACCACCGTTTCCCGCTCATCCTGCTTGCCAACATGGAACGGTGATGCATTCAAATTCAACCATACATCACAGTTAAGGTTTGCCTGCGCCGCAGCAAGTTCATCGTGCCAGAGGTCCTCGCAGATACCGATCCCGAGGCGATAACCGTTAACCATGAATTCGACATCTCGGCCATCTCCGGGCGAAAAATAACGTTGTTCGTCGAACACCCCGTAGTTAGGCAACCGTTGTTTATCATATAAGCCAATTATTTTACCGTTCTGCGCCAGCACAGCACTGTTTCGTAATTTCTCTCCATCCCTCCGGGGGGCGCCAAATACAGCGCAAACCTCTCCGCTATGAGCTACCACATGGGCAGCCGACTTCTCAACGGCGTCCATGAAAGCAGGGCGCAGGAGGAGATCCTCGGGCGGATAGCCGGTCAGGCATAATTCGGGAAACACGACAAGATCACAGCCCGCCGCCGCCGCCTCATCCATGCACTTGAGCATCAAGCTGCTGTTAGCAACCATTTCGCCGACGCGCGGAGCGATCTGCGCCAGATATATCTTCAACACACACTCCTGGGTACAAACATCGCATCCCCGTAGGAATAGAAACGATAACCTTGCTCTCTGGCATATTGATATGCAGTGAGTACACGCTCGCGGCCAGCAAGTGCCGACACGAGCATAATCAGCGTCGATCTCGGTAAATGAAAATTCGTCAGCAAGGCATCCACAAGCCGAAAAGCATATCCCGGATAAATAAAGATGGAAGTGCGCCCTGCGCCGGCCTGCAATTTCCCCTGGCTTGATGCAGCTTCCAGCGTGCGCAGACTTGTTGTCCCGACTGCAACAATGCGATGTCCTGCTGACCTGGCCTGATTCACAAGGTGAGCCGTTTCTTCCGGTACGATATATGCTTCTTCGTGCATGTGATGGCCTGCCAGATCATCGACCTGTACAGGTTGAAATGTGCCCGGCCCGACGTGCAAGGTAACATGTGCAAACCTTGCTCCGGCCTCCTGCATGGCAGCCATCAACTCGGCCGTCAGATGCAGCCCTGCCGTCGGAGCTGCAACAGCACCGTCATGCTCTGCAAACACTGTCTGGTACCGAGCTTTGTCTTCAGCGGAATCAGGGCGATCTATGTAAGGCGGCAGCGGCATGTGTCCACACGCCTCAATGGCATGGGCAACATCAACAAATGGCGGCTCGACATGCAGATGCACCTGCACATCCTTGCCATCACGGCTTATCACCTCAGCCGTAAAACCCTCGGTGAACTCAATGGATGCGCCGCACTGCAAAGGCTTATTCGCCTTGCCCCATGCATGCCAGACATTCGCCTCTCCGGCCGGCTCAAGCAGCAATATCTCCACCTGCCCGCCACTTGCCTTTTTGCCCAGCAATCGTGCCGGGATCACGCGTGTATCGTTGATCACCCATATGTCGCCCGGCTGAACCAGGGATGGGAGATCGCGAATCCCCCTATCCTCAAATCCGTTTCCCAGCACCAGAAGCCTAGATGCATCGCGCTCGGGCAGCGGCCTGCTGGCAATCAGCGCCTCAGGCAAATCAAAATCAAAATCGGAAACTTTCATGGGTGGCGGAGGATATACCAAGTCAGCCCTTATGACTTCTGCATAACACCCATCAACGCTTTCTTTAACGCATTAAACCGGAACGGTTTCTGCACAAAGCCGTCGGGACGTTCGGATACGGGTAATTCATGGGTTTCCTGTTCGCTGTATCCGGATACAAGAAGGATTGGAATATCCGGATTAATTTCCCGCATCGAGCGCATGGCATCAACACCTCCCATGCGCGGCATGGTCATATCCAGCAGAACCACAACCAGATCCTTTTGATATGTACGAAACATTTCCAGACCGATCAAACCATTTTCGGCATACGCAACCTCAAAGCCTATCTTTTCAAGCATTTTTCCAACCAGGTGTCGGATCGATTTTTCATCATCCACAAGCAGAACAACCCCGCTACCCTTCATGTCAATTGCATCAAGGGTGGTGATTTCCTTCGTGGCTTTCCGTTTCCCCTCCAATGGAATTAATACGGAAAACTCCGTGCCTTTGCCGGGTTCGCTGTCTACCTTAACCCCCCCCTGGTGACGCTGGATAATCCCGAGAATGGACGAAAGGCCCAGCCCGTTGCCGGTTTTTTTGGTGGTGAAAAACGGATCAAATATCTTGCCTAAGGTGTTCTGATCCATGCCGCAACCAGTATCGCTCACACTCACAGCCACATATGAACCTTCCGGCATGGTCGACCCATTCATGTATTTATACAAGGCATCCCTGTTCATCTCCACAAGCCTGGCAGCGAGCCATATATCCCCCTGCTTATCTCCAATCGCATCGGAGGCATTAACAATAAAATTAAGGATAACCTGTTGAAACTGTGCATTGTCGACCAACACAGGGGGTAACCCTTTTTCGATGTCTATATGCAAGCGAACATCCTTGCCCAAAGAAGCGCGAAGCAGATCGCTCATGCCCTGAAGATAATCGCCCAGATTGATTTTCTTGATGAGAAATTCACCTTTACCCGCATAGGCCAGTAATTGCTTACACAGGGATGATGCCTGATCGCAGGCTGAATCCACATTTGCAAGATGCTTTGCCGCCTTTGAAGATTCATCCAATTCCATGCCGGCCAGCTCGGCATTGCCCATAATAGCCGCAAGAAGATTATTGAAATCATGCGCAATCCCTCCCGCCAGAACCCCCAGAGACTCCAAACGCTGGGCATGCTCAAGCTGGGTCTGCAATAAAGCCATTTCCTGCTCTTTGCGCTTCTTCTCGGTGATATCTCTGGAGATCGTCAAAACAGCAGGTTTCCCTTCAAATACGATAGGGCTTCCCTGCACCTCAGCCACGAAAACCTCCCCGTTTTTCCGGATCAGTTTCTGCTCAACCAACGGAGCCTTTTTACCGCGCCGCACCTGCTCCATGCGCTCCTTCACCATGGCGCGGTAGTCCTTGTGAACGGTATCTATTGCAACATCGCCAATCAGATCATGCTCACTTTTGGCACCAAGCAGCCGCACCGCAGCCGGGTTGACGTATACCCATCTGCCATCGCAATGAACACCGATCGCGTTGGGCGTCGTGGCAAGTACTGCAGCATAATTGGCTTCGCTTTCAGCAAGCTGGCCGATATGCTGCCGAAGATCGTGTTTGGTCTGCAACAAAAGCGCTTCTCTTTGTTCACGCGACAAGGCCATAAAATATGCAAACCCGGCGAACATGCCGTAAGCGGTTAATCCATATAGCAGCGGCTTCAGGTCATAATGCATCACCATACCGCTGTCCCGTGTCACCCATAAAGAAAAAGCCGCTACCACCGCATAGTTTCCAGTCCATACCACGCCGGATCTTGCGCCTGCAAGAAAGCACGCCACGGTTGGAAACCCAATGCTCCAGACAAACCCTGCTCCGGCCAACCCCCCATCCAGCAGAGCCGCCAGAAAAACAAATGCCGCCAAAAAAACAAGCAGGTGCCGCAGTCGCGCCTCATCGAAATTGCGCTTCGCCAGGAAGTAGGCGGACCCTAATCCGGCCACGGTTAATAGGTCCACGGAGCCCATAAAATAGCGACCGAATATCAAGTCAATCAACCCGATCGACACGCCAAAAGGGATACTCAGTTGCACGCTCTTTCTCAATGCATCATACGGACTTGTCACAAAATCAGATGACATCATCGGCCCTTGCTGCAACATGAATAGTGATGAATTGCAAAATATATCCTCAATAGCATGGGTCTGCTCCTAAAGAACAGCCGGGAAATTGCGCTCCTCCTGAAGCTCATTCAAGACATTGAACAGCATTCGCAACAAAAACTCAGGCGCGAGGAGGTTTCCCAGGAAGCACATCCCATTTCCCTTCCTGAAAGACTACATCGGAGAAAACCAGAAAACTAGGCGATGGTTTCAACACCTGACGGAGTCCCCATCAGCACCACATCGGCCCCCTGATGGGAGAAGATACCGTTGGTAACCACACCCGGGACACTGTTCAATTCATCCTCCAGTTCGCGTGGATCAGTGACGGTCAGGCCATGCACATCAATAATGATATTGCCGTTGTCGGTGGTAAAGCCTTCACGCACCTTGGGCTTGCCACCAAGGCCGACCACCACACCAGCCACAAGTTCGCGCGCCATAGGAATAACCTCAATAGGCAACGGAAAGGCACCGAGATGTTTGACTCGTTTTGTCTCATCCACAATGCAGACAAACTTGTCTGATGCTGCAGCAACAATCTTTTCGCGCGTCAGGGCACCGCCACCGCCCTTTGTCAGGCTCTTGCCTGAATCAAATTCATCCGCCCCATCAACATACACAGACAGGGAATCTACAAGTTTAAGCGCCTCGTTGAGGTCCAGTACCGGGATACCGTGGCTCTGCAGGCGTTTGGCTGTTGCCTCGGAGCTTGCCACTGATCCCCTGATCTTGTCTTTCATGGTGGCAAGTGCGTCGATAAACATATTTGCCGTCGAGCCCGTGCCAACACCGACAATGGTATCTTCCTCCACATAAGCCAGTGCAGCCTCGGCTACTTTTCGCTTCATTTTATCCTGGGTCATATCCCCTCCGCGATTATATTAAAGAAACTTGAAAACCTGGTATTGCCAAGTGTGCCAGAGCAACCAGCATTGGTTGAAACGGTAGCCTAACCGAATACCCCGCCTTTCGGCAAAGGACATCTCAAGCTAGCCTGCGCAGATGACCGCACTGGCCGCTTACTCCGACATCATTTTCAGCGCTCTCTTGCTCTTCGGACTGGCGCAGCTGGCCTGGTTTTCAGTGATGCTGCATCGACGCGGAATATCCGGAAATATCATCCAGCATACCCTGCCACCGATGATGGCGATCTGGGTGCTGATGTGGCCGGTGTATATCGACAGCCATTGGCTATGGCTGGGAATCGCTCTCTTTATCCTCCTTACAGTACTAGCCAGGTTTCTGCCTCATCCATTCATGAAAAGATTGCGCTTGGCGTGGACACCGGTAACAGACGACCCCACATTTGAAAACACCTCCAGCCTGTTGCCCATGTTTCACTTTTCACTGGCACTGCTGATCGCCGGCATCTGGTTTCACACCATCCCGGAATTTGGCTTCGGGCTGGCTCTCACCCTGTGCCTGGCTATGCCTCTGGCTCACTGGCTGGACCGGATGGGGCATTTAAAGCTTGGTTTTCCGGCCCACCCTGAGCAGACACTGGCCGGGCATATTGCCTTTATTCTTGCGGCTGCGCTCCTGTTATGCTGGGCGCTGCACACCTACCACGGAACCCCATGGCAACCGCTGCTAATCGCCACGCTTATCGCAGCCATGATCGGCTCAGCCAGCCGCGCCATTATTCCAGGTGAATGGTATCGACCCTTCGCCATGCTCAGCATGGGACTGACCATGTGGCTGCTGTAATGCGGGGCATGCATCAAATTCTTTCCGGGAGTAGGCCCCCCCCGCGAAAGCTGCCGGAACTACTGCATCCACTTTGCCATTCTTCTACACTTGGCCACATGATCAATCCGTGGAGAAGTATGTGAGCCATCCGACTAGAACCAGTTCCGCAGCATTATCCGAATTACAAATCCGGCTCATCGAGATGGCGCTCGACGAAGATGCTGTCACAAATGACCTGACAGCAAACGCCACGATTGACGAACATGCAGCCGGCACTGCCTGCATCACAGCCAAGGCTGTCGGCATACTATCGGGCAGCAGGATCGCCGATGAAGTATTCGCCCTCGTGGACAAATGCATCGTTTGCAGATGGCTTGTCGATGATGGAGCACATCTGCATGCCGGACAGGTTATCGCTGAATTGAGCGGCCCCCTGGCCAAGCTGCTTGCTGCTGAACGCACTGCTCTGAATTTCCTGCAACATCTTTCAGGCATTGCGACAGCCACAAATCATTTTGTTGCTGCTGTTGAAGGCCTATCCTGTGGAATTGTGGATACCCGCAAAACCACGCCGGGCATGCGGCATTTGGAAAAACAGGCAGTCCTGCATGGTGGTGGTGGCAATCACCGGATGGACCTCGCCAGCGGTATGCTGATAAAGGAAAACCATATCAAGGGCTGCGGCTCAATTACGGATGCCGTGAACGCCTGTTTTGCCATGCAACCGGATGTCTGGGTCGAAGTGGAATGTGAAACGCTGGATGAAGTCCGGCAGGCCATCGAAGTTTGTCCTGACATTATCCTGCTCGACAACATGAGCCCGGAACTGGTCATGCAGGCACGCGCGCTGGTGCCCAAATCCATTTTGCTGGAAGCCTCCGGTAATATCACACTTGCCAATGTACGCACCTATGCCGAAACCGGGATCGATCGCATTGCCATCGGAGCCATCACCCATTCGGCACCGGCGCTTGATTTATCCATGCGTGTGGAGGCTACCGGAACCCGGCCATGAACAAGACCCGTGAATATATATTAAGTCGGTTAAGCGCAAGTCATGAGCCTGTTTCTGGGGATTTGCTGGCCGCCGAACTTTCTCTTTCCCGGGCTGGTGTATGGAAACACATCCAGACATTGCGTCGACAGGGTGCCGACATCTGCGCCAGGTCTGGTCAGGGTTATATGCTGAATTCGGAAGTATTCAGTGCCGGCACGCTGAAGCCGCTGCTAACCGGTCAGGTCGTAGGGCGCTGCATTGATGTCCTGGATGAAATTGACTCCACCAATCGCGAAGCCATGCGCAAGGCTGAACAGGGAGCAGGCGAAGGTCTGGTGATCTTTGCCGAACGCCAGAGCGCCGGGCGCGGACGACTCGGTCGCACATGGCACACGCTGCCGAACTCTCTGGCCTGCAGCATCCTGCTCAGACCACAGCTGCCGCCAGAGAATGTCCCCCAGCTTTCGCTTCTGACGGCAGTAGCCCTGCATGAAGCCCTAGCCGACTTCGCCCCTGATCTTCGTATCAAATGGCCCAACGATCTACTGTTTCGCGGTGCCAAGGTGGCGGGCATTCTTACTGAAATGCGGGCGGAACCAGGTTGCGTCCATGCCGTTGTCCTCGGCTTCGGCATCAATCTTTTTGCTCCGACTGACGGCTGGCCAGCTGACATATCTCAGCCGGTAACCGATCTCGCCAGCATTTGCGAGCAGCCAGTATCCAGACTGGAGCTTGCTGCAAGGGTATTGAATGCGGTGGATCACTGGTATCAAAAGTATATGCAAGAAGGTTTTTCTGCGGTACACACCGCATGGTGGCGGGCACATGCCGCCTCAGGCCAGGCGGTACGAGTGCATGATGGCAAAGCATATATCGAAGGCATAGCCAGTGCTCTGGACCTGGATGGCGCCATGCTGTTGCAAACATCGCAGGGCACAAAGCGCATTATTGCCGGCGATCTGGAGCTGATATGAGTGGAAACACACGCGGAAAAACATTGCTGCTGGCTGATGTCGGGAACACCCAGATGGTATTTGGCCTGTATGCTGGTGAACAACTGCTGACAGACTGGCGTCTGTCCAGCGAACGGAGCATGACGCCGGACGAACTGGCGTGGCAACTACATGGCATGTTTGAACAATCCGGCCATTCAGCGGCCGATATTGAAGGCATCCTCGTTGCCAGCGTTGTGCCTCATCTTGATGCCCCGCTGGCAGCTGCATGCAAACGTGTATGCGGCATGACTCCCGCCTTTGTTGGTTCTGCCGATGTCAAAACCGGCATGGCTCTGGACTACAAGAACCCACGTGAGGTGGGTGCTGACCGTATCGTCAACGCCATTGCTGCAAGAGAAAAATACGGCGCCCCGGCCATTGTGCTGGACTGCGGTACAGCGACTACTTTTGACATCGTCTCACCGGCAGGCCGTTATGCCGGGGGCCTGATTCTACCCGGTATCGAGGTTTCTCTGGCTGCCCTTTGCAGACGAGCAGCGAAATTGCCGGAGGTATCACTCGAACGGACTGACACACTAATCGGTCGGGATACCCCCAGCAGCATGCAGGCAGGCAGTTACTGGTCGGCCGTCGATGGCATTGCAGGTCTCATTGATCGCCTGCACCGGGAGCCCGGTTACGCCGACGCACCGATTATTGCCACGGGGGGCCTGATTCCTCTGCTGCTGGCCGACCTGCCCACCATTGACCATCATGAGCCTTTTCTTACATTAAACGGCCTGCTGTTGCTGGCTGAAAGGCATTTCAGATAAACATGCAAAGGATCGGACAGGGCTTAACGCTCATCATCCTGGCAGGATTAGCCTGGTTTGTCTGGCAACCGCCAGCACCTGCCCCGAGTCCCGTTGCGGTGTATGCTCCGATTCCTGAGCTCCCTGTGAGCAACCAACCAACCAAACCCGCCGCGACTTCACCAAACAAGGTAGTCCTGCAGGCTCCCAAACTCCCGCAATGGCGCGTGGTAACGCGACGTATTGTCTGGTCGGCTGCCGTCAAAGCACTGGAGGAACGACTTAAGGAAGCAGAACTTTCCCCGATTAAACTCAAACGCAAGGAACCGGTCATCATGCATGCTTTTGATGACGCAGCGTTATTCCGCACAGCCAAGGCAGCGGAGGCTGCCAGAAAAAAATGGCTGAAGGCGAACATCGAGGCCACCGTTATCAAGGCGAACATCGAGGTCAACAAGGATATTTACATGGTCGGGCTCGGTCGTTTCTTTCTGACCGAATATGCCGAGCAAATCCAGAACAGGCTTAAACAGATAGGAAAGCCTTATCGCTATGAGCGCCGTACCGTTACGATTCCGGTCTACCGATTCACCTTTCCCGCCCGACATAAGCGCGAGGCGGAAAAACTATGGCAACAGCTGCAAGACCTTGGAGTTGCAACGCCGGTACTGATGCCGGAAAAAGAGTTCCAGAAAGCTTACGGCAAGGGCTGAAAACGCTTACGCGAATGCGAAAGCTTTCAGGCGGCGTTCAACATCTCTGCAAAGCGATCGAAAAGGTAATCCGCATCCTGCGGGCCGGGGCTGGCCTCGGGATGGTATTGCACCGAAAACACCGGCTTATCCTTGACCTTCAGGCCCTCGACCGTGCCGTCGAACAACGAACGGTGGGTAATCTCCACATGCTCCGGCACATGTTCATCACGCACGGCAAAGCCGTGATTCTGACTGGTAATCTCAATCTTGCCGGTGGTCAGATCCTTGACAGGATGATTGCCGCCACGATGGCCGAATTTAAGTTTAAATGTAGGCAACCCGAGTGCCTGGGCGAGCAACTGATGGCCCATGCAAATGCCAAAAATCGGCGTGTCTGCATGCAGCAATTCGCGAATCGTATCTACGGCATAATCGACAGCTGCCGGATCGCCCGGCCCATTAGAAAGGAATATACCATCCGGATTCATCGCCAGTACAGCGGAGGCCGAAGTATTGGCAGGTACAATACTCACCTTCAGACCACGATCTACCAGCTTACGGAAAATATTGTTCTTGCAGCCAAAATCAAAAGCCACCACATGCTTGTGTAATTCCGGCGTCTGAAAAGAAGCAGCGTCAAGGTCGTAACTGCCGACATCCCAGCTCTCTGTCTGTTTCCGGCTTACCTGCCCGACAAGATCGCGCCCTTCCAGCCCATGCCAGCCACGGGCCATGGCCACGGCATCAGCTTCGCTCATGCCATCAGAAGCAATCACACCGTTCTGTGCACCATTGTCGCGCAAATGCCTGACGAGCGCCCGGGTATCGATATCGGCGATGCCTACGACCCCATTCTCAATCAGCCATGTTGCCATGTCCTTTTCAGCACGATAATTCGAAGTGATGCGCGCAGGCGCACGCACGATCAGGCCGCGCACGGAAATCTTGTTCGACTCCATATCCACATCGTTGACGCCGACATTGCCGATGTGGGGATAGGTAAAGGTGATGATCTGGTGGGTGTACGATGGGTCGGTCAGGATTTCCTGATAGCCGGTCATGGACGTATTGAAGCAGACTTCGCCAACGGTATGCCCCGCAGCGCCAAGAGCCTTGCCCCTGAAAATGCGCCCGTCTGCGAGAGCCAGTATTGCCGTTTTATCGTTCATGGGTCACCCCTGAATTAGAGTGGCGGAACACTAGGGAGTTCTCCCCTGCAAGTCGAGCCGC
>Ga0102953_1001280_pt1 | contig 16127 bp, 9 predicted proteins | sample SalPon2A_C_D2_MG_FD_78509 | JGI IMG/M metagenome (GOLD analysis project Ga0102953, IMG submission 78509) | Soil microbial communities from South San Francisco under conditions of wetland restoration - Salt Pond MetaG R2A_C_D2_MG | ecosystem: Environmental > Terrestrial > Soil > Wetlands | place... | reverse complement strand
CTTTCCCGCTGGGATTGGGCTCCTCTACCGTCGTCGCCAGCCACGATCCAGAGACCCTTGGCCACAACTTAATAAACGGCGAATCAATCACCCTCCAGCGCGCTGTATCCTTGTTTTGAACATAAACAGGGACCGGCCACTTTTTCGAATAAACCGGAAGTGCCCCGAAAGCAAAAAAATGAGGCGTGTCCGCAATAATGGCCACTCTCCTAATTCTATAGGTGTGGCTGCCCGTTCCGCCCACGAGGGTAACTTTGTGGACCCCCACACTGGGAGGGAGAGCAGGTGGAACTCCGCTGACGACGCCTACCATGGCCCAAATGGGCCCAAGCAAAATCTTCCCTTTCACAATGTTCCCCGCGGGGCTTATTTCAGGCCGAAGTATGACCGGCGCCCCTCGGTAACAAAACCAGCGGTACAAGGACCATTTCCCTCCGGATATCCGCGGACTAATGGTCGGAGCTCCGGCCACGGTCACGATTTCCCAGGGCTTGGCATTGCCACAAGTATTCGGATAGATCGCGCTTGACCCTCGCCCCGGGGGCGCAATAACTCCCCAAGCAGGCCCATACATACAGCCGAAGTTGCCCTTCACCGTGTCGACACGTTCCGGGCTACTTTCATGGATCACGCTCAGAATATTTTGCCATTCGTCCATGACGTAGAGCCGCCCCTCAAGGTCATCTCGAACACCAAAAAGGCCCAGCCTTTTCGAGAAAATCTCGCGGACCGTCTCGATCCGCCCATTAGGACCGACTACGTACAATGTGACGGGATAAGAGTCTGTTTCATATCTCAGCGGCGTCCCGGCAAGCAGGTACAAGCGCTCTGCTTTCGTGCCGGCTATTGCCGTGCCTGAAGCACAGGCAACCAGCAGCAGAGCGAGAAAGGCAGTGCGGAAAGGTTCAAGGTGAAATTGGAAGCGGCACGTCCTTGCCATAATTTCTCCTTGAACTGATTGGCAGGACTGTTACTGGGGCCAGTGGGTAATTGCCCGGAGTTGAGAGGACCACGCTGGCGGTGGAGCGGTTGGCTGGAGACAGACCACTGTGAGCAATCCAGACGCAAGCACGGCAGCCATTATGTCCCGCACCGGCCCAACCTGCAAACAGTTTTCAGGGAGTTGACAGCCACGGCATCGTCTTCAATGCCGCGGGTTCATCTGTGATCCGCAAAAATCCCACGGTACATGACCAGTGCCGTGGCTATCAGCCTGCCCCACCCGGCCAAAAAACCGCACACATCACCAACACCGCGATGTATGTGCCACTCGCGATCAAAAGCCCCCTTTCATAGAACAGTCAGAAAAGCACTGACTGTGGCTACCGGCTTTTATCTTTCGTGGTTGCGATAAATCTGCGTCACGCCTGTCTTTGCGTTGATGGTCCACGGTGCTGGAGCGGGCAAAGTCATTTTTCCATCTCTTATTTGCAGCGGCATCCAGAGGTAGCGCGAATTCCACAGGGCTTTGGGTTGCCACATGTCACCCATAAAGATCACCGAGGTCTTTTTCGTTCCCGTTACCTTCAGCAGAAAGGTTGATTGGGAACCATACGTATCGGGCGAATCGGGAGCGATTTCTCTGAACTTCGTCCATGGGCCGGAAAGCTTTGGGGCGGAGGCATAGACGTTGGGGTTGGGGCGCCAGCCCGTGAGGTGCGAACCCATCACGTAGTAGCGCCCGTGGTAGTGCACCAGCGCGCCACCCTCCAGCGGAATGTGGAAAAACGCCGTGGCCGGTTTTTCCACCCCGAGCCTGCTGGACGAAAGCTCGACCACATAAAAACCCCCTGACGGCCGCGACTCAAAGATCAGGTATGCCTTGCCGTTGTCATCCACAAACTGGCCAATGTCGCGCGACTGGAATCCCAGAGGCTGAAAGCTGCGCACAAAGTGGTAAGGCCCGGTGATGTGGTTGCTTTCGGCCACCCCCACGTGGGCATAGCGGTAGTGCGCGTTGTCAAGATGCATGTACATCACAAAATGATGCGTCTCGGGGCTCGAATACACCTTGGGGCGCTCCAGCACCCAATGCCGGCCGAGGTGCTCCGGGTCAGGCAACACCAGCGCGTGTCCACGGTATTTCCAGTGCACCAGGTCGTGCGAGGAATAGCAGCTCACATACCGCTTTGAGGGACTCAGATCAGGGTTGCGGTCGGTTCCAAACCAGTACCATGCGTGGCCATATTCCAGAATGCCTCCGCCGTGTGCCTCGATCGCATGGCCCTGGGTGTCACGCCATACCGAGCCCGGCTTGATGAGCGCGTGCGTGGCGGCGGCGCTGACCTGGGGAAAAAGTGCCAGGGCCAGGAATGGAATAAGGAAACGAGTGAACTGGCGAGTGGTCATGGTTCAACAACTCCTGTCATAAAACTGCGTGCCTGATGCCGGACTGGATTGAAGGGCAAGCATATCTGTTGAGTGACGGATATGGGAGCGGAAAATGCGGGCATCTCAGCGGGTAGCGGAAAGTTGTGTGCGAAGCGCATTACCGTGCAGCTTTTAGTTTGACGCCCAAGCCCTTATCTACAGTTCACGCCATTAATACTCTGTATAATTGCTTATCCGGCAATGATCTGTAATCACCAAACCGCAGAGTTACAAAACAACTCTGCGCTACTGCTCCGGCGCGACGCGCGAAAGGTAGAACTGAAAGAACTTTTTCGGATCGGTGTGCAACGCGACGGTGGCATTGGGGGGCTTGTTGTCCACAACATGGGTGAAGCCGTTCGAGTCGACTTGGACATCCAGGGGCTGCGTCTGGCAAAGGCTGGGGTCGATAACCATGGCCACTGCCATGGGATCGAACAGCGTAGGCGTCTTCTGGTTCCACAGGTTATAAAGAATGGCCAGGGCATCTGTAACGGGAGTGAGATGGGTGAAAATGCGGTGACGTTCGGTCGCGTGAAGCTGGAGCATGGCCGTCACATCCAGCGGAACCATCAGGATGGGAACACCCGAGCTGAACACCTTCTGCGCCGCCGCAGGATCAGCCGCGATGTTGTATTCCGCAACAGGGGTCGGGTCGTCGCCGTACCCGTGGTGGATGGAACCGCCCATCAGGACAATGCGGCTGATCTTCCTGGCAATCGCCGGATCTTTCTGTAAGAGGCCTGCAATGTTGGTGAGCGGACCGATGGCCACGATGGTAGTCTTTCCCGGCCGGCGGCGAAGCGTGGAATCCAGGAAGTCAACGGCGTTCCCCGGCCGCAGTTCCGGGCTCTTGAAATTCCTGGCCCAGCGAGTCTGCTCTATTGGAAGAGGTCTCCCTGGCTCGCCCGCCACAACGGGCACATGGCGAAATCCGGCCTCCCACAGCAGCTTGGCAGCCAGCCGCGCCCGAGCATGCGTGTCTCCACTGACCGTTGTGACGCCCAGCAGTTCCAGTTCAGGACTTCGGGTGATCAGCGCCACTGCAAAAGCATCATCGATGTCGGTGCCGATATCGGTGTCCAGCAGAATGGGAATCTTTTTTGGCGGAACGGCCTGCAGAATGAACGGCCACACGAAGAGAAACAGCAAAAAGACGGCTTTTTTCATAAACTCTGCGCCTCCTGGCTCACCCGGTTGTTGCCGAGCCGTGCCTGTAACAGCGTCGAACTGGAAAACTGAAACCCCCGTCCCCTTTCCTGACAGGCAAAGCTCTGTTTTACTCTTCTTCTTCCTTACCGTGGCCCGCGGCCCGGGCTTCAGCGACAATCTTGTCAGCAATCTGCTGCGGCACGACGTCATAGTGGGAGAAATCCATAGTATAGCTGCCACGCGCCTGAGTCATGGAAGTCAGGTCTGAGGCGTAGGTCAGCATTTCAGCCAGAGGGACCTGCGCCTTGATGATGGTGGAGTGCCCTTTGGGTTCCATTCCCTGAATCCGCCCACGGCGGCCGGTCAGGTTGCCCATAATATCGCCCGAATAGTTTTCAGGAACATTAATCTCCACGTCCATGATGGGTTCCAGCAGGCAGGGTTTCGCCTGTTCCATGCACTTTTTGAAGGCCAAGGATCCGGCAATCTTAAAGGCAAGTTCAGAAGAATCCACGTCGTGGTATGAACCGTCATAGAGGGTGACGCGGAAGTCCACCACCGGGTAGCCGGCCAGATAACCTCGTGCAGCGGTCTCAAGAATTCCCTTTTCGACCGCCGGAATATAATTCCTGGGAATCGCGCCGCCGAAGATATCATTGATGAAATCAAAACCTTCGCCACGAGCCATCGGTTCCATTTTAATTTTGCAGTCACCGTACTGGCCGTGTCCGCCGGTCTGCTTCTTGTATTTGCCCTGGGCGTCAGCCTTGCCGCGGATCGTTTCGCGGTAAGGGATTTTGGGCGCCTTCAACGTGACCTCAACATTGTATCGGCGCTTAAGTTTTGAAACGGCAACTTCCACGTGCTGCTGTCCGGAGCCGGAAAGCAGAAATTCCTTGGTTTGCTCGTCGCGCGCGAAACGAAGGAGCAGGTCTTCCTCCAGCATTCGATGAATGGCCGTGGAGAGTTTGTCTTCATCGCCCCGGGATTTGGGCTCAATAGCGAATGAGATGGCCGGCTCTGCCAGTTTCACCGGCGGGTAGAGGATCGGCGCATTCTTGTCGCCCAGCGTATCGCCGGTTAAAGTTTCTTTGAGCTTGGCCACCACGCCGATGTCTCCCGCGCGAAGCTCGGCGATAGGATTCTGGGTCTTGCCCTGGGGCACGGCGATGTGGGCCAGCCGCTCCGCAACGCCGCGGCTGAAGTTCTGAAGCGTCGCCTCGCTTTTCACCACTCCCGACATCACCTTGAACAGGCTCAGACGGCCCGCGAAGGGGTCGGCAAAAGTCTTAAAGACGAGAGCGGATGCGGGTTCGTCGCTGGAAATCTTCCGTGTAACCGGCTCTCCCCCTTCATGATCGAGACCTTCCGCCGTCCCTTTTGCCGTTGGCGCCGGCAGATAGTCGGCTACAAAGTCCAGCAAACTCTGGGTCCCGATATTATGGAGCGCCGAAGTGATGACGACGGGCGTCAGACGGTTTTCCGCCACGGCCTGCCGGAGCCCCGGAACCAGGTCTTCAATCGGAATGGTGCCTTTATCAAAGAATTCTTCCAGAAGCTCGTCGTTGCCCTCTGCGACCATTTCCACCAGGGCCTCGTGGGCCGCCGTGGCGGCCTCCTGCATTTCTGCAGGAATCTCGCTGTCTTTGGCCTTGCCTGAACCGTCTCTCTCATAGAGGGCGGCCCGCATCCTGACTAGGTCGATCACGCCGCAAAAATCCTTTTCTTCACCGATGGGTAGTTGAATGGGAATGACGGACCGGCCAAAGGCGTTGGTGAGCGCATCCAGCGTGCGCTTGAAGCTTGCACGCTCGCGGTCCATCTGGTTCATCACCAGGGCGCGGGGGAGCTTATACTTCTGGCAGAAACCCCAGGTCTTTTCAGTCTGGACTTCCACGCCACTCACCGCATGAACCACAATCAACGCCGCATCCGCAGCCTTTAAGGCTGCCTCCGCTTCATAAAGGAAAATATTGAAGCCGGGCGTGTCGATCAAATTGATTTTGGTATCGTTCCATTCCGCGTTGGCAAGGGCGGCGCTGATGGAGAAGCCGCGCTCAATTTCCTCCTCGTCAAAATCGGTCACGGAAGTGCCATCGTCCACTTTGCCCAGCCGCGTTGTGATTCCCGCTGTGTAAAGCATGGCAGAAGCAAGCTGCGACTTCCCTGTATCAGCATGGCCCAGCAACGCAACATTGCGGATCTTCTCACCGTCGTAGATTTTCACGAGAGACTCCTCAAAGGTTCAGGGATTACCTCACACTTTATTCAGGCATTGGAACAACGTCGCATCCTAACACAGCTTTTCGGCAGGGTTCAACGCACATGGCAAACAGCCGGCATGGCACAGATTCACGGGCCGGCTGCTGCAAACGAACTCCACTTGACGTTCTCCTGTTTCTAATCGAGATCAATTTCGCGGGTAGGCTTGACGATTGGCTCATCCTTGGACCGTTTGAGGGCTTCCTGGAACTTCTTCTCAAGCAGCTGGGCTTTGGATTTCTCGTCTTCAGCGCTCTGGCGAAACATGGCTTCACGCCGGGCTCTTTCCTGCTCAAGCAGCCGGGTGGACTGGTCAATGTCAGGGGCGTCGGTTTTCCTGGGTGGCTGGCCGTGCCAGATGACTTTGCCGAGCGAAGCGTCAATTTTCAGGCGCGCTCCACAGCACGGGCACTCCAATTCAATCTCGCCAAGCTCGTCCCGAGTTGGAACCATGCCAGAATGCTACGCTGAGCGCCGTCTGATGTCAAACTTGGAGGGGCTGCTTGCGGCACGCGCCGCCGACCGCGGCTGGAGGAGCACCCGTGAGAGCGGTGGCCTGCCAGTTTCGTGAATCAACCGACTACCGAGAATTCCATTCGGTTCTCGATGGGGTCCACTCTGTCCAGCCGGACACGAACCCTGTCACCCAGGCGGTAAGCTTTGTTGCTGCGACGGCCCACCGCAGCCCGCAAGCTCTCACGATAGACGTAGCGATCGTCTTCCAGGCTTTCGAGCGAGACAAAGCCCTCCACAAACAGGTCAATGAGCTCCACGAAAAATCCGTGCTTCGTCAGCGAAATAAGCAGGGCATCAAATTCGTCGCCCAGGTGCTGGGCCATGAAAGCCACTTTCTTCAGGTTGATCAGTTCTCGCTCGGCATCCTGCGCGCGCCGCTCGGCTTCAGAGGTTTCAATCGCCATGGCCCGCAACTCATCGGGACTGGGGGGCACAGGATGCTCGCCGGCTTTCGACGTAAAGGTGGCGGTATGCCGGCCGGTGGTGGCGGATTTCCGCCCGCGGCCCTCGGCGGCAACGGTTCCCCGGGCGCGGCCTTGCTTCTGCTGGTGAAGAATATATTTCAGAACACGATGCACAATCAGGTCCGGATAACGCCTGATGGGTGAGGTGAAGTGAGTGTAGGTTCCAGCCGCCAGGGCAAAGTGGCCCAGGTTTTCCTCCGAATAGCGGGCCTGTTTCAGCGAGCGTAGCATGAGGTAGGAAAGGATGCGCTCCTCGGGTTTGCCCTCGATGCGTGCTGTTAAACGCTGGTAGTGTCGTGGCGTGATCTCCAGGTCAATTTTTTCCAGCTGCTCGTGGAGTTTCGGACGTTGGTCGCAGTCCACTCTTCCATGGATGCGCAGACTTTGCCGAGCCGGTAGTTTGATGCCCAGCGAATATCCAAAAGTCGCGGCGATTTCTTCAAATTCCAGGACCTTTTGTGGATCGGGCTTTTCGTGGACTCGATAGAGCGAAGGCATGTCCTTGCGCTCAAGGTAACCCGCAATGGTTTCGTTGGCCGCCAGCATGAACTCTTCGATGATGCGGTGAGCGATATTGCGCTCAGACCGTGTGACACCGACCATGTGCCCTGCTTCGTCAAACTTGATTTCCGGCTCGGGAAGGTCGAAGTCAATGGAGCCTCGTTTGTGGCGGTGCCTGATCAGGATTTGGGCCAGCTCCTCCATCAACTTGAAATTCGAAACCAGCGACCGATAGGTGTGGCAAACGCCGGGCTCTCCGGCCAGAATGTCGCGTACCGCCGTGTAAGTCATGCGCTCCGCGCTGTGGATGATACCCGGGGTAATCTCGTGCCGAACCGTGTTGCCTTGATGGTCGATTTCCATCAGCGCAGACATGACCAGGCGGTCGACATAAGGGTTCAGGCTGCAGATTCCATTTGAAAGGTCCAGCGGCAGCATGGGCACGGCTCGGTCGGGGAAATAGACTGAGTTGCCACGCAGGCGGGCTTCCCGGTCGAGGGCCGTCGCCGGCCGGACGTAATGAGCCACGTCAGCAATGTGAACCTGTAGAAGGTAATGTCCGTTATCCAGCCGGTCCACGTACACGGCATCGTCGAAATCTTTTGCGGTTTCGCCATCAATGGTTACGACGGGAAGGGAGCGGAAATCACGGCGGTGCCGGTGTTCGCTTTCCGAAATAAATTGCGGGGTGTCCTCTGCTTCCGCCAGAACTTCCTCCGGGAATCGATGCGGCAGGTGGTGCTTGCGGATCATGATTTCGACATCCACCCCGAACTCGTCGCGCCTGCCAAGAATTTCAATCACACGGCCGCGAGGCTGCACGCCAGGCCTCGGAAATTCGGTCAATTCCACGTCCACAATCAAGCCGTCCAGCGCACGGGTGGCAGTCTTCCTTTTTGCCCGCCGCCCCCGCTTGTCTTTGGACTCTCCGCCAAATTGACGGTGGCGAGCCCGTTCAGCCTGCGGGGTTTCCTGGCCGGGGGGAATGATGATTTCGTGCGGGATGCGGCGTTCAAAGGGAATAACATAATTGGCACGTGAGCCGATGTGGAATTCGCCCACGACGGTCTTTTGCGCTCGCTCGGCCACGCGCAGAATGCGTCCTTCAACGCGGGTGCTGGGTTTTGCACTGCGGGAAAAGCGGGCGCGCCAGTCGGGCCGCGACCGGACTACCTGAACTTCCACGCGGTCTCCGTGCAGCCCCGGTCCCATGGCACCCGGGGGAATAAAAACGTCCTGATCCGTCCCTTCAATCGGCTGGTCCGGCACCACAAATCCGTACCCGTCGCGATGGCCCACAAGGCGTCCGGTAACGATGTTGCTGGGATCTGGTTTGGGCGTTGCCGGAGGCGGGCGTCTTTCACGGGTGTGTTTGTGCCCGGCGGCTGTTCGTGATTCCATTTTCCTGCCCTTGCGCCCCGTTCCGTGCTCAGATTTCTTCCCGACAGGGCGTTGTGACGCCAGCGTGAAATGGCTTTTTTTCGATTCGCGGATCTTGCGGCGCTTCGAAAGGTCGTTCAGAACATGCTTCAGTTCGTGCGCCTGGCTCGACCGCAGGCCGAGTTCACGCACCAGCTCGCGAATGCGGAATGTTCTTTCCGGCTGTTTGCGGAAGACTTCCAAGACCTCGCGTTGGCTCAGGCCTTCACGCATCTCTTGTTTAGCTTAGCACTGAGCGGGGTGCCTGGCGCTGGGATTGTCGGGCCCGGGAAACCAGTGACAAGCTGCCGCCGGAACACCCATGGTTGAATCTGCGCTCAGCGACGCGTGAGAGGCCCGGCTGTGGTGATGGTCACGCGTTTTTCGTCGTGCCGGCGCCACGGCCGCGATGGAAAAAATGGAAATAGAGGTAGATGTTCGCGGCCATGGCCACGGCGTAAATGCAGAACGGCGCCGCAATCTCCGAAATGTTGAACAGGTATCCGGTGAGGGTGATGCCTCCCGAAGAAGCTCCCAGCCGCGCCACCTGGTTAATTCCCAGCGCGCGGCCCAGTTCGTCCTGCTGAACCATCTCCGTGAACGCGGTGCGTTGCACGGGCACGGCCATCACGCGCAGGGCCGGCGTCAACATATAAACAGCCAGGGCGATGGCATAGACATGACAGAAGGGCAACAACAGCAGTAAGGCCGTTCCAATGCCGCGCGTCACGCCAATGCTCTTGACGAACCCGAGCGTCTGCTCAAGCCGCGGCGCCGCCAGAAGTGCGAACGCCGCCAGCGCGCCGCTGGCAAAAGCGTAAACCGCCATCTCCGATTTCGGAACGTGATAGACGATCACGAAGAAAGGGATCAGAAACGGAACCACGAGCCCCATCGTGAATCCGTTCAGGATTCCAGTCACCGTGAACTTTCCGATCACCATCTTGCTGTGGAGACGACGGAGATTGCCCCGAACATTGGCCATCCGGATGAAGGCGAGAAACACCAGGCCTCCACCGGAAATCAGGGTGGCGTACAAGAAGACATTCAGGACCCCGGCGTGCTTGGCCAGCAGCGCGCCGATGGCGCCGAACATGCCGCTCAGGAAAGTGAGGACGGAGAAATAGGATGTCCGGTTTTCGCGCGTGGTGAGGTCCGTGATAACGGCGTTCTGGATGGGCTGGGCCGCGCCTCCGATTCCGCCGGTCATCAGCGATCCCGTTGCCGAATAGCCGCCCAGCGATGTGGCGACAAAGAGGGCGGGCAGCCGGGTGGAAAAAATCACGATGGCAGAACTGACCGGCAGCAGCAGCCCGACCAGGAAAAGCGTCCTGGTCCTTCCCCATGAGTCGGTGAGGAAACCAAACAGCAGGCCCAGAAGTGCCGTTGAGATGGCTGCGGAAGTATACAGCAGCCCCAGTTGCAGAGGGCTGTAATGCCGGTTGGTCAGCACCAGGTAGGGAAACGCAACCGTGATCATGCCCGCCGCGATGCTGCGAGAAATGCGAAACAGGGCGAGGAAGACCAATTGACCGCGATGACTATTCATAAATTTCTCAACAGGCCGCCGACGGGCAAACCTTCAGTCTAGTATGGATGTTTGTTTTGGGGCCACTTGCGGGGAAGCCAGACGGAGGTGTAGATAAGGGGAATTCTGTGGCGGGGATACATTGTTCCGGGACATAGGATGACGCTTGGGAGGGGGCAATCGGAGGGAGCCTCAGCCGGGCGGAAGCCAATACTCTGCCGGTTCCGCAGGATGGGTGACTAATTCAGGCTCATCTTTCTGACGCTCCTCAATAAGGCCACTTCCAATTCCTTACTTCCGGCATATCCTGGCCTTCCTTCACGATGTAGTTCTTGTGCTCGATCAACTTGTTGCGTAGCTCCTGCTTAAAGTGGGCTCCAACTCGGGCCAGGCGGGGCACGCGATCCACCACGTCTCCGGCCAGGTGGAAGCGGTCGAGGTCATTCAACACTGCCATGTCAAAGTGGGTGGTCGTGGTTCCTTCTTCCTTGTAGCCGCGCACGTGGAGGTTCTTGTGATTCGTCCGCCGGTAGGTGAGGCGGTGAATCAGCCACGGATATCCGTGGAAAGCAAAGATGATGGGCTTGTCCGTGGTAAAGAGAATGTCGAAGTCGCGGTCGCTCAATCCGTGCGGATGCTCAGTAGAGGGCTGAAGCGTCATCATATCCACGACGTTGATGACACGAATCTTAATGTCTTCAAAAGTCCGCCGCAAAATGTCCACTGCCGCCAGAGTTTCCAAAGTGGGCACGTCGCCGCAGCACGCCATCACCACGTCAGGCTCTCCACCCTGGTCATTGCTGGCCCAGCCCCAGATGCCGATGCCCGCCGTGCAATGCTGGACAGCCGATTCCATATCCAGCCACTGCAACGAAGGCTGCTTGCCGGCCACAATCACATTCACGTAATGGCGGCTGCGCAGGCAGTGGTCCGTGACGGAAAGCAGGGTGTTGGCGTCCGGTGGCAGATAAACACGAACGATGTCTGCTTTCTTGTTCGCCACGTGGTCGATAAATCCGGGATCCTGGTGGGTGAATCCGTTGTGGTCCTGCCTCCATACGTGCGAGGTCAGCAGGTAGTTCAGTGAGGCGATGCGCCTTCGCCAGGGGATGTCGCGCGTCACCTTCAGCCACTTGGCGTGCTGGTTGAACATGGAATCCACAATGTGGATGAAGGCTTCGTAGCAGGAGAAGAAACCGTGCCGGCCCGTCAACAGATAACCTTCCAGCCACCCCTGGCACATATGCTCGCTCAGAACTTCCATCACGCGCCCCGTGGGCGAGAGATGTTCGTCCGTTGGCAGTACGTCTTCCATAAAGGTTTTGCCCGTCACCTCAAACAGTGCATTCAGGCGATTGGAATTGGTTTCGTCAGGACCCATCACGCGGAAATTTTGGGATTTGTCGTTCACCTTCATCACGTCACGCAGAAATTTGCCCATCACCCGTGTGGCTTCCGCCACCGATTTCCCGGGTGAAGCAACAGAGACTGCATACCGGCGGAAGTCCGGCATTACCAGGTCCTTCAGCAACAATCCGCCGTTCGCATTCGGGTTGGCGCCCATTCGCCGGTCGCCTTTCGGGGCCAGTTCCGCCAGCTCAGGGACCAATTGCCCTTCTTTGTCAAAAAGTTCTTCGGGCTTGTAGCTCTTCATCCACTCTTCCAGCATCTTCAGGTGCTCGGGATTAGTCCTCGTTTCGCCCAGTGGCACCTGGTGTGCCCTTGAGGTGCCCTCCACCTGTTGCCCGTCCACCACCTTGGGCCCCGTCCACCCTTTGGGCGACCGCAGGATAATCATCGGCCACACGGGCCTGCTCTCTTTTCCGTTGTCTCGCGCTGTTTTCTGGATCTGTTGAATCTCACCTACCACGGCATCCAGCGTTCCAGCCATCAACTGGTGCATGGCCTCGGGCTGGTCACCTTCAATAAAGTAAGGTTTATAGCCGTAGCCGGTGAACAAGGCGGTCAGTTCTTCATCGCTCATGCGGCCCAGGACGGTTGGATTGTTAATCTTGTAGCCGTTCAGATGAAGAATGGGGAGCACGGCACCGTCCCGCGCCGGGTTGAGGAACTTGTTGGAATGCCAGCTTGTGGCCAGCGGGCCTGTCTCTGCTTCGCCGTCGCCCACCACGCAGCACACCAGCAGGTCCGGGTTGTCGAAAACGGCGCCGTAGGCATGGGCAATCGAGTAGCCCAGCTCACCTCCCTCATGGATGGAGCCCGGAGTCTCCGGAGCCACGTGGCTTGGGATGCCGCCTGGAAACGAAAACTGCTTGAAAAGCAGCCTCATGCCCTGGGCGTCCTGAGAAATGTTGTGGTAAATCTCCGTATAGGTCCCTTCCAGGTAAGTGTTGGCGACCAGCCCCGGCCCGCCATGCCCGGGACCCGTGATATAGATCACGTTCAGGTCGAGCTTCTTAATGATGCGATTGAAGTGAACGTAGATAAAATTTAACCCCGGCGTGGTTCCCCAGTGCCCCAGGAGGCGGGGTTTCACGTGCTCCGCTTTGAGCGGCTCGCGCAGCAGCGGATTCTCGTAGAGATAGATCTGGCCGACAGAAAGGTAATTGGCTGCGCGCCAGTAGGCATTCATCTTTCTCAGCTCTTCGGAGGAAAGCGGCTCGGCTGAAACAGTCAGAGACGAAGTGTTTTCATGCTTTGTTGACGTGGCCATAATTTCCTCCTGAGTCAGAATTGAATCTTTTCGCCAAAATGCGCTATACGAAAATTCTATTACACTTAAGAGGCAAGAGGGGTTCTAATCGACCATTGCGCACATCATAGTGTCTGAAAAGCGCCGAATCGTGTTGTTTTCGGGTCCCGCTGGAAATAACATGTTGCGTGAGCGTTCAATTATTGATGTTGATTTGGGCTCGGGACGCCTGTTGTTTCATGACCCGGGTCCTGGCCGAGGACTCTTGGCGAAAGGATGGTTCTCATGCAGGCAGGGGTTTACACCGGGGTTGAAAAACTGACATTACAGGAATGGCCAAAGCCTGAACTGAATCCGGGCGAAATGCTGGTGAAGGTTCGGTACGCGGGCATCTGTGGCACAGACATGATGATCCACGCCGGCAGGCACCCGAGAGTGGTCCCGCCGCGTGTGTTGGGCCACGAGATTTTCGGCGCCGTGGTGGAGACTCGGGCCGCCGCGGATTCGAAAGTCAAGGAAGGCGACCGCGTGGCGGTGTTTCCTTTAATTTCCTGCGGGCGCTGTGCTCCCTGCCGGGAAGGCAACGCCCACGTCTGCGAAAAGCTTGGCCTGATTGGGATCGACACGGACGGCGGCTTTGCGGAATTCGTCAAAGCAACCCCGGAGCAGTTGATTCCTGTTCCGCCCGGCGTGGATGACGAGCAGGCGGCGCTGGTTGAGCCTCTTTCCGTTGCGGTCCACGTGGTTCGGACTTCCGGATTCACAGCAGGTGACACCGCGCTTGTCACCGGGGCCGGTCCGATTGGGAATCTTATTTCTCAGGTGCTCAGGGCCGTCGGAGCCCGGAGTGTTCTGGTGTCAGAGGCCAAACCGTTCCGGCGGGAACTGGCGGAGCGAATGGGATTTCCTGTTGTTAATCCGCTGGAGATGAAGCCCGTTGAGATGGTTCGAAAGTTGACCGGCGAAGGCTTTGTAGATGACGTGTTTGAGGCAAGCGGAGTCACGGCGGCTTACCGCGACGCCGTCCAGGCCTGCAAGGTTCGGGGACACATCACTTTTGTCGGGCTTCCGAAGTTGCCTCCGGAAGTGGACGTGCTCAACCTGGTTTTCAAGGAAATTCGCACTTCCGGCGCGCGCGTATACACGCCGAAAGATTTTCGGGTTGCCATCTCTCTGCTGGAGCAGGGCGCCATCGACGTGAAGAGCGTGGTGACGGATCGCTTGCCTCTCAAGGATATCGAACAGGGGCTCCGGAAGATGCACGACCCTGACAACAGCCTCAAGATTCTCTTCAATCTCTGATTGCAGTTGAAACGAATTCGAGCAGGCTTGCTGATGCAGATCCCTTCTCAACAGCAAGCCCGCTCTGCCGGGTCTCCTTCCAAAGTGGCCGCTCCGGCTGGTCAGATCCCCACGCTGTAGCGCTTTCGATGTTCGCGCACATAGAGACCGTCGACGGTGGGTTCAGACTCGCACTCCGCCTCAATCACGGTGACGGGGTCATCGGGTGCTTTGATGGGCAGCCCCGTAAACTGGATGGAAATGTCGTCCTGCCTGAAGTTCACCTTCTTGCCGGAAGCAAACAGCTTCGCCGATTTCACCTGCGTCCGCAGCCCTCCAATGGCCACCACACTCTGAGGCCGGAAGAATGACAGGAAGCCTGCCGCTGGGGTCGTGCCCGGCCAGAAGTGCACATGGATGTAAAGGGTGTTTCCTTTTCGCGTGAAATTCGCGTAAGTTGTCGCACCTGCATCGCAGCGCTCGGCTTCGTAAATCGTGGGGCCGTTCTTGTCCATCCATTTGCCTACGGCCTCCAGCGTGCGGACTTCTTCTTCCGGAACAGAGCCATCCGGCTTGGGGCCGATGTTCAGCAGATAGTTTCCTCCACCCTTGGCGCAGGTGATGAGGTTGCGCACGATGGTCTTGGGAGACTTGAAGTCATCGTCAGCCTTCTGATAACCCCAACTGTCATTCATCGTCATGCAGGTTTCCCACGACCGGCCTTTTTCTGAGGCGCTGATATGCTGCTCAGGGGTTGAAAAGTCTCCCGGCAATCCGTTGCGATTGTTCACAATGATGTCCGGCTGCAGCTTGAACACCATGTCATTCATCTTTTTCGATTCCCACTGCTCGGGGGTCAGCGGCCAGTCAACGTCGTACCACAGAATGTCAATCTTGCCGTAGTTCGTCATCAGCTCACGGACCAGGCCGTGCGTGTAAGCCACAAAGCGCTTGCGCGCGGCCTCGTCCGTCGCGCAGCGAGCTCCGTCCGGATGGTGCCAGTCCATCAGGGAGTAGTAGAAGCCCACACGCAGTCCCTCGGCGCGTGCGGCCTCCACGTATTCCTTCACCAAGTCGCGTCCGCAAGCCTGCTGGGGAGCGCAGTAATTGGTCAGCTTGGTGTTAAACAGGCAGAATCCCTCATGATGCTTGGTGGTCATCACCATGTACTTTTGCCCGGCCCGTCTGGCCAACTTTGCCCAGTCGCGGGCGGCGTTGGGTTTGGGGTTAAAGTGCTTGGCCAGCAACTGATACTGTGGAATCGGAATCCCCTCTTTTTCCATGGCCCACTCGTGCTGTCCAATCACGCTGTAAAGCCCCCAATGGATAAACATGCCGAACTTCGCCGCGTGCCACCACTTCATGCGCCGCTCGCGGTCCGCCACGGCAGAAGCCGGCTCGCCCGGACCTTCGGCCTGACCCTGCTTGGGCGCCGGAGACTGGCCCGATGTGCACGCACCCGCGGCGCCCACCGCAGCCATGGTGCCTCCAGCTCCCATCAGTTTCAGGTAATCCCGCCTTGTCATCCGATGTTCCCGCATGGACTTCCTCCTTCCCAGCACTTGGGCAGATTGAAGATGAACAGCATTCCTTCCCCGACTCCCGCCAGTGCGCTCACCGCAAGAGTGTCGGCCTGTAGTTTGCGCAAGCGATATTACCGCAAAAACCTCACGCGAGAACACGGAAATTATGGCGAGTTTCAGACTGTGAAAACCAGAAAGCAAAATCGGATGATTTCACCTGGTGGGATACGGCCTTTATTTCCCGCAACCCTCCGGTTAATCTTTGGAAGAAGATGAATCAGCACCGGCCACAAAAAATCCGGCTCGACCGCCTTCTGGTGGAGCGTGGTCTTGTGGAGACCCGCCAGAAGGCCCAGGCGCTGATTCTTGCCGGCCAGGTACTGGTGGACGAGCAGAAGATTGAAAAGTGTGGGACGACCGTTCGTTCCGAGGCACAACTGCGATTGCTGGGTGCACCG
>Ga0102953_1001278_pt1 | contig 16130 bp, 14 predicted proteins | sample SalPon2A_C_D2_MG_FD_78509 | JGI IMG/M metagenome (GOLD analysis project Ga0102953, IMG submission 78509) | Soil microbial communities from South San Francisco under conditions of wetland restoration - Salt Pond MetaG R2A_C_D2_MG | ecosystem: Environmental > Terrestrial > Soil > Wetlands | place... | reverse complement strand
GGCGCCGAGCCGAACGGGTCGGCCTTCGTGCCGAGGTGGGCCGGGAGAAACGCCGCGAGGGACGCCAGGCAGGCGAGCATCGCGAGCCAGCCCATCAGATCGTGCAGCAGGAAATTCGGGAAGAACTTTACCGATCCCTTGGGGCCGCCCGCGCGCGCGATGCCCGGCGGGACGCTCATCCCGTGGCGCTGGACCAGGAAGACGTGGAGCGAGATGAATAGGAAGCAGAGACCGGGCAGCACGGAGACGTGGAGCGCGTAGAACCGGGTGAGCGTCGCCCCCGTCACGTCGTCGCCGCCGCGCATGACCGTCAGCAGGAAATGTCCCACCACGGGCAGGACGCCCGGGATCTCCGTTCCGACCCTCGTCGCGAAATACGAGAGGGTGTTCCACGGCAGCAGATAGCCGGTGAAACCCAGGCCGAGCACGACGCCAAAGAGCGCCATACCCGTCATCCAGGTGAGCTCGCGCGGTTTCCGGTACGCCTTGAGCAGGAACACGCTGAAGAGGTGCACGAACATCATGAAAATCATGAGGTTCGCGCCCCACGCGTGGATCGAGCGGATCAGCCACCCGAACCGCACGTCCGACATCAGGAACTGGACGGACTCGTACGCGCCTTCGGCGCTCGGCCGGTAGTAGAACAGCAGCAGGACGCCGGTGCTCACCTGGAGGATGAACAGGAAGAGCACCATCCCGCCCAGGTAGTACCAGAAGGTGTGCTTGTGGACCGGGACTTCCTTCTTCTTGGCGAGCGGGCCGAGCAGCTCGCTCGCGCCGAAGCGCTCGTCGAGCCAGTGCACGACGCGCATCGTCCCCTCGCGCACCCCCTGGACGCTCGGCTTCATGACGCCGTCACGCCTTCCGGGAGACGACGATCTGCGTACCGCGCACGCGCACGTCGAAGGGGGTGAGGGGCTTCGGCGGCGGGCCGGAGATGTTCCGGCCGTTCAGGTCGTACGTCCCGTTGTGGCAGGCGCACCAAATCTCGCTGAGATCGCTGCGGTATTGCACGGTGCAGCCCAGGTGCGTGCAGACGGCGGTGAAGGCCCGCAGGTCGCCGTTCGGCGTGCGAAGGATGATGCCCGGCTTGTTCCCGAACTTGAAGATCCGTCCCGTGTTCTTGGCGATCTCCGTCGGCGGAAACGGCAGTGTCACGCTCGAGGCGGCCGATTCCCCGACCTTCGGCGGGATGATGTAGCGCGTGACCGGATAGAGGACCGCGGCGACGAGGCCACCGACGCTGGTGCCGAGGAGCCAGCGCACGAAGCGTTTGCGGGTGACGGGGGCTGACGTGTCGCTCATGAGGACCTCGAGGAGTGCTTCTGTCGGTGCTCGATCTCCCGGATCAACAGCCAGATGCCCGCGATGACGCCGAGAATGAGCAGGACGGCCACGGCGAGCCCCTCCCGCCGGAAGAGATGCTCGTGCATGGCGGCGGCCCCGCGCTGTTCGGCGTGGGTCGTGATGGCGAACCCGCTCTTCAGCTGCGCGGCCACGGTGTCGACCGAGAATGAGTGAATCGCGCTGCGCGCCTTGAGGAGCGCGTCCTTCGCATCGGCGAGCTCGAACTGCGCCTGACTCACTTCCATCCCCGCCTGCTGAGCGCGGTCGAGGATCGCGGTCGCCGAGTCACGCGCGACGCGTAGCGAGTCGATCAGATGCCGGATCGCGAGAAATGCCACGCGCGCCGAATCCCCCGGCTGATGGCACATCGCGCAGACGCTGTCCGCCATCTCGACGAGGAACGAATCGCTCGGCGCGTGAATGGCGTGATTGCTGTGACAGGTCTCGCATCCCGGGAGATCACGCTGGACGAAGTAGTCGGCGTGGCCGCTCCCGGTGAAGAGCGTCATCATCGTGCTGTGGCACTGGCCGCAGACGTTCTTCACCGACGCCACGCCCGGCGGGGCGGCCCCGTGGTTGCCGTGGCAGTCGTTGCACGCGGGAGCCGAGAGGTCACCCTGCTTGCTCATCCACTCCCAGTGGACGCTCGTCTTGTACTGCGCGAGCTGATCCGTGGGGATGTGGTACGGCGCCATCCGCTTCGGATCCGCGTGGCAATGGCCGCACGTGGCGGGCACGTTGAGGGCGTAGACCGTGGACTCCGGGTCCGACGGCGGTCGGATCTCGTGCGCCGGGTGACAGCTGATGCAGACGGCGACGTTCGTATCGCCGAACTCGAAGAGGCGCTTGCCGTGCACCGACGTCTTGTACTCTTCCACTTGATCGACCCGGAGCGACGGATCGTATTGCTTCATGAACTGCGCGTCGGAGTGACACCGACCGCACAGGGCGGGGATGTCCTTCCGGTTCGGCTTCGCGATGAAGCCCGCCGCGGAGTCCTTGCCCGTCTCGCCGCCGTGACAATCGAGGCAACCGAAGCCGAACTTGGCGTGGATGTCGGTCGGAAAGAGCCGCGCCGGCCGCGAGAGGTTCGTGTCGGCGAGCTGGCGATGGCATTGCACGCACCGCGCGTCGCTGGGCGGTGACTGGGCGGCGGCGGGCGCCGCCGCCAGCACGAGACCGGCCGCCGCCAGCGCGAGGGCGCGCACCTGGGCCCTACTCACTGTTTCCATCCCGCGCGAATCTGGTGACAGGTGGCACAGTCGCCGCCGGGCCGGTGGTTCACCTGTGCCGCGTGGCACGAGAGGCAGACCGCGCGCGTCGGCGGGAAGTGCGAGGCGACGCCGTCCGCGTGACATCCCGCCTGCCCGCACCCGGTGTGCACCACCAGCGTGTGCTTGGCGAGCGTCGCCTCGGCATCGTGACATCGCGCGCAGGTCGCCGTGGGCGTGTGGTGGCGCGCGTGACACGAGCGGCACTCACGCGTGACGGCCTCATCCAGCGTGTGCGTGTGGCAGTTCGCGCACGCGAGCGAATCGTGCCACACGTGATTGAAGCCCAGTGTGCGCTTGGTCGGTGCCTTCGCCACCGTCGGATCGAAGGTGGTCGTCACCTCGATCACGTTCGATCGCGTATCGAGCGGGTGACAGTGCGCGCAGGTCCGCGTCTGATCGGCGCCGTGGTGACATGAGCGACATTGCGCGATCGGCAGCGGCTTGAGCCCCGCGTATTCCGTGGGCCGCACGTGGCACGCGACGCACGGCACGTCGTGGTGCGTGCTGTGCCCGCGCGGCGTGCCGTGGCAGCGTGCGCACTCGATCGCGTGGTGCGGGGCGTGGAACGCGACGATCTCGGGACGTGGCTTCGCCCCCGCGGGGGGCGTCCACTCCGGCGTGGTGCCGGTGTCCTGCGCGGCGGCGGGCGCGGCGGGCGCCGCGGCCGCGGATTGGGCGGGCTGCTCCGCACGATGACATGCCGCGACGCCGATGAGCCCGGCGAGGGCCACGAGCGTGCGAAGCCCTCGCAAGGTGCGTATTGCGTCGGACAATCCACGGAGGCCGACCGCCTCCGAGCGCGAAATGTTCACCGGTGACCCTTCGCTCCCGCCCTACTGAGGAAATGGTCCACTAGTCACACATCGCGCTGACTATGCCGTCGGGGTTTGAAAGAAATCTTCAAGAAAGTGTGAACCAGCGCTTAGAGGGTGTCCGCGTGCCGCTGGCGGAACGAACCCGCCGGCGCCGATTCCGTCCTTCGGAATCAACGCCGGCGGGGAACACATCGCGGGGCTTAAAGGATCATTGCGTCCCGCTCACCTTCATCTTCAGCCCCGGAGGCGGCGTCGCCTGCACCTTCATCGTGGCGGCGCTCGGCGGCACCGGGAACGGGCCGTACGTAGTGTTGAGCGACTGAATCGACGCGGCCAACAGCGCCTGCAGCAGGAAAGGATTGTGCACGCCGTTGCCGGACGCCATGTGCGTCGAGAACTGGATGCCGAACACCCGCCCGCTCAGGAAGTACTGGCGGTCGTTCGTGGCGGCCAGTGCGGCGTTGAAGAGCGTGCCCTTCGCGGCCGTCACTTCCGTGCTGCTGAAATCGAGCGCCGCTGAATCGGCGGCCGTCCCGCGCGCCACCATCTGGGGCAGCAGCCCGGCGTCGGTCGGATAGGGATCGATCACGCCGTTGGCGTTGTTGTCGGCCCAGATCTGATCGAGCTGTGCGTCCAACGCGGTCTGGATCGTGATGAACGCGGATCGCGCCGCGCCCGCGGTGCCGTGACACCCGGAGGTGGCACACGCCGAGAAGTCCCGCTGATCGATCGTGCAGTTCGGATCCGCCGTCGGAATCCCCGCGGTATCGGTGCAGGGGATCGCGTCGAACAGATGGCCGACACTCTGGAACTTGAAGGCCCCGGTCGCGGCGTCCGTCACCGTCGTCTGCGCCACGTGGCAGGTGGCACAGAGGTCGGGATTCGCGCTCGTGCCGTGGCTGCTCACGATCAGATTCGTGTCGTACTGGAAGTTGGGCGGAATCCACCCGACGTTCTGGCCGAGCACGAGCAGGCCCTGCGCGCCGTGCGCGCCGCGCGCGGTGGACGTAGGCGAACCCGCACTCCACGGCGGCGTCCCCTGACGCGAGTGGCAGGTCACGCACAGGTTGTCGGTGGTCGGCACGTCGATCGGCCGGCGAAGCTGGGCCGTGTAGGGCGAGCCGTGCGGATCGTGGCAGACCGCACACGTGATGTGCTCGAGCTTCGTGGAATCCTTCTCCAGGAAGTTGGCGGTGACGCCGAACTTGATCTCGAGCGCGGCCTTGCCCTCGTGGCACGGTGCACACGTGGCGTTGCCGCCGGCGTGCGAGAGCGCGGAACCCGAGCCATGTGCCGACGCGAGCCACTGCTCGACGAACGGCTCATGCACGCCCGTGTGACAGCTGCCGCACCCCAGCTGCTGGCCGGTGTCCGCCTCGATCGAGGCGAGCGGCTGCGTGGCCTCCGGATCCTGCACGTGCGTCAGACCCGGGCCGTGACAGTTCTCGCACTGCACGTCGTGATACGCGCTGTCTTCGACGAGCGCGAAGCCGGACGCGGCCGGCGCGAGATTGCCGTTGGGGCCGACGGTATGGCAGTTGTTGCACGATGCCGCGGCGTGTCCCGAGGCCTGCAGATCCGCCCACGCATCGGCATGCTTGGTATTGACCCAGCTGGCTTGCGTGCCCGAGTGGCAGTTGCCGCAGGTCGTGGTCTTCGTGGCGACGTCGAAGTAGCCGAGGAATCCGTTCACGGAATCCGGCGGCGGATTATATGGCGCGCGCGTCTTATAGACGATCGTTTCCTTGGTACACCCCGCGATCGCCAGCGCGCCGAGGACGACGCCCATCACCCACGCGCGTCGCGCCCCCCAATGCCGACTATGGTTTCCCCTCACCTTTCACCCCTCCGATACGGGTCGAACCGGGACTCGTACTCGGGGTGAAACCTACGGGTGCCGGTTAAACCCTCCCCGAACGTCTCATGAAGAAATCCGTGATTTCCCGGATGTCCGCCTAGTGCCCCTTGAGCCGCTGGAGCATGCGCGCGAGCTGCGGGTTATCCGGTTCGAGGCCTTGGGCTTGCGTCATCGCCGCGATCGCCTTCGTGGTGTCCCCCGCGCGCGCGTAAATGAAGGCGATATTAGCAAGCGTCGCGACGGATTTCGGAAAGTACGACGTGTTGAGATCGAGCACGGCGATCGCCGCGGGCAGGTTGTTGGTCCGGTTCGGAACCTGCGCGATCATCCGCGCGGTGGCGATCAGTGTGCCTTCACCGAAATCGTAGATCGCCCGGCCGTAGTACTGCTCGCGCAGGTTCCGATACGCCGTGGCGACGGAATCCGGCCCTCCTCCCAGGTACGCCGCGAAGAGCACGTTCTCGAGGCGCTCGGGCGTCTTATTCCCATGATGGCACGTGAAGCATTGCACATGAATGTCCGAGCCGCCCTCGAGCTGCGTCAGATATTTCGCGTTGATGTCCTGCACCATGCGGAGCATGACGCGCGCCGTCTTCTTGTGGTCCTTCTTGTCCGACGCGAAATCCATCCGCGGACGGCCGCGCACGAGCTTCGTCGTATCGCGCACGTGGCAGAAATCGCAGCGCACGCCGAGCCCCTCGGTGAAGCTGTCCATCACGCGATCGAGCTGCTCGCGCGAGATGTTCTTCGGCAACACCTTCAGATTGGTGAAGCTGTCGGGAACCTGCGCCGCGAGAGGCGCGGCACCGCCCAGCAGCACGATCGCGGTTGCCGCCACGAGCACGTCCAAACGTCGCACGGAGCCTCCAGGAGAAAGCGGGTTGACTTCGGTACGTACGGCCGGAGCCGGTCGTTCAGTCGGACGAACGTTCGTCGGCGTGCTTCGCCCAGTACAGGGCCGCATCCACCGCCCGCTTCCACCCCGCGTACCCCGCGGGATCCGCCGTGCGCGCGGGCTCGAACGTGGTGTATGTGCGCGTCTTGGTGAAGGTCTGGACATCGGGCCAGACGCCTACCGCGAGCCCCGCGAGCGCCGCGGCGCCGAGCGCCGTCGTCTCGACGACGTCCGGGCGCCGGACCGTGACACCGAGCGTCGTCGCCTGAAAACCCATGAGCCAGTCGTTGGCCGACGCGCCACCGTCCGCCCGCAGCTCCTTGAGCGGGACGCCGGACGCCCGCACCATCGCATCCATGACGTCCTTCGTGCTGTAGGCCATCGCCTCGAGCGCCGCGCGCACGAGATGCGCGCTGGTGGTGCCGCGCGTGAGGCCGACCATCGTACCCCGCGCCCCGGATTCCCAGTACGGAGCCCCGAGGCCGACGAGCGCGGGCACGAAGTAGACCCCGCCGGTATCGGCCACCGACTTCGCGATCGCCTCCGTCTCGGACGCGCGCGCGATCAGCTCGAGCCCGTCGCGGAGCCACTGGACCGCGGCGCCCGCGATGAAGATCGATCCCTCGAGCGCGTACGCGGGCCCGCCTCGCTCGTCACACGCGATGGTGGTGAGCACCTCCTGCCGCGTCTGCGCCTGCTGCCGCTCCTGCCCCCCTCCCCCCACATGCATCAGCAGGAACGCCCCCGTCCCGTACGTGCACTTCGCCTGACCGGGTGCGAAGCATCCCTGGCCGAACAGCGCCGCCTGCTGGTCGCCGGCGATGCCGGCGATCGGAATCTCGTGGCCGAGCAGCGCGGGATCGGTGGTGCCCACGACCTCGCTCGAGCGGCGAATGTCGGGGAGGCTCGCCCGCGGAACGCCGAAGAGACCGAGCAGTTCATCGCTCCAATCGCGCGTGCGCAGATCGTAGAGGAGCGTGCGGGAGGCGTTCGTGTGATCGGTCACGTGCACGCGACCGCCGGTCAGGCGATAGACGAGCCAGCTGTCCACGGTGCCGAAGACGGCCTCGCCCGCTTCGGCACGGCGCCGAAGATCGGGCACCTGGTCGAGGAGCCATTCGATCTTGGTACCGGAGAAGTACGGATCCCAGATCAGTCCCGTGCGCTCACCGAGCCACGCGTCGCCGTATTCCGCGTGGAGCGAGCGGCAACGCTCGGCCGTCCGGCGGTCCTGCCAGACGAGCGCGCGATGCAGCGGCCGGCCGGTCTTCCGATCCCAGACGACGACGGTTTCGCGCTGATTGGTGATCCCGATCGCGTTCGGCACTTCGTCCGACCCACCGAGCGCCTCGCGGGCCGCGACGAGCGTCGAGTTCCAGATCTCCTCCGCGTCGTGCTCGACCCAACCCGGCGTCGGGAAATGCTGCGGAAACTCACGGTATCCGGACCCCAAGATCGTGCCGCCCTGATCGAGCACGATCGCGCGGGAGCCGGTGGTGCCTTGGTCGAGGGCGAGAATGGACGGCATACGCCATGGAAGATAGGGGCAGCGTGACACGGTGGCGACACGAAGGAGACTTGACACGACCGGCGATGCTAATAATTTAGCACAAGATGCTAAATTTCTAGCACCGGAGCCCGTTCAATGCCTGATCGCCAGCAGCTCTCCCGCCGGGAACGGCAAATCATGGACGTGGTCTATCGCCTCGGCGACGCCACCGCGCAGGACGTCCGACACCAGCTGCCGGACCCGCCAAGCTACTCGGCTGTCCGCGCGTTACTTCGCGTCCTCGAGGACAAGGGGCACCTGAAACACCGGCAAGACGGGCCCCGTTACGTCTACGTCCCGACCGTCCCGCGCGAAAAGGCCCGGACCTCCGCGCTGCAACAGGTCGTCCGCACCTTCTTCGACGGGTCGACCGAAGATGCCGTCGCCGCACTGCTCGACCTCAAGCGCTCCGATCTCTCGAGCGCCGAGCTGGACCGCATTCGCACCCTGATCGACCGCGCGCGCAAGGAGGGCCGATAATGTCCGTGTACGTGGTGCTGGCCCTCAAGGCCACCGTGCTCTTCACCGCCGCCTGGTCGGTCAACGCTCTCCTCCGGCGTCAGAGCGCCGCGCTCCGCCATCTGGTATGGACGCTCGCCATCGGCGCGGCGCTCATCTTGCCGCTCGCCACGCTGGTTGCGCCACAGTGGGGGGTCCCCGGATGGCGCACCGCCGCGGCCACGTCGGCGCCGGCAGTCGATCCAGCCGCCGACGTCGCCACAAAGGCCGACTCCCGGTCGGCTCGGGCCGCGCAGGCTGCGGCTACCCCACCCGCCGACTCGCGGCTGGGCGATGCACCGACCGCTCCCCCGGCGACGCACGCCACACGCTTCGAGCTTCCCTCACGCGGCACGATGCTGCTCGCCACCTATGGCGCGGGCGCCCTGCTCGTGCTCGTCGGTCTCCTCGGCGGCCTGGTCGGGACCGCGCGGCTGGCACGTCGTGGGACTCCTGCGGGGGAGCTGATCGCGACGGAAGCGGCCCGCCTGGCCCGCGCGCTGGGCGTCGGGCGGTCGGTGCGCGTCCTGCGCGCACCCGGTGCCACGATGCCGATGACATGGGGCGCGGTCCGTCCGGTGATCCTGTTGCCGCGCGAGGCCGCGTCGTGGAGTCTCGAACGGCGCCACGACGTCCTCGCGCACGAGCTGGCGCACATTCGGCGCCACGACTACGTCATCCACGTCGTGGCGCGGCTCGCCTGCGCGGTGTACTGGTGGCATCCCCTCGCGTGGCTCGCGGCGCGGCGCCTGCGTCAGGAGCGCGAGCTCGCCTGCGACGATCTGGTGCTCGCACTCGGCGCTCGCCCCTCGTCGTACGCGGAGCACCTGCTCACGCTCGCGCACGAGCTGAGGAGCGGAACCGTCGCCGCATCCGCCGGGATCGCCATGGCCCGGCCGTCACAGCTCGCCGGCCGCCTCCTGGCCGTGCTCGACGAACGGCGCCGGCGTGGCGCGGTGGCGCGCGGACACGTCGCGGGCGTGGCGACCGCGGCGCTCGCGGTCATGATCCCGCTCGCGGGAGCGCGCGCGGCGCGTCAGCATGCGGAGCGGAAAGGATCTCCCGTCAATGCATCCTCTGCCGCTCCAGCGGCATCCCGCCCTCCCGCCGCTCCCGCGCGAGCGGTGGTCGGCCTCCAACGCACCACCTGTGCCTGGTTCCAGCGCTCATCGAACAGCTCCACGACGAGCCATTCGAACGACGACTCCCGCTTCATTCGTATCACGATCGACGGGAACTGCGAGCTGACCGTGCGGATCAACGGCAAGGTCACCTTCACGGACGACGACAAGGATGTCGCATCCATCACGCCGGGCGGGCGGTTCGAGCTGGAGGAGCGGGTCGGTGCGGATCGCCGTCGGGTGGTGATCCAGCCGTCCGCAACGGGGCTCGAGCGCCGGTGGTACGTGAACGACACGGCGAAGCCGTGGGACGCGGGCGCACGGGAGTGGTTCCAGCGAACGCTCCTCGTGCTCTACCGCCGCGCCGGGGTGAACGCCGAGGCCCGGGCGACGCGGATCTTCGAGCGCGGCGGCGCCGACGCGCTCCTCGCGGAGATCGCACACATCCCGACCGACTACACGGCGTCGGAGTACTACGCCGTGCTCCTGACCCGCGCGACACTTCCCTCGGCCACGGTCCGGCGCCTCGTCGTGGACGCCGCGGGCCGAATTCGCTCCGGCTACGCGCTCGGGACGATTCTCCTGGCGACCGCCGAACATCAGTCGCTCGACGAGGCGACCGCCTTGGCTATGGTGGCAGCGAGCGACTCGATCTCGTCGGATTACACGCACGGGAAGGTGCTCGAGGCACTCGTGAGCACCGACGCGGTCGACCAGCGTGTCGCGGACGCGGTGTTCGCCTCCGCGAGACGCATCGGATCGGACTACACGCGGGCGAAGGTGCTCACGTCCTATGCGGCGCAGTATCCCGCGGCGAAGGCATTGCCACCCGCGTATCTCGCGGCGGTGCGAGGCATCGACTCCGATTATGAGAAGGGCCAAGTCCTGCTGGCGCTGTTGCGGCGCGACCATGTCGGACCGTCGGCCGTGGCGCAGGTCGACACGCTCGCAGCGGCGATCGGCTCGGACCACACGCGCTCGGAAGTGCTCCTGGTGCGGCTCCGGCAGCAGCCTCTGGACGGTCAGACGCGCGCGGCCTTCTTCCGCGCGGCGGAGGGATTGCATTCCGACTACGAACTGGGGCGTGTGCTCAAGGCCGTCGCCGCCTCGAAGCCCGACTCGGCCACGGTCGCAACGGCGCTCGCCGCGGTTGGGCGCGTCGGGTCCGACTACGCGGCCGCCGATGTGCTGGTCGCGTTCGCCAAGCGCGCGCTGGTGAGCGCCGGGCTCCGGACCACGTACATCCACGCGGCGCAGAGGATCGGATCTCGGTACAGCCGCAACCGGGCGCTCGCCGCGATCGCCGCGGCGGAGGAGTGAACGGGCGACAGTAGGGGAGTCCCGGGCGCCGAGCCGCGGGACCGCCCGTTACCGCCCGCGCCAGCCCATCATTCCACCACCCGCGCGCGATCGAGTCGCCACGCGATGAGCGCGAAGAGGAAATACGCGAGGAGCCCTGCCACGGCGACGGTGTGCACCGACGTGGGCGGCGGTCCGAAGGCATTGGCGAGCTGGACCGCGAGGAGAATCGCCGTGAAGACGACCACGCCGTAGCGTCCCGCGGGTCCGACGGGCTTGGTGCGCCACAGGTAGTACCAGAGTCCGAGCAGGAGCGCGAGCGCTTCGGCGAGAACGGCGTCCATCGGGTGATTCCAGAGCCCGAAGCCGACCTTGAACGAGTTGCCGAACAGCGGGAGATCGTGCGCGTGCACGAGGAGATCGAGCGGCCAATGGGAGAGCACGGCGGCGCCGACCCAGAGCGCCGGGACGACGCCGTCCCGCCGGCGCCAGATCCAATAGGCGAAGGCCGCGAGCACGGACCAGGCAAGCACACCGGTGAGACCGTGCGTGTAGGGGAAATAGGTGAAGTCGAGTGGATTGGCCGCCGTGGTCCCCGGAACGATCCGCACCCGCTCGACGCCGGTCAGGATGAAGATGGCCCAGAGGATGTCCACGAGCTGCACGGCCACGAACAAGATGCCCAGGGGCACGCGCTTCTCGGCGCCTTTGGCGAAATACGCCGCTCCGTAGTGACCGACGAACATGCTGACCTCCTCAGCGCGCCCCGATGAACCGCAAGATCGGGATCCAGTCCGCGTTCGTCGAGAGGTAGCTCGCGTGGTCGCCCTCCGTGAGCCGCACCAACTGCTTGGCGCCGCCGGCGGCACCGAGCAGGCGTTCGGCATCGCGGATCGGGACGAGCGAATCGGCGACGCTGTGCTCGATCAGCACGGGCCGCCGCAGCCGGGCGATGGCGTCCACGTTGTCATACCAGTCGGGCAGCAACCAGGCGAACGCGCGCGGCACCTTCCCCGCGCGCACGGCGGCGTCCCGGGCGGTGGCAAAGGCGCCCACGAGGATCACGCCGTCGAGCATCGGCCCGATCGAATCGACGGCACTGAGCATGACGGCGGCGCCGAGCGTCGTCCCGAGCGCATAGTGCGCGAGGCCCGGCGTGCTGTCGGTGAACGCCCGCACCGCCGCGATGGCGTCCTCGCGCAGGTGGGCGACGCTCGGTGCCCCGCCGCTGGTGCCGTAGCCGCTGTAGTCGAAGGCCATCGCGGTGACGCCGTGCTTCACGAGGACGGCGAGGAGGGGGACCTGATCGGCGAGCGAGCTCCCATTCCCGTGAAAGAACAGGACCGCGCTCCGCGCCGAGTCCGGGGCCGGGACGAGCCACGCGGCGAGCTGCCGGTCACCGCTCGGGATGCGCAGCGCGCGAAAGGCGAGTCCGGCCGCCGCCGGCGTGGTCCCGGCGGCGGGCACCGGGCGAAAGAGCGCGGCTTCGGCGCGCCGTCCGGCGAGCTGTCGGGCACCGCCGACGGCGCCGCCCGCCGCCACGAGCCCGACCGCCAGCCAGACGGCCGTGCGGACGCGCATTCAGTCCCCCATCACCTGCTTGACGAGCTCGTCGTTCGACTTGGTCCGGCGCATCAGGCCGATCAGGTCGTTCATGGCATCGAGGGGTGACTGGTTGGCGAGCCGGCGCCGGAGCGTCTGGGAGAGCGTGAGGGTGTCGGGCGCGAGGAGCAGCTCTTCGCGCCGCGTGGCGCTCGCATTCACGTCGATCGCCGGGAAGATGCGCCGGTCCGCGAGCTCGCGGCTCAGCACGAGCTCACTGTTGCCCGTCCCCTTGAACTCCTCGAAGATCACCTGATCCATCTTGGAGCCGGTGTCGATCAGCGCGGTGCCGATGATGGTGAGCGATCCACCCCCGTTCCGCGGGTCGACGTTCCGCGCGCTCCCGAGAAACCGCTTCGGCTTCTCCATCGTGGAGGCATCGAGTCCGCCGGTGAGCGTGCGGCCCGTCCCCTTCTCCACCGTGTTGTAGGCACGCGCGAGGCGTGTGATCGAATCGAGAATGATCACCGCGTCCTTGCCCATCTCGACGAGCCGCCGCGCGCGCTCGAGCGTGAGCTCGGCGACCGCGATGTGCCGCTCGGGCGGGAAGTCGAAGCTCGATGCCACCACCTCACCGTAGCCGCACATCTCCATCTCGGTGATCTCCTCGGGCCGCTCGTCCACGAGGAGGATGTAGAGGGCCATGTCGGGATGGTTCTTGACCACGCCCTCGGCCACCGCCTGCAGCACCATCGTCTTCCCCGCTTTGGCGGGGGCGACGATCAGCGCCCGCTGGCCTTTGCCGAAGGGGCAGAGCAGATCGATGATGCGATTGGTGGGGTCCGGCGATCCGAGCCGGGTGAGGCCGCAGTCGAGATGCAGCTGCTCATTGGGATGGGTGGCACCGAGCTTGGTGAAATCGGGACGGCCGTTGAGACTTTCTGGGGGGATGCCATTGACGGCGGCGAGTCTCGTGAGCGACGGCCCCTTGCCGCGCCCCGGCGGCTTGCCGATGTCACCGGCCAGCTCGTCGCCGGTGCGCAACCCGAAGCGTTGGATAACTCGTTGTCCGACGTGCACGTCGCCGGGGGTCGGCAGATACATCCGCTCGCGACGCCGAATGAACCCGGCGCCGCGCCCCGTCAACTCCAGCACGCCGAGCGGCGTTGGTTCCGTCACGCGCGCGACCTCGACCTACAGGACATGGTACGGTTCCTTTGCTTCCGTGTCTCCGGACAGCACCCGGCATACCGCCGGTCGAGCCGTCCGCGGGATTGATATTGGAGAGTCAAGCTCGTGCGAGGGCCTGAGGCCGTTCGCGCGTCGTATTTGTGGACCTGGGGGGCTTCGGCCAAGGTAACGACGGGGCCGGGGCGCGCGCCAGGGCTGCGGCCCGGCCCCCGTTGTCGGGACCGATCAGTCCGCCGTGGGCGTGGTTGCCGCCCGATGCAGCGACCACTCGTGCAACAACATCCGGAGATCGTTGAGGGCGTCCGGCGTCCGCCCCATCTGCCCATTCGGCATCGCCGACGCCAACTGCGTCGGCCGGTTCTGGTGCGCCCACGACGTGAAGGCGACCCGTGCGGAATCGAGCGTCGCCTGGGTGGCGGTGTTGAACGGCTTCACGCGCACCTCGGCGATCTGGTTGCCCTTGAAGATGAACGCCATTCCGTTCTTGTGAAACACCTGATCGATCCCCAGCCCACCGAACCAATCGTTCCGCTCACCCATGGTGTGCACGAACACGGTATCGCCACTCTCGACGTAATCCATCGGCGTGAGCTGATCGTGTAGGGCCGCATTGCTCTCTTCCACCCGCTGAATGTTCGCGCGCCCGACCGCGGAATCCTGCCCCTCCAGGACGAACTTGGCGTCCTGCGTGAAGTAGGCCACCGCGCTGTCGGGTTGGTAGCGGTTGTGGGCCGCCACGTAGGCATCGATCGTCTGGAACCGCGGGTTGGGAGAGACCCCGCAGGCGGCGACGACACCGGCCGCGCACGCCAGGGGGAGCAGTCGAAGATATCGGCTCATCGTCATGGAATCCTTTCCGACGGTGTGGGGACATTCGCCCGGAAGATAGCGGGGGAACCCGCCGGCGTCTCGTCTACCCCCTGGCGGCGTCGCGAGTGCCCTCCGACGCCGGTCATGGTGTGCCGCGTTCCCGCAACAACTGCTCGATGTTCTCGAGATGGCGTGCGGCGCGCTCCTGCGCCCGCATCCCGCGCCACAGGGCCACGATCGTGAACGTGACCACCGTGAGCACGAGGACTACGTAGACGACGCCCGCGATCAGCGTCGCACCGCTGAAGGCGAACCCCGCTGGCAGCGTTTGGTTCGGCATCGCTCGCTCCTTGCCTCTACGGCGTCGCGTCCGTCGCGGCTGCGGGCCGCACGTAGGCACTGTCGATCACGACGGGGACCGTGGGGAGGGCCTGAAACTCCGCGGTCCGCTTGGTGGGGACCAGCGCGATCTTGTCCACCACGTCCATCCCCTGTACCACCTGTCCGAAGACGGCGTATCCCCACCCACGGAGGGTCTTCGCGCGGAAGTCCAGGGCCGGGTTGTTCTTCAGGTTGATGAAGAACTGACTGGTGGCGCTATTGGGATCGCTCGTGCGCGCCATCGCCACGGCGCCACGCACGTTCTTGAGCCCGTTGTCCGCCTCGTTCTCGATCGGGAAGACGCTGCTCACGCGCTTCTCGAGATCCGGGGTGTACGCACCCGTCTGGATCATGAAATCGCGGAGGACGCGATGGAAGATCAATCCATCGTAGAAGTGCGCGCGCACGTGCCGCAGAAAGTTGGCGACGGTCACCGGCGCCTTCGCTGGATAGAGCCGGATCACGATCGTCCCCTTGGTGGTGGCGAGCACCACCTCCGGGGCGGTATCGGCCGCCGGGGGTGCGGCCTGCGCCGCCGTCCGTTCGGCCGTCTTCGCGGCGTCACCGTTCGAGCAGGCACCGAGGACGATGCCGATCGCGAGCAGGCCGAGCCGTCGACTCCACATGGTCACGGGCCAGAACCTCCAAAACATCATGTCGGGGATGCTGTACAAGATGCGCCGCCGGGCGGCGCACGTCGAGTCACCGGGCGCTCATACCCCGGTGCCCCCGCCGGGCTCCGCATAGCCCTCGACCCGGCGCGTCACGTAGCCGCCGGCCTCGAGCGCGTGCACGATCTGGTCGATGTGGGCGGGTCCCCGTGCCTGCACCACGAAATCGAGCTCCGCGGAGCGCAGCGGGAGATTGGTGAAGGCCCGCTGATGACCGACGTGGACCACGTCGCCGTCCGCGTCCGCGATCCGCCGCGTCACGTCGGCGAGCGCGCCCGGAACGTCGCGGATCTCCACCCTGAGCTGGACCAGCCGCCCGCTCCGGACGAGCCCCCGCTCGATCACCGACGAGAGGATCGGCAGATCGATGTTCCCGCCGGAGAGGATCACGCCCACCGTGCGTCCGCGGAACCGCTCGCGATAGGCGGTCAGGGCCGCGACGCCCGCGGCGCCCGCGCCCTCGACCACCGTCTTCTCCATCTCCAGCAGGCGGAGCACCGCCCGCTCGACGTGGCCCTCGTCCACCAGGAGAATCTCCTGCACCAGCGCCCGCACGATCGGAAGCGTGAGCCGGCCCGGCGCCTTGACCGCGATGCCCTCCGCGATCGTGGACGGCCCGCAGTCCACCGTCTCGCCGCGGAGCGCCTGGAGCATGGACGGGTAGCGCGCCATCTGCACCCCGATCACCTCGAGCCCGGGCCGGAGCCCCCGCGCCGCCACCGCGTTGCCCGCAATCAGCCCGCCGCCGCCGACGGGTACGACGATCACGTCGAGATCGGGATGCGCGGCCAGCATCTCCAGCGCGACGGTGCCCTGCCCCGCGATGATCGCGGGATCGTCGTAGGGATGGATCAGCGTGAGGCCGCGCTCGCGGGCCAG
>Ga0102953_1001277_pt1 | contig 16136 bp, 12 predicted proteins | sample SalPon2A_C_D2_MG_FD_78509 | JGI IMG/M metagenome (GOLD analysis project Ga0102953, IMG submission 78509) | Soil microbial communities from South San Francisco under conditions of wetland restoration - Salt Pond MetaG R2A_C_D2_MG | ecosystem: Environmental > Terrestrial > Soil > Wetlands | place... | reverse complement strand
GGTATCCCTGTGCTGCTGGCTGGTTGCGCCACGCCGACGCCTGCCGTGAGTTACGCCGTGGTGGCGCGGAAGACTGCCGGCGCACTGATGGTGACAGCGAGCCATAATCCGTATGTCTGGAACGGCATCAAGCTCAAGGCGCCCTATGGCGGGTCGGCTTCTCCGGATATCATGAAGCGGGTTGAGGAATACGTTCCTGCAGAAGACCCGGGAAAGGATCGGACTTCAAGCGCTGGTGCCAGGGGGATTGAGACGGCTGACCTGGTGACCCCGTATCTTGCCCGCATCAAAACCCTGGTTTCGCTGGACCGTATTCGAGAGAGCGGCAGAAAGTTTGTGATCGACCCCATGTTTGGCGCGGCACGCGGATGCCTGGCGCGCGTGTTTGAAGATGCCCGCATTTCTTTTTCTGAAATACACGGTGAGCACAATCCGCTGTTTCCGGGAATCAACCCCGAGCCGATCGATCCGCATCTGGCGGACCTGAGCAAAGCGGTGGTGAAAAGCGAGTCCGACGCCGGATTTGCCACGGACGGTGACGCCGACCGCATTGGGGCCGTTGACGCCCAGGGACACACGGTGGATTCGCACAAGATATTTTCCATTCTGCTCCGGCACTTGGTGGCGGAGCGTGGAGAGAAGGGCGAGGTGGTCAAGACGGTTTCGACCACTCAGATGGTTGACAAGATCGCCGCGAAGTATGGCCTGCCGCTCCACATCACTCCGATCGGTTTCAAGTACGTCTGCGAGCTGATGCTGGCGCGCGATATCCTGATCGGGGGCGAGGAGAGCGGCGGGATTGCGGTGCGCGGCCATCTGCCCGAGCGCGACGGTGTGCTGAATTCGCTCTACCTTGCGGACATCATCGCACAGCGGGGGAAAGACCTGGGCGAGCTGGTCCGGGAACTTGAGAAAGAATTTGGCCCCCACTATTACCGCCGGGTGGACCTGGAAATTGATAAGGAGGACGCGCAGCGGGTGGTGGAACAGGTTCGGAACGGGAACCTGAGTTCCGTTACAGATTTCAAGGTGCTCTCCCTGGATGGCCGGGATGGCGTGAAAATGATGCTGGGGGATTCCATGTGGGTCCTGGTGCGGACCTCAGGGACGGAAAACGTCCTGCGGCTTTACGCGGAAGCGCCCTCGCGCGAGCAGGTGACAGCCCTTCTGGATGCCATTGCTGATTTTGCGCGGCAGCAGTCGCGTTAGCGTGCCACACTTGAAAGTCTTATGGCTATGGATGATGCGCAGCGTGCAAAAAGTTACCATCGTGCCGGCCGGATCCTGGGGGTTGCGGGGTTGGCGCTCGACCTTGCCCTGCTGGTTGTCCTGATCTTTGCGGGATGGACAACCGGTCTGCGGACTTTTGCGGAAAATGTGACGTCGCATCCCGCAATCGCCCTTTTGATCTACTTCGTCCTGGTCGGATTGATTCTTCAGGTCCCTGGCTTTCCTCTCAGCTATTTGAAAGGTTATCGGCTGGAACACCGATACGGTTTGTCAAACCAGACCTTCTGGAACTGGGTGAAGGACCAGTTAAAAGGCCTGGCGGTGGGCGGAGCACTGGCCGCCCTGGGCGTGGAGTTCATTTACTGGACCATGAGGAACTGGCCGGCCACGTGGTGGATCATCTCCGCTACAGCCTTTATCGCGTTCTTTGTTCTGCTGGCCAATTTAGCTCCTGTGCTGCTGTTTCCCATCTTTTTCAAGTTCAAGCCGGTGGAAGATGAGAATTTAACCGAGCGCCTGCTGGAGCTTTCGCGCCGGGCGCGCACGCGCGTGCGTGGCGTGTTTGAATGGAAGCTGAGCGAAAAAAGCAAAAAGGCCAACGCAGCGCTGGTGGGGCTGGGAAACACGCGGCGCATCATTCTTTCCGACACGCTGCTGGAAAACTTCAGTGCTGAGGAAGTGGAAGCGGTCCTGGCCCATGAATTCGGACACCACGTTCGCCATCATGTATTTCGTATGATTATTGTTCAGACCTTGACCACCTACCTGGGATTTTATCTTGCGAATGTTTGTCTGCTGAGATGGGGAGCGGCGTTTGGGTTCAGGGGAGTGGCAGACTTCGCAAACCTGCCGCTGCTGATTCTGGTGAGCATGGGCCTTTCCTTGATTCTGCTGCCTTGCGTGAACAGCCATTCGCGCTGGCTGGAACGGCAGGCGGATGATTACGCCCTGAAGACGATTCCCAGCGAAGCAGCTTTTATCACCAGCATGGAAAAACTTGCCGAGATCAATCTTGCCGAGCGGCGCCCCGCCGCCTGGATCGAATTCATCTTCCATTCCCACCCCTCCATTGAAAAGCGCATCGCCTACGCGCGAAGCGCTGCAGCGTAACGTGTTTTTAGACAGACCTCTTCTCAGGCGAGTGTTCCCGGTGAGATGTCGGTAGAAACTCTGAGATGTCGTGAAAATCAGAGAGATTTTCAGATCTTGGGTTGGGCCTGCGGCAAGGACTTCCAGATGCCGTCCAGAACGCCGTTCACGAATTCGACGGAGTCTTCGCTCGCAAACCGCCGCGCCAACTCAAGGGCTTCATTAATCACCACGGTGCCGGGGGTTTCCGGATGGTGAAGCATTTCATAGAGGGCCATGCGCAGAATGTTGCGGTCGATGGCAGCCATGCGCTCCATGCGCCAGTTCTTTGCGTGTTCGGCAATGGTGCTGTCGAGCGTTGAAACTTCACTGACGGTTCCTTCAAACAGGCTGCGCGCAAAAGAGTCAACGTCGGGCGCAAGATTGCGTCCTCGCATGAAGGTTAGGAGAACGTTGGCCGGAGGATTCTGGCCCACCTCCCACTGGAAGAGCATCTGCAGCGCTAACTCACGAGATTTTGTTCGAGAACCCATCGATCATCTGCCCCTTCGCGTGTTGCCGGCGTGTCGGCTCCGGAACAACTATTTGCCCACAAACTGCGCTGGTCGCTTTTCAAGAAACGCCCGCGTTCCTTCCTTCATATCTGCAGTCGCGAAGCAGAGGCCAAAAAGGCCGGCTTCAAGCTGCTCGGCGTCTGCCTCAGTCATCTCTATCCCGCGGTTAATTGCCTCCAAAGCATAACGAATTGCAATTGGCCCGTTGGCCAGAATCTTGCGGATAGCTTTCTCTGCGGCTGGAATCAGTTCGGGAAAGCTGACCACCTGGTTGACCAGCCCGACCCGCCAAGCCTCCTCGGCGCTTATGAGATCGCCTGAGAGAATGATTTCAAGCGCACGGCCCTTGCCCACCAGGCGCGGCAGGCGCTGTGTTCCAGCAAAGCCGGGAATAATGCCGAGCTTCACTTCCGGCTGGCCAAAGCGTGCATTGTCTGAGGCGATGCGAAGCGTGCATGCCATGGCGAGTTCGCACCCTCCGCCCAGCGCGAAACCGTTGACGGCGGCAATGACCGGTTTGCCCAGGTTTTCAATTTTGTTCATGAGCGCCTGCCCTCGCATGGCTATTTCGCGTGCCTCAACCGGAGTCAGCGTGGCTATTTCGCTGATATCGGCCCCGGCGATAAACGCCTTTTCGCCTGCGCCAGTAAGGATTACCCCGCCTGCTTCGGAGGCCTGGCCAATCCGCTCAAAACAATTGGTGAGTTCCTGAACGGCCCTGTGGTTAAGCGCGTTCATCTTTTGGGGCCGGTTGACCGTTACATAGGCGACGCCTTCACGAATTTCATATAGCAATGTTTCGTAACTCATCTCGACTTTCTCCCATTGAGCTGAAGAACTTCGACTACCGTCCGCACCGTCATGAGACACGGTGCAAGGAACCTTGCAGGAGTTCTCGACCGGCTCCTTCCTATGATAACAGGAAGCTGGGTCCTGGTTGGGCCGGCGTGGAACGGAGAGGGCTGCTCTAACCTTCGAAGTGTGACAGGATGATCCGGGCATCTGGCTGTTGACGCAGAATTTCCAATGAGCCTTCAAGCCGGTTGATGACCTCTGTGACGGCGTCTACCGCATCAAATCCCGGACCAAGGATAATGTCCCCGACCGCTGCGGACATGACCGGCGCGAGACCGGCCTTACTTTTGTTTTGGCGGAGTCTGGCCTGGAGCTTTTCGACCAGAACATGGGAATGCGCGACGGGTGTATCCGGAAGGCAAAGAGCGATGGTGTGGGGCCCATAGCGGATGGCGATATCATTCTGCCGAATATGGGAGGAAATGGTGCTGCCGGCCTGCTGGATACAGGCTTGCATTTCCGCCGGCCCGAATTTTTTGGAGAGTTCGGCGGCGTCTGCCGGCTCCAGCAGGCAGACAGTAAGGGGGCGTGACTGTTCCTCCGCCCGCCTTGCTTCTGCAAGGAGACAGTCAAGGTATGCGCTTCGGGGCAGTAGGCCCGAGGTGATGTCCGTCCCTGCCAGTGAACGGACCAGCCGGCGCAGCCGGGTGCTGTTGATGGCGATGGCTACTTGAGAGGCGACCGTCCTGGCAAGCATCTTTTCTCCGTCGGTCCAATGGCGGGGCGTCTGGCATTGTTCCAGCAACAGCAAGCCCGCCTTCTGTTCTTTATCCATTAAAGGGACCGCCAGAAGAGAAGAGATGCCCATTTGGCGGAGTTGGGGTGCGACGGGTTCCAGTTCCTTTACGTTGGAAGCATTATCGAGCGACCAGCCATCCGGGTCGGTGGCAGAGAGGTGATTCAGAAAAGAGCAGACAGCAAGGGTGGCATCGGTGTCGGAGGGCGCCAGGCCCGGGGCGACGTATTCTGCCGTGAGGGCGGTGGAGTCAGGCGGCCCGGCGGCAACCCAGCAACGGCTGGCTTCAACATGCTTTCCAAGCTGTTCGGCCGCGGCGTGCAGGACCCGTTCGGGTGTCGCCTGGCGGTGGATGATGGCTGTGATGGACGAGAGCTTCCCGAGTTCTTCCAGCGGCAACTGTACGGCGGGTCCTTCCTGGCCACCCGAGGCGCCGGCCGGCGGGCGCTCATAGGGTGCAGGTTCAAATCCCACCAATTCGTAAAGTTCATTCAGGGACTGGTTTTCGATATGTGCTCCTGGATGGTGCCGGTAGATGTTCTTCAGCGTTTCGTTTAATTTCGCCGTCAAATGGTACCGATGGTACATCTCAGCTTCAACAATGAGATCTTCGAGACTGGTGGGTACACCAGATTCCGCCTCTTCATCATCGGGTTCCGATGAAAGGCCTGGAGTGAGGCCGTGCCCGAGGCCGGGAACGGAAATGCGCCCGGCGATGTTCTTGTACCAGATCGCGTCAATGTGCCCTTCCAGATTGAGCAGGCGGTCGGCGTGTGTGGCCCCATAGGGATCGACATCGAGAATGCTTTCCAGCGTTTCAGCTGCTTTGTCGTATCTCTCGCCTGCAACGTAAAGGTTGAACAGTCTTGCTAAGGCCAGCCGAAGGTCTCCATCGCGATTGAGCTCGCTATAAATCGGGGGCAGCAGTTCCAGAATTTCTAGATTGTTCTCGTCGGCATGATAAATCTGTTCCGCCAATGCCAGAAATTCATTTGTTTTGCCCTGCTGCAAGTACATCTGTTCCTTGATTCCGTGCAGGAGCCGCACAGCCCGTGAGGTTTTCCCCTGGCTTAGAAGTCCGCGGATGAGTTGTTCTGTCAGCGCCACATTTTCAGGTTGGTCGTGAAAAAGCTTCATGCAGAAGGGCTCTGTCTTGGTGTATTCACCCGCCGCCAGATAAGCCCTACAGAGAAGTGTTGAGGCCTCCGCATCGCCGGGCTTTTGCTGGGCGACCGGCTCCAGAAGCGCAATGGCCTTTGAGGGCTGGTCACGGAGAAGGTAGACCTCGGCCGCTGCTACGCATCCGTCTGGGTTGGAAGGAGCAATCTGGTGCGCACGATCAGCCAGTTCCGCCCATCGACTCTCGTTCTCATTCCTGCGGGCGATGTCCGCAGCTCTGAGCAAAGCCTTGGCCGCGAGATCTGGCCTGTGTGTCTCGATGGCCACTTCTGCCAGTTCGATCTGGGCTTCCAGGTTGTCGGGCTCCAGGTTAACCAGGTGTTGGCAGCAATCCAGAGCCTCGGCAGCCTTTCCGTTGCGGTGATAGGCTGTCGCCGCCTTGCGGAAAGCGTTGGCGGCTTCCGACGTTTTGCGCGATTGCTCAAGCAGCAGGGCCAGTTTTGCCAGCGTCGAAATATCTTGTGAGACCACCTTCAAGACCTTCCGACAGGTTACGATGGCCTTGGAAAAATCCTTGCGCTTGATATAGAGGTCCGCCAGGAGATTGCTGTAGCGGAGAGAATCTTCTGTCCGTCCAAACCTGAGAGAAAGATCTACGAGATTCAGGAGAACCGCCTCATTGTTGGGCTCCTTTTCAAACAGCTCGAGGTAGATTCCAAAAGCTGCATCAAATTTTTGTTTCTGGAGGAGCTTTTCGGCCTTTCGAAAGAGTTTGTTTCCGTTGGACATGTCAGTATAGGATTCGGCAGATGCGGCCCAAATCTGGAGGCGAATCTGCGGTAAATTGACAGAAGAGCTTGGTTTTGTTAGATTTTCAAAGGGTTCACGAATGACTGTTGTGGCTAAAAACCTGCCGTCGATGCCGCCCCGCGAGAAGTTTCTTGAGTAGGTTCCTGTCCGCTATAGGCAAACCAAGAACAATATGACCGAAGCTCGTTATATACGCAATTTTTCAATTGTCGCCCACATTGACCATGGGAAATCCACACTTGCCGATCGCCTGCTGGAGCTGACTGGAACAGTTGCCAAGCGGAAAATGGAAGCCCAGTTGCTTGACTCTATGGACTTGGAACGCGAACGGGGTATCACCATTAAAGCCCACTCAGTGCGGCTGCTCTACAAGGCGCGCGACGGCCACGAATATCAGTTGAACCTGATTGACACCCCCGGACACGTTGACTTTTCCTATGAGGTTTCCAGAAGCCTCTCGGCCTGCGAAGGCGCCCTGCTGGTGATTGATGCTTCTCAGGGCGTTGAAGCCCAGACGCTCGCGAACGCGCAGCTGGCAATGAACAATAATCTGGAAATCGTACCCGTGATCAACAAGATTGACCTGCCCGGGGCGGACGTTGAGGAAACCTGCCGCCAGATTGAACAAACGCTGGCCATTGATTCAAGCGATGCGATCCTGATCAGCGCCAAGCAGGGAACAGGCATTGAAGAGGTGTTGGAAGCGATTGTGGCCAAAATTCCTGCACCCACGGGCTCACCGGAAGCGCCCTTGCAGGCCCTGATTTTTGACTCCTGGTTTGACAGTTATCGAGGTGTCGTGGTCCTGGCGCGTGTGGTGCAGGGAACTCTGGTGCCCGGGATGAATATCCGCCTGTGGTCCAACAACCAGACCTACACGGTGGAGCAGTTGGGTATCCTCTCGCCCGCGGCAGTTCCTGTTGAGAGTCTGCACGCCGGCGAAGTGGGTTTTGTGATCGCCAACATCAAGCGGGTGGCGGATACCAAGATTGGGGACACCATTACGCAGGACGACCGGCCTGCCGCCGAACCTCTCCCGGGGTTTGAGGATATCAAGCCGATGGTGTTTGCCGGGCTATATCCGGTTGAAGCCAGTGAATATGAGGCCTTGCGAGATGCGCTTGAGAAGCTGCGTCTGAACGATTCGTCGCTGTTTTATGAGCCGGAAAGCTCTGTTGCCCTGGGTTTTGGTTTCCGCTGCGGCTTCCTGGGGCTGCTGCACATGGAGATTGTGCAGGAACGGCTGGAGCGGGAATTTAAGCTGAACCTGATTACCACGGCTCCGGGTGTTCGCTATCGCGTGACCACCAAGGATGGAGTGATCCATGAAATTGACAACCCCACGCGGTTTCCTGAGCCCAACGAAATTGCCACGATTGAAGAGCCGGTGATTACCGTGATGATTCTGACGCAGGCCGACTACCTGGGAGGCATTCTGAGCCTGGCGGAAGAAAAACGAGGCGTCCAGAAAGGCTTTGAGTACGTGGCCCAAAAGCGCGTTCTGCTGACTTACGAACTGCCTCTGAACGAGGTGGTCCTGGACTTCTATGACCGGCTGAAGTCTGTCTCGCGCGGCTACGCTTCCCTCGACTACCATTTTTCGGGACATTGGGAGTCAAAACTGGTCAAGGTTGATCTGCTGGTGGCCGGCGAGGCCGTGGATGCGCTGTCCTTTGTCTGCCACCGCGATTTGGCCCAGCCGCGGGCACGTGCCCTCTGCGAAAGAATGCGGAAACTGATTCCCCGGCAGATGTTCGAAGTGGCCATCCAGGCCTCCATCGGCTCCAAGATTATTGCCCGTGAAAATGTTCCCGCCATGCGGAAGAACGTGCTGGCCAAGTGTTATGGCGGCGACATCACCCGGAAGCGCAAGCTCCTCGAAAAGCAGAAGGAAGGGAAGCGCCGCATGAAGCGCGTGGGGAAAGTGGATATTCCGCAGGAAGCTTTCCTTGCAGTCCTGCGCGTCAACGAATAGAATTTTCCTGCTCATCTTCGTGTGAGGTTCCCAATGCTTGACAAAGTCTTCAAAGGCCCCGGCGGCGTCAGGTCCGGCTGGCGGCTGCTGGTTTTCATCCTTCTTGCTACAATTCCTTTTTTTACCCTCCAGGTGTTGTTGTCTGCCGCTGGCTTCAGGCCTAATCTTTCCCATGGCCTCCCACCGACGGTGATTCTGGTTGCTGAAGGCATTGAGTTTCTTTGCCCGCTGTTTGCGGCCTGGGTGATGCTTCATCTGGAGAAAAAGAGTTTCCGTGAATACGGATTGCCGGCGCGTGGCGCATTTGGGCGCGAATTCTGGGTGGGCGCGGCAATCGGATTTGTTGCCTTGTCGGGACTGCTGTTGGGGATTTGGCTCTGCCATGGCTTTTATTTCGGCGGCATAGCGCTTGGGGCAAAAGGAATTCTCTATTTCGGCGTGATGTGGGCGGTTGCTTTTCTTGCCGTGGGCTTCGCAGAGGAATTTCTGTTTCGTGGCTACGCGCTGGCGACGCTAACTGACGGCATAACTTTCTGGCCCGCGGCGATCGCACTCTCTGTGCTGTTTGGAGCGGTCCACCTTCACAATCTCGGGGAGAATCCAACGGGGGCGCTATCGGCCGGACTTGTGGGGCTGCTGTTTTGCTTCAGCCTTCGCCGTACGGGTAGCTTGTGGTTTGCCATCGGCTTGCATGCCGCATGGGATTACGGGGAAAGTTTTATCTATTCGGTGCCCAACAGCGGCACCCTGGTCCAGGGCCATCTGCTGAATTCCAGTTTTCAGGCGAACGCTCCCGCCTGGCTTACTGGAGGGTCAGTAGGGCCGGAAGGCAGTGTGTTTGTCTTTGTTGTGCTTGCCATCCTGTTTGTTGTTGTGGATCGGATGTATCCTGAGGTCAAATTTCCGGTGCGTCCAGCCGCGGCCAATCTGAACCCGCCGCCGGAAGCGGGCGTGGTTTCAGGCGTGCCCGAATCCGCTGCAGGGAGAGACTGACATGGAATTGAAAACCGTCAAGATTGATAAGCCAGCCGACATGAATTTTATCCTCGGGCAGTCGCACTTTATCAAGACTGTCGAGGATCTTTATGAGGCGATTGTGCAGACTGTTCCAGACATCAAATTTGGAATTGGTTTCTGTGAATCGTCCGGGCCCGCGCTGGTTCGCTGGACGGGCAATGACCTGAACCTGATCCGGCTGGCCCAGGAAAACGCCCTTGCCCTTTCGTGCGGGCATTCGTTCATCATCTTCATGGAGAAAGCCTACCCCATCAACATCCTTAACGCGGTGAAGATCGTCCCGGAAGTCTGCCGGATTTTCTGCGCAACCGCCAACCCCGTGGAAGTGATCGTGGCTGAAACCGATCACGGGCGCGGGATTCTCGGTGTGATCGACGGCGCCAAAACCAAGGGCATCGAAACCGAAGCCGACATCAAAGCCCGCAAGGAACTCCTGCGGAAAATTGGGTATAAGTTGTAGGGGTTTTTGAGTGGGCGGCGGTGCAAGCTAATCGGCAAGCCTATGACCGTTCCCTCTTTTTTGTTACTCTTGCTCCCAGCTCGCCACGAGCCAAACGAATGGACAATTCATCGCCAGCCTCCACCTGGTCGGTGTCGCGGACGATTTTGTTCTCTGCGTCGCGCGTGATGGAGTAGCCGCGGTTCAAGATGGTGAGCGGACTGCGCTCTCCCAGTAGCGATTGGTAATGTGCCACGCGGTGCCGGCGCTCGGTGAGGATGCGGCCCATCCTATCCTGGAGTCCAATTTCGTGTTCGTGAACGGCTGCAAGCCTTAGCTGCAGGTTTCCATGAAGGTCGTATCTCGTGACGCCGGAAGAAGCGCGCATCCAGGCTTCCCGACTCGAGTGCAACTGCTCCCCGACCAGCATGTTCATTTCAGATTCAATCCTGCCTAGTTGAGACTTTCGTTGCTGGATCTGCACCCAACGGACTTCCAGCAAGCGCCTGGGTTCAAAGCGAAGCAGTTGAGCTGTGAGCTCAAGTAGCCGGCGCCGGGCTGTGTCAACCCGTCGGTGAAGCGATCGTTCCATTGCTGCCAGAGCCTCGTCGATCCGCTGGCTTCGCTCCTGGACCCGCAGTGGCAAATGCTGAAAGGCGCGGTGCATTCGCAACTCGGTCAACCCTCCCCGCGCCTCGGAAATCCTGAGCCGGATGTTCTGCCCCATGTGACGGACCCGGTTATGAATTTCTTCCAGGAAATCCTCGCGGCGGTGGACGGCCATTTCGGCCGCCGCGGAGGGAGTAGGCGCGCGCAGGTCAGCCACGAAGTCTGAAATAGTGAAGTCGGTCTCGTGGCCCACGGCGGAAATGATCGGGACAATTGAGGCGGCAATCGCGCGGGCAACGATTTCCTCATTGAACGGCCACAGGTCTTCCAGTGAGCCGCCGCCGCGCCCGACGATCATCACGTCGACGATGGGGTGCCGGTTGAAATATTCAATGCCTTGCACGATCTCCGCGGCTGCGCTGCTGCCCTGGACGGTGGCAGGGTAGAGAAACACATTCATGTTGGGAAAGCGCCGCTTGATCACTCGCAGAATGTCGCGAATGGCTGCACCGCTGGGCGAAGTGACAACGCCAATGGCGCGGGGGAGAACAGGCAGAGGCTTTTTACGGACTTGGTCAAAGAGCCCCTCGCTGGCGAGTTTCTTCTTCAACTGCTCAAAGGCAAATTGCAGCGCTCCCACGCCTGCCGGCTCGATGTACTCGACGTAGAGCTGGTACTCGCCCCGCGATTCGTAAACGCTCAGCCGGCCCCGTGCGATGACGGCAAGGCCATCCTGCGGTTTGAACTTGAGATATCGCGCCTGATTGCGGAAACATACGGCCCGTAACTGGGCGGAGCTGTCCTTGAGCGTAAAGTAGTAGTGGCCTGATGCGGCAGCCCGGAAGTTTGAAACCTCACCGGTTACCCAGACATCGGGAAAGCTGGTTTCAAGCAGGTCTTTGACAGCAAAGCTCAGCTCTGCCACGGTGTAGAGCTTTCGTTCGGGCATCAGGTTTAAGGGAATCTGGTTCATCTTCTTGCACGCAGCATCCCGGCGCCCTTCCTAGTGTCGAGTAAAATGCGAAATCAGCCACAAAATCAGAGTGACTGCTGCGCTGAGAATGACGCAGGTGGTCAACGGGAAGTAGAAGCTGGTATTTTTGCCCTTGTACCGGATGTTTCCCGGCAAATGTCCCAGTCCAAGCCATGAGAACTTTGAGCCCACCATAAACAGCAGACCGACCACCACCAGCACGCCGCCCAGGATCACCAGCACCTTTCCAATATCGCCGGGGAAACCGTTGTTCATCAGCAATCCTGCGCTGAAGAGCCTAGGCCTTTTCAGACTCTTCACCTTCCTGCAAAAAGAGGCTGGCGGCTCCGAAAATGCCGACGTCCTTCTGCAGTTTGGCGGGCAGCAAAGGCGTGTTTTTTGCCTGGCGGTTGATGGTGTAATGGGGAATCGTCTTGCGGATCTTGTCAAAAAGGGGCTTACCAATCTGGGAGACGCCGCCGCCAATTACAATAGCGTCCGGATCGAGCAGTGTTATCATTGCGCCCAGCCACACACCCAGAAAAAATCCCGTCTCTTCGATGATGAATTTGGCTACTTCATCGCCATCCGAAGCTGCTTCCTGAATCATTTCCGGGGTGATTCGGCTAAGGTGATTCTGGGTGCGTTCGCGCAGGGCGCTGGGCAAAGTGTGGTGCTGCTCCAGTTTCACCCGGGTGCGGCGGACCATGGCGGGTCCGGCCGCAAGTGCTTCAATGCAGCCGGGTGTTCCACATCCGCAAATGTATGGGCTGCGGTGGTCAATAGTGACGTGCCCGCCTTCCGCGGCAATGCCGTTCTTGCCATGGTAAATTTTCTTGTCGATGATGATGCCGGTTCCCACTCCTGTGGAAACAGTGACGTAGAAGACATCCTTGTGCCCAACTGCGGCCCCGAACAGTACCTCTGCCAGCCCCGCAGCGTTCGCGTCGTTTTCAAGACGGGCGGGGAGCTGGAATTCCTTTTCCACGCGCTCAGTGAAATTGATGTTCACCCACCCCGGCAGGTTGGGTGGATTGATCACTTCGCCTGTGCGCGGATTCAACGGACCGGGACAGCATATCCCGATTCCCTTCACATGGTCAGGCCCCCCCGCCTGACGGATCAGCCGTTTGATAACGGTCAGCACCTGGCCAAAGCTTGTTTCAAACCCTTCCTTGGCCTTTGTCGGAAGGGTAACTGTCTTATCGAGGCGACCCTTCTTATTCACCAATCCGCCGGCGACCTTTGTCCCACCCACATCAATCCCAATTATTTTCTTTTCCATGGCAAACAGGCCCCTCTGAGTCGTAATTCGGGCAAGACGCCCTGATTCGTACGCCGCTTCATTGTACAACATCCCAAACCTATGGGGGCTAACGACGCCATATGGTGAGTATTTTCTGAAAATTTCGTCCTCCCTGTTCCTGCGGGCGTCGCCGGGCCCATGTATTGCCATGGCTTTGGAATACCGACCGGGTGCCCGACCGTGGGACGTTGGTTGCGCGCTTTGGCTGCTGGGCCTTTTCTGCACAAAGTGAAGAAAGTTTTCACTGGAAGTCCGGAGGGCGGGTTTGGCCAGAGAGAATGCCAAAGAGAGGTCCCCAAAGGTCGGATGAGCCGGCTTGCCTCAGATATCTTCAGAGTAGATGATCACGCAGTAAATAGGGAGTATAACCCATTGTAGAATTCTTAAACCTTAGGTAAGATGCAGGCAAACAGAAAGGCTATTGGGTTGCTATTCCCCGGGGAAATGCCTTCCCGTCGGTTGTTCCGGCGAGAAATGCCCTTGGGGATGGGAGGGGGAGTGCCACCCGAGTCGCTTCTTGCCGTACTCGGCGGCGCGCTTTGGAAATGCCACTGACCAGCAAAGCAAAGGAATAAGACGATAAGTATTCCTCGCGTAAGAAACTTACGCGATTTGCAACGGAGGCGATACTGGGATGCTATTCAAACAGATGTCTGAAACGAATGAAGTTGAGCGCCCCTGGCAGGGAGAAATTGAACGATTGCAGCAGACCCTCCAGGAAGTAGTGGAGGCTATCTCGCAACTGTCAGGCGTTGCATTGGCAGATGGCGCGGCCGATCCTCAATCGTCTTCTCAGGCTGCCTTGGACTGCAAGAGCTTAAAGGACCGCATCCGAAGTGATCTCGAGTCTTTTGCGTCTACGACGGCCGCCGAGTTGGCCCGGCAGGCGGAAAGACAGACTCGTATGGCTTTGGACGCGCTCCAATCCGAGGCCAACGGGCAGGCCGAGCAGGTTGCCAGGGAGCTTCGAGAGAAATTTAAGGGCCAGTTCGAGCCAGGACATTTTGAGATCGGGATCACCCAACAGACGCAGGACCGAGTTACCGAACTGGTGCAAAGGCGGACAGACGAATTTGCCCGCTGGGTCTGGCTGATGTGTAAAGGGACCGGTACTTCCATCCCTGAAGAGATTGAGAAGCTGCTGCAACCTTACGTTGAAGAGGCGACTGGACAGCTTTCAGAATCTTTTCGCCATCGCTTTGACGCCCAGCTGACGGATCAGGCGCAACGGGCCGAGCAACAGCTTCAGGGAACAATGAGCACGCTGGAAGAGCAGGTCAACGCGCTGGACCAGAAAGCGAAAAGAATCTGTGAGCAGAACGCAGATGCAATCGCTATGTTTTCGGTGGAACGGCTGAACGGTGTGGCTGAAGAAGCGATGAAGGGCTTCAGGAGCAGAATCCAGCAGGAATTCGAAAGCGATTTTGGTGCTTTCCATGCGCGGCTGGAAAGAACGGCAGAGGACTTGCGGCAGAAATTGCAGCAGGAAGAGGCTGAAAAGGCCGGGAATTTTACCAGCAGAATTGCGAAGCTGGAATCTGAGATCAAGGAAAGGACTACGGCTCAACTGACCGGACATATTGAGCAGACTGCCGCTAATGTCATTGAGTCCTCCGTGCAGCACTTGCACCAGCAAGCGGCTGATACGCTTGAACACTCCAAGGAGGAGCTGAAAGGATTCCTGGAGCTTCAGATGGAGGAGACCCGTGTGAAGATCAATGGTCTCGGCCAGTCAGCACAAGAATCTCTTGCGCAGGAAGCTGAACGAAGGGCTGAACATCTTAAGAAACTGGACCAGGAAATCACAGGTGTTCGGGAAAAGAGCCTTGCTGATTTAAGGGAGAACCTCTCAGCAATGGTGCGGGACGCCCTGGCATCGATGAGTGATCGGGTCAGGCAGATTTCCGATGGCCAGGTAGCGGAGATCGAAAAGCTTGCCCGGGGATCGCGGGAGATTGAAGCCTCTCAATACGAGAAGCAACTGCGTGACATTACTGACACCTGGTACAACAATCTGTTGGAGCGCATTCAGACTGAGGCCGGAAATGCAGCCCAGAAGGTGTCGGCTGAGGTCAGGACCAATGCCGACTCAGTGATGCAGGAACTCTCCGATAAAGTGGATGCGTCAGCCCTGGTTTTGAGGGAAGAGACGGTTCACGCAACCTCGCGGATTGAGGGTTTGCTGAAGAATTCACTGGAAACTTACGAGAAGCAACTAGGCGAGATTACCGGAAACCGCATCGATGAACACCGGCAGGTCATCCGCAAGAGCCTTTCCGATCTGCAAGCCCGTCTGGAACGGTCTGCGCAGATCCTCCGGCAGGAGATCGCCGGTACGCTGGACCGGGGGGAGGCGCGTGACGCCACTGCGGGAGGATGAACGGGAAGTGTGTGACAACAAAGTACAGGCTGCGGCATTGGACTCACCTGCGGGATCCTTTGGGGTTGCTTCCGTGAGACCACCGAAAGCGACTTGTTGATCTCCATGCTGGTCGTTTCCTGCCCGGTTAAAGCAAAGTTATGTGTAGTTGATTGCCGCTGCCAGGCACTGGACTGAATGTGTTCCGGCGAGCGCGACTTGGCTACTCGTGTTGTACTTAGCAACGTGAAGGTTATCGTCAGGCTTGTACGTTAAATCTACGAGGAACGGGTTAGCCTCGGTTTGTCCCCAAAAATGCAACCACAGTTTATCTCAAACTATCCATAGAGAATCGCTAACAATTGACTTCCGTAGTTGCCTGCCTTTTCATGCGCGGTGAGTGTGTTGACGGCATGGAGGCGGCCACTTAGAATCAATACGGAAGTGCATGTGGGCTGGTGTCCGCCCGGGACTTCAAATCCTGTGGATCTGCCTCTGGTGGATCGGTCGGTTCGATTCCGACACACTTCCGCCAAGCTCCCGGGCCCGCGTGCTGGTCCTTGCCGAGGGCTGGAACGCTAACCTACTGCAATCGAGTTCATTCCCATGAGCCCCAGCAAGCCGCCGAAGAAAGAGCCGTTCAAAGGGTGGAAGGAAGTGAAGCGCCAGGCGCGGGAGCGAGTCGGCCAGCCGCCACCCACCCGCCGCGAAGAGAATCCCCGCAACAAACCGCCCAAGCACAAGAAGAAGGTTATAGAGGAAGAGCAAACGGCCCCTTGAGGATATGCCAGCGCCTTCCTATCAGATGTTAGGCTGTGGTATGTTTCGCTCAGAATGAGATCTCAGAAGGGACTTTTCAGCATCAAGCTAATGGATGTGCTTGACCTTTTTCTTCATGTAATCCATTAATAAATACTGGCCAAGTGTATAAGGGGTGGTGAAATAGGCTTTGCCGCGGCAGATCTCTGTGACTTTCTGCACGAAATTTACAAGGCCGTAGTCGGAGGCCAGCATGAAGGTGTTGATGAGAATCCCGTTCCGGCGGCAGCGAACCACTTCATGCAG
>Ga0102953_1001276_pt1 | contig 16137 bp, 14 predicted proteins | sample SalPon2A_C_D2_MG_FD_78509 | JGI IMG/M metagenome (GOLD analysis project Ga0102953, IMG submission 78509) | Soil microbial communities from South San Francisco under conditions of wetland restoration - Salt Pond MetaG R2A_C_D2_MG | ecosystem: Environmental > Terrestrial > Soil > Wetlands | place... | reverse complement strand
GTTTGCACCAGTTGCTTCTGTGCATTCCATTCTTTGTAGTTCTTGAAAAAATGCAGTTCTGCCGGACTCCATCCCCAGGGGTGAAAATTGATCGCTGACGCATGCTGACTGATGATCTCCAGTGATTTCGATTTCATGAGAATAGAAGACTTCGTTAATCCCAATTGATACATGTTGTCTATAAAAGATTCAGAGGTAGGATAGGACTTTAAAACGTGATCGTGTTCTCCGGCAAAGAATAACATGATGGGTGACAGTTCTTCTTCGAACTGCTTGAGCAGAGCTGGTGGGTGATAATACGGCGATCCATTTGCAAGTGCCAGCTCGCAAGTGGGATTGAAATGAAATATGTTGGTTGGGTTATGACTCAATTTATCCTGTTTAGTTCCCAAAAATAATGATATTCTTTCGCATGTAAATATTCATTATTTTTTTATGAGTTTAGGTGAATTTATTGATCTGGAACTGAAGTTTTTGTAATTTCATCGTATATTCTGGTTTTATTTAATTTTCCCATACTTGATTCGTGATTAAGGCCGTTAATGAATTTATATAATGAAACTGATAACGACCATTATAGGATTGCTTTTTGTCGTGGGCCTGAATGCTCAGGAACTTTCTACAAAGAATAAACGCGCAGCCAAGTATTTTAAAAATGCTGAAGATTTCTATCAAACGAGGCAAGATTATCAGGCGATAGATCAGCTGGAAAAAGCCTTGAATGAAGATGATTGCTTTTTGGAGGCTATGCTTCTAATGGCGGATGTGTATAATGACATGCGGGAAGACAGCATGCAAATTATTTACCTGGAAAAGGCTAAAGATCTCGGTTCAGAACAAACGGACAAGATCAATTACGTGTTGGGCAATGCCTATTATCGTCTCGGAAAATATCAGAAAGCTAAAGTTGCGTATGAGCAATATCTTTCAAGTAAATCCGAAAATCTTCCTTTTTCCGAAAAAGCCCAAAAGAAGTTGAAGTACTGCTATTTTGCCATTTCGATGTTGAGGCATGCAGTAGCTATGGATGCGAAAAATCTCGGCGACCATATTAATACGAATTACGATGAATACTGGCCGAGCCTGACGGTTGATGGCAAGACAATGATCTTTACACGACTTGTTCCGTTAGCCGGGCAATTGCCGTCTACGAAACATTTACAGGAAGATTTTTACCTCTCCAATTACATTGATGGCGAATGGCAAGAAGCTGTCCCCATGACGTCTATCAATACACCGTACAACGAAGGAGCACAAAGTATTTCAGCCGATGGCAAGCTGTTGTTTTTTACGGCCTGCACCCAAATTGATGGCATGGGGAGTTGTGATATTTATTTTTCCAGAAATAGACATGGCGTTTGGTCCAAACCACGTAACGCGGGAGCACCGGTTAATTCTGCTTCCTGGGAATCGCAGCCATCTATTTCGGCCAATGGGGAAACCCTGTATTTTGCAAGCAATCGTCCGGGCGGTAAAGGCGGAATGGATATTTGGCGCTGTAAGTTGAATGGATTTTACATCGATGGCAGCCCTCGCTGGAGTCAACCTGAGAATCTTGGTGACTCCATCAACACCACAGGAAATGAAACTTCGCCATTTATTCATGCCGATGGAAAAACGCTTTATTTTTCTTCGGACAGTCGGTTGGGATTGGGCGGCTATGATATTTACTATTCGCGGTTTCTCCACGATAGTATTTGGCAAACTCCCGTCAATATGGGCTATCCGATTAATACTCACAAAGACGAGCAGGGTTTGATTGTTGATGCGTCCGGGACAAAAGCTTATTATTCATCAGATCGTCCGGGATCAAAAGGATTGGATATTTATGAATTTAATCTGCCGCAAGCAGATCGGCCTTTTCCCGTTTCCTATGTACACGGAAAGGTTTTCGACAAGGAAACTGGTGATCCATTATGCGCTACAATTGAATTGATCGATCTAGACAATAATAAAATGGTGGCCAAAACACAATCGTGCTGGGATCGCGGTGACTTTTTGATGTGTTTGCCATTGGGCAAAGCCTACGCGTTTAATGTGTCCAGGGATGGATACCTTTTTCATTCCGAAAATTTTGCCTTGAAACAGGTGCATAAAATGGATAACCCGTTTGCGTTGAACATTCCACTGAAAGCCATTAAAATTGGGAATACGGCTATTTTGAGAAACATCTTTTTCGATTCGGGTAAATATGAATTATTGCCACAATCGAAATCAGAGTTGGAAAAACTGATTCAATTCATGAAGGATAATCCTTCTGTAAAAATTGAAATTGGAGGTCATACGGATAACATCGGGACCGTGGAATATAATCAGGTTTTATCCGAAAACCGGGCGAAGTCGGTGTACAATTTCCTGATTAAGAGTGACATTGATAAAAACCGGTTAACGTATCGGGGATACGGCCTTTCAAAACCGGTTGCCAGTAACGATACCAAGGCCGGAAGAGCGAAAAACCGTCGCACCGAATTCAAAATTATTGCTACCAATTGATAAAAATCAGAAGGTTTCAAAAATTGCTTCGATAATATTTCTTGCGCCGTCATCGATCTGGTCGATGGTTGCGTCCAGCATGTAGCAAGGGGTTGTAAAAACTTTATATTTTTGGTCAACCACCACTTCGCCATGAGTAGTTTGTTTGTGTTTGCCCCCCATTGCCTCAATGGCACCAGCAGTCCCTGAATCGTTGCCAATGGTGACTTCAACATCCTTCAATATTTTTGTGATGACCACCGGTGAGATACAGATTGCACCGATTGGCTTGCCAGCTTCAACCGTCTTTTTAACAGCTTGTTCAACATCGGCATTGACTGTACAGTTGGCTCCGTCAAAGGCGAATGTGCTTAGGTTTTTAGCCGCTCCAAAACCTCCCGGAAAAACCAGTGCATCGAAATTTTGTGGTCGGTAGTTTTTCAAATTCGAAATCTCACCTCTCGCGATCCGTGCAGATTCAATTAGCACATTGCGCGTTTCCGGCATTTCCTGGCCTGTGAGGTGATTGATCACATGCGCTTGGCTGATATCGGGAGCGAAGATTTCGTATGAAGCTCCTTTCCTGGCAATCGCCAGCATGGTCAGCGTCGTTTCGTGGATTTCGGATCCGTCGTACACTCCGTTACCCGATAAAACGATTGCTATTTTTTTCTTGTCAGACATAGTTCTACATTTTTGGTTCGTTTAAAATTAACGAATTTCCAAAAATGAAGAAAAGCAATTCGCCAACAATTAGCTGATGTCCTCTAAATCGTAAGGAGTTTCCTGGTAGACGTAATAGTTTAACCAATTCATGAATAGCATGTTAGCGGCAGATCGCCATCGCATGACTGGTTTCTGGGTTGGATCGTCATTCGAGAAATAATTCTTGGGAATCTCGATCGGAAGTTTCTTTTTCAAATCCCGGTGATATTCGGTGCTCAAGGTATCCCTTGAATATTCAGAATGACCAGTAATGAAAATTTGACGTCCGTTCTTGGCCATCACCATGTTAACGCCTGAATCCTTGGAAGAGGAAATGATTTCCAACTCTGGAACTTTTTCGATGTCTTCTTTCCGAATTTCGGTATGCCGGCTGTGGGGCACGTAATATTCGTCATCAAAGCCACGGAAGATCGGAATTTTATTGTCGGAAGCCTGATGCTTGAAAACCCCAAACATCTTTTTGGGAAGGTCGTATTTTGGAATGCCATAAAAGTGGAACAGTCCAGCCTGAGCTCCCCAGCAAATGAATAAGGAGGAAGTAACGTGGTGCTGCGACCAATCCATGATCTCTTTCATTTCTTCCCAATAAGTCACTTCTTCAAAGGGAAGCTGTTCAACCGGCGCTCCGGTAATGATCATGCCATCATACTTCTTCTGATTGATTTTATCAAAAGTAGTGTAGAATGCCCGCATGTGCTCAGCAGACGTATTTTTGTGTTTGTGACCCCTGATCTTCAGAAAATCAATTTCTACCTGAAGCGGTGTGTTCGAGAGTAGGCGCAACAAATCGGTTTCCGTAGAGATTTTTAGCGGCATCAAATTTAAAATGACGATTCTCAACGGACGAATATCTTGGTGTGTTGCACTTGTCTCATCAATGACAAAGATGTTCTCATGTCTTAGCAGCCCAATGGCCGGCAATTGATCAGGAATATTTAATGGCATGTTCTTCTGTTTTTTTATAACCCCGAATGCCGTTTCGACATTCGGGGAATTGCAAAATTAATCGATTTTATTCAATGCCTGCTCGAAGTCGGCGATAATATCGTCGATATGTTCCAAGCCAACAGAAACGCGCAATTGCGATGGATAAACTCCGGCCGCCAACTGTGCTTCAGCAGGAAGCTGTTGGTGTGTCGTTGCTGATGGTTGAATAATCAACGTTTTGGCATCACCAACATTAGCCAGGTGACTCACCAATCCCAGGCTGTTCACCACTTTCTTGGCTTGTTCCTGGTCACCTTTTACAATAAATGAAAGCACGCTACCAGCACCCTTAGGCAGGTATTTCTTCGCTAGTTCATACGAAGGACTACTTTTCAATCCCGGGTAATTCACACTTTCTACTTTGGGATGCGTTTCCAGCCATTCGGCTAGTTTCGATGCATTTTCAACGTGTCTGTCGAGGCGCAAAGATAAAGTTTCCAGTCCTTGTAGCAAGAGGAATGAGTTAAAAGGACTGATTGCCGGACCAAAATCACGCAATCCTTCAACACGCGCTTTAATAATGAAAGCAATGTTGCCGAATGGCCCGTCAAAGTTGAAAATATCCCAGAATTTCAAGCCGTGGTAACCAGGTGATGGTTCTGTGAATCCGGGGAATTTTCCATTGCCCCAGTTGTAGTTTCCGGCATCAACAATCACACCGCCAATGCTGGTTCCGTGTCCACCGATCCATTTCGTGGCTGATTCAACCACGATGTTTGCACCGTGCTCGATGGGGCGGAACAAATACCCGGCACCGGCAAAGGTGTTGTCAACGATAAATGGGATGTCATATTTCTTAGCCACGGCAGCGATTGCATCAAAATCCGGAATCACGTACGCTGGATTACCAATAGTTTCCAAATAGATGGCTTTTGTGTTTTCGTCGATCAGTTTTTCAAACGAAGCTGGTTCCAAATCTTCTGTTAAACGAGCTTCAACTCCCAAACGCTTGAAAGTGACCGTGAACTGGTTGTATGAACCGCCATACAAATAAGGAGAACTTACGAAATTGTCTCCGATTTCCAATAAGGTGTTGAGTGTCAAAAATTGAGCAGCGTGGCCTGAAGCGACTGCCAGGGCCGCAGCACCACCTTCAAGTGCAGCAATGCGTTGTTCAAACACATCTGACGTTGGGTTCATGATTCGCGTGTAGATATTTCCGAATTCTTTCAGGGCAAAGAGGTTGGCCGCATGATCAGAATCGTTGAAAACATACGATGTGGTTTGATGAATGGGCACCGCTCGTGAGCCTGTTACTTGATCAGGTTCTTGTCCTGCATGTAACTGCAGCGTTTCAAATTTCAAATTTTCGGTAGTCATAATTCAAATTTTTAGGGAATTAATTATTAAAGAATATTTTATGAATTTCTTGTATCGCTTGTGTTTTATCTTGTTCGTCCACAATTAAGTAGCTCACCAAATCGGAGGCTCCCGATCCGCTAAGCAGCACATTAATTTTGTGTTTGGCGACGGCTGCAAAAAGTTGGGCTGAAATTCCGTAGTTAGCCTGCATGCCATGTCCAACAATTGCAATCAATGATATGTTTGATACAACCTTTACTTCGTTCACGGAAGGCAATTCGAGTTCCCGAGCCAGTTTTTCTGCCAGTTGTCGATCCGCTTTGTTGATGATGATGTTGATGCTTGTTTGTGCGGTGATTACCGAACGAATATTGATTCGATGATTGGCAAATGCCGATGTGATAATGGCCAGGATGCCCGGCTTAAAACCTACTCCCGGGCCATTTAATTTCAAAATGGCAATGTCGTCGGAATGGGCTACACTTTTCACCGTTTGTATTTTCGCGCTTTGTGGCGAACTGATCGTCGTCTTTAATACCTTTTCACCGTTTAACAGCTGAAAAACGTGAATTGGCAGTTGCTGTTCCAGTAAAGGTTCTACAATGCGAGGATGAATGGATGAATGATTGAAATAGGCCAATTCTGAAGCTTCGGAATAGGAGAGTTGTTCAATGTAATTTGAACCGGGAACAATGGTTTCGTCAACGGTTTTAAATGATTTGCTGATTTCCCAAAGTTCTAATTTTTGTGCTAGAAGCAATGCCGCCAAAGCAGCAGCTGAATAATCAGCCGCGCGATCACCTAGGCGGGAAATTTTACCCGATTGTGTTTTGCCAAATGATCCGGGAACCAGGTTGATCTGTTGCCATTCAAGTGATTTCAAGGTTTTGGCTGATGCTTTCCCCAATACGCTGGCATTTCCATATTCCTGACTGACAACCAATGGAATTTCATCCGTCAGAAACAGCTTGGTATTGAGTTGGTAGTGCTGCAAAATATCGTGCAACAAACATGTGGTCAAAACTTCTGCATAACTCAGCACCTGATCGCGCAGGGCCAACGAATAATCACCCGTGAAATGAATTCCCTGCAGTAACCGGGCGAGGGGCAACAGTTGAGCATCGAACGCAGCTACTTTCTCAAGCTGTTGTTGTCCCCGGATTTGCTTCGCATATTCGTTCAACTGGCTGATGATTGCGGTGTGATCTTTTGAAGATAGTCGTAGCAATTCCAAACCCGATTGCAATATTTGTTGGATCTTCTTTGAAGCTGATAAAACGATAACTTGCTTCTCTGAACTGGCTTTTAAAATTGTAACAAATGATTGGATAACTTCCGGCTTTCCTATGTTTTCTCCACCAAACCTAACGACGTTAGCAGGCATAATTTTCGTATTGAATTAAACAAATGAATGATAAAAAATGGATTGAAAAATCAGGGCATGCCTTCAAACTGTATGCACAAATACTGAATGAAGGCTATCGCATACACATAGACATGAATGGCATGGACATAGCAACAACGCTCATGGAACGAGCAGAAGTAAGATGTTGATATGTGTAAATAGTGTCCATTTGTTGCCTTTTATGATGCTGCAAACGTAAAGAATTTTTCTAAAAAACAAAAGTTGTTGGCGAAAAGTTTAAACAATAACAGCAATTTCTTAAAATAGAATTCACTGTTGTCCTGTAAACACAAGTAAACTGCAAAATGTCGGAAAGTTCTGAGAATAGTGATATTGATTATCAATGAACTGAAATGTTGGGCTAAAGCCCTCGCTTCTTGACGCGTCGACTAACCCCGACATTAATGTCGGGGTTATGAAAGCCAGATCAGACGGGGGCTTTAGCCCATCATCTGATTTTTTTTTACTGGACACTAATGGATAGAATTCAGTAATAAACAGGTGATCTCACTAATATGGAGAATGTTTGGTTTGGTTGAATTTCATTTCAATCATTTTATCGTCAACCGGTAAAAGTAACTTGATGATAGCAGCGTTTGGCATAGCTGGAAAAAATACTTTCCCGTGCATTGAATAGTTGCAATTTAGAGTTGTTTTTCGAATTGTTGATTGGGCCCAATCATTCCGAAGTTTATTTAAATCCTGGGTTTCCATTGCATTTTCAATGGCATCATCCTGGGTTTCTTCAAATAAATGTGTCCGGAGGTGATCGTTTCGTGGATTATCGTCACTGAGTGTGGCTATGCCGGTTGCAATGTCGACACCGGCTGCAACGAGGCTGATGCCAAGATGGTTTTTGGCTCGCGCACGGTGCTGCGATAACGATTTGTCAATATCCAGAATTTCCTTTTCGGGATCGATGGCTTTCACAGAAACCAACGTTTGAATATTGTGCAACGAGTCGTAAGCTTCATAAGCGAATTTCGTTGGATCAATTAAAATGGGCATGTTTGATCGGTTGATGATGTTGAAATCGAACCAATAACGATTGTCGACTGTCCGGTCAAAGCCGACTTCATAAATAATTCCATACAACGAATCAGTAGCGATTGACTGGCCAAACAACCATTTGACATCTTTTTGCTGTGGCTGTAGTTTTACAATGGCTTGAGGGCCAGAGCAAGACTGAAATAAAAAAACGATCAAAATTAGTGTGACGGTGAAGGTAAAACTTGTTTTCATGTTGATTAGAAGGTTTTTTGTTTTTCCACCAAAACCAGTGCCAAATTAGTCGTTTACAGCAATCAAATCGCGAATAACTACCGATGCGCAAAAACAACCAAACACAGGTGGCATGTATGAAATGGTTCCAACCACTGATTTTTTATTTCGACTTTCTTCAATTCGAATTCGTTTTGGATCAACTTTTTCGGACGAAAAGACAACTTTAATGCCTTTGCGAACTCCCAGTTTATGCAGGTTTTTTCGGAGCATCCGGGCCAATTTACAATTGTAGCTTTTCGAAAGGTCCGTTTGCTGCACCAACGTAGGATCGAACTTTCCACCGGCTCCCATCGAGCTGACAATTGGGAGATTGGCTTGCCTGGAATGATAGATTAAAAAGACTTTTGGAGCCAGGGTGTCAATCGCATCAACAACGTAATCGTATTGGGCTTTGTGTACAATTTCAATCATCCGTTCGTCTTTCAGGTATTCATGAATGACCTGAATTTTGAGATCTGGATTGATATCCCAAAAGCGTTCCTTTAAAATCTCAGCTTTTGGTTTGCCGTTCGTGCTGATCAGCGCCGGAAGTTGCCGGTTTCTGTTGGTTTCTTCAACCACATCGCCGTCAACGATTGTGAGTTGGCCGACTCCGGCACGACACAGTTGTTCCGCTGCGTAGGCTCCGACACCGCCCAATCCAACCACCAAAACATGTGCCTGATGCAGTTTTTTCAGTCCTTCTTCGCTCAGCATGAGTGCCGTGCGTTGCTCCCAATTCGCCATTTTAAAAAATCCTTTTATAGTTTGAAAAAATGAGTGCTTGTAATTCAGTCATTGAAATGCCAAGCTTTGTGGCGGCAAAATTATAAATTGTTTCGATCGATACGTGGCTGTCATCTGTTTCAAAAAATAAATTTTCCAGAGGAATGAGCTGAAGTGATTTCAATCTTTTTTCGGAACCCCTGAACAATTGAGGACCGATCGAGAAATAAAAGTCGTATGCGTTGAGTTGTTGGGTTGTTTGTTCGTTTCCGTTGTATCCATGCAGAATCCAGGGAATTTCAATTGTTCGTGATTTTTTGATTCGAATGATATCGGGATAAGATTTTACGGCATGAATGATCAACGACTTCCGAAGTTCTTCGGCCAATTCAATTTGTTGAATGAAAAGATTTTCCTGCCTATCAATTGGCGCACTGATGTGGCGGTCGATGCCACATTCGCCGATCGCCAGCACATTTTTCTGTTGGGCTAAACTTTCCAATTTTTGAAATTGCTCTGCCGTTAATTGGTCAATATCCCAGGGATGAAACCCAACAGAATAAATTTGACTTTTCTGATCGGGTTTTTCGTTGGGCAACTGACGGTTGATCAGCTGAACAACGTCGCCTGCAGACGGGTGATGCGTATGGATATTGACGAACTTCATCTCTATAAACTTGCCCAAATACGAGCCAATGAATAACCGGGAGCATCAATTTTTAGGTCTAGAAAATAGCCGAAAGGTGTTTGGAACGTTTTGAACTCAGCATTTTGCAAGCGCTTTTCGGCCGAATCGAAAATTTCTTTCGTGAATTCAACACTGGCTTTTGACTCTGACAAATGAGCAAACGAATGCAGAATGACCCGCTTGATATTATTTTTTCGAGCAGCCCACTTGATGTGGTTGACCAGTTTCTTTTCGCGACTTTTCACATCTTTTTCTTCATCTGATTCTTCTACCTGGATGAAGGCAAGAATGGCGTCTTTGATTGATTCTCCTTTGGTAATGACTTCAGCATCTTCCAGGTTTTTTTCCGCCGGAACATAACTAAATTCATTCACGTACATAACTAAGACTTTCATATAAAATGGCTTTCTTCAAAATTATAATCTTTCTAGTAAAATTAATATGATGAAGCAAGTGTTCCTGAAATTTTCTATTTTTGAATGAATAGAAACTACATGTATAAAAAAAGGTATCTTCTCACGACCGTGTTAATTTGGCTTAGCCTGACAAGTTGGGGACAGCTCTCTCAAGGTGGAAAGCCAATGGATATTCCGGTTTCGTTGTCTCTGAAAAGCAAGGCTGACGTTGCTTTACCAACGGTCGATAATCAAAAACTTTTAAAGACTAGTCTGACGCAATGGAATACAAATCATTTGAAACCTTTTCGGTTTGCTGTGCCCATATCTGTTTCGTTGAACACTGAAAATTCGGGGCGCTGGACTGAAGTTGGGCGATACCGGGTTTGGCAGCTTGTTATTTTTTCAGCTCATGCAAAATCTCTCAATTTAATTTTCGATCATTATCACCTACCACTTGGTGCTCGGTTATTTCTTTTTTCTGCTGATAAGTCTGATGTTATCGGGGCATTTACATCCCGGAATAACAAAGCATCCGAAAAGTTTGCCACTTCGCCTGTCATAGGAGATCGCTTGGTTGTTCAATATGAAGAACCTTTAAACGCAGCTTTTGATGGAGAATTATCGATCAGCCAGGTCAATCACGATTTTGTTGGTGTGAAATCGACCGATCAGGATCGGCGTCCGCTTGGAGTGTCTGGATCCTGCAACATGAATGTGAATTGTGATGTGGTGAATCAGTACAAGAATGAGAGCAACGCTATTTGTAGGATCATTGTTAGTGGGGTGGACTTGTGCACCGGGGCATTGGTGAACAACACCAATGAGGACGGGACTCCCTACATATACACGGCTGGCCATTGTATTAACACCAATCTGAAAGCCAATGAATCCATTTTTCTTTTTAACTATGAATCACCTTATTGTGGCGATATTGATGGTGATGCCAGTCATTCAATCAGTGGATCGGCATTGAGGGCGGCGTCCGATAGCCTGGACTTCAGCTTGGTACAGTTAAGCGAAACACCACCGGCAACTTATCGACCGTATTATCTGGGATGGGAGCGTGGCAGTGGTGTTCCGGATTCAAGTGTTTGTATCCATCATCCACTGGGCGATATCAAAAAAATTGCGATCGACCGTCATTCACCCAAAATAAAAACATACAGCGTTGACTATATGCAAAACGATTTTTTCCTGATTGGCAACTGGGAAGTTGGCACTACGGAAGGTGGGTCGTCAGGCGCTCCATTGATTAATCAGAACAAACACCTGGTTGGTTCATTGACGGGTGGTGCCGCAACTTGTGACCTTCCCGTTGATGATTACTTTGAGCGTTTTCACAATGCCTGGAACCATTACACACAAAGTAGTATGCAACTGAAAAAATGGTTGGATCCAAAAGGGGCTAATCCACAGTCATTGAACGGATTCAACCCGTATGCAGGGGCAAATGCCTGCGGTGCTTACACAAATTTCAGGGACGATGATGAGTATGCTAATCTCGACATTAAAGATCAAGGTTCCTTCAGCGGGTACTGGAGTGGCAATAACCAAGCAGGTTTCACTGAGTTTGCTGAACGCTTTGATAATACAAAAAGCGCTGAAATAGCAGGCGTTTCAATCGGAGTGGGGAAGGTGAGTCGCGGACGAGTCAACACAACCGGAAAAGTTGAAGTAATGGTTTACCAGGGAGCCAACAAACCGGATAGTTTACTTTATACCCAGGATTTTGATTTGCAGTCGTTTGAGGGAGGCGTAATGAATTACCTGGCGTTTGACCAAAAAGTGAAAACAAAGGGGACTTTTTTCATTGCCTATTCACTGAAGTTGCTTGAACCGACCGATACATTTTCCGTCTTTTTAGCCAAGCGACAAGTTGAACCATTCAATACATATTTCATAAAAGATGGGGGAAACTGGTACAGTTATCCGGAAAAGACAAATGGGCAGGAAGGTTCCTCATTATTGATGGAGGTGGTGATGTGTAATATCGATGCCCTTGATAAAGATACGACCTTAAAAAGTACAAATCTGGATTTTGAAGTTTTCCCAAATCCCCTACATGCCGGACAAAAATTGCTGATGAAATTCAAGAAACCGGTAGCTCCTTATATCGTTCAGGTATTCGATATCATGGGAAGACGGACGGATGTAACCTACGAACAGCTGAGTGATCGATGGCTGAGTTTAGATTTTTCGCGCCAAATTCCCGGAAACTATTTCATAAAAGTTGTCGAGCCGAAAAAAAGATACCACGCCCGGGTCATGTATTTGGGCAATTAAGGTTGCTGATTGATCAAATGGTTCAGCAAATTTTTCATGGTTTTGATGGAAAGATTTTTTGCGATGATTTTTTTGTCTTTGTCGAGCAGATAAATCATTGGCGTTGTTCGCACATCATAATTGACCCTAAAATTGCTGATCTGGTTGGGATCCCAAACATTGATCCAGCCATCCAACCCATGTTCGTCAATAAATTTCAACCATTCTTTTTTGTCACCCTGAGTGTAGACGGCCATCACCATTAGTTGCGACGGATCCGTATTTAGGAACACATCGTTATACAATTGCGGGATTTGTTTCTTACAGTGTCCGCATTCCGGGTCCCAAAAAACTACGACAGTAAATGGTGTTGGCTGTTGGTAAAGACTGTGGTAGGTGCCAGTGGAATCTTCCAAAAACAATTCCTTGGCAGGAAGTCCAACCAGGTTGTTCTCACGAAACTTGACTTCCTCTCTGATTTTATCCATCGTCTTTTTGGTGGCCCAAAAGGCATCCCCACTCAGATAATATTTTTTTGCCAGTGCAACAAAAACATTTTCCATGCTTATGTACGCTGATTTTACACTGTTGTTGAGCAAATAGGAAACCAGGTTTTCAAATACCTCTGGGTATTTTCGACTGCTTTCTATCAGGCGAATTGCTACAGGGAGAACTGAATCCGGGAGTTGGATGAGCACATTGTTAAAGTAATCGTTGAGTCGACTATTAATGATGGGGGTTCGCCACATTCGAATGTCGTTCAAGTCAAAATGATCCCAGTAGTGTCTCTTTGTGTAATTGTGTTTGTACACCCAAAGCAGGCTGTCGTTTTTTGCAATTGAATTGGGAATATGGGAGGCATCCGGTTGAATCCTGAGGTTTGATGCCACAAACTTACCGTAGAAGGTTCCGGCTGATTTTTTGGCTTCTTGCTGGAGGTATTGTTGAACGTCATTGTTCAGTTGCTTCAAGGCCGTTTTGTTAATCATTTTTTTGCCAAGCTTCCTGGCCTTTTCTTTTTTTGCAGCTAAGAATTGCACATAATTCTGGAACTTCTTGCTTTCTTTCGCTCCTGTAATTTGAACATGAAAATCTTTCAACCGAATGGTGAAGGTTTGATCCTGACCGACTAAAAAATCGATTTGTTTAGTTTCGTTAAAATAAAGTTGATAAATGCCCTGCGGAAGTGCTTTTTGACTATTGTAAATTGTTTTCCCTGAACGGTCTGTTTTTAAGGTATCATCAAGATAAATTTTCCCGTTGAAATAATGGGTCAATAAAATGGTATCATTTTTATTGGTTGGAAAATCAATCTTGATCCTGCAAGGACGAGCATGAGCTACAAAAACAGCGAGTAATCCAGTCAGGAGCAGATTAAATGATTTCGTATATTTTACGCGCATTCTGTTTGTTTGAGAATTGGTTTTCCAGCACTTCTTTCCGCTGACTAATTTCGGCATCCGTTATTTCATCTTCAAATTTTTCCTGAATCAATTTCACCATATCTGTTACATTGTCGGCGATATAACAAAGATGTGCCAGACCCGTGTTATGTACCATGGGAGAATTTGTAATGCAGTGACGACCAAGGAAGAGAGAAGCCAGTAGTTTAAGTTTGAGTCCAGTAGCCTGAAAGGTTGGAATGAGAATGATCTGTGCCTCCTGAATTAGGTTGTCCATCAATTCCACATCAGGATTTGCAATGAGCGAAACATGTGGAATGTTGTTCACTTTTTTGATTAGCCATTCAGGCGGATTTTTACCGGTGATGAAAACAGGGAGTGTAATTTCAACAAAAATACGATCGAGTAGGTAATTGACTGCTTTCAGGTTTTCATTTACGCTGAGGTTTCCATGAAATAAAATGTATTCACCGATCCCGGTCTTGGTTTTGACCTCCTCAAAAGGGTGAAAAGCCGGGATGAAAATTCCTTTTCGATACTTCTTTTTGAAGTAGTCTGTGTCGTCCGGGGAGATGCTTAAGATGTCAGAAGCCTGTTTCAGTCTTTTCTCGAAGCATCGTAATTTGAGCGCTTCCTGCCTGTAATAATAACTTATAAAGACATTTTTTTCAGCCATTGCCAGGTACCGGTAATAATCGTGTTCAATGTTATGGGTTCGTACAATTTTCCGATACGCTCCCAACAGAGGGTGAGTCAAAAAATAACAGGTATGCAGCCCTTCGAAGAGAATTGGAGCGATTTCTTCCTGCAAGTTTTTAAGCAACGTTTTTGAATTACGGGTAACAACAATCAGCGGCAGGCGCGTAAATAGGTGATAAATTCTTTTTTTGCGATGGTAATAGTGAACCTGGTAACATATCTTTTCAAGCTCTGGCGATCTTTCCCTGCCATATTGAAAACAATGTAAAATAACATCTACTTCTGTCTGGGCCAGGTATTTTAACTTATAAAAAACATCGATAATACCACCGTAATCGGGTGGGTGTGGAACATCAAAGCTGACAATGTGTAACTTCTTCTTCATTCAAAATTAAAAGTAAAAAAAAACCGCATGTTAAAAACATACGGTTTCTATTTTTTAACTAAAAGGTTGCTTTATTTCAACTTTACACCACCGTAGCGACTGTTTATAGTCACTTTTTGGGCGCTTTCAGCACCTATCGTTCCTTTTATATTCAAGGTGTGATTGTCCTTTTCGCGGCTGCCTTTAAACTTTTCGTCCGGGTATTTAATGTCGCAGTAGTCGCAGGAGGCATCCAGGTAGTAATTGGCATTTCCAAGTCCGATATCGATACCACCATACATGTTTGTAATGTCGATGTTGTCAAAGCCTGATGCAACTTCTTCCACACGGACTGAGCCATATTGCGTATCCAATCCCAGGCTCTTTTTCAGTTCTTCAATGTCATAATTGGTATATTTTGAATCAGCCTTCAAATCACCGAGTTCTTCAATCTGAACGCCATCATATTTTGAATCCAGGTCCATCGTTTTGATTTCCTTTAGGTTGATGCCGGAATATTTCGACTCCACCCTCAATGCTTGAGCTTCACCCAGAAACAGTTTTGAATATTGGAGAGCTATTTGCATTCGGTTGACTGATTCAATATCCGCTTTTCCATAGGAAATATCCATTATAATCATTTGGTTATCGGGTGCAGCGAGGCTGCCGGTGTTGATATTACCGTAACTAATGTCGAAATTGCCATTGGCATTGAGGCTGCTGACAGCGACACTCCCAAATTTGTTGGACACTTTTAAATCCCGGTCAGCCGGAATATTTATGGTGTAATCGATGGAGAAATTCTGTTTGGTTTTAAAGTTGTCATCAATTTTGGTTTCAACTTTTAACAGGCTGCCAACTTTCCGGGTGTTAATATCAATTTGATCCATCAGGTAATTGGCCTTGTTCTCATTGCCGTTGTCAATGGTAATTTTTACGTCAACAGTGACTGAGTCGCCACCAAAATCGTTGATGGTGATCGAACCAAACTTGTTGGTGATATCCAGCGCCTTGATACTTGATTTCAGATAGCCGCTGTGTTGTTCCCTGGTAAATTCATCGGCTTGAGCCGACAAGTAAAAAAGTCCCAATGCCAGGATTAAAAGGTTAAATTTCAGTTTCATTATTCGTTAATTTTTGTTGTTTCGCTTTTTCTAATTTGCTAACTACCAGTTGGATTACATTGAGTTTTGCTTGATAGTATTCCAACATGGCATTGATGACACGTTCGTCATCAGGAGTTGCTTCAAGGTCTTGCTGAAGTTGTTTGTGCATGCGGTCAAAATCAGCGAGCTCTTTTTTCATCATTTTCTGGTCTTCTTTGGAAATGGCTCCTTCACGAACCATTTTATTCCATTGTGTTATGCTCTGGTTGATGGCTGAAGTGTAATAAAATTCAGCTTCACCATACTCCGGAGACACAGAAGCCAAGGTTGGAGCGG
>Ga0102953_1001275_pt1 | contig 16147 bp, 14 predicted proteins | sample SalPon2A_C_D2_MG_FD_78509 | JGI IMG/M metagenome (GOLD analysis project Ga0102953, IMG submission 78509) | Soil microbial communities from South San Francisco under conditions of wetland restoration - Salt Pond MetaG R2A_C_D2_MG | ecosystem: Environmental > Terrestrial > Soil > Wetlands | place... | reverse complement strand
GGTGAGCCAGAACATCACGTGCTCGTCGACGTTCTCGAGGTGGTCGCCGAGCCTCTCGAGGTAGCGCGCCACCGCCAGGAGCTGGGTGGCGCGTGGAATCGTCTCGGGGTCCTCGATCATGTAGGTGAGCAGCTCGCGCTGGATCTGCTCGTAGAGGTCGTCGATCTCCCGGTCCATGGCGTGCGCGCGGCGGGCTGCGTCGACGTCCGCCTCGGCGATCGCCTTCATGGTGGTATCGATCATGCCGCCCAGGACCTCGAGGATGCGGGCCATATCGAGGTACTTCTTGAGCGGCGGCTGCTCGGCCAGGGTCACGGCGGCGCGCGCCACGTGCTCGGCGTAGTCGCCGGCGCGCTCGATGTCCGCCAGGGACTGGTAGGCCGCGCCCAGGAACCGCAGATCGCCGGCGGCCGGCTGCCTGCGCGCGATCACCGTGAGGATGCGGAGCTCCAGGGTCCCCTGCAGGGCGTCGATGCGGGCGTCGTTCTCGACGCAGCGCTCGGCGGCGGTGAGGTCTCCGTCGACGAGGGCGCGCCGCGCGAGCTCGCAGGCTTCGCGGACCTGGCTCAGCATGCGCACCAGCGAGGCGTTGACGTCCTGGAGGTCCTGATCCAGCTGGGTCATGGTGGACGGCCGCATCATACCGTACAGCATGACGCGCTCCGGTCAGGACGTCGTCAGGCGGGCCGCTCGGCGCGGCTCCTGACCAACGCATGACGGGCGCTACGTATGATTGGAGCGATGCGCCGAGCGGCCCCGCCCCGCCTCGAGCGGGGTGCACAGCGGAGCGTGCGGCCGTGAGCGGCTCCACGCGGACGGCGACCGTTCTGCTGGTCGAGGACGACGACACCGTGCGCGAGCTCGTCGCCCACCACCTGTCGCGCTCGGGCTTCCACGTGATCGAGGCGCCGGACGCCGAGACCGCCTGGCGGGAACTCGAGCGCGTGGACGCGGTGGTGCTCGACTGGATGTTGCCGGGCGAGTCCGGCCTTCAGTGGCTGCAACGCCTGCGGGCACGGCGCGGCCACGCGCTGCCGGTGCTGCTCTTGACCGCGCGCGCCCGCGAGGTCGACCGCGTAGAAGGGCTCGAGGTCGGAGCCGACGACTACCTCGTCAAGCCGTTCGGCGCAGCGGAGCTGGTGGCGCGCGTGCGGGCGCTGCTTCGCCGCGCGCCGCCGCGCGGCACGCTCCGGGTCGGCTCCCTGGCGGTCGACACCGCGCGCGCCAAGGTGGCGCTCGGCGGTTGCGAGGTGGAGCTCACGCGGCGCGAGTACGAGCTGTTGGCGTTCTTCGCGGGGCATCCGGGACGGGTGTTCAGCCGCGCCGAGCTGCTCGACCGCGTCTGGGGTGAAGATTTCGTGGGAACCGAGCGGACGGTGGACCAGCACGTTGCGCAGCTGCGCGCACGGCTCGGTGCGGAGCTGATCGAGACCGTCCGCGGGCGCGGCTACCGCCTGGCCGAGTCGCCGTGAAGCCGTCGGCCTCCGCCCCGCCCGCATGGCTCGACGCGCTGGAGGAGGGCGTCGTGCTCATCGACGCCGGCAGGGTGAGGCTGATCAACCGCGCGGCGGCGCGGTTCCTGGAGGTGGCGCCGGAGCGCGCCGCCGACGAGCCGCTCATCCGCGTGCTGCGGGACCACCGTCTCGAGGACGCCGTCGCGAACGGCGAGGCGGTCGAGCTGGAGACGCGCGGGCGTCGCCTGCAGGCCGTGCCGGTGGAGGGCGCGCTGCTGCTGCGCGACGTCACCTCCTTGCGGCGCGCGCAGGCCGACGCGCGCGAGCTGCTGGCGGTGCTCTCCCACGAGCTTCGAACGCCGGTGACCGCCATCCGCGCCACGCTGGAGGCGCTCGACGACGATCTGCCGGACGCCCTTCGGAAGCGCTTCCTCGCGCGCGCGGGCGAGGAGTCCGCGCGGCTCGTCAGGCTCCTGGAGGACCTGACGGTGGAGGTGCGGCCGCCGCGCGCGCGCAGCCTGTTGCTGGGCGAGGTGGTGGAGCGTGCGGAGGCGGTGGTGCAGCCGACCTTGCAGGCCCACGAGGTGCATCTCGAGGTCGACCTGCCGGAGCTGGAGGTGTGGGCGGACGAGGACAAGCTCCTGCAGGTGCTCATCAACCTGTTGGAGAACGCGGCGGTGCACGGTCCCGACGGCGCGCGCGTGCGGTTGCGGGCGTCCGCTGAGGCGGGCCTCGCCCGCGTCGATGTCATCGACGCGGGGGCGCCGCTCGACGCCGCGCGGGTCCCGGAGCTGTTCGAGCCTCACGCGCGGGCGGCCGGCGTCAAAGTGAAGGGGACGGGCCTGGGGCTCTACATCGTGCGCTCCATCGCCGAGAGCTGGGGTGGCGAGGCGTGGGGCGGCCGGGCGGCGGACGGCTCGGGGAACGCGTTCGGGTTCAGCGTGCCGTTGGCGCGCCAGGCGCGGGAGCGGAGCGCCTAATCGCCGTCCCGGTCGCCGTCGCCGGGAAGGTTCGGGATGGGCTCGAGCTCGCGGCGGTCGCGACCGCGGCGTAACGCGCGGGGCAGGTCGGGGTGTGTGAGGGTCATGGGATCGCGGCCCCCGCTGCGTGCCCGCTCGCGCTCCGTGCCGCGGGCGCCGGCGGGAACCGACGAGGGATCCGGTGCGATGCGGCTCCCGGGGAAGGCGCGGCGGTAGGCGCCCGGCGACACCAGCGCCAGCAGCAGCGCGCTGAGCGCCACCCCGAGAAGGACGTGCTGGTGCTGCGCCCACAGGCCGGCCGGGGTGACCGCTCCCTGGCGCGACTCCAGCAGCGCCAGGCCGGCGGTGCCCCACGTCAGCGCATAGGCCAGGACGGCGTCGAAAGGGCCGGCCCAGCGGCGATTGCGCGGAGAGGGGTAGATCGCCAGCCACCCCAGCACCACGAGCTCCAGGACGAGCACGGCGCCCGTGAGGCCGGGCACGCCGCCGCCCGCCTGCAGGCCGGCGAAGAGCGCCCCGGCCACCAGCCCCACGCCGGGCCCGTAGGCGAGCGTCACGAGGTAGAGCGGGAAGCGGCTGAGCCCGGCGAGCGCCTCGAGCGCCGGCCCGGCCGGGAGGTGCCGCTGCAGCAGGGCGGCGCCGAGCCACAATGCGAAGGCCAGCACGACGGCCGTCACGACGCGAAGCAGGAGACCGGGTCGGAACAGCACCGCGAGGTCGCCCCGCAGCAGCCCCGTGCCCACGGAGACCAGAGCGAGCAGGGCCGCGGCCAGCAGGCAGTACGCGAGGACCGGGTCCTGCGTGAGCGCGTGCAGCAACGGCGCGAGGGCGTGCACGAGCGAACCTACCATGGTGCTCCCGACCCGCCCGGCGCGTCAGGGACGCGTGCCATCGTGGCCGCGTGGTCGGCGAGCGTGGCGCCGAAGGGGGAGTCGTCGAAGGCGCCCGTGCGTGCCATGCGGGCGATCTCGCGGTAGGCGTCGCGTCGCCGCGGCTCGCCGGCCGCCGCGGCCGCCGCCGTGGCCCAGGCGAGAAGCCCCAGGCGGTGCGCGCGCCGCAGCGGGGGCGGCAGGTAGCGCCGGGAGAGCTGGTAGCCGCCGCGCACGCCCTCCACCAGGAACGCGCCCGCAGGCGGGGTGGAGCTCCCCCCCAGGTGCAGCACCGGCGCGTCCACCAGGCGTGCGTGGTACCCGGCGGCACGCAGCCGGCGGCAGACGTCCATGTCCTCGTTGTAGAAGCGCAGGCTGGCGTCCATCCCGCCGACCGCATCCAGAGCCTCGCGCCGCAGCAGGTGGAGGTACCCCGGCACCCAGGCGGACCGCACGCTGCCCCCGGGCCGTAGGCCGAGGCGCAGGTAGTTCGGGTGGAAGAGCGGGCCGTGGTCCTGCCTGCGACCGCGCGGCGTGCGCGCCACCGGAGCGGCCACGCCGGCCGAAGGGTGCGCGCGGAGTGCCGCCAGCAGGCGCGGCAGCGTGTCCGGCTCGAGGTAGACGTCCGGGTTCATGAGGGCCACGAAGCGGCCGCGGGCGCGCTTGACGCCGACGTTGGCGGCGTGCGCGTAGGAGTGGTTGTCGGCGCCGAGGGTCACCAGGCCGGGCGCCACGTCGCGGGCGCGCGCGAGGAGGGTGGGCTCGGGGTCGTTGTCCACCAGGATCTTCTCGGCATGCGGCGCGGCCCGCGCCAGGCGCCTCAGCGCTTCGAGCAGGATGTCCGGTACGCGGTAGTGGACGACCACCACGCTCAACTCCGGGCGCGGCGCGCGGTCTTGCGCGCCCCGCTCCGTCGCCTGGTCCCTCGACGTCATACCGCTCCAGCATGGCATGCCGGGGTCGGGGCAGCGGAGTGACAAAGAACTCATGAACCCCCCCGTACACTGAAGGGGATGGATGCTCCGGAGACCCACAACGCGGCCGCGCGCCGCTACCGCATCGGGGTGGCGCTCGGCGGCGGCAGCGCGCGCGGCTACGCGCACATCGGTGCCCTCGCCAGCCTCGAGCGCCACGGCTTCCCGCCCGATCTCATCGTCGGCACCAGTTTCGGCGCCCTCATCGGCGCCCTCTACGCCTCGGGACGCAGCCCCACAGACCTGCGTGAGGAGGCCGCGGCGATGCGTCGCCGGGACGTCTTCCCGCACATCGCCGACTTCGGCCTCCACAAGGGCGCGCTCTTCGGCGGGCGGCGCCTGGAGGCGTACTTCGACGCCATGGTGGAGGGGCGCAGCTTCGAGGACCTGCACCGGCCATTGATCGTGGTGGCGACCGACGTGGACACGGGTGAGCGCGTGCTGCTCTCCAGCGGACCGCTGGCGCCCGCGCTGCGCGCGAGCGCCTCCATCCCGGGCGTCTTCGCGCCCGTGACCGTGGGTGGGCGCCGGCTGATGGACGGCGGGATCGGCTCGCCGGTGCCGCTGGATACCTTGCGCGGCTTCGACGTGGATCTCGCCATCGGCATCGGCGCCGGCATGGAGGCGACCGACTCCCGCACCATCCGGGCGGCGCGCCGCTTCCTGGGCACGGACGTGGGCCAGCGCCTCCACCGCTCGTTGGGGCAGGGCAGCAGACGCAACGTCGCCGCGCGGCTCGGCCGCGCGCTCGCGTGCGCCGCCGACGGCTGGCTCGCCGAGGTGGACGATGAGAGCAACCTCCACGTGCACACGCGGCCGCCCATCCACTGGCTGAACTTCCACCGCGCCGAGCTGGCCATCCGGGCGGGCGACGAGGCGCTGAACAGCTTCATCCCACGGATCCGGCAGGCCATGGCGACGGCGACGGCGGCCGTGCCTGCGTAGCTCGGGTTCGGTAGCCGGGCTTCGCGAGAGACGTTCCGCGCTCGGGTGACGCCGGCCCGGGCGCGGCGCTCCGCCGCCGTTCGGCCCGGCGCGCGTTCCCCCTCCTCAGAGGATCTTCTTCCCCAACAGGCTCGCGGCCATCTCCACCATGATGGCCGCAGAGCGGTTGCGCACGTCGAGGATGGGGTTGACCTCGACCAGGTCGAGGCTGGTGGTGCGGCCGGAGTCGCTCAGCAGCTCCATGAGCAGGTGCGCCTCGCGGTAGCTGAGCCCGCCCGGCACCGGCGTGCCCACGCCCGGCGCCAGATCGGGGTCGAGCACGTCGGCATCGAAGGAGACGTGCAGGCGCTCGACGTGGCCCAGGCGGGCGATGGCCTCGGAGGCCACCTCGGCCATGCCGCGCTGGTCGATGTCCTTCATGGTGTAGGCGGTGATGCCGCGCTCACGGATGAGCCGGCGTTCGGCCGGGTCGATGCTGCGCAGGCCGACGAAGACGATGTCCTCGGGTTGGAGCGCGGGTCCCCCGCCCCACACCCCGGTGAGGCGGGCGTCGCCGAGGCCGAGCAGGTGCGCCAGCGGCATGCCGTGGATGTTGCCGCTCGGGCTGGTGTCCGGGGTGTTGAGGTCGGCATGGGCGTCGATCCACATCACCCCGGTGCGGCGCCCCGCGGTCACGCCGGGCACGGTGCCCATGCTCACCGAGTGGTCACCGCCGAGGCCGATCACGAAGGTGCCGGCCTCGAGCGGGAGGAGGCGGTCGAAGGCGGCCCTGCACGTCGCGGCGATGGCGTCGGCGTAGTGCAGGCCGTTGGGGTTGGGCACCGCCTCGGGGACCGGAGCCTCGACGTTGCCCAGGTCGGTGACGTGGTGGCCCAGCTCTCGGAGCGCGGGGGCGAGGCGGGCCAGACGAAGGGCGCTGGGGCCCATGTCGACGCCTCGGCGGCCGGCTCCGAGGTCCATCGGGATGCCGAGTATGCTGATGCGAGCCACGCCAGAAGATAGCATGAGTTACGTCCAGGACGCAAATCATGCAAGTGTATGCGTGGCTGCATGGCGAATATGCAGGCGTGCTTGCAGTCGTCGCGCCGGCGCACCCTCCGGCCCGGGCCCGCCCCGGGCGGCGTCCGCCCGCTCTCCGGTCAGTCCTCCGCCGGGCGGTGCCAGTAGCGGCCCTCGTCCTGCAGGAGGGTGTAGGCGGACTCCGGCCCCATGCTGCCCGCCTCGTAGAACTTGGGGGTAGGAGGCCGGCTGTCCACCAGGTCGAGCAAGGGGGCGATCACGCGCCACTGCGCCTCGACCTCGTCGGCGCGCATGAAGAGCGTCGCGTCGCCGAGCATCACGTCGAGCAGCAGCGTCTCGTAGGCGTCCGGGTTGGGGCGATCGAAGCTCCGGCCGTAGAGGAAGTCGAGGCTGATGCGCTCGAGCTCGATGCCCTGCCCGGGGCGTTTGCCGTTGAAGCGCAGCACGATGCCCTCGTCGGGCACCAGGCGCATCACCAGGCGATCGGCCTTCAGGGGAGAGGGCAGGTCGAAGGGCACGTGCGGCGGCGTCTTGAACTGCAGCACGATCTCGGTGGCCTTCATCTCGAGGCGCTTGCCGGAGCGAACGTAGAAGGGCACGCCCGACCAGCGCCAGTTGCGCAGCTCCAGCTCGACGGCGGCGAAGGTCGCCTGGCGGCTGCGCGGGTCCACGCCCTCCTCCTCGCGGTAGCCGTTCATGCCGTTTCCCGAGACGTACTGTCCCAGCACGGCACGCTCCGGCCGCGCGCAGGCCAGGGCGCCCAATACCTTCACCTTCTCGTCGCGCACGCTGTCGGCGTCGTAGCGTGCAGGCGGCTCCATGGCCACCAGCGCCACGAGCTGGAGCAGGTGGTTCTGGAAGACGTCGCGCAGCACGCCCGCCGACTCGTAGAAGCTGCCGCGACCCTCCACCCCCATCGGCTCGACCATCGTGATCTGTACGTGGTCGACGTAGCGGTTGCTCCAAACGGGCTCGAAGATGCTGTTGGCGAACCTCAACACCGCCAGGTTCTGCGCCGTCTCCTTGGCGAGGTAGTGGTCGATGCGGTAGACCTGGTCCTCGCGGAAGTGCTCGCGCACATGCTCGTTCAGCGCCCGCGCGGTCTCGAGGTCGTCGCCGAACGGCTTCTCGATGACCAGGCGCGACCAGCCGCGCCCCTCCTCGTTGAGCCCGGCGCACGCCAGGCGCGTGACGATGGTCTGGTAGGTCTCGGGCGGCGTGGCGGTGTAGTAGACGCGGTTGTCCCGCCCGAGAGCGTCCAGGCGTTCGGCCAGCCTGCGGAAGCCGTCCTCGTCGTCGTACCCGCCCTGGACGTAGTGGATGCGCTGCCCGAGGGCGTCCCGCGCCGCTTCCAGGTCGGCGCCGGCCTCCGGGCCCATCGCGGCCTGCAGGCGCTCGGCGAGATCCGCCTGGCTGAGCTGCGAGCGGCCGTAGCCCACGATCACCGTGTCCTCGTGAAGCCCGCCCTGGGCCTGCAACTGCAGCAGCGCCGGCAGGAGCTTGCGGGCGGCGAGGTCGCCGGTGATCCCGAAGATCACGAAGGCGGTGGGCGGCGCCCTGTTCACCTCAGGCCTCCTTGACGGGGTGGCCGCCGAACTGGTTGCGCAGCGCGGCCACCACCTTGGCGCTGAAGCTGTCCTCCTGCCGGCTGGCGAAGCGGGCGTAGAGCGCCGCGGTGATGGCCGGCAGCGGGATGGCCTGCTCGACGGCGTAGTCCACCGTCCAGCGCCCCATGCCGCTGTCGTCCACGTACCCTTGGATGCCGTCGAGCTCGGGGTCGTCGCCGAATGCGTCCACCAGCAGCTCCAGGAGCCAGCTTCGCACCACCGCGCCGTGCGTCCACAGCTCCGCGATCTTGTGCAGGTCCAGGTCGCTGCCGGGGTAGGCCTCGAGCGCCTCGAAGCCCTCGCCGTAGGCCTGGAGCAGACCGTACTCGATACCGTTGTGGACCATCTTGACGAAGTGCCCCGCGCCGACGGGGCCCACGTGGGCGTAGCCGTTCTCGGGCGCCAGCGTCTTGAGGGCCGGCTCGGCCAGCTCGAAGGCGCCGTCCTCGCCGCCGGCCATGATGTTGTAGCCCACCTTCAGGCCCCAGACGCCGCCCGAGACGCCCGCGTCGACGAGCCGCACCCCCTGCCGGTCGGCCTCGCGCCCGCGCCTCAGGGTGTCGGTGTAGTGGGAGTTGGAGCCGTCCACGATGAGATCGCCCTGGGCGAGGTGCGAAAGCGCCTCGTCGAAGACCTTCTGCGTGGCGTCACCCGAGGGGACCATCAGCCATACCACCCGGGGCGTGGGCAGAGCCTCGATGAGCTCCGGGAGTGACGAGGCGGGTGTGGCGCCCTCATCCGCCAGCGCCTTGATGTTGTCCTCGTCGATGTCGGTCACGACGACGGTGTGCCCGTCGCGCATGAGGCGCCGCGTCATGTTGGCGCCCATGCGCCCCAGTCCGACCATTCCGAGATGCATGGTGGCCTCCCTTGCAGGCGCCCGACGGCGCCGCCCTCGATGCTAGCAAGGGGCGGCGGGCGCGCACGTCGGGCGCGTGCCGCGCGCGTGCCGCTTCCGGGCCTGCGCTCCGGCGGCGGTCCCGACGGCTCGCGCCCGGAGCGCGGCGCCGCCGGGACCGCCGCCCGGGGCTCCCCGGCGCGCCGTTAGGCGCGTGCTAGACTGGCGCGGTCGCGCGGCGGCGGCCAGCGTGCACGGCGCCGTCCGCCGCGGAGACGAGACCCGGCCGCGCGCCCGCAGCGGCTCGCCGCCGGCGCGAGCTCCCCTGGAGGACCCGTGTTGGACACGAACGATGCGATGGCGCTGCTGCGCCGCGGTGCGGAGACGATCCAGCCCGAAGGCGGGCTCGAGCAGAAGCTCGAGGAGGCCGCGCGCGAGGGGCGCCGGCTGCGCGTCAAGCTCGGCGTAGACCCGTCCAGCAGCGATCTCCACCTGGGGCACGCGGTGGTGCTGCGCAAGCTGCGGCAGTTCCAGGACCTCGGCCATCTGGTCGTGCTCATCATCGGCGACTTCACGGCCACCATCGGCGACCCCTCCGGCCGCTCCAAGACCCGGCCGGTGCTGACGCTGGAGGAGACCCGCCGCAACGGCGAGACCTACGTGGCCCAGGCCACCCGCATCCTCGACGACCGACCCGAGCGACTGGAGATCCGCCACAACTCCGAGTGGCTGGGGCCGCTCGGTTTCGGCGATGTCGTTCGGCTGGCATCGACCTACACCGTGGCACGCATGCTGGAGAGGGACGACTTCACCAAGCGCTTCCAGGCCGGCACGCCCATCAGCGTGCACGAGTTCCTCTACCCGTTGGCGCAGGCGTACGACTCGGTGGCCATCCGCGCCGACGTGGAGCTCGGCGGTACCGACCAGCTCTTCAACTTGCTGGTGGGCCGCGACGTGCAGCGCGCCTACGGCGTGGCGCCGCAGGTGGCGCTCACCACGCCCCTGCTCGAGGGGCTCGACGGTGTGGAGAAGATGTCGAAGTCGCTGGGGAACTACATCGGAATCGCCGAGCCGCCCGAGGTGATGTTCAAGAAGGCCATGCAGGTTCCCGACGCGCTGCTGGCGCGCTACGCCGAGCTGTGCACGCTGCTCGACCTGGAGGCGTTGCGCAGGGAGGCGGCGGAGGGCCCCGTGGCCGCCCACCGGACCCTTGCGCGCGAGCTGGTGCGCGTCTACCACGGCGAGGGGCCCATCGGCAGGGCCGAGGAGCGCTACGACGCCGTCGCCAAGGGGGTCATCCCGGACGACCTGCCCGAGGTGGTGGTGGGTGCCGACGAGCTCGAAGACGGTCGCGTGGGCGTGCTGCGGCTGGCCACGCTGGCAGGGCTCAGCAGCTCCAACGGCGACGCGCGCCGGCTCATCCAGAACCGCGGGCTGAGGCTCGACGGCGAGATCGTCGAGGACCCGCGGCTGTGGCTCGAGCTGGAGCGGCCGGTGGTCCTGCAGAAGGGGAAGGACACCTTCGTGCGGGTGCGGGCGGCGCCGTGAGGTGGCGGGCCCCGTCGAGACCGGTCTAGCCGGTTCCGGCCCCGCGGCGCGGCCTCCGCCCGTGCCCAGCCGGTCCGACGGGCGCGGCGCTGCGCGCTTGGCGGCCTCAGATCGCCAGCACGCCCGCGAGCTCTACGAGCTCCCAGTCGATCTCCTTGTGGAGCTCCCAGACGTCCTTCAGGGGCACGTGCACGATGCCGCGCTTGTCGACGCCGACCATCACCCCGGCCCGCCCCTCGATCAGGCTGCGTACGGCGTGGAAGCCCATCCGCGAGGCCAGCACGCGGTCGCGGGTCGACGGCGAACCGCCGCGTTGCGTGTGGCCGAGGATCACGGTGCGCACCTCGTAGCCGCAGCGTTGGCGGATGCGGGCCTGCAGGTTCATGGCGCCGCCCTCGTACGCCCCCTCGGCCACGACCACGACGCTCGAGGTCTTGCCGCGCTCCTGGGCGGCGATGATCATGTCGGCCACCTCGTCGGCGTCGATGTCGACCTCGGGCAGCAGGATCGCCTCGGCGCCGCCGGCGACGCCCACGTGCAGGGCGATGTGCCCGGAGTGCCGTCCCATCACCTCCACCAGGAAGAGCCGGTCGTGGCTGGCGGCGGTGTCGCGCAGGCGGTCGACCGCCTCCAGGGCGATGTTTATGGCGGTGTTGAAGCCGATCGACACGTCGGTGCCGTAGATGTCGTTGTCGATCGTGGCGGGGATGCCCACCACCGGGAAGCCGTGCTCCTCGAAGAGCTTGTAGGCGCCGCGGAAGCTGCCGTCGCCCCCGATCACGACCAGCCCATCGATGCCGCGGTCGGCCAGGTTGGCGGCGGCGGTCGCCCGGCCCTCGGGCTCCATGAAGGCGTTGGAACGCGCCGTGCGCAGCACCGTGCCCCCGCGTTGGATGATGTTGGCGACGCTGCGCGCCCCCATCTCCACGATGTCCGCCTCGATGAGCCCCTGATAGCCCCGGTAGACGGCGGAGATGCGCACGCCCTCGTATACCGCGGTACGGACGACCGCCCGGATGGCGGCGTTCATGCCGGGTGCGTCCCCTCCGCTGGTGAGAATGCCCACATGCTTCACAGCCGACAAGTATAGCTTCCCAGGCGCCTCTCTCCCGTGGGGCGGACGTCCCGGCGCCCCGCGGCCGGGCGGGCGGCCGTGGCCGCGCCGCCGCCGGGTCGGAGCGGGCGGCGTGCCGGGGCGTACGTCCCAGGCGCGCATCCGGGCCGCCGGGGCCGCTGCCGCGCGCTCCCTTCCGGAGCCCGTCTGGCACGCAGGGCACGCCCTCGTCGGCACGTCGTGAATTTCAGCACGCGGGACGAATGTCCGGTGGCTCCGGCTTCCCGGTGTATGTCATGATTCAAAACAAATGAATATCGTCGCCCTCAAAGAAACTGCCGCGGGAGAGAGACGGATCGGGCTCACGCCCGCGATCGTCGACAAGCTCGTGCGGCTCGGCATGTCGGTAACGCTGGAGTCGGGCGTAGGCGCCTCCCTCCACCTCGCCGATGAAGCATTCGAGAAGGTGGGTGCCAGCTTCGGCTCGGACCGCGCCGCGCTCCTCCAGGACGCCGACGTGCTCGTGAGCGTGAACAAACCCACCGACGACGTGATCTCCGGCCTTCGGGAGGGGGCCGTGAATGTCAGCTTCCTGGATCCGTTCCGCAGCGGCGAGACGGTCCGGGCGCTGGCCGACGCAGGTGTCAGCGCCTTCTGCATGGAGCTGATCCCGCGGACGTCCTACGCTCAGAAGATGGACGCGCTCTCCAGCCAGGCCAGCCTGGCCGGGTACGCAGCGGTCATCATCGCCGCGGAGCGGATCGACAAGTCGCTGCCGATGATGAGCACGCCCGCCGGCACCATCCCGCCGGCGCGGGTGTTCGTGGTCGGCGCCGGCGTGGCCGGGCTGCAGGCCATCGCCACGGCCAAACGCCTGGGCGCGCGCGTGGAGGCATACGACACCCGCCCCGTGGTGAAGGAGCAGGTGCAGTCGCTGGGCGCCCGGTTCGTGGAGATCGACGTCGGCGAGACCGGCCAGACGGAGCAGGGCTACGCCAAGGCCCTCACCGAGGAGCAACTCGAGATGCAGCGCCAGCAGATGGCCAAGATCTGTGCCGGCGCGGACATCATCGTGACGACGGCGCAGGTGTTCGGCCGGGCGGCCCCCAAGATCATCTCGGCCGATATGGTCGCCGGCATGCGGCCGGGCGCCGTGATCGTCGACCTGGCGGCATCCACCGGCGGGAACGTCGACGGCACCGAGCCCGGCGAGGAGGTCCTGACCGGCAACGGCGTCTTGATCGTGGGGTTGAACAACTTCCCGGCCGAGATCGCACGGGATGCCAGCCAGATGTTCGCCAGCAACGTCTACTACCTGCTCGAACACGCCTTCGACAAGGAGGCCGGGTCGTTGAAACTCGATACCGAGGACGACGTGATCGCGGCTGCGCTCCTCACGCACGAGGGCCAGATCCGGGATGAACGCGTCCGCGGTGCGGTACTGGAGGGGTCCAAGTGACGATGCTCCTGCTGCTGTTCATCTTCGTGCTCTCGATCTTCCTGGGTCTCGAGCTGATCACGAAGGTGCCCTCGCAGCTGCACACCCCGCTGATGTCCGGCTCCAACGCTATCTCGGGCATCAGCATCGTCGGCGCGCTGGCGGCAACCGCCATCCACGGAACGTTCGGGACCGTGCTCGCCGTGCTCGCCGTGGCCTTCGCGATGATCAACGTCGTCGGCGGCTACCTGGTGACCGATCGCATGCTGGCGATGTTCAAGACCGGCAAGAAGGAATAAGGGGCGGCCATGACCACTGCTATCAACCTGGCCTATATCTTGGCCTCGATCCTGTTCATCTACGGCCTCAAGATGCTGGGCCGGGCCGACACCGCCCGCCGTGGCAACACCGTCTCGGCGGTCGGCATGCTCATCGCCATCGTCGCCACGCTGCTCTTGGGCGGCCTCGACTACATCTGGGTCGTCGTCGGCCTGCTCGCCGGCGGCCTCATCGGCCTGGTAGCCGCGCGCGTCGTCAAGATGACGCAGATGCCGGAGATGGTGGCGCTGTTCAACGGCTCCGGCGGCCTGGCGTCGATGCTCGTCGGCTGGGCGGAGTACATCCGCGACCCGAGCCCCGGCGTGGTCACCGCGATCGCCATCTTCTTCGCCGTGCTGGTCGGCGCCGTTGCCTTCACGGGCTCCGTCGTCGCCTGGGCCAAGCTCTCCGAGAAGATGCCCGGGAAGCCGATCCTGTTCAAGGGGCAGCAGCCCGCCAACGCCCTGATCGTCGGCGGCGCGGTCGTGCTGGGCATCATCTTCGTGATCACGCCCCCTACGGCCTACCCGCTGCTCCTCATCGTCATCGCGCTGTCCCTGGTCCTGGGCGTGCTGGCCGTCATCCCCATCGGCGGCGCCGACATGCCCATCGTGATCTCGCTGATGAACAGCTACTCGGGCGTGGCCGCTCTGGCCGCCGGCTTCGTCATCAGCAACAACGTGCTGATCGTGGCCGGGACCCTGGTCGGCGCGTCCGGCCTGATCCTCACCCAGATCATGTGCAAGGCGATGAACCGCTCGCTGGCCAACGTGCTGTTCAGCGGCTTCGGCGCGGTCAGCACCGCCGGCACCATGAAGGTCGAGGGGGAGGTCAAGCCCATCACGGCCGAGGACGCCTACTTCATCCTCGAGGCCGCCAGCTCGATCATCTTCGTGCCGGGCTACGGCATGGCCGTGGCGCAGGCGCAGCACGCCGTCAAGGAGCTCGCCGACCTGCTCGAGCGCAACGGTGCCGAGGTGCGCTACGCCATCCACCCGGTGGCGGGGCGCATGCCGGGTCACATGAACGTGCTGCTGGCCGAGGCGAACGTGCCCTACGAGCAGCTGGTCGAGCCGGACGACGTCAACCCCACCATGGAGATGGTGGATGTCGCCGTGGTGATCGGCGCCAACGACGTGGTCAACCCGGCCGCGCGCGAGGACGCGTCCAGCCCGCTCTACGGCATGCCGATCATCAACGTCGACCAGGCGCGCACCGCCTTTGTGCTCAAGCGCTCGATGAACCCGGGCTTCTCCGGGGTCGACAACCCGCTGTTCTTCAAACCCAACACGCGCATGCTGTTCGGGGACGCCAAGTCGAGCATCCAGACGCTCGTATCGGAGTTCAAGGACGCGGTGGCCGCCTGAAGGCCGCCTGACCCCCGTCACGGACGCAGGCGACGCGCCGCACCCGCAGGTCGGGTGCGGCGCGCGTGTTCGGTGATCAACGCGCGTCCACCGCTGCGGTCCCCACAATGCACGCGTGAGGGGGTCCCCGGACGCCCTCACGCCCCCGTAACCCATCTCACGGGCATGGCTCCTTTGATGCGCACATGTCGGGAGCCTCGGCCGTGGTGCCGGGGGCGCCGGGAAGGAGACCGCAAATGGCGCAGGACAGGAGCGTGAACGACAGGACGGGCCCGCCCGTGGGCAGCACCAGCGGCCCGCAGGAAGCGCGCAAGCTCCATGCCAGGACGGGTGGGCGAGCGACCATCGGCGGGGACCTCGAGGTCCATCGCATCGGTTTCGGCGCGATGCGTCTCGTCGGGGACGGCCCGGGACCGAGCGATCGCGAGGACCGGAGGGCGGCCATCCACGCCCTGGATCGGGCTCGGGAGCTCGGGGTCAACCTCATCGACACCGCCGACAGCTACGGCCCCAACGTGAGCGAAGAGCTGATCCGAGAGGCGCTCGACCCGTACGACGAGATCGTGATCGCCACCAAGGGCGGTCGCGATCCGCACGGCGTCTACGCGTCGGCGGAGCCCGTCGGCCGGCCGGAGTCGTTGCGGCAGAGCGTGATGATGAGCCTGGACCGGCTGGGGCGCGAGTACATCGACGTGTGGCAGCTGCACCGTATCGATCCGGACGTGCCGCGCGACGAGCAGTTCGACGCCATGAAGAAGCTGCAGGACGATGGGCTGGTCCGTCACCTGGGGCTCAGCGAGGTGAGCGTCGATGAGATCGATGCGGCCCGCGAGGTCTTCGCCGTGGCCACGGTGCAGAACCGCTACAACCTCACCGACCGCCACAGCGAGGACGTGCTGGACTACTGCGAGGACAACGACATCGTCTTCATCGCCTCCGAGCCGCTCGCTGCGGGCGACCTGGCGCGCGAGGGGAGCATCCTCGACGAGGTCGCGGGCGAGGTCGAGGCGAAGCCCGGCCAGGTGGCGCTGGCGTGGTTGTTGAAGCGCAGCCCGGTGGTCGTGCCCATCCCGGGCACGCGCGACGCGGCCCACCTCCGGGAGAACATCCGCGCCGGCAGGCTGGCGTTGAGCGATGAGGACTACGAGGCGCTCGACGAGGCCGGACGCCGTGGCTGGGAGGAGAAGCGCCGGCAGGACCGGCACCGCCCGGCACCCCCAGGGTGAGGGGGCGGCCGCCGCCCGCTGAGCGGCCCGCCGCCCCGGCGCTCCGGGCAGGAGCGCGCGGGCGCCGGGCAAATGGCGCTGAGAAAACTTGACATGATAACGCTCAAGTTTCTATCATCAGTGCCATGGACGCCGAACGCTTCACCGAGACCGCGCTGCAGTCCGTGGCCAGCGCGCAGCAGATCGCCCGGACGCGTCAGCACCAGCAGGTGACCGCCACGCACCTGGCGGTCGCCCTGCTGGCGGACGCCGACGGACCACCCGCCCGCCTGGTGCAGCGCGCCGGCGGGGACGTGGGGCAGGCGAAGGCCGCGCTCGACGCCGCGCTCGGCCGGCTCCCCAAGGTGTCGGGCGCGGACGGCCAGTACATGGCGCCGGAGATGGCGCGGGTCTTCGAGCGCGCCGAGAAGCTCGCCGCCGAGTTCAAGGACCAGTTCGTCGCGGCGGACGCCCTGCTCGTCGCCGTGCGCGAGGGTGGCGGGGACGCCGTGAGGGCGCTGCCCGACGGG
>Ga0102953_1001273_pt1 | contig 16153 bp, 16 predicted proteins | sample SalPon2A_C_D2_MG_FD_78509 | JGI IMG/M metagenome (GOLD analysis project Ga0102953, IMG submission 78509) | Soil microbial communities from South San Francisco under conditions of wetland restoration - Salt Pond MetaG R2A_C_D2_MG | ecosystem: Environmental > Terrestrial > Soil > Wetlands | place... | reverse complement strand
GCCGTTGCCAGAGGATCCTCATCATCAGAATCAACGACCCCACCGGGGATCTCCAGGCTCACTTCATCAATGCCAAATCGATATTGCCGGACCAGAATCAAATGATCATCGCTCGTTCTGGCGATTACATTTACCCAATCGGATGTATCGATGATATAGAAATCGCTGTCGCCACCATCGTCAGGCGGCCGGCAGTGCCGTTTTTGGATTCTAAAAATAGGCGTATCTAACAGATCGGTTTCGGATTCAATGACCCATTTCTTAATTTCCGTATCATTTTGATTCTTTTCAGAAGTCATTTTTTACTATTTTTCCAGTTTATGATCGAACCTTTTGTTTTTGAAAAAGATAAACTAACCGATCCTGACTCCAATTTATCGAAGCAAGGTCTTGACGGCCTTGTGACTGAAGCATGCGACCGGATTGAAGAAATCTACGAATCGGGTTTCTATCCAAAGCTTATTGTAAAACGCTCATGGTCGAAGCATAATCCGATCATTACCGGAGAGTTTGCCCGTCCCAAAGCATTCCGCTGGTATCTGTCCCGGGAACTGAGAAAATTAGCAGAAAAAGGGGCTGACTTCAAAATTTTATCCTCCCGGCCCCGGCAATCCCTGAATGACCCGACACTTCTGGATACACTTGATGAAGACGAATGGGATTTCACGCAAAAAAAACTCTTCATATTCAAGGCAGAGCGAATCGAACTGTCTTTGGATCGGCTGGAACATTATACCGGGACGAAATCCGACGATTTTCAGCGATACATCATGTTTTCAAACTATGCGATGCATGTGGAAGTGTTTCTGAAAAAGTTTCCGGATGCCGTTCGGCCTGAACGTGGTGGGGTACAAATGCCAGCTTATCACTATAAACTGCCAAATAATGAAGGAATCACGCTTATCAATATCGGTGTCGGACCATCAAATGCAAAAACAATCACGGATCATGTATCGGTTTTACGCCCGGATGCCATGATCATGGTGGGACACTGTGGAGGGCTACGCAACCATCAGGAGATAGGTGATTTTGTCCTGGCTACCGGATATATGCGTGCAGATAGCGTTCTGGATGATGCGGTACCCGTGAACGTCCCGATAACGCCCAATTTCCTGCTCAATCTCCAGCTTCAGAATGTACTCGATAAATACGATCTGAATTATCGGCTTGGAACAGTCTACACGACAGCCAATCGCGACTGGGAATTTACCAAGAAAAAAACGGTACAAGAGATTCATGTCAGTCGCAGCATTGCCATCGATATGGAATCGGCGACAGTGGCAACAAATGGCTTCCGTTACCGGATTCCGCACGCCACCCTCCTTTGTGTAAGTGACAAGCCGCTTCATGGCAAGCCAAAACTCAGCGGACCGGCTCAGTCCTTTTATGATCATTCGAAGAAGATACACCTGGACATGGTGATTGAGGCCATTGAACACATCAAGAAGTTATACCCCAGCGGCCTGCCCAATGCCAGTATTCGTTCCTTCGATGAGCCTCTCATGGGCGGCACCTAAGAGGTTTAAGTAAAAGGGGAAAAAGGTGGGCTTTTGCGAAATCCCCAATTTATTTCCCTATTTCCTGATATCCTGACTTTCTCTGTAAGGTTTTCTCCCTTTCCTGTTCTTATTAGAAAAGGGATAACCAACGGAGAGATATTTTGAGCGAACCACAGGTTTTTGATGAACAGTCGTATCTGAATAAAAGAAGCGTTAAGGACATGCCACCGGATGAACAGCCACGGGAGAAGATGGTGCGCTACGGCAGTGAAAGCCTGTCTGATGCAGAGCTGATTGCAATCCTTCTGCGTACCGGCAGCGGTAAAATGAATGTGATTGATACTGCCAGAGTGCTAATCGATCATTTCGGCGGGATCAAGAATTTATGCAGAAAAAACTGGCAGGAACTCCGCGTTATTCCCGGTATCGCCAAAGTAAAGGCTGTGACGCTGGAGGCGGTCTTTGAGCTGGCTCGCCGTATGCAAGTCGCGCAATTGGGCGAAAATATAATCCTCAAGTGTCCTGAAGATGTCAATAACTACTTTGGTCCGCTAATGCGGGATTTCAGGAAAGAAGTGTTTGTCGTGGCGTTTCTCAATGCAGCCAAAGTATTAATGGGGTACAAAAAAATCAGTGTTGGAGGGATCACGGCCACAATTGTTGATCCGGCCGAAGTAATGAGACAGGCTATCCTCAACGATGCCCATTCGGTAATTGTTCTTCATAATCATCCGTCAGGCAATACCAAACCATCCAGGGCTGACCTGCAGTTAACCAATCGCCTTGTTGAATCGGGTAAGTTGTTGGGGATACAGGTCGAAGATCACGTAATTATTGCAGGCCACACCTTCACCAGCCTCCGAACCGACGGAAAAATGAGATAATATCATTTAAGGAGTCAGGAATCAGCAGGCCAACGGATTTTCCTCCTGACTCCTGACTCCTGACTCCTGACTCCTGACTCCTGACTCCTGACTCCTGAAAATATCCATTTTCATCTTCTCTGAAACCTTCTTAACATTATCCGCTCGATTTACTCGTTGCCATAAATACGTATAATTATTTTTTCTGGAATTTTTTAAGGGATCATGAAATCATACCTGGAATCAATTATCAAAAAAAGTCTTGGACAGTTCGGCACACTGGAGGAAGAACCAGAAATCATTATCGAACAACCCCGAATACCTGAGCATGGCGACCTGTCCACCAATGTGGCTATGACTCTGACGAAAGTTCTTCGCAAAAACCCACGTGCGATTGCCCAGGAAATCATTGACAATATTGAGTACGATCCCAAAAAGATTAAATCCATTGAAATTGCCGGGCCGGGTTTCATCAACTTCCGTTTTGCGGAGCAGTGGCTGTACGATCAGCTCCAATCGATTTCAAGTAAGGAATCAACGTTTGGCCGTTCCGATATTAACAAGGGTAAAAATGTTCTTGTGGAATTTGTAAGTGCAAATCCGACCGGACCATTGACGGTTGGTCATGGCAGAAATGCCGTTCTGGGTGACACTGTTGCCCGCCTGTTCGAATGGACCGGTGCCGACGTCGAACGCGAATATTACTTCAACGATGCAGGCAGGCAGATGCGCGTTCTCGCACAGAGCGTGCAAGCTCGTTACCTGGAGTTGGTTGGCGTTTCCGATTTTGAATTTCCCGAAGATGGTTATCAGGGAGAATACATCCGTGATATTGCCCGGACAATCGTAGACGAAAAGGGCGACAGCCTGAAAGACGCCGAAGATCTGGATACGTTCAAAGAATATGCCCAGGAGCTCATCTTCAGGGACATCCAGCAAACCCTTGAGCGCATGAATATCCGGATGAATAATTTTTTTAACGAACACGACCTCTATGTCAACGGCGCTATCGACGATGTTGTGCAAAAACTGCGGGACAAGGGGCTGGTTTATGAAAAAGAAGATGCTACCTGGTTTAAAACCACTGAATTTGGCAAGGATAAAGACACGGTTCTGATCAAAAGTACCGGCGAGCCGACCTATCGGTTACCTGACATCGCTTATCACCGCAATAAAATCCAGCGGGGCTATGATTTGTGTATTGATGTGTTTGGTGCCGATCACATCGCGACCTACCCGGATGTTGTCTCCGCCGTCAATGCTCTCGGCTTCGATACAGACAAGATCGAAGTGCTCGTATACCAGTTTGTGACACTCGTCAAGGATGGCAGGCCCTTCAAGATGAGTACGCGCAAGGCCAATTTCGTCACACTGGATGAACTGATGGATATGGTCGGGAGTGACGTGACACGTTTCTTCTTCCTGATGCGCTCGCCGGGGACGCATCTCGAGTTCGACATCGGCCAGGCACGAGAAGCTGGTGAGAAAAATCCCGTATTCTATCTTCAGTACGCACATGCCAGGATTCAGAGCATCATGAGAAAGGTCGGGGACGAGTTTGCATTCACCGGTGAGCCTGACCTCAATCTCCTTACACATGACACCGAAATCGCACTCATAAAAACCTTGCTTCGGCTCCCGGAAATAGTTCAGCTCTGTGCTCAGCGACGTGAGCCCCACCATATGATCACATACCTGAACGGACTCGCTTCTGACTTCACTCAGTTTTATCATCATTGCCACATTCTTGGCGAACCCGAAGACTTGGCTTATGCCAGGAAGACTCTTGCCGATGCCACAGCGGCTGTTTTGCGCAATGGGTTGGAAGTTTTGGGGATCAATGCCCCTGACCGGATGTAATTTCTAAAGGTATCCCGGCGTCTTCCTTCGGGGGATATAGCCCCCCTTCACCGGGCAAAGTCCTCGCCTGAACACGAAAGCCACTACAGGGTTCTGGCGAGGATGCCAGAACCAGCATATAAATCAGGCTGCGGTCAGGCAGGCGAAGCAGACAAGCCCCTCACGTTCGATGTTATTGATTTTGAATCCGCTTCTCTTGAACAAGTCTTTACTCTCGTCGATGGACCAAAAGTTTAATCCGCCTGTTTTAACTGCCGACTGAGCCAGACGGAGGTACCAGGCGTCGGATTTCAGCAAGTACATTATGAAAAAGCGTGCATTGTCTTTGAGAATCCGGCGCGTCTCAAACAGTACTTTAAGCGGGTCACGCAATTCATTTAAGGTTCCTCCGCAAACAGCGCCATCCAATGCACCACGGAAGAATGGCATTTCATGGGCATCCCCTCTCAGCAAGAAAATGTGGGCACCCTCTTCCTTGCACTTTTCTCTTGCTTTTTTCAGCATCGGAAGCGAATAGTCCATCGCTACAACCCTGGCTTTAGGTGCCTGCTTTAGCAATAGTCTTGAATAAAGCGCCGTCGAGCAGCCGATATCCAGGTATATCTCATCGTCCCTGGGTCGAAGACACTGCTCCATCAGCATTCGTTCCTTTTCCCACGGAAATTTTTTGCCAGACAGGAAACTGACAGCATTCTTACGCCATACCTCTTCGTACAAGGCAGCCGTCGCATCCCATTTATTCGAATATTCAGCCAGAGATTTGGCCTCATATTCATCCTTACCCAAAAGATCGATGATGTTTTCAGAGATTGTGTACTCATCGCCTTTGTTTGAACAAACAGAACCATTAAACGATTGGGACAGATCGGCCGTATTTGCCGGCACCACAATTTTTGCACCATCGTGCTTAAGAGAACGAAGGGTGAGTGGCGATTCGCTAGGGTTACTCATTTTTGCATCTGTATTTAAAACACTGTCTGGTTGATATAACAACCGGTTATATCTATCAATACGTTCGGATCGGGGTGCGGTTGCGTTGCTCTCTCTTAATTTGATCAATCCGGAATATGCAACGTATATGAACTGACAGAAAACGGGAAGGATAATGTATTTACTTCTGTACCAAAACGGTAACCGGTGCGCCTTTTTCGACACTCAACAGCTTTGCGGCGTTTCCTTTATTGACGATCACTTCCAGCATTCCCGAACTGCCAATTACGGCTGATGCCTCTCCCTCGGCGACGCTCCCAAAAGTATCGGACATCTCCTTGATGATCGTGCTGCCGGCATAGATCTTCAATTTTTGTCCTGCAGCAACTTTGTGCATCAGCTCTTCGGATATATTAGTGATCAGATTTCCGTAATGATCGATATGCACTACCCATCCCTGGATACCTTCCTCATCGGCTATCGGCAAGGCCCAGTGGTAGGTCACCAGTTCCTGCAACGGGGATCCTACTTTACTGATGGGAACACCCTTACTCAGATGTGCTGCAACCGGTGCAAAGATATCTCTTCCGTGAAACGTATTGGATTGTTGGGTTCTCCAGTATTCGGGCTTATTGAGTTCGTATGCATTATACGGTCTGCGATCACCCACCAGCGAAAATAGTCCGTTATCCGGTCCCACAAAGAAATGCCCGCCAATTTGCACAGCCACAGGTTTTCGTCCGGTACCAACTCCAGGATCTACCACAACGAGGTGGACAGTATCGGCCGGATACAGAAATGCTGAATTCTTCAAAACCCAGGCAGCTGCCATGACATCCTGGGGGGGAATCTCATGAGACACATCGATCAGCCGGACATCAGGATTTATCCCGATAATAACGGCTTTCATGGCACTGACGTATTGATCTGAGTTGCCGAAATCAGTGGTTAGAGTAATAGTTTTAGGGCCATCAGCCATTCTTATGCATAAGTATTGAGCATCACCGGCATCACCAGCATCAACATTTCTCGGTTATCCTCGCGAACTAACGGCCGTACAATCCCTGCTCTGTTAGGCGTAGAGAAAGCAAATTCCACCTCATCATCCTCGATATGGGTTAATACATCTGCCAGGTACTTGGCGTTGAAACCGATAACCATCTCTTCATTGTCGTACTCACATTTTACGCTCTCCTTGGCTTCACTGCTCATATCAATATCCTCTGCGCAGATCTCTACCTTATCTTTCGATAATTCCAGGCGAATCTGTTTGGTGGTTGTGCTGGAGAAGATAGAGACACGACGGACGGTAGCCAGCATCTCGTCTTTATTTATACGCAACAGACGATCATTTTCACGGGGTATTACCGACTCGTAGTTAGGATATTGAGCGTCAATCAGTCGTGATACGATGATGGTATCATCATTTTTAAATCTCACATGATCCTCGCTGACCGTCACTGATGTCTTCCCGCCGTCAAATGTTTTATGGACCTGGGTCAGGGCTTTCTCTGGCACGATAAACTTAAGTTCCTTCTCCGAGGTCATATCATGATCAACGAGACGAACCAACCGATGGCCATCGGTTGAAACGATACGGCTTTCGTGCGAATTTACCTGGAAATACACCCCCATCATAGCCGGCCGGAGATCGTCTGTCGATACGGCAAATGTCGTATTCTGAATCGCCTCCTTAAGAACATCAGCGGGTATCTCCAGCTCGACACTGTCTTCAAGAGCAGGCACTGCAGGGAATTCTTCCCCCTTTACTCCAGCCAATTTATACTTGCCCCGATCGGTTTTGAACTCAATCTGGTATTGTTCATTGATTGTGAAAAAAACCGGGATATCGGGAAGCTGACGTAATGTTTCCAGCAGTCGTTTAGCCGGAATGGCTACAGAACCGGACTCCTCTACATCGGCTTCCAATTGCTCGACGATGGACGTGTCCAGATCGGTAGCAGTCAGCTTTAATGATTGACCCTCTGCCTCAAATAACACCATTTCAAGGATTGGAAGGGTCGCCTTTGTAGGAACAGCTCCGTTAACGGAGGATAACCCTTTGACAAGATCCGAGCTTGAGATACTAAATTTCATCGTGATGATCGGTTTTTGTAATACTATTTACCATAAAATATCAGAATCGCAATAAATTCGCGCGATTTTTTAAGGGCCAAAAAGGTACATTATACTACGAAATAGTACCAGTCCAAACAACACAATTAATTGTTTGATTTATTGCGATCCATAACGTCATTGCATTTTCATCAGGATTAACACTATAGAAAAAAGAACAACTTAGCCTCAATCAATATATAAAACTGTGTAAAGTTATCGCGATTCTTTTTGTTAAAGGTGAACGCCCTCCGTATTCGTGATTGCACATTCGGTTATATTTTATTCGAAAACGAATCTTTTATGATAATACAGCGCATTTATATGGATATTTTCAGTCGCTTTCTCGATTTTACCATTCAATTTCCCTTTTCTCAATAAACTCCGGCTTTTCTTTGTGAAAAAACCTCTGCTTTGCACATTTCTGCTGGTCATGGTGACATCAACTCTCTCAATGGCGCAGAGTTTTAAATACGGAAAATATGGTGACGACTTCCTTTCCGTAGGGGGCGGGGCACGTGCATTGGGTATGGGAAGCAGCTATGTTTCGATGCCCGGCGATGTAACATCGGGATACTGGAACCCGGCTGGTCTTGCTCACGTCGACAAATTGCAGATTGTTTTTATGCATTCAGAGCGATTCAGCGGCATCGTTGGCTACGATTATGGCGCCGTAGCCCTTCCGTTGCAGCATTCAAAAGGAACACTGGCATTCAGCTTTTACAGACAAGGAGTTGATGGCATCAAAAATACACTCAGTGCGCTCAATCCGGACAATCCCAACAACCTGCCCGATCCAAATACACCGTTTCCTACTTTTGGAGACAATGACTACGCTTTTGTCTTGTCACTGGCAAACAAAGTGAATCATGGACTTTCATGGGGGGTAAGCGCAAAAGTTTTGCACAGTAAAATAGGACCGTTTGCAAAGGCATGGGGTTACAGCCTTGATGCCGGATTGTTGTATGAGAATAAGTATTTCCGATGGGGTGTCAATCTCATGAATATCCCATCACTAATAAAATTTTGGGAGGTCAATAAGTCTTCCCTCAAAAATCTCCCGGAATTGGGCAACATCATGCCAACAGGCCAAAATGAGATCGTATATCCAACTCTTAAAACAGGCCTCAGTCATACTTTTAAAGTGATCAGGAATTTTCAGTTCCTTGCTACTGCAGATGTCGATTTACGCTTTGACAACCGAAGGACATACTACATCAACCTGGGAAGGATGAGCATCGAACCACATGTAGGTGGAGAAGTATCCTTCAGGGACATCGCTTCTATCCGATTTGGATTTACTGATTTTACCACTGATCGGTCAGCACACATCTATACTTCTCCGACATTAGGAGCCGGTATCCACATCGGTCATGTCTCGATTGATTACTGTTTCACTAATTTCAGTGGGGCAGCCAGTGACCTTGGTTTCACTCACCGAATATCCCTCACGGTATCATTACCGTATCATATTTAGTACTTTTTCAGTAAAAACCACATTGCCTAAACGTGTAATTATAGCGGGTCCCACCGCCGTCGGGAAAACCGAACTCTCACTCAGGATTGCACAATACTGGGATGTGCCCGTGGTTTCTGCCGACGCCCGGCAATGTTATAAATATATGGACATCGGCACTGGAAAAATCACCCGGGATGAACGGGCGGGAATCACGCATTACAATATTTCTATCCTGGAACCCGACGTCGACGATAACGTGCAGCTTTTTCTCGGGAGAGTTGAGAAATGGGAAAAAGAATTGGGGTCCGATTATCCCTTTTTGTTATTTGTCGGCGGAAGCACCCTCTACCTTGAAGGATTGATCAGACCCTTGGATGATGTCCCTGAATCTGATACCGGCATTCTCCTGAAATTGCAGGAAGAATTAAACGATAAGGGAATTGACCACTTATACCATCAGCTTGAGAAGGTCGATCCTTTTTATGCGGGTAAGATGGATGGCCAAAACACGCAGCGAATCTTACGTGCGCTGGCAGTCTATCGTAAAACAGGCAAGCCCTTCAGTTCCTTCCATGAACAGGATGAACATCCGGAACCAAACGAAGATACACTGGTATTCGTTTTAAACCGTCCGAGGGAACACCTGTATAAACGTATCGAGCAACGCGTGGATCAGATGATTGAACAGGGATTGGTTGATGAAGTAAAGTATCTCTTGCGAAAAGGATATGACTTCCGTGGATCAGCCCTCAAAACGGTTGGATATACCGAACTATACAACTACCTGTATGGTAAATATGATTTGCAGGAAGCGATAAGGCTAATAAAGCGCAATACCCGTCGTTATGCCAAACGTCAGCTGACATGGTTCAAGCGCTGGCAAAACGTTATATGGATTGATCTTGATGAACTCAGCGAAGAAGAGATCACCGACCTTATGATTCAGCAAATCAATAAGGTAGTAGCTGACCAGAAAATCCATTAAATTTGGCCATTGACAATTTAAATAAACATACAACACGCATGTACAAAGCCAAGTTGACCGTAACACTCCGTCCGTCCATCCTCGATCCGCAGGGAAAGGCAGCACATCACGCCCTCCAAAATCTGGGGCTCAAGAACATCTCGCAGGTTCGGATTGGGAAACATATCGAACTGATGATCCAGACAGATGATCGCGAGCAAGCCATGGAAATGGCAAACCAGGCTGCAGATAAATTGCTCGCTAATCCCGTAATGGAAGATTACGATATCGAAGTTACAGAATTACAAACGGCTTGATTATGGTTCGAACGATTGCGACAGCAACGGAAGATCCACGGACAAAAACGAGTCCAGAGGTAATTGTCGAAGAAGAAATCGACACACCCTGGCGACTTATTCTCTATAACGACGATATTCATACGTTCGAGGAAGTGATCCATCAGTTGCAAAAGGCATTAAGCTGTAGTATCGAAGAGGCAGAGAAGATTACCGTAACTGTCCATACTGAGGGTAAAGCAGTCGTTTATAAAGGGCCGTTTGAAGAGTGTTTCAAGCGAAACGCTATTTTACAGGAAATCCAACTTATTACCGAAATAAAAGGATAATCGTGGCAACAAAGTTTGGTGTTATTGTTTTCCCGGGTTCAAATTGTGATCATGATGCTTATCACGCTGCTGCGCATGTGATGAATGCGGAGACCCGGTTCATATGGCATAAAGAAACGGACCTGCAAGGTTCTGATATCATCATCATTCCCGGTGGTTTCTCATATGGAGACTATTTACGATCGGGCGCTATTGCGAGGTTTTCTCCTGTTTTGAATGCTATCGTCGATTTTGCAAACAAAGGCGGTATTGTAATGGGTATTTGCAATGGCTTTCAAATATTGCTCGAATCGGGATTACTGGAAGGGGCGATGCTTCGTAATCGTGAGTTACGTTTTGTATGCAAACATATTTGGTTGCGTGCCGAGAACAACGAAACCCTTTTTACCAATCAACTTAAAAAAGGACAAGTCATCAAGGTACCAATTGCTCATGGAGAGGGAAATTATTTTACCGATCCTGACACATTAAAACGACTCGAGGATAATCAGCAGATTATATTCCGCTACTGCGAGCCCGACGGCTCGATTACCGACAAATCTAATCCCAACGGCTCAATGAATAATATTGCAGGAATCTGCAACAAAGGGAAAAATGTGCTTGGCATGATGCCCCATCCTGAACGGGTTGTGGAACCCTTCTCCGGGTCCACCGATGGCCGGTTTATATTTGAATCCCTTCTCTCCGCACTTCAAACCGCATAAACTGTATGAATTTTGACTTACTTGCTTTAATCTCCGAAACGCCGGGGGCGCCGGGTTTCGAAGAAAAGATACGTTCTCTTATCATCGATCAAATCAAAGATCACTGCGATGAGTTTTATGTCGATGGCATTGGAAATTTGATCGTACACCGTAAAGGAAAGGGGCCCCGTGTCATGGCGGCAGCACACATGGATGAAATATCCCTTATTGCCAAGTTCATTGACGATCAGGGATTTATCCGGTTCCATACACTGGGAGGGTTTGATCCGACAACACTTTCTACCCAGCGTGTCGTCGTACATGGGAAGCAGGATCTTATTGGCGTCATTGGAACCAAACCGATTCATGCCCAGTCGCCTGAGGAAAGGAAAAAAGCACCGAAGACAGAACTGTTTTTTATCGATGTGGGCTTGCCGGTTGAAAAGGTCATAGAGTTGGTCCCTGTTGGATCACCTATAACACGTGAAAGAACCCTTAAGAGAATGGGTGATTACGTGACAGGTAAGTCTCTTGATAACCGCGTTTCCGTCTATATGCTGGTCGAGGCCATACGAAATCTTACGGATGTTAACTGCGATTTCTACGCTGTCTTCACTGTTCAGGAGGAAGTAGGCATTAGAGGTGCCCGTGTAGCTACAAATAAATTACAACCTGATATCGGCATTACCCTTGATGTCACCCTCTCCAACGATATACCCGGTGTCGAGACCCGTGATCAATGCACAAAAATTGGCGAAGGTATTGGTATTAAGATTATGGACGGCAGTGCAATCTGCACACCAGGATTAGTTTCTTTTGCAGAACAGGTGGCACAGAAAAACAAGGTGATGTATCAGAGGGAGTTGCTCACGGCTGGCGGAACCGATACCTCTGCCATTCAGTATCTGACAGGCCAGGGAGCCCATGTAACCGGGCTCAGTATACCCCTGCGTTACATGCATAGCACCGTCGAGACGGTTTCTGTGAGCGACATCAACAATGGTATTGAACTATTGACAAATATGGTCCAACATCTTAATGAGTACCAACTCCCCACACATTCCTGACAGCGAACCCGATCTGCTTCACTGTCAAAACCTGATTAAACGTTACAGGAGACGCGTCGTTGTTTCCGAGGTAAGCCTGCGTGTCAGGCAGGGTGAGATTGTTGGCCTGTTGGGTCCAAATGGGGCAGGAAAGACAACTACGTTCTATATGTTTGTTGGGCTAATCCAGCCTAATAAGGGTGCCATCTTCTACAATGATAATAATATCACTAACCTGCCTATGTACAAAAGGGCACGGATGGGCATCGGCTATTTATCGCAGGAGGCAAGTATCTTCCGAAATCTGACTGTTCGTGAAAACCTGGAATCCATACTGCAATTCAAAGGCCTAAACAGAAAAGAGATCCGCCAACGTACTGATCAGCTTATCGAAGAATTCAACCTTCAAAGATTTGTAAAGAATAAAGGATTTAATCTATCGGGCGGAGAACGACGCAGGGTTGAAGTAGCACGTTCGTTGGCGACCAATCCCCATTTCATGTTGCTTGATGAACCATTCGCCGGTATTGATCCTATCGCGGTCGAAGACTTGCAGGAGATGGTGGCATCATTGAAGGAAAAAAATATCGGTATTCTGATCACCGATCATAATGTCCACGAGACTCTTGCTATTACTGACCGGGCATATTTAATGTTCGAAGGGAAGATTCTCAAGGAAGGCACAGCCGATTTTCTGGCAAATGATGAGGAGGCCAGGAAACTTTACCTTGGCAGTCAATTTAGCCTGGAACGTTACCGTTTCAGAAGTGAGTAAAACATCATATTTTAGAGCTCTGATCAACCAGGTTTTTAAGAGTCTTTAACAATACTACAGCCATGCAAATAGAAGAGATAACTGTGCAACAGCTCCACAGTAAGATGGAGAATGGTTCAGAACCGGTCATTGTCGATGTGCGGGAACCACATGAGCTGAAGATAAGCAGCATTCCGGCCATCTCAATTCCGCTTGCTGAATTGGTAACCCGTTACGAAGAGTTATACGATTATAAAAATGATGAGATTGTCGTTATCTGCCGCAGCGGCAGCAGAAGTGCCCAAGCGTGTTTTTACCTGCAAAACAAGGGATTCGGCAACGTAAAAAATTTACGCGGCGGTATCAATGAATGGGCGCGGGAAATAGATACATCTCTACCGACTTACTAGTGTCAACTGTAAGCAGCAATCTGATTTAGCAGTTCTTGGTTGCTTTTGGTCCTGCGCAAGACCTGAAGCAGGCTCTGCATCGATTCTTTTGGCGACTTCCTGAGAAGGTATCGCCGAACCATATTTCTTTCGTCAATTGATCCTTCGATGATGCGTTCTTCATAACGTGTACCGGAGGCGGCTATGTTAATCGCAGGGAATACGCGATCGTTTGCCAATTCCCGATCGAGTACGAGTTCCATATTACCGGTGCCCTTAAACTCTTCGAAGATCAGGTCATCCATGCGAGAGTTTGTTTCAACCAGGCAGGTGGAAATGATGGTTAATGACCCACCGCCCTCAATATTCCGGGCCGATCCGAATATTTTTTTGGGAATTTCAAGTGCCCTGATATCAAGTCCGCCAGAAAGCGTACGTCCGCTATTGCTCTGCGCTGCGTTGTAGGCGCGTCCCAGACGGGTCAGCGAATCGATAAGAAGCACGGCATCTTCACCCTCTTCAGCCTTACGTTTCACATAGCCAAGAGCCAGTTCCGAAATCCTGATATGACTTGCCGTTGGTTTGTCGTTGGAGGACGCAAAAACACGCCCTTTTGTTGATCGCATAAAATCAGTGACCTCTTCCGGGCGCTCATCTACAAGAAGGATAGCAAGATGAACATCTTTGTGCAGTTCATCAATACTGTTGGCGATTTCCTTCAAGAGAACGGTTTTACCGGTACGTGGTGGAGCGACGATAAGTGCACGCTGCCCTTTTCCGATTGGAGCAATGAGATCAACAACCCGCATATCAATGTTCTCCGGGCTTGTTGACAACTTCAGGCCTTCATCGGGCATGATGGGTGTTTGAAACTCGAAACGCGGCACCATCTTCCAGGCATCGGCCGGTTTGCCGTTTATTCGTTCTATCGAGTGGACATGCTTGTTTCCCTGTTGATCCTGCTCATAGGTTCCTTCCAGTTCCAATCCTGGCCGAAGGCTATACTGAATCATCTCCTGAGGTGTCAGAAACGGATCTTTTTCTGTCTTTGAAAACTCAAAATCCAGCTTGCGGATGAAACCGTAATTATTCAGGGCCAGCTCAAGCACACCCGAGTATTTACCGCCAACCTCCACATTCTGGTTGTCAATAAACGCAGGAGCAAAACTTTTCTGTTGTTTACCCTTCTGCCGGCTATAATTTTTCTTCTTTTTGTTACGTCTTGAATTTTTTCCCATGAATAAATAAACGTTCAGTCATTAATAATACAGATGAGCCCCGGAGAAATAACGAGGGTTGTTATTACCCAATTACCGTCCGATATATCGAACCTACCAATAAAGAGTCAGGCAGTTCTCCGGCCGCCTGACTCTTTTCATTTCATTAAAGTACTAAAAATCAAATAGAAATGATAAAAGGAGAAGAAATCTTAGCGTACAGTAGTCGTTTCATCAATCCAACCATAGCACGGTTTCAGTGACGAATCAATTTTAATTTTCTCACCCTTTTTCCAGTTCTGGTAAAATTTTTCTTCAACTGACGGTGCTGCCTGCTTGTATGAGTTAATCTGTTGATTGGCAGTACTGGTAACGGATGGGTCTACTTCTTTGGCCCTGTCGAGATAGTCAAGAACCAACCAGTACACAGCTTTGTCTTTACGGGTCAACGGACCGTTGCTACAATCCTGAACAGCCTGTGCGTAGATATGCGCCATTTCCAGGTAAGGTCTGCCCCATTTCGGGTCCAGATGAATGGCATCGCGGGTATAATCACGGGCTGTTTGCAGTTTATCCAGGTTTATATAGTTATCAGCGATATCAAGGTAAACCTGTTTTTTCTCATCGCTTTTCTTCACCTTATTCAAGGCATCTTTCAGATAATCGATGGCTTCAGCATACTTCCCGTTCTCAGAAGCCATTGATGCCAGTCGGTCTGCATTTTTATACGTTGGCTCTATAGCAAACAGCTGCTTCGCTATTTTTTTTGCGCTGTCATAATCATTCTGCTGGCTATACAGGCTGTACAACTCATTCAGTGCATCTTTATCCTTCGGGTTATCCTTGATCCTCGACTGCAAATAAGCAATACGATCCTTGGGATTGGTAAAGAGCTGATTCCGGACCTTGTTGAAATACTGTTCAGTACTGTCATTTGCAAAAGGATCCGCCTGCTTCATCAACGTTAAAGCCTTGTCCTTGTCTCCATTGTTCACATAGTAATTAACGACGGCCTGAACATAGTAGCCATTACCAGCCTGAGTCGTTTGCTTGGCATTCATCTTGAACAATTTTTCATAGTCGGCCACTGCTTTATCCATACCATTCTGTATAAAATCGGCATGTTGTTGATAGAAACGTCCTTCATCGAATATCCATTGGTACCGGTCTATTGTACTATCAGAGAATGAATTGAGAACATCCTGATAATAGGTACCAGCCGTGTCAAAATAAGCGGTTTTGAGTGTTGGGTCCTGTGCTTTTTCACCTTTCTGAGTATACATGTCAATCATCTTACTGAAGGTAAGAGACCCGTCATACTGGGGAAAACCTTTGATTTTCTTGGGGTGAGCTACGACTAACCACCTGCCATACATCAATGCCGTCGGAAAGTCTTTATTTTTGTATGATTCACTGAAAACTGAATATACCTCCAACGGACTCATTCCATAAGGTGCGGGTGGTATGGAATCGGCCTTTTGGGCTTTAACCCCGGTGGATACTAAAAATAATAAACCGGCGATTACGCTAAGAATACGCTTCATGACCGTAGCTTATTTGGTGTTGATTACTTTGTTTAGTGTTACTGAATTTTTCGTTTGAAGAACATTAGCTCTGATAAATTAAACGACACTTTTACCGAGAATATTCTTTCTCTAACCAAATCATGCGATGTCGTCCCCCGCCAACCATACGAGAGATCGATGTCTATCGATGATGCTGTATGAGTCGGTATCCCGAAACCAGCAG
>Ga0102953_1001271_pt1 | contig 16155 bp, 11 predicted proteins | sample SalPon2A_C_D2_MG_FD_78509 | JGI IMG/M metagenome (GOLD analysis project Ga0102953, IMG submission 78509) | Soil microbial communities from South San Francisco under conditions of wetland restoration - Salt Pond MetaG R2A_C_D2_MG | ecosystem: Environmental > Terrestrial > Soil > Wetlands | place... | reverse complement strand
GCAACCCGTTCCGCCTCGATCGCTCGCAGGCAGCGACCGCGGATCAATCCCACGACTACACTCTCGAGCAGCTGGCATATCACAACGGTGCGGCCGATCGGTTCCCCAAGTACACCGGTCGGGGCACGCCGGGCGGCGTGGGTGCGTTCGGTACGCCCGCCCTCGTCATGGGCTACTACGACGGCAACACGGTCACGGCGCTCTGGAACTACGCCCAGCATTTCGCGATGAGCGACAACGCGTACACCGACGTCTACGGCCCCTCCACGCCGGGAGCGCTGAATCTGATTTCGGGACAGACCAACGGCGTCGTGCTGGCCAAGAGCAGCAGGTCGTCCTACTACGTGCACGACGGGCAGGGCGGACTCACCATGATCAACGATGTCGACCCCACGGGCGACGTCTGCTCCGACTCGCTCGACCAAGTCTCCCTCACGGGGAAGAACATCGGCAACCTGCTGAACGACGCCGGCGTGACCTGGGGCTGGTTCGAGGGGGGCTTCGACTTGTCGGTCACGAATCCCGACAAGAGCACCGGATGCTCCCGCATGACCTTCTCCACGGTCATTGGGCGCGCGGCGCTGGATTACATCCCTCATCACGAGCCCTTCCAGTACTACGCCTCGACCGCGAACCCGACGCACGCGCGCCCCACGTCGGTCGCGACAATCGGGCACGCCGGCGACGCCGCCAATCATCAGTACGGCCTGCACGATTTCTTCGACGCCGTGCGGGCCGGCAACTTCCCCGCCGTGTCGTTTCTCAAGGCATCGGGCTACCAGGATGGACACGCGGGGTACTCCGATCCGCTCGACGAGCAGACGTTCGTCGTACAGGTCGTCAACTTCCTCGAACAGCAGCCCGCATGGCACGAGACCGCGGTGATCGTGCTCTACGACGACTCCGACGGGTGGTACGATCACCTCTACACACCTGTGACCAACGCATCTTTCGATCCCAAGAAGGATCAGTTGACCGCTCCGGGCGCCTGCGGTGTCACAGGCACCACGCCGCAGCTCGGTGGCGTGGCGGACAAGGGGCCCGTGAACGGGCGGTGTGGGCCGGGCACACGGATTCCGGTCATCGTGATCTCGCCGTGGGCGCGGGCGAACTACGTGGATCACACGCTGATCACCCAGGCATCGGTGACTCGGTTCATCGAGGACAATTGGCTGGGCGGCCGGCGGCTCGGCGGCGGCTCCTTCGATGCGCACACCGGGAGCATCGACGGGATGTTCGACTTTCACGGCACGGGGAAGAACACGGTGCTCTTCCTGGACGACACGCTCGGCACGCCGGTGACCACGGCATCGGGACGGCTGCCCCACTGACGTGACTCGCCACCGCCCGATGTTCGCCGCCGCGGTCGTCGTGATCGCGGCGGCAGCGGCTGTCGCTCGGGCACGCCTCGCTCCGGCGGTAATCGGGGTGAACCCACATCCGGTCCGCCTCGCGCGACCACCCGTCGTTCCGCTCTCGCCGGTCGCGCGGCTCGGCCGAAAGATCTTCTTCGACACGACGCTCTCCGGCTCGGGACGGATGTCGTGCGCCACCTGCCACGATCCGGCGTACGCCTATGGGCCGCCCGATGCTGGTGCCGTGCGCCTCGGCGGCGCCGCCTTGGACGCGCAGGGCATGCGCGCCGTGCCGAGTCTCCGGTACATGGATCGCGTGCCCGGATTCAGCATTGGCCCGGACAACGCCGAGGCCGAGAACGCGAGCCTCGCCCGACGTGCGGCGGTGGGGGCCGCCGCGCCGCGATCGCGAAAGTCGGCTGGGGTCACGGCGCCGATGACGGCGCTCGTGCCGCGCGGCGGATTCTTCTGGGACGGCCGAGCGAGCACGCTCCAGGCGCAGGCGCTGATCCCGCTCTTCAGTCCGGTCGAGATGGCCAACGGCGACATGGTGATCGTCGCGGCGAAGCTCCGACGCGCCTCCTACGGGAAGGACTTTGCACTCTTCTTCGGCGCGCAGACCGTAGCGGACGCGCGCCGCCTCGTGGACGAGGCGACGTTCGCGGTTGGGCGGTTCGAGCTCGAGGATTCCTCGTTCCATCCGTACAGCAGCAAGTACGACGCGTACCTGCAAGGAACGGCGACCCTCACGCCCGCCGAGGCACGCGGGCTCGCGGTCTTCGAGGATCCGGCACGCGGAAACTGTGCCGCTTGTCATCTCGATCGGCCGGGGCAAAACGGCCGGCCGCCGATGTTCACCGATTATCAGTACGAGGCGCTCGGCGTTCCGCGGAACGAGCACATCATCGCGAACCGGAATCCCCGCCACTTCGATCTGGGACTCTGCGGCCCCGCGCGCGCCGATCTCGCCACGGACTCGGCGTACTGCGGCATGTTTCGCACGCCGTCGCTCCGCAACGTCGCGACGCGCCGGGTGTTCTTCCACAACGGCGTCTTCCACACCCTACGGCACGTACTTGAGTTCTACGCCTTTCGCGATACCCGACCCGACAGCGTCTATCCGCACGGCGTGCACGGGCACGTCGAGAAGTTCAACGACATGCCGAGCGCGCTGCGCGGGAACGTGGACACGATTGATGGGCCGTTCGATCGGCACGCCGGGGACGCGCCGGCGCTCACCGCGCGAGACATCGACGATCTGATCGCCTTCCTGAAGACGCTCACGGATGGGTGGGACGGGAGACGCTAGACGGGAGACGGGAGACGGGTAGCAGTCCCGACGTCCCGCTCCGCACACCGGCCTCCTTGTCCCGCCAGCCTTCCCGCGCCATCTTAGCCGCGTGACCTCCCCAGACATTCCGAGTCGTCTTTCCACCGCCCTCGCCGACCGGTACCGGATCGAGCGCGAGCTTGGTGCCGGCGGGATGGCCACGGTCTACCTCGCCGAAGATCTCAAGCACCACCGGCAGGTGGCGATCAAGGTGCTCCGCCCCGAGCTGGCAGCGGTCCTGGGGGCGGATCGGTTCGTCCAGGAGATCCAGACCACCGCCCAACTCCAGCACCCGCACATCCTCCCGCTCTTCGACTCGGGCGAAGCGGACGGCTTCCTCTTCTACGTCATGCCCTACATCGAGGGCGAGACGCTGCGCGAGAAGCTGAATCGCGAGACACAGCTCTCCGTCGATGAGGCGGTGAAGGTCACCGTCGAGGTGGCCGACGCACTGCAGTACGCCCACGAGCAGGGTGTGATCCACCGCGATATCAAGCCCGAAAACATCTTGCTCCACGCCGGCCGGCCGATGGTCGCCGACTTTGGGATCGCACTCGCGCTCTCGGCCGCCGCGGGCGGACGGATGACCGAGACGGGGATGAGTCTCGGCACGCCGCATTACATGAGTCCCGAGCAGGCGACGGCGGATAAGGATATCACGGGGCGCTCGGACATCTACTCGCTGGCGAGCGTGCTCTACGAGATGCTGACAGGGAACCCGCCGCACGTTGGGAGCTCGGCACAGCAGATCATCATGAAGATCGTGACAGACCAGGCCCGGCCGGTCACCGAGCTCCGCAAGAACGTGCCGGCGAACGTCGCGGCAGCCGCGGCAAAGGCGCTCGAGAAGCTTCCCGCCGATCGGTTCGACACGGCGAAGGCGTTCGCCGAGGCGCTCACCAATCCAGCGTTCACTATCGCGGGCACCGGGCCGTCCGGCGCGGCCGTGCTGCGGCGTTCTCGCATGGCAACCGTGCTTCCCTGGGCACTCCTCGCCGCGGCCGTCGTCGTGATCGCGCTGCTCGGCGCGAAGCTCGCGACCGGTTCGAAGGGGCGGCGCGCCGACGTGGTCCGCGCGACGGTCGTGCTGCCGCCGGGCCTACGCCTCGTGACCGCGAACCTCGACCTCTCCGCCGACGGGCAGCATCTCCTCGTGCCGGGCGTACGGGGCGACACGATCTTCTTACTCCAGCGGGTACTCGACGATACGGCGCTCCACGTCATTCCTGGCACGGAGGGCGCCACCAACCCCTTTCTGTCCCCCGACGCGAAGTGGGTGGCGTTCAGTCAGGACGGGAAGCTGCGCAAGGTACCGCTAGGGGGCGGCCCGGTGGTGGACGTCGCGGACGGCGGGTTCGGCGGCGTGTGGACCGGCGGCGGCGCCATCATCTACGCGAAAGCATATAACAGCGGGTTGTGGCGCGTCCCGGAGGGCGGCGGAACGCCGACGCCCATCACCACGCCCGACAGCACGCACGGCGAGCTCGGCGACTGGTGGCCGCAGGTCCTCCCCGACGGCGACCACGTGCTGTTCACCGCCTACTCGTCGCCGATTGCCCGCGCGCGCATCGAGGTCGTCTCCCTGAAGACGGGAGAACGGAAAGTGCTGGTGGAAGGCGGAGTGAACGGCAAGTACGTGCCGCCGGGGTATCTCCTGTACGCGCGGGACGGGACGATCTTCGCCGTCACATTCGACGCGGGTCGGTTGGCGGTCACGGGCCAACCCGTCCCGGTCGTCCAGGGCGTCGCGATGCAGAGCGCGAGCGGCCTCGCGGCGTTTGACGTCGCCGGCAACGGGTTGCTGGCGTACGTGACGGCCGGGACGCTCGGCGGCAATCACGAGCTCGTGTGGGTCACGCGAAGCGGCAGGGTGAGCCCGCCCGTTACCGCGCCTGGACGGTACGGGGATCCATCCATCTCGCCGAACGGCAATCGGGTCGCCGTCTCCATGGCGGCCGCGAACGCGCGGTGGGATGTCTGGATCCTGGATCTTGTGCGCGGCACGCGCACGCCGATCACGAGCGGCGGCGCCAACAACTTCGATCCAGTCTTCACGCCGGATGGACGTGAGGTCGTCTATCAATGCGAGCATCCGGTGTTCGATCTCTGCATCCGGCCGGCGGACGGCTCGACGCCGTCGAAAACGCTCCTTGCGTCCTCGCACGACAAGTACCCCGTGAGCATTACGCCCGACGGCCGGACGCTCTTGTACCACTACAGCCTCAGCCCATACAGCGAGATCTGGTCGCTCTCACTCGGCGACTCCGGGAAGGCGACACCGCTCATGACCTCGAAGGCGGCGAACCTCACAGCTCCGCGTATCGCGCCAAACGGCCGGTGGCTCGCGTACGTCTCTGACGAGTCGGGACCGGATCAGGTCTACTTGAGTCCATATCCCGACATCATGCACGCGCGCACGCAGGTGTCCGTGAGCGGGGGACTCGGCCCGCACTGGACGCGCGGCGGCAAGGAGCTGGTGTATCGGACCCGGTCGGGGATGATGGCGGTTTCGGTAAACCCCACGACCGGCGCGCTCGGCGCTCCCGTCGAGCTGTTTCGCGGGGACTACGTGGGAGCGACCAACGCCCAAACGCTCGGCGGGTACGACGTCACGCCCGACGGGGAGCGCTTCCTCATGGTGCGCCGCGTCCCCGGCACCGAAGCACGAAGCATCGTCGTCGTGACCAATTGGATTCAGGAGCTCGAGCGGGAGGTCGGCCGATAGGCCCGGTCACCGAGCGCCTCGCTGCGGCCCTGCTCCCTGCTCCTTGCTCCCTGCTCCCTGCTCCTGCATGTTGAGGCCTGAGATCGACCCCCGGGGACCCGCATGATCCAGATCCAGGTCGTACCGCACGTCGGCGTCGACGCCTACGCCCTCCTCCGCAGTAAAGTCCTGCACGAAGCCGCCACCTGGGATTGGGCGAATAAGAAGAAGACGCGGCTCAAGCACATCCAATCCAACGGTCACATCGACGTCTCGCACGCGGGCGGGGTCGTGATCGCCCGCGTCGTGCCCAAGGCCCCGCGCGACCTCTTCTATCTGGCCGAGAAGTTCATGGGCCGCCTGGTGGCGTGGTTCGGCGATCAACTCGCGTCGATCAGCGTGCAATTCCTCGATGAGCCGGCTCCGGCTCCCGCCCGACGCCTGACGCGCCGCGCGACGAAGCGGCGTTGACGCCCGGCTCGACACGCTCTAACGTCAGGGAAGGACTCAGCGCCCGAAGGGATCGGCCTACGGAACCCATGACCCGCGCCATCTGTTTCCCCACCTGCACGGAGTACCCCCCGTGCGTCTGTACCGACCATGGGGCACGGCCGCGGTGGGCGCGGGTCCGACCTGGGTAGCCGAATCGCCGAACGTACGACACGGTCACCAGCGGACTTTCAAGCGATCCCGAACCACGGCCCAACGCCGTGGTTCTTTTTTTGAGAAGAGGTGCACGTGAGCATCTTCGACACACTCGACGAGGACATCCGCGTCGTCCTGGAGCGCGATCCGGCGGCGCGGACGCGGCTCGAGATTCTGCTCTGCTATCCCGGATTGCACGCGGTCTGGATGCACCGGATCGCCCACGCCTGCTGGCGTGCCGATTTCAAGACGCTCGGCCGCTGGATCTCGCATCTGGCCCGTTTCCTGACCGGGATCGAGATCCATCCGGGTGCCTCCATCGGCCGCCGGTTCTTCATCGACCACGGGATGGGGGTCGTGATCGGCGAGACGACCGAGATCGGCCACGACGTGGTGCTCTATCAGGGCGTGACCCTGGGCGGCGTCTCGCTCGAGCATACGAAGCGCCATCCCACGCTCGGCGACAACATCGTGGTCGGCGCGGGGGCCAAGGTGCTCGGCCCGCTCAGAGTGGGCGACGGGGCGCGTATCGGGGCGTCGTCCGTGGTCGTGCAGGACGTGCCCGCGGGCACGACGGTCGTGGGCATTCCCGCGAGACCCGTGGGCACCCATACCCGCGCCGAGGCCGAGCGGATCACCCTCCACCATGAAGAGATTTCGGACCCGGTGGAGCGCTCGCTGGCAGCCCTCGCGAGCCGGCTCCAGCGGATCGAGAACGTGCTCCACGCGCGCGAGGCGACGGAGCAGGCGGGCGACGAGGCTCTGCGCGGGGTGGCCGGGGTACTGGACTATCAGATCTGAACGCGACCGGGAGAGATCATGGCACGCATATTCGACGACATCACGGCCACCATCGGCAATACCCCGCTCGTGCGGCTCGGCCGCGTGGCGGGCGATGCGAAGGCGACGATCCTGCTCAAGCTCGAATTCTTCAACCCGCTCTCGAGCGTCAAGGACCGGATCGGCGTCGCGATGATCGACGCCGCCGAGCAGGCGGGGAAGATCAAGCCGGGCGACACCCTCATCGAGCCGACGAGCGGCAACACGGGCATCGCGCTGGCGTTCGTCGCCGCGGCCCGCGGCTACCGGCTGATCCTCACCATGCCGGATACGATGAGCGTCGAGCGCCGGGCGCTCCTTCGCGCACTGGGTGCCGAGTTGGTGCTCACGCCCGGGGCCAAGGGAATGCCCGGTGCGGTGACAAAGGCGGAGGCGTTGCTCAAGGAGCATCCCGGCGCTTTCATGCCCCAGCAGTTCAAGAACTCCGCGAACCGCGAGATCCACCGCAAGACGACGGCCGAGGAGATCTGGCGCGACACCGACGGCGCGGCGGACATCCTGGTTGCGGGTGTCGGGACGGGGGGCACGCTCACCGGCGTCGCATCGGTCCTGAAGCAGAAGAAGCCCGGGTTCCGTGCCGTGGCCGTCGAGCCGAGCGGCTCGCCGGTGCTCTCCGGCGGGAAGCCCGGCCCACACAAGATTCAGGGGATTGGCGCGGGCTTCGTCCCCGACGTTCTCGACACCTCGTTGATCGACGACGTCGTGCAGATCGATAACGACACGGCGTTCGCCATGGCGCGCCGGCTGGCGCGGGAAGAGGGATTGCTCGTGGGCATTTCGTCCGGGGCGGCGGTGGCGGCGGCGCTCGAGGTGGCGAGACGCGCCGAAAGCGCCGGCAAGACGATCGTCACGATCATCCCCTCGAGCGGCGAGCGCTATCTCACGACGGCGCTCTACAAGGAGCTCCTCGACGAAGTGAGTGCCATGCCCACCGTCGAGGTGTGAGCCGCGGCCACCGGTCCGATTCGGCGCCGGCTGGCGTCGGACCGGCCGGCGCGACACCTTAAGGGGACGGGACTCCAACAGCGCATCTGCCGGGAGGCAATGTGGGCTATCGCAAGTTCACCGATCGCGACGGCCACCAGTGGGAAGTGCACGATCGCACGCGGTCGGAATGGGAGTTGGTGCCCGTGGGCGGGAATCCCAACCGCGAACTCCGGGTCGAGGCACCGGGGTACGAGGCCGACCCGTTCGAGTTGAGTGAAGAAGAGCTGCAGCGGCTGCTGGGGGACACCGGCGGTGGCGGCACCACTCGCAAGAAGAAGTCGCCGTTTCTGGATTGACACCGATACACGACCCGGGGAACTCGACATGAATGCCACCCACTCGGTCAAGCGCGCGGACGACGTCGCGCGCGAAGAAGTCACCGCCGGTACGCACACGGAGCGGCAGGTGCTCATCGGTCCCGATGAGGGCCCGCATTTCGCGCTCCGTCGCTTCATCATGCAGCCTGGCGGCGGCATGCCGAGGCACACCAACACGGTCGAGCACGAACAGTACGTGTTGCGCGGACGCGCGAGCGTGGGGATCGGCGACGAGGTCCACGAGGTTCAGGCCGGCGATGTCCTCTACATCCCTGCCGAGGTACCGCATTGGTACAAGGCGCACGACGGGGACGCCTTCGAGTTTCTCTGCATCGTGCCGAACCTGCCGGACAAGATCGCGATCGCGAGCGCGCGGTAGGCGGTGACGACCATGACTCCACCAGACGACGCTCCCACGCGGGCGTCCGGCGCGACCGAGACACCGGTTCAATCCGACGCCGCGGGTCGCAAGCCCCGCGACGAAGAAATCGAGTTCTACGGGCTCACGCATCGCGGGAAGGTGCGCGAGAACAACCAGGACCACTTCCTGGTGTGCTCACTCAAGAAGCACGTGGACGTGCATCTCACCAGTCTGCCGCAGGTCGAGCAGATTGCGGGACGCGCGGAGCGACTCGCCTTTCTGGCCATGGTCGCGGACGGCGTCGGCAGCGGCCCGCATGGCGAGGAGGCGAGTCGGTTCACCGCGGAGACGGTGACGCGCTACGTCATCGAGAGCATGCACTGCTATTACACCGCCGATGCCACCGACGATACCGCCTTCACCCGGGCCCTCGAGGAGGCGGCCGTCCGGGTGCACGTGGACATCGCGGAGCGCGCTGCGAGCGACGCCACGTTCCGCGGCATGGCGACGACGCTCACGCTGTGGATCAGCGTGTGGCCGCGCTCCTATCTCCTCCAGGTGGGAGACAGCCGCTGCTATACACTGTACGAAGGGGTGTTGCGGCAGATCTCGCGCGATCAGACCATGGCGCAGGAGCTCGTGGATTCGGGAGTGATGAGTCGCACCGAGGCCTACAACACCCGGTGGGCCAACGTCCTGTCGAGCTCGATCGGCGGGCCGCAAAGCGCGCCGGTCGTGACGCGCATCCCGCAGCGCTGGGGCGCTATCGGCCTCCTTTGCACCGACGGACTCACGAAGCACGTCTCCGACGAGCGGATCGAGGAGCGTTTGCGCACGATGACGACGCCCAAACAAGCCTGCGAGGCGCTGGTCCAGGACGCGCTCGACGGCGGCGGCGGCGACAATATTACGGTGATCGTCGGCCGCACCGTCCGGCGCGACTAGCGCGCGCTTACGTTCGGCGCACGATCGGCAGGCGCCGCACGGGCTTGCCGGTCAACGCCAAGAGGGCGTTGCACACGGCCGCCGCGATGGGCGGCGTCCCGGGCTCGCCGATCCCGCCCATCGGGTCCCCCTCCGCCACGATGTACGTATCGATCGACGGCATCTCCCGCAGCCGCACGATGGGGTAGGAATCGAAATTCCCCTGTACGGCCCGTCCCTTGTCGATCGTGATCTCACCGTAGAGCGCAGCCGACAACCCATAGACGATTCCGCTTTCCATCTGCGCCTTGATCGTGTCGGGATTCACGTACTGGCCGCAGTCCACCGCGCACACCACGTGATGCACGCGCGGCGTACCGCTCGCCGGCAACGATACCTCCGCCACCTCGGCCACGATGCTCCCGAACGCCTCGTGTACCGCGACGCCGCGTGCGTGGCCCTCAGGCAGCGGCGTGCCCCAGCCCGCCTTCTCCGCGGCTAGATCGAGAACCCGGCGGTGGCGTGGATGGTCCTTCAGCAGACGCCGCCGGAGCTCGACCGGATCCTTTCCGCCGAGATGGGCGAGCTCGTCGAGGAAACACTCGGTGACGTACCCATTCTGCGAGCTCCCCACCGAGCGCCAGAACCAGACGGAGATCGGGAAATCGGGCTTCGCGTAGGTCACCAGCATGTTCGGAATCGCGTACGGCAGGTTGCTCACGCCTTCGACCGCCATGCCGTCGATGCCGTCCCGGAGCGGGCCGAAGTTCTCGGCAATGGACGGTGTCGCGATCTTCTGCGTCCAAACGGTCGGCCATCCCTGCGCGTCGACCCCGCCGGCGATCTTGTTGTACGCCGTCGGGCGATACCAGCCGGCGCGCATGTCGTCCTCGCGCGTGTAGACGAGCTTGACCGGGGCGCCCACCGCCTTCGAGATCCGGACGGCATCCTCGAGGAAATCGGTCTGCGACCGGCGCCCGAACCCGCCACCGAGATACGTCGTGTGAACCGTGACCTTCTCGGATGAGAGGCCCGTGATCTTCGCCGCGAGGTCCCGGCAGCCGGTCGGCGCTTGCGTGGGCGCCCAGATTTCACACGACCCGCTCCGAACGTCCGCCGTGCAGTTCATCGGCTCCATCGTCGCGTGCGCGAGGTACGGCACTTCGTACTCCGCATGGATCGTCGCGTGCGAACCCGCGAGCGCGGCATCGGGCTCGCCGTCCTTGCGCGCCACCGCGCCCCCGTCCACGATGCGCCGGAGCTCCGCCGCGATGTCGGTGCTCGACAGTGTGCCGTGGCCGGCGTCGTCCCAGGTGACCGAGAGCGCCTCGCGGCCCTTGGTGGCCGCCCAGAAGTCGTCGGCCACGACCGCGACGCCGGAGGGAATGGCGATAACGTGCCGCACGCCGGGCACCGTCTTGGCCTTCGTCGCGTCGAAGGAGCCGAGCTTCCCACCGAAAATCGGACATCGCTCGACCTGGGCGATCAGCATCCCCGGCCGCCGCACGTCGATGCCGAACTCGGTCGTCGCCCGCACCTTGTCGGGCGTGTCGAGGCGCTTCATCGGCTTTCCGATGATGCGGAAGTCCTTCGGATCCTTGAGCGGCGGCTTCTCGGGCGGGGTGATCTTCGCGGCGTCGACCGCGAGCGATCCGTACGACGCGCGCCGCTTGCTCGCGGCGTGCACCACGTACCCCACGTCGGTCGAGCACTCGCCGGCCGGAACGCCCCAGCGTTGCGCCGCGGCACCGATGAGCATCGCGCGCGCGGCCGCGCCCACGGTCCGCAAGTTCGCGTAATCCATCCGCACGCTCGTGCTCCCGCCCGTGCTCTGCCGGCCGAAGCGCGTGTCTGCGGGAGCGGGCTCGGACCGGACCTTGGTCCAGTCCGCGTCGAGCTCTTCCGCGAGAATCATGGGAAGGGACGTCAAGACGCCCTGCCCCATCTCGGATTCATTGATGACGAGCGTGATCGTGTCGTCGGGCGCGATGTGCACCCAGGCATTCAGCTCCGCGTCGGACGCCGTATCCGTGCCCATCGCCTTGGCGATCAGCGCCGCCTGGCCCTTGAGCGGGCGATGAAAGCCGAGCACGAGACCGAGGCCCGTGGCCGCGGTCACACCGAGAAAGTCGCGTCGCGTCGTCATGACGCCTCCCCCGCCGCGCGATGAATCGCGTGCCGAATCCGGTTGTAGGTGCCGCAGCGGCAGAGGTTGGCGGACATCGTGCGGTCGATCTCCGCGTCCGTCGGATGAGGCGTCTTGGCAAGCAGCGCCGCCGCGGCCATGATCTGCCCCGACTGGCAGTAGCCGCATTGGGGCACGTCTACCTCGATCCACGCCTCCTGCACCGGATGCAGCGTGCCGGCAGGCGCCACGCCTTCGATCGTCGTGATCTTCTTCCCCTGCGCCGCCGAGACGGGGTAGCTGCACGAGAAGGCAACCTCGCCATCGAGGTGTACGGCGCAGGCGAGGCATTCGCCTACGCCGCACCCGAATTTGGTTCCGGTGAGTCCGAGCTTGTCACGCAGCACCCAGAGGAGCGGCATGTCCGCCGGCGCGTCCACCGTGTGCTGTTTGCCGTTGATGTCGAGGGTATAGGAAGGCACGTCCACGCTCCGAACAGGTATGTATTGACGCTGTCGACGCGGTCGCGACGCGTCAAGGTCGAGGCGCGCTTCTATATTTCTCCCATCTTCACATTCCCGGAGTCCGCCAATGCACCGCACGCTCCGTTGGATCGCCACCGCCGCCCTCGCCCTTCCCGCGGCCGCCCTCGCGCAGGGCCGGGGGCCCTTCTCCCTCGCGCAGGTGCTGAGCTACCCGTATCCCGTGGAGGTCGTCGCCGCCCCGACGGGGGCGCGGCTGGCATGGGTGCTGGACGAGCGTGGGGTGCGGAACATCTGGACCGCCGCGGCGCCCGATTGGACGCCCAAACAGCTGACCCGGTATGCCCGCGACGATGGGCAGGAGCTGACCCAGCTCACGTTCTCGCACGACGGGACGATGCTCGTCTACGTGCGCGGCGGAGATCACGACGCCAACTGGCCCGCGCCGAAAAATCTCCCACCCGATCCCGATCACAACCCCATCCAGCCGAAGATTCAGATCTGGGGCGTCCGCACGGCGGGCGATTCCGCACCCACGCTCCTCGCCGATGGGGACGCTCCGGCGATCTCTCCGAAGGGCGACGTCGTCGCGTTCATCCGGGCGGGCCAGATCTGGTCGGTCCCGCTCGATGGCTCGAAAGAGGCGACGCAGCTCTGCTTCGCGCGCGGCGAGAACGGCGACCTGACCTGGTCGCCCGACGGCACCCGGCTCGCCTTCGTGTCCGACCGCGGCGACCACAGCTTCATCACCATCTTCACGTCGGACTCGACGCCGCTCGCCTATCTCGCGCCGTCGACGTCGCGCGACTTTCATCCCGTGTGGTCGCCCGACGGGCGTCAGATCGCCTTTGTCCGGATGCCGGGCCGCGGCGGCCCGCCGCGCCCGATGCTCGAGCGGACACCGAACCCGTGGGCGATCTGGATCGGTGACGCCACGACCGACGCGGCACACGCAGTCTGGCAGAGCCCGAACACGCTGCATGGATCGTATCCACAGACCGCCGGCGGCGTGAATCTCCACTGGGCCGACGGTGACCGTCTCGTCTTCCTCGCCGATCTCGACGGCTGGCCGCATCTCTACTCGATTCCGACGTCAGGCGGCTCGCCTCTCCTTCTTACACCCGGCGACTACATGGTCGAGCACGTGGCGATGACGCCCGACCACAAGACGCTCGTCTACGACGCCGACACCGGTCCCGACCGGAACGACAACGATCGGCGGCATCTCTTCCGCGTTCCGGTCGATCGCGCGACGCCGACGATCATGACGCGGGGCGCGGGGTTGGAATGGACGCCGGTCGTGACCGGCGATGGCGCGTGGGTGGGTCTCATCTCGGCGGAGGCGAAGCGACCGCCCGTCCCGGCCGTCATCGCGCTCTCCCACGCCGGACTCAAGCTCCTCGGCGCCGATCGGATTCCCGCCGACTTCCCCACTGACCAGCTCGTGGTGCCGAGCCAGGTGACATTCGAAGCACCCGACGGGACGACGATCCACGGCCAGCTCTTCGAGCGGCCGGGACTCAGCGGCACGCACCCCGGCGTGATCTTCGTCCACGGCGGCCCGCCGCGGCAGATGCTCCTCGGCTGGCACTACATGGACTACTACTCGAACTCGTACGCGGTGAATCAGTACCTGGCGAGTCGGGGATTCGTGGTGCTCTCCGTGAACTATCGGCTGGGCATCGGCTATGGGTGGGACTTCCATCACCCCGCGCAGGCGGGACCGGCCGGCGCCGCGGAGTATCAAGACGTGTTGGCGGGCGGCAGGTGGCTCGCGGCGCGCCCCGAGGTGGACGCCAAGCACGTGGGGATCTGGGGAGGCTCGTACGGCGGCTTCCTCACCGCGATGGCGCTCGCCCACAACTCCGACGTCTTCGCCGCCGGCGCCGACATGCACGGCGTGCACGACTGGACCGTGGAGGAACGCACCCGCTTCGATCCGCCGTGGCGGTACGAGCGGGGCGACCTCGACAGCGCGCGCACCGTGGCCTGGGAATCGTCACCCGACGCGGCCATCGACACGTGGAAATCGCCCGTCATCCTGATTCAGGGTGACGACGACCGGAACGTGTACTTCCACGAGACCGTGGATCTTGCCCGCCGCCTCGATGCAAAGGGCGTGCACTACGAGGAGCTCGTCATCCCCGACGAGATCCACGGCTTCCTCCGCTGGCACTCGTGGCATGAGGCCGACTCGGCCGCCACGGCGTTCCTCGCGAAGGAGCTCGCGCCGGCCGCGCGCTAACGGTCTTCGGTCGGTACCTGGGACTCGAGCCGCCGCCACGCGTCCAGCGCGGCGTCGAGGTCCTTGCGATACGCGGCGTAGACGTCGCGGTCGCCCTGCGTGGGCGCGGCGTCGGCGCCCTGCACCGCCGTGACCAGACTGGCCAGCGTGCTCGCCGTGTTGGCGATCCCATGATCGCCCCCGTCGAGCGCGCTGAGCGAGTCGGCGACGTTGGCGTTGAGCTTCCCCTCGTCGGCGAGCGCACGGCCGATGGCGTCGTGCACCTCGACCGCGCGGTTCAACGTCGAATCGATCATCCGGCAGAACGCCAGCTGCTCGCGCAACGCCTGCTGCGTCACGTGGACCCGCGGATCGAGCCGCACGGTGAAATGCTTCACGTGCGCATGCCCGCCTACCGTCAGCGTTACCGTGTAGCGCCCCGGAGGCGCGAGCGGCCCGCGCGGCTCGAGCGGAGTTCCCACCTGCCAGATCGCCGCGATGGAATAGCCGTACGAGATCGCCTTCGGCCGCGGGTAGCGCAGATCCCACACGAACCGATGCATCCCGGGGTCGGCCGAGACGTGCGCTGGTGCACCGATCCATCCCTTCTGGAAATACCGATCCGCCGGAAGTGAGTCCGGTTTGTCCTCGCTCGAGAACCGCCGAATCAGATTCCCCGCGGCGTCCCGGAAGGTGAGCGTCACCGGCCCCTTGGCGCCGGGGCCAAGCCAGTAATCGATCACCGCGCCGGTTGGCGGGTTCTCGGCGACCGGCGTGGACGGCGGCCACGGCGTGTCCCGGTTCTCGTTGTTCCGCATGCGGATCGCTGTCGCGGGCTCGAAGAGGTGCACCGCTTCGTTCGCGAGCGGCGCCGTGATCTCACGGAGCGGCTCGATGTCGTCCAGGATCCAGATCCCTCGGCCCTGGGTCGCGGCGATGAGATCGCCGTCGTGCACCAACAGATCCCGTACCCACGTCGTCGGGAAGTTCAGTCGCAACGGCTGCCAGTCTCTTCCGTCGTCGAACGAGACGTAGACGCCGCGGTTGGTGCCGGCGAAGAGCAGACCGCGCTTCACGGGATCGGCACGAATCACCGACACGTACTCGTCTGCCGGCAACCCGTGGATGATGCTGGTCCACGTCTTTCCGCCGTCGGTGGTCTTGAACGCCATCGGCTGAAACCGATCCATCCGGTGCAGGTCCACAGCCGCGTACGCGACGTTGGTATCGAACGCCGACGGATCCACATCGTTGATGCGCGCCCACGTCGGAAGCCCGGCAGGCGTCACGTTCGTCCAGTGCGCGCCGTCGTCGTGCGTGACGTGAATCAGGCCGTCATCGGTCCCGATCCAGATCAGGCCCTTCCGGATGGGCGAGGGATTGATCGTGAAGATCACGCCGAACCCGCAGGGCTTGGCCTCGGTGAAATTCGGATCCTGGCAGTTCTTGGCGCCCGCCGCCTTACCGCTCAGATCGGGACTCACCGTCTCCCAGTGATCGCCGTCGTCCAGCGACTTGAAGAGCACCTGCGAGCCCATGTACAGCGCGTGCGGCGCGATCGGAGAAAAGGCGAGCGGCGTGATCCACGTGTAGCGGTACTTGACCGTCGTCGGCCGGGCGCCGTAGCTCGAGACCGGCCACGGCGAAATCTCGGCGGATTGCCGGGTCACTTCGTCGAAGCGCGACGTGTGTCCGCCGAGCCCGCTACCGATCACGATGGCGGGATCTCCGGGCTTGGGAAGCATGTCGTCGCGCTCGTCGCCACCCACCGGGTGCCAGTCGCGCTCGTCGATCACGCCATATGGCCCACGGCTCGTGAGCTCCACCGTCCCGTTGTCTTGCTGCCCGCTGTAGACGTGAT
>Ga0102953_1001269_pt1 | contig 16165 bp, 15 predicted proteins | sample SalPon2A_C_D2_MG_FD_78509 | JGI IMG/M metagenome (GOLD analysis project Ga0102953, IMG submission 78509) | Soil microbial communities from South San Francisco under conditions of wetland restoration - Salt Pond MetaG R2A_C_D2_MG | ecosystem: Environmental > Terrestrial > Soil > Wetlands | place... | reverse complement strand
TACTCGCGAACCAGGAAGAGAGGGTCGTAGCCGAAGCCGCCCGCGCCGCGGGGAGCTTCGAGAATGAGGCCGGAGACCTCGCCGTGAAAGATGCGGCAGGTTCCGTCGGGGCGGCACAGAGCCATGGCGCAGTGAAAGGCGGCATGGCGATCGGCCAGGGGCACCTCCTGCAGGGCGGCGAGGAGCTTTTCGTTGTTGTCGGCATCGCCGGCCTGTTCGCCGGCGTAGCGGGCCGAGCGCACCGCCGGCTCGCCATTGAGAGCCGCCACCGCCAGGCCGGAGTCGTCGGCCAGCGTCGTGCGCCCGGTCAGGCGGGCGACGGTCTCGGCCTTCTTGCGGGCGTTCGCCTCGAAGGTATCGCCGTCCTCGGCCACTTCGGGCAGGTCGGCAAAGGCATCGAGGCCCACGACCTCTATCGGGACATCGGCCAGGAGGCGCCGGATCTCCTTGAGCTTTCCCTGGTTGCGGGTGGCGATCACCAGTTCCATGTTTTATTCCTGAATCCGTGAGGTGTGAGGCGTAAGAGGTGAGAGGAAAAAACGCGGGTTCGTTTATCCCTCCAGGGCCTCTTTCTGCAGGGCTGCGAGTTGTGCACAACCGGCAAGGGCCAGGTCGCGCAGGGCGTCGAGTTCGGCGCCGGTGAAGGGCTCCTCCTCGGCGGTCCCCTGCACCTCGACGAAACGTCCGTCGCCGGTCACGACGACGTTCATGTCGACGGATGCCCGGTAATCCTCATCGTAGTCGAGATCGAGAACCGGCACCCTGTCGACGATGCCGACGCTGACGGCCGAAACGCTGTCCTTCAGGGGCGAAGCAGCAACCAGGCCTTTTTCGACCAGGCCCTTGAGAGCATCGGACAGGGCCAGGTAGGCCCCGGTGATGGCGGCGGTACGGGTCCCCCCGTCGGCCTGCAGGACGTCACAGTCGATCTGGATGGAGCGCTCGCCCAGGGCCCGGAGATCGACCACGGCACGCAAGGAGCGGCCGATGAGGCGCTGTATCTCGTGGGTGCGCCCCCCCACCTTGCCCCGGGTCGATTCGCGCGGCGAACGGCTGTGGGTGGCACGCGGCAGCATGGCGTACTCGGCGGTGACCCACCCGCTGCCCTCGCCGCGCAGAAAGGGGGGCACGCTCTCTTCGACCGTGGCATTGCACAGCACCCGGGTTTCGCCGAAGGAGACGAGCACGGAGCCCTCGGCATAGCGGGTGAAATGGCGCTGAAAGGAGATCGGCCGCAGTTGTCGCGGATGGCGGCCGTCTTTACGATTCGGTTCGTTGGCAACGCTCAAGGGTTCTTCTCCTCGCTGGAATAGTTCCGCAGCCCTCGGAAGAGGGCGCCGGCCAGTCTTTGCCGGCCCTGGGGATCGAGCAGCAGGCTGCGGTCGGAAGGGTTGGAAAGATAGCCCAGCTCGATCACGACCGATGGCAGGTCGCCGCGGCCGAGGGGAAGCAGGGGCGCCTCGACGATATCGTTGACCTGAAGACCGGCTTCGACAAGAGCGGCCCGCAGAAACCGGGCCAGCCGCATGCTTTCGGCTTCGCCGGCAGGCGGCGTTCCGCCATCGAAAAACTCGGGGGGGCGGACGATCAGGGATATCCCTTGCGGCAGGGGGCTTAACGAAGCCTGGGCATGGAGCAGAAGCAGGGCGTCGACATCGGGCTTGGCGGCAGCTTCGAAGCGCTTCTTCCGGGAGAGCCCGTAGTCGGCGTCGCGGCTGAGATAAACGGGAATGCCCAGATGCATCTTGGTCTGCTTCTCCAGGTCCTCGGCCACCGCCAGAACGACATCCTTTTCCTTGGTGCCGTCGGCCGCCAGCACCCCGGTGTCCTGACCACCGTGACCGGGGTCGATGGCGAGGCCGCGCAGGGCCGGACCGCCGGCACCCGGCCGTTTCTTGCGCAGCAGGAAGGCGAAAAGCTTGTCGAGCGGGGTGTCCTTCCCGGTAGCGGCAACGGCCGGCGGGTTCAGGTTGCGATAGGAAACAGGCCGGTCGAGCAGGGCGGGGAGCTGTACGGTCACGAAATCCTCGGCGACCCGCAACCGACCATCGATAAAGCGCGGCCGCCGGGTCAGGGGAATGAACCGTTCGCCGAGGCGCAGATAATCGCTGCCGGGGGAAATCACGGCCGTTCCGCGCGGTGTCCGGAGGCGGTATACATGCGCCACCGAATCCCAGTCACCCGACAATCCCAGAGCCGGCAGGACATCGTCGATGGCCAGAAAAGGGACGCCGTCGGACAGGTAGACTTCGTCAATGGTAACCGGCGGCTGGCCGGCCGGGGCGAGCTGCACGGAGGCTTCGGCGGGCAAAACCAGGCAGAGCAGGAACAGGGGCGTAAACAGGATCGTCAGAAAACGGGACATGTAAACCTCGACGTTGCAGAGCGTCTCGTTTTATACCCCACTTCACCGATCACTGTCAACGAATGCGAGGACGTCGCCGAGGGAGAACGAGGCTCCCCCGCGGCGGCCGTCAGGCATCGGCATCAGGAAGAAATGAATTTCTTGCCTCGCCGAGGTTTCTTTTCCAGGATTTTGAGCAGACGTTGCGTGAGGGTGGTCTCCAGCTCCCGCTGCAGGGCGGCATCGCCTTCCATGGGCCGGATCTGCCCGCCGGCCATCATGCCGTGGCCGCCAGCGGTGCCGAGGCCGTCGACCACCTTGCGGATCACCTTTCCCGCCCTGAGTTCATGGGAAAGGGTGCGCAGGGAGAGGATTTCCTTCCCCTCGAATCGCCCCATGCCCAGCACGATTTCGATGCCGTCCGCGCGCAGGAGGAAATCGGCCATCTCGGAAACGATATCGGGATTGTCGATGTCGTAGAGGTTGAAAACCAGGATTTCGCCGAAGGTGCGCGCATTGCGGATCGCCGTGCTGAAGGCGGAAAAATAATCCCGCGGCACCTGGGGGTGGGTGATGTCGAAAAGGATGCGGTTATTCGACAGGGGCAGCAGATGCAGGTACGCCTCCCGGTCGGCCCGGCACCATTCCCGCCCCAGGTCCTGGGTCTCGGACTTGATGGCGTAAAAGAGGATGGTGGCCAGCTTGGTACCGATGGAAACGCCCTGGGCCAGGAGATATTCGAAGAGGATGGTGGCCGAGGCGCCGTAGTCCTCGCGTATGTCGGCCCAGCGGCAGGTGGTGCAGATTCTGCGCGCAGGGTGGTGATCGATCACCAGATGCACCTGGCGATCGTCTGGGAAGGAATTGTTCCCAGTGGCCGGCTGGGTGTCGACCATGCAGACCACCTGGAACTGGTCGAGGTCGAGACGCTCCAGGGGGATCGCGTTGATTTCCAGCTTCTCGACCATAACCCGGTTTTCTCCCCGCCCGATCATCCCGCCGAAGGCGATGGTGGCGTCGACGCCGGTCTTGACGATGAAGAGATGACGCAGGGCGAAGGCCGCCGCCAGCGAATCGGGATCGGGGTTGTCATGGGCGACGATGAGGATGTGGCCCTTGCCCCGGACCCAGTCGAGCACCTGATCGGAAAAGGCCTTCGATCGTTCCAGTTCGGCTGTCATTATCAAGTTCCCTCGTCGAAATCATGGGCGATCAGGGAGAGCGCACGGCTTACCGCCTCCTGCGCCGAGGAGCAGACCTGGACGCCCGGCACGGCGTTCCAACTGTCCAGCGCCAGGACCGGCCGGCCGAGCTTGAGGCCGATCGCCACTTCTGAAAGGGTACCGTATTCTCCCTCGACGGCAATCAGGGCGGCGGCGGTGTGGGTGATGACGATATTGCGGGCGTAACCGATGTTGGTCGGCACGGCGATGGTCACCCAGGGATTGGCGGCGGCCGGATCGGGGCCCGGCAGTATCCCCAGCACCTCTCCGCCTTCCTCGGCGCAACCCCGGGCGGCGGCTTCCATTACCCCGCCGAGGCCGCCGCAGACCATCACGGCCCCGGCCCTGGCGATTTCCCTGCCGACCTGGCGGGCGACTTCCTTCCCTTTTTCGCTGGCCTCCGAGGCGCCGATGACCCCGATGATCGTTTTACGTCGCATGTAAACTCCCTGCCTGGAAATATTCACCCTGCCGGATGTCGTCATCCCCGAATGGTTTTGTCGAGGATCCAATGAAAACCCTGGATTCCCGCCTACGCGGGAATGACAAGATAGTTCCAGACTAATCCGGGCTTCCACGTTAAAGCTTTCTCGCATACCTTTTGAGCAGCAGGCTGTTGCTGACCACCGAAACGCTCGACAGAGCCATCGCCAGACCGGCATATTCCGGCTTGAGGACGATTCCAAAGGGGGCGAAAAGCACTCCGGCGGCGACGGGGATGCCGATCGTATTGTAGCCGAAGGCCCAGAACAGGTTCTGTTTGATCTTGGCCAGGGTTTTCCTGCCGAGGCGGATGCCCCGCTCAACGTCTCGGATGTCGCCCCTGACGAGGACGATGTCCCCTGTCTCCTTGGCCACGTCGGTGCCGCTGCCGATGGCGATGCCGATATCGGCCTGGGCCAGTGCCGGGGCGTCGTTGATGCCGTCGCCGACCATGCCGACGAAATACCCCTCGGCCTGGTATCGGCGCACGACCTGCTGCTTGTCCTCGGGAAGCACTTCGGCCTCCACGCGGTCCAGCCCCAGCTCCCGCGCCACCGCCCGGGCGGCTTCGCGGCGGTCCCCGGTAATCATCACGACCCGGTGCCCGAGACGGCGCAGCTTGCGGACGGTATCGGCCGCTCCATCCTTGAGGGTGTCGGCCAGGCCCAGCAGCCCCAGGGGATGACCGCCGCGGGCGAGATAGACAAGAGACTTGCCGTCGGCGGCAAGGGCCGCCGCCCGATGCTCGAGGATTTCGCAGTCGACCCTCTCCCGGGCCATCAGGCGACGGTTTCCAGCAAGAACGGCCTGTTCCCCGACCCGGCAGCGCAGACCGTGTCCGCCGACCTCCTCCACCTCGCTGGCCTCCGGCCAGCCCAGCCCGGCCTCGCCGGCATGGCGCACCACCGCCCTGGCCAGCGGGTGGTTGCTGTTGCTTTCGACGGCCGCGGCCGCCCGCAGCAGCTCCTCCTCCCCGACGCCGGCAGCGGGCACCAGGTCGGTGACCCGGAATTCGCCGCGAGTCAGGGTCCCGGTCTTGTCGAGCAGCAGCACATCGAGGCGGGAGAGGTTCTCCAGGACCGAGGCCCGCTTGAACAGAATGCCGCTGTCGAGGCCGACCGAACTTCCGACCATGATCGCCGTGGGGGTGGCCAGCCCGAGGGAGCAGGGGCAGGCGATGACGAGAACGGCAATCGCCATCTTGAAGCCGAAGAGAAATTCGGCGCCGGCAAGGAAATACCAGACAGTAAAGGTGCCGACGGCCAGAACGACCACCGTCGGCACGAAGTAGTTGGAGACCGAATCGGCGAGGCGCTGGATCGGGGCCTTGTCGCCCTGGGCCTCCTCGACCATCTTCACGATGCGGGAAAGGACCGTTTCCTCCCCGACCCGGGTGGCCCGGATCAGCAGGCGGCCGCCACGGTTGATGGTCGCTCCGGTCACCGCGTCGCCCGGTTCCTTCTCCACGGGAGCGGCCTCGCCGGTGACCATCGATTCGTCGACCGCCGATTCCCCTTCTTCCACCTCGCCGTCGACAGGGATCTTCTCACCCGGACGGACCACCAGACGGTCCCCCTTTTTCACCTGTCTGGCCGGCACTTCCCTTTCCTCGCCGTCGACAAGCACCCTGGCCCGGTCGGCCTGCAACTCGAGAAGCACCTTCAGGGCCTGCCCGGCTTTTCCCTTGGCCCGGGCTTCGAGCCATTTGCCGAAGCGGATGAAGGTGATCAGCATGGCGCTCGTTTCGAAAAAAACGTGGCCGGAGAGTCCGAAGAGTTCGAACAGGGCGAGGATCGAGTAGCCGTAGGCGGCGGTTATCCCCAGCGCCACCAAGACGTCCATGTTGGCGGAAAAGTTCTTCAGCGACATCCAGGCGCCGCGATAGAAGGTCACTCCGGCGGAGAACTGGACGATCGAGGCGAGGAGCGCGTTGAGGTAGACGGTGGCCTCCCCCAGCGGCTGCCACCACATCAGGGGCATGATCGGCAGGGAACAGGCGGCGGCAAAAATCAGCCAGCGCAACTGACGGCGGGTATCTTCCTGCTCGTCCCCGGCGGTGCGCTCCGCCAGCGGCTCATAGCCGGCCTCCCGCACCGCGTCGAAGATGACCTCGCGGTCGGTCTGGTCGGGGTCGAACTCCACCGTCCCACGGTCCTCGGGGAAATTGACCCGTACCGTCCGGAGGCCGGGAAGGGATCTCAGTTTCTTCTCGAGGGTCCCGGCGCAGGAGGCGCAGGGCATTCCCCGGATGGCGAAGGTCAGACGCCCTTCCCTCTCGCCGTCGGCCCTGCCCGCCCGAAAACCCAGGGCCTCCACACGCTCGGCGATGGCCTCGCGGGATATGGCCTCAGGATGAAAGTAGACCGTCAGCTTTTCCGCGGCAAAGTTTACCGCTGCCGAGGCCACCCCTTCGAGTCCGCCCACCCCCTTCTCGATTCTCCGAGCGCAGGAGGCGCAGTGCATGCCGCCCACCGTCCAGGTGGTCCGCTTTTCTTCCCTTGCCGCCATCGCCTCAGGCACCCCTTCCCCGCTTGATCAGCCTGGCGAAGGAGGCGGCGTCCCGTATGCGCCCGAAATCGGGATCGTGCCGGGCATCCTCGAGAAAATGGGCATCCTCCTCGGCGGCGAGTCGCAGGGCCTGTACGGCGGGACGGACCTTGCCCCGCAGGGCGAAGATGCAGGCCCGATTGTACTGGGCCAGGGGATACCTGTCGGTGCGCTCGAGAATGGCGTCGAAGCATTCCATCGCTTCGTCGAGGCGCCCCATGTCCATCAGGATATGCCCCTTGTTGTTGATGGAAACGAGAGAGTCGGGATCGCGCTCCAGACTTTTTTCGATCTGCGCCAGGGCGCCGGACAGATCGTTTCTCCGGACGAGAATTCCGGCGCGATAAAAGGGCGGATCGGGGCTTTCGGGATTGATCCGCTCGGCCTGGTCGAGCAGCTCCAGCGCCTCGGCGAGGCGCTCCAACTCGATCAGCACGCCGGCTTTGTCGACCAGCACCTCGAAAAATTCGGGATCGTCCCGCAAAACGGCGTCGAAATCTTCCAGGGCCTCGCCGAAGCGATCGAGCCGAAAGAGGGAAAGGCCCCGATTGTAGCGATAGGTGAGCGTGCCGGGGTCTCCCTTGACGGCCCGGGCGTAGTATTCGACGGCCTCCTCGTCGCGGCCGAGGCCCGCCAGGGCGAATCCGATGCCGTTAAGGCTGGCCGTGTCGCCGGCATCGACTTCGAGAACCTTTTCGAAGCAGGCCAGGGCTTCTTCATAGCGGCCGAGGCGATTGAGGGTATAGCCCTTGTTGTAATAGGCGTCGGTCGAATCGGGCAGCCGGCGCAGCGCCTCGTCGTACATCGGCAGCGCTTCCTCGGTACGGTCCAGCTCGTCCAGAACGTTGCCGAGATTGATGTAGGCTTCCGGAAAATCGGGCTGCAGCTCCAGAGACCTTCGATAGTGCCCGAGCGCCTCATGGTACCTTTCCAGATGCTCCAGCAGGACCCCGTAATTATGATGGATGGCCCCGTTTTTCGGATCGAGGCGCAGGGCGACCCCGTAAGTTGCCAACGCCTTGGCGTCGTCACCGAGATTGGCCGCCGCCATGGCGCAGATATTGAGGGCTTCCACATCGAGAGGATGGGTTTCGAGATATTCCTCGGCCATATCGAGAGCGTTGCGGTCGTCGCCACGCTCCAGGGCCATCTGGGCGAGATCGAGATCCTGCTCGTCTTCCACTTCCCCGGGGTACTCGTCGAATTCTTCTTCCATGCAGGCTCCCGTCAAGGTTTGGTCATTCCCGGCAGTCGCTCCTCCGGGTTCGGTATGCGCACTATAGCAGAAACCCGACCGTCAATGCACCCCTGACGGACTCTTCCTTCCGAAGACCCGCATACCGGGCCGCCAAACAGACCAAAGCCCCTCCCCCGCCTACTTTCTGGAAACGCCCGGCGCCCCGGAGGCTCTCAGCTCCGCCACCGTCTTTCCCCGGACACCCCAGCTCTCCGAAGGGACTTCCTCGATCATGACATGGGTCGAAGCGGGGTTTTTGTCGAGCACCCGCGACAGCAGATCGGTAACCCCCTCGATCAGTTCCTCCTTCTGCTGCTGACTCGCTCCTTCGGTGATCCTTACCTGGACAAAAGGCATACTTTGTTCCTCCTTCTGATTTTGACCTTCAACCAATTTCTAAAAGAATCGACACAAGATCCTTAATTCATTATGGACTCTCCTCCCGCCAACTCGGCGACCCGCTCGATGGCATCTTCCAGGTAGCCGATGCCGTCGATCAGGCCGAGCTCACGGGCCCGGGCGGCATGGCAAATCCCGCCCGTGGCAATCCGCTCCTCGACGGGTGCCATTTCGGGTCACGGGGGGACCTTGACAAAAAGGCAATCGGAAAGCATCGGCGACACGGTCCTCGCGATTTTCACCGCATCCTCCCCGCCGGGGCCGAATGGACACGATTCCCCGGCCGGCAACGGCGCGATTCTGTTGACTTTAACCCGGCCCCCAACTATAGTTGGCTGCCATGAAGGATATCTTTCTGGCCGATGCCCACCTGCTCGATCCCGCCGACGAAAACTACCGGCGCCTGCTCGCCTTCCTCGAACGGCTGCGGGGCGAAACCCGCACCCTCTTCCTGCTCGGCGACATCTTCGAATTCTGGATCGGCTACCGTCATACGGTTTTCACTCCCTACGTCCCCGTCCTCGAAACCCTGCGACGCCTGCACGAAGACGGCATACAGATCGTCTACGTGGAAGGTAACCACGACTTTCACCTCGGTCCCTATTTCGAGAAGACCCTCTCCTGCCGTATCCTTCCCAACGGGGGGGAGGTGACCCTCGACGGCCGCCGGATATTCATCGCCCACGGCGACCTGGTCAACCCCGGGGACCGCGGTTACCGGATTCTGCGCCGGTTTCTTCGCAGCCGTGCTCTCCGCGGGCTCAAAGCGCTCCTGCCGCCCGACTGGGCCTGGAATATCGCCCGGTGGTCCAGCCGACAGAGCCACAAGAGCAGGCCGGCAAAGCAAATACGCTGGTCGCCGCGGGATTTGCTGACGGTACATGCCCGGCACCTCTTCGCCGCCGGCTATCCGGTCGTGGTGACGGCCCACTTTCACAGCCCCTGGATCGAGCGGTCCGAGGAAGGGACGATCATCTCCCTCGGCGACTGGATCGACCAGTACTCCTACGCCGTCCACGAAGACGGTGAATTCCGCCTGGAGACCTACTGACCCGCATTGCCGCCCCCTTCGCTCGGCTCCTCCTTCAGCTGCCCGGCCAGGTCCTGAAGCGTCAACCCACCGAGGCTCTCTCGACCCTCGCCCTCGATCCTTTCTTCAAGTTCGCCGACGACCTTCCATTCCCGCGTTCTCCTGGGGTTGGCAAAGCCGATGCCTTCCTGCCGGAGATCCCGGATAACACGGTGGACCTCTATCTTGGCCGGGTCCCGGGCCGGCTGGTAAGCCGACCCATCCTCGGCGCTGAGAACCACTTCGCAAAGAAGCGACAGACGGACCAGTTCGTCGAGGATGCTGCGGGTCAGGCGCGGAGGCAGAGCCAGTTCCTCGGCAATCTCCTCCAGGGTGCGGGGCTTCTGCCCGCGGTAAAACGCCTGGCTCAGCCTGAGCAGGATCGTCAGGGCCGCCATCTCCCGGGTGGCGAAATTGACTTTTTCACCATAGATCTCCCGGCGGATGGTGCGCAGATTCTGCACGGAATAGGTGACCTCGACGCCGAGCAACACGATCAGCCAGGAGAGATAGAGCCAGACCATCAGGATCGGCAAGGCGGCCATGGTGCCGTAGATGGCATTGTAGCGCGAAACGCCGAATTGAAAGGTCACATAGGCCCACTGGGCCAGTTGCCAGAGGGTGCCGGCAAATACCCCGCCGGCCAGGGCAGGTCGAATTTGGATCCGGGTGTTGGGTACGAACAGGTAAAGAAAGGTGAACGCCAACCACATGACCACGAACGGCAGCACCTTGAAGGCGAGGAAGATCGCATGCCCGAGAACGGGGTATTCGAGCAGGGTGGAGATGAAGCGGGTGCTCTCCAGGGTGGTGGTCATGGAGATCGCCGCCAGCAGGAATATAGGGCCGACGGTAAGCAGGGAAAAGTAGTCGGCGAACCGGCGGAAAAGGGGGCGCGTTTCCTCCACCCGCCAGATGTGATTGAAGCTGCGTTCGATATTGGTCACCAGGGTCAGGACGGTAACGACCAGCAAAACGAGACCCACGGTCCCGAGTCGGGCGACTTTGGTGTTCTCGATATAGCTCAGCATCTGGGTGACGATCTCTTCCGACCCGATGCCGATGCGTTCGAGAATGATCGGCTCCAGGGCATTCTGCACCCCGAACCCCTTGAGGATGGAGAAAGCCAGGGCCAGAAGCGGCACGATAGCCAGCAGGGTGGTATAGGTCAGCGCCGAGGCCCTGAGGAGACACCCGTCGGCAAAAAAATCGCGAACGGCCAGCACCGCCACCTGGGATCCGCGCAGAAGAAGGTTGCGCAGATGGGAAAAATCCTCGGCATCGATTTCCCACAGCCCGAAGCGCAGAAAGTCCCCGGTCTTTTTTATTTTTTCCGACAACTTGCCCATGGCAGGGGCTTCTCTTTACCGGATTTTGCCCCGGGCGACAGGACGCCTTTGCATCTCAGCCGAAATCCGCAGCCGTCCCCAACGAAAAGAGCCCACCTGAGGTGGGCTCTTTTCGTCCTGCCCGCTCAGGCAGTCTTCTTGTGTTTGGCCTGTTCGGCCTCCATTGCCTCTTTGCCGGCGGAAATGGCCGACTTGACCACGTCCCTCTTCTCCTCGATGGCTTCCTGCCCTTCTTCGATGACCTCCTTGATCCGGGCCTCGGCTTCCTCGGCGATCTTCTTCACCCGCTCCCGGACGTCGTCGCTCAACTCCCGCACCTTGTCGCGGGTCTCCTGTCCCGAGCGGGGCGCGGTGAGAAGGGCCAGGCCACCGCCGATGGCGGCCCCCATGACGAATGAGAGAAATATGCTTCCGCAACCGGCGCCTCTGTAATCGTCAGCCATGATCATTTACCTCCCTGTTCCTTCAGTTGTTTGACGAAAACCTTGCTGGCAGCCCGTAACCCCAGCCACAGACCGGCAGCATTCCCCACGTACCTTCCGACATCGTGTTGAAGAAAATCGTTGACCTTGTGAATCGATTCCCCCGTTTCGCCGAGAGAATCGAATAATACCTCCGCCTTGTCGGAGGCCTGGTTGATCCGCTCCGAAGCCTGCCGCAACTCCCTCAGCATGGGCAACAGATCCCGACGTGCTTCATTGACCAGGTCGTCGACCTGTTTCGCCGTGCTCTTCAACTGAAAGAGAGTCGGGATGAGGACCGCCGCGATAACAACGAACAAAATGGTGATAATGAGTGTGAAAACATCCACCTGAACGGTCATGATCCCTCCTGCTTGCCACTCTTTTCGAGATTGGAATGCCTTTCAATTAGAACACAATCCTCTTCTTTTGCAATGATATGGGCCTTTTATATGAATCATCCGGGAAATTCCTCCCCCACTTTGGGTCCAACCCCTTGGGCGCGGAATTCCCTGGAGAACCCTTTATATCGACCCGGCCTCATCGACGGCCGTCTCTCCGGGGCGGTCGCCATTTTCCGTCTCCGGCCGGATCTCCTCGACCGGCAGGCCGAGGGAGTGCGCATCGGCGCCGAAAGAGTCGGCATCTCCGACCAGAACCACCTTCAGGCGATCCGGGTGCAGGTATTTATCGGCCACCCTCTGAACATCGGCCACGGAGACGGCGGCCACCTTGTCACGGTAGGTCTCCAGGTAATCGGGAGGATAGCCGAAGAAGTCCAGCCGCATCCTCTGGGTCACGACCCCGTGGGTATCGTCGAAGGCAAAGACAAAGGAATTGATCAGGCTCTGCCGGGCCAGCTCCAGCTCTTCCCCGGAGACGGGCGTTTCCCGGATTCCACGCAGAATACTCCGCATCAGCTCGACGACCTCCATGGTCGTTTCGCTTTTGGTTTCGGAACCGGCGATGAAAAGTCCGGGCAGAAAACGGCCGACGCTGAAATAGGAGTAGACCGAATAGGCCAGCCCCCGATTCGAACGCACCTCGCGCATCAGGCGCGAATTGAACCCGCCGCCGCCGAGAATGTAGTTCATCACCCGCACCGCATGGAGGTCGGGATTCGATTTGTCGATGCCGAGATGTCCCATCAGGATGGTGGTCTGGGGCAGATCCTTTTGCGCCAGCAGGACGACCGGCCCGGTGTCGGCCTCGACCGGCGGAATCGCCTGGCGGTCGAAGTCCCGCTCCGGCCAGTCCCCGAAAAGCCGGTTCAGCAAAGAGACGAGAACCTTGCGGTCGAAATCGCCCGACACGGCGAGCCAGAGGTTGTTCGGATGGAAATTGCGCCGATGGAAATCCCGCAGGTCGGAGCGGGAAACCGCCCGCAGGGTTTCCACCGTCGGGTGCCGCCCGAGAGGATGGTCGCCGTATATGGCCCGGCTCAGCGCCCGCGAGGCCACCGAGGAAGGGTCGTCATCCTGCCGGCGAACGCCCTCGATCGCCTCCTTGCGGGCCAGCTCCAGCCGTTCGGCGCCGAAGACTGGTCGTCGCAGGATATCGGCAAGGATCGCCATTCCCCGTTCGAGATGTTCCCTGCGCAGGGACAACCCCAGGGTGGTGGCATAAGTACCGGTCGAGACGGAGAGATCGGCCGCCAGACGATCCAGCGACTCTTCGAGTTCGTCGGGGTCCAGGGAGGCTGTGCCGCCGGTGCGCAGGGTCGCGGCAAACAGGCCTCCGAGACCGGTCTTCGACTCCGGATCGCCGATCGAACCGGCGCCCACCATGGCGGTCACCGAGACCAGGGGAAGCTCATGGTTCTCCTTCAGATACAGCCGGATGCCGTTATCGAGCTCGATCTTTTCGACCTGCGGCAGGCGGAATTCAAGGGGCGGGAATTCGAGTTCGCGGGGGTTCTGCGGGGCAGCGGCACATCCGGCCAGAAGCAGAACGGCGAAAAGGATGGTCAAGCGGGAAAAGAGTCTCATTTATTCCCCCCCTTCCCGGCCGATGGTCACGACCGTGCGGTTGTCCGGAACGAAATACCGTGAGGCGACATCCATCACCTCTTCGGCCGACACCGTGGCAATACGCTCATTGTAATCGACCAGATAACGCCAGTCTCCGGCGACAGTCTGGTAATAGGTCAGGGTCCGGGCCAGCCCGCTGTTGCTCTTGAGCTGGCGAAGCTGGTCGGTGGCGAGGCGGTTGCGCGCCTTTTCGAGCTCGGCGGCACTCGCCGGCTCCCTGGCCAGTTTCCGAAGTTCGACCTCTATGGCCTGTTCGACCTCCTCCACGGTATGCGGATAACGAGGGGTGGCGGCGACCACGAAAAGGTTGGGATAACGGGAGCCGGGCGCCCCGTAGGTGGTCACCGATACGGCCAATTGCTGCTCGATGACGAGGCTCCGGTAAAGGCGGCTGGTCCGGCCGGCGCTCAGGAGATTGTCGATGACATCGAAAACGTAGTCGTCGCGTTCGGGCAAAGTCGGCTTGTGGTAGGCGATGGCCAGTTGCGGTTCGGCCTCGAAGGAAATCCGCTCCCGTTTTTCACCCCGCTGGGGGGGCTCTTCGGTGACAACCGGGGGTACGGGGGTTCCCGGAGGAATATTTCCGAAATAATGTTCGACCATGGCGACCGCCGCCTCGGTATCGATATCCCCGACCAGGGCGATGACCGTATTGGCCGGGGCGTAATAGCGATGGAGAAAATCGCGCGTCTCCTTGAGCGTGAGATTGACGATGTCCGAATCCCAGCCGATGACCGGGTTGCGGTAGGGGTGAACGGTGAAGGCGGTGGCGATCAGGTTCTCGTAGAGCATGCCGCCGGGATTGGTTTCATAGGAACGGCGCCGCTCCTCCCGCACCACCTCGCGCTCGGTGTAGAATTCACGCAGGACGGCGTTCTGCATGCGGTCCGATTCAATCGCCGCCCACAACTCCAGCTTGTTGCTGGGCAGGGAGATCACGTAGGTGGTCATGTCCTTGCTGGTGAAGGCGTTGTATCCCACCCCGCCGTTGCCGGCGTAGATGCGGGAGAACTCGTCCTTGACCACCAGTTCCTTGTGCTTTTTCTGCAGTTCGGCCAACTCCTCCCGCAAGCGGGCCAACTCCCGGGGGTCGGGATCGCTTCGGACCTTCAGCTCGTCCAGGCGGCTTCCGACCGCCTCGATCTTCTCCAGCAGCGGTTTTTCCTTCTGGTAATCACGGGTTCCGAGGGTCTTCGTTCCCTTGAACAGCATATGCTCCAGCAGGTGCGCCACCCCCCGGCTGTGGTCCGGCTCGTTCACCGACCCGACACCGAAGGTGATATAGGCGGAAAGGACCGGTACGTCGTGGCGCTCCAAGGTAAGTAGTTGCAACCCGTTGGAAAAGGTGTGTTCTCCCACCTTTTCCTCCAGCCTCATGCCCGCGGACGGGCTCGAGAAGCAGAGGATGATCGCCAGGGCCGTCAGAAAACGTCCGGGGGAAAATCGATTCATGAAACGCGACTCCTTCCTTCTGAAAAGTTCGTATTGATAGTCTGCAAGACCTTGAAAAATCTGTCTCTCGCCCCTTCGATTCGCTCACTCAGGACGCAAGGTTCGTAAAGAAAGTCCGGAAACCCCGGCCTGCCAGAGGTGTTCTTCGCGTTCCTTGCGTCTTTGTGCGAGGAAATGTTTTGATGCTCATGGTTTTCGGGTGGTGTGACCCTTCCAGATCAAGGTGGGCCATGCCTACGCTACAGCTTGCATGGATGGCGATTCGGCCAAGCAGTATATACCGAAGAACATGCCGGGTCGAGAGACAATACCGCGTTTCCGGATGGGCACGAACTAGAAAAGGGAGAACCGCACATAGCGGTCCGGATTTTTTCGGATATCGCTGATCAGGGCATCGAGATCGCCGAGGGTTTTGAGCAGCCGGTCATGCAGCTCGGCGTCTTTCACCAGCCGGCCGACCGTCCCCTCGCCCTGGTGAATATCGCCGAGCAGGGCATCGAGATCGGTCATCGTCCGCCGGAACTCCCGGATCGCCGCCAACGACTCGTCGTGCAACTGCGGCTCGCGGGCCAGCTTGCCGAGGGTACCGTCGGGGCGATCGAGTGAAGCAATGAGGGCGTCGAGCCGCTGCATCGTCTCGACGCCCCGTTCGGATACCGAAACCATCTCCCGGTACAGGCCCGGATCGTGAACCAATTTTCCGAGCGTACCCTCCCCCCGATCGACGGCATCCAGGAGAGAGCGCATTTTCTGCGCGAGTCCGTTCAGGGAATCGTACAGCGAGGGATCCTGCAGGAGCTTGGCAAAACTGCCCTCGCCCTTCTCCAGTTGCGCGGTCAGGCGATCGAAACGCTCGAAAGCCCCGTAGGCCTGTGAGAGAACCTGGTCCATCCCCATCGGCGGCAGGCCGCGAAGAGGCTCTTGGGGAACCCCCGTTTCGGTGCCGGGCGAGATGTCGACGTATTTCTCGCCCAGCAGGCCGCGAGTGCGGATGGAGACCTTGGCATCGGAACCGAGCCGTCGGGCGGCACTTTCTTCCAGACGCAGGACGACGATAATTTCCTCGGATTTCAGCGGGACGGCAAAAACGATATCCTCGACGGAACCGATCACGACGCCCGACAGCCAGACCGGTGCCCCGACGCGCAGGCCCTGGACGTCGGTGAGGACCACCCTGACCTCGGTCGTCGGAATGAACAACCTGGTTCTCTGGCCGACCAGGAAAAGGCCGAAACCGAAGAGGACCAGCGCGGCGACCAGAAACAGGCCGACCCGCAGTTCGGCCCAGCGAACTTCCATACTCCTTTTCACCGCAGCACCTCCTCGGCGCCCGAGGGGGATTCCGGGTGCAGAAACCGGCAAAGGTCCGGTTGCCGACAGGACTCCAATTCCTCCCGCAGACCGCTGAAGACGAACGTTCCGTCGGCGATGAGCATCAATTTCTCTCCCACCCGAAAGGCACAGTCGAGATCGTGGGTCACCACCAGGGTGGCCTTGCCGGCCCTCTGGCAGCCGAGGATGAGCGCGTTGATCTTGCTGGCGGAAACCGGATCGAGACCGGCGGTCGGCTC
>Ga0102953_1001268_pt1 | contig 16169 bp, 15 predicted proteins | sample SalPon2A_C_D2_MG_FD_78509 | JGI IMG/M metagenome (GOLD analysis project Ga0102953, IMG submission 78509) | Soil microbial communities from South San Francisco under conditions of wetland restoration - Salt Pond MetaG R2A_C_D2_MG | ecosystem: Environmental > Terrestrial > Soil > Wetlands | place... | reverse complement strand
CGGGAGGGCGACTTTCCTCCCTTGTTTACCTTGCAGGACTCTTGCCATGGCCGTCAATGGCCATCGGCCACTCTTGAACAGAGGGAAAGACTGTACCATTCACTCAACATGCTGATGCAAAAAGTTTCCTCTGAGCGCCAAGAAGCCTGGCTTAACCAGCTTAGTCAATGGGCCGGACCGGAGGATCACGGCACAGAGGTCCATCGTTGTATGACGTTAGAGGAGCTAAAGCGGCTTGCTGCAAGCTCATGGACAACGATTGGCGCCCACACAGTAACCCATTCAGCCCTTTCCGCCTTAACAGAAGAGCAGCAGAGAAAGGAAATTCTTCCTTCCAAACAAAAATTGGAAGAGATTATTGAAAAAGAGATAACCACTTTCTCGTATCCCTTCGGCAGAAAAATAGACTACAACCACACCTCAATCCGCCTCTGCCAGGAGGCCGGGTTCACTAAAGCTGCTTCAAACTTTCCAGGGCAGGTGCATCGTTGGACCGATCCATACCAACTACCACGCCATCTTGTCCGAAACTGGGACCTGGCTACTTTCACCACTAAAATGGAGAGTTTCTGGACACGATGAAGGTCTTAATGCTCAATACCTTTGACGAAATAGGCGGTGCGGCCCGAGCTGCCGTCCGTCTCTTAAGCGGGGTGCGGAAGCAAGGCATTGCCAGCAGTCTCCTTGTACAGTTTAAAACCGGCAACAGAACTGATATCATCAGCTCCCCCTCCCGACTCCGAAAGCTGCTGCGCCGCCTGAAACTGCTGCTGGGGCTGCTGCCAGTGAGAATGTATCCCAAAAAGCCGGAAAACAATTTTTCACCTTCATTACTTCCCGACAAAAAATTAGCTGAAATTGCGGCGATTAATCCGGATATTATCCATCTCCATTGGTTGTGCGCCGGCTTTCTGCAGATCGAGACAATTGGCAGACTTGGCAAACCGCTGATCTGGACTCTCCACGACTCCTGGGCCTTTACCGGCGGCTGCCACGTCCCTTTCCAGTGCCAAAAATATCAACAACGCTGCGGGTCCTGCCCGATCCTCGGCTCATCAAAGGAAAAAGACCTTTCCCGCCGAACCTGGAACAGAAAAGCAAAGGCCTGGCAGAAGCTCAATCTGACCGTGGTGGCCCCCAGCCGCTGGCTGGCCGATTGTGCCCGGTCAAGTTCTCTTTTCGGCGATGTCAGGGTGGAAGTAATTCCCAACGGTCTGGACACTGAATTGTTTCAGCCTAAAGACAAGGAAACAGCTCGAAACCTGCTGAATTTGCCTAAAGATAGAAAGATTATTCTTTTTGGCGCAGTACGGGGAAACTCCGACCCAAACAAGGGCTTTCATCTGTTGAATCCAGCACTGCTGGCCCTCAGCAAGAATTTGCCCAACACTATGGCCGTTGTCTTCAGCTCTTTTGATACCGCCGAGATACCTGAGCTGGGAATGCCGGTGGCCTGTCTCGGCGAAATTAATGACGACAATCTATTGGCCTCAATTTATTCCGCCGCCGATGTCTTTGTGGCCCCTTCCCTTCTTGAAAATCTCCCCAATACGGTAATGGAGGCGATGGCCTGCGGCACCCCCTGTGTCGCTTTCCGGCAAGGAGGCCTCGCAGACCTTATTGACCATAAGGCTTCAGGTTATCTGGCCCTTCCGTATGACATTGAAGACCTGGCGCAGGGAATCGCCTGGGTTCTTGAAAACAAAGATCGCCAGACAGAACTGGCACTGAAGGCGCGGCAAAAGATCAAGAAGGAATTCAACATTGAAGAGGTTTCGAACCGTTATATCAAGCTGTACCGGGAATTACTGACAGTATGACGGTGACGCAGTATAATTTTGCGCACTTTCATGTTGTTGGAGAATTTATATTCTCAATTTTTTAAGTGATTGAATCTTGACTTCAGAATAGAGTTCTTTTGCCCTTTGCATCAGGCTACAATCCGACTCGATATTTGCACTCGCCTTGCTTTGTCTGAATTCGTTTTTTACACCCAGATCTATGCCGGTTAATTCGGCAAGACGACGCCAAACATTCTGGTCGTTACAGAGGGATTCATAAGGGACAAAATAGATATTTGACTCTTCCGTAAATAAAAATCGCTGGCTCAAGTACTCATAGCAGTGTAGCCACAACTCCACCCAGTAATCCAAACTAGCTGTATCTGTGCATTGCTTTTCCTCAGCACTCAAAATAAATGGTTTGTGTGTATCACCAAACTCATGATGTCCCAGCCAAGTCATATATTTTTTGGTAAAAACATCCCCTTTTGTAAACCGTTGATGCTGAGCAAGCAGACTCTGGCAGTGTGTGGCAGGGTCGCGAACAGGAATGAGAAATATTGCTTTTGGAAAAATAGCTTTTAATGCGGATAGCCGGAGAATATTATTATTATTTTTACTGAGGTATCTGGTTTTGTGCCTGCTTCGCAGAATTAATCCGACATAATCCACAAAATATTCCTGGGTTTCTTTATTGGGGAGGTGCGGAATTAAACCATTTTCTTGGATATAATCCTGTTTTGAAAATACTAGCCAAAAAACTTCATCAAAGGCCTCAGGACTGTTAAAATCGACAGCTACACCATCTCCATGCGCACGTTCTTGAGAATGGGGTTGTCGTGAAAACAGGTCTGTGACAGTTTTCCACAGGTTTGGGCAAAGTGCAAAGGGCATGTCTTTGTAGGTTAGGGAGGCGAATTGATTCGAGTTATAAATCGCCCGCATTAATACCGTTGTGCCAGCCCTTGCTAACCCTGAAACAAAAACATGATTCCCTGAAACAGGATCAGGGGCGCCCTTTGAATAGATGCTACGTTCAAGGCTAAAAAACATTTCACCGTTAAGCCTTGATTGTAAAGCCACATGATGCAATAATTTTTCAATTAACGAGTAATCAGACATTACTGCAGCTTTCTTCTCAAGAAGATATATACCATCGAGATGCCGGTTATGCCGAATGTGACTTCAGGACTGGATAGAGTTTTAAGGAAAATAGAATATCCGGAAAAAGAGAGCAGACAAATAACAGCAAATGGAGTCAAACAGATAAAGATAAGGAATAATAGTGAGAAAGAAGCTGTAAAGATTTTGATAGCGTATACTGGAAGAACTTTTTCCTTCCAATTATCCGAGATTTTTTTACTCAACAAAACTGATTTGGCTTTTTTTGAATTTATGACAATCCCAAGGAATTTTTTCTTAAACGGGAGCAACAGTATAAATTCACAGGCAACTAATGTTGCTGTTACAATTAACCAGAAATTCAATCATCCTCCTGTTTGCAGCTCATAGCATCATTCACCTTTGACCTTTTCTTTCCAAGTTTTTTTAAAGCTCGTTTAATAGGATAATAGATGATAGCGAACAAACCCAAACAAATTGACCCCAGAATTCCAAGTACAACGCCAATGATTCCGGTGCCCATCCCAGGTCCCAAATAGGCATCCGCCGGAACCGCCCAAATAAGCATTATGCAAATACCAAAAAACAGACTAGCCATTTGGCACTCCTTAAAGGTGTTGAAATTGGCTTGCCAAAAGATAGAAATAATTCTTCAGCAAGCCAATTTGGCCATTGTTTTTATGATGATTCATGCTTGTTGCGCTTTTTTTAGCTCGCGAATATTTCTTTTGCTCTTTAAAGCCTTTTGTTGGCGGCACGTTAGCGCAAGCTATTCACGCAATTATAGGATGAACAATCAAATAGTTACATTGTACAACCAGCACTGCTGGAATTTTTATGATAACCGGCAATGTCAAGCAACTTCAGCAAGTTGCAGTTGCCGATAGACATTACGCGGTTTCTTTTTTCTTTTGCCGGCCATTTTTATTAAAAGGACAGCAATTGAACTTAATGTACACCTGGCAATCGTTGCATGTTGGCTTCTTACTCGAATGGTTTCGAGGCCGGTTTGATTTTTTAACAGGTTAAAAGGTCTTTCACAATTTTTGCGAATATCATGAGCCTGTTGGATCATTGTTACTGAATTTGGAATGCGCTGAAAAAGTCCACGATCCATTGGTAAGAAACGGCACTGGGAACATGAACGTAAAGGCGAACATGCTCCTGGCAAGGCATTACATTTGTATTCGTGGCATTGACCTTCGGTGCCGACATGCACCATGGGGATAGAGCATTCATTATGGCAAAAAACAGCGCCTGTATTTCTATCGACATATTTCGGCAAAGTAACTTTGCCGGAGGGTGGCGCAGTGACAATTACACCGGTATCACTGTATAAAGAGCCATCTTTGTCATCGTAAGCTTCATCAGCGGTGACGAGTTTTACTTCAACACCCATCGCCTGGGCAAGACGAACCAGGAGTGGGAGGAAGTGGCGATCATGATGATTGGCAGGTGCAAGGAGAGAAACAAGGGGAAAACTTAAGCCCGTTTGAGCATCAATAGCCGTGAGAGTATGCAAACGGTAGCCAATGACAAATTGGGATTTATCCCGTTTATTGCGACGTTTGCCGCAATCACAGTCAAGGTCATTGTATATCCGTATTTTTTTGCCATTGATGTCGACACTGGCCAAGGGAACTCTACAATCGTTAGCAAGTTCTGTTGAATCAACGCCATGAAGGACATTATCGCCCAAAAGTCCTGACTGGTTAAAGTAATGCAGGATGTACACAAGTAAATTGACCTGCTGAGTAAAAGACAAGCCTGATCTGAATTTACAGAGTTGGGTGTGGTCGATGGTGTCGTGCTTATGCAATGGCAGCCCAATAAATACCCGGTTCTGTTTTCGATCCAAACCAAGATATTCATCAGTACAAAATTTGCGGTAACTTATTTCTGGGTATTTTATTGCTTTGAGCAGTTCAGCCCGGAAAAAATGAGCAGGTAAAAGATCCCTTGATGCAGGCCTATAGCCTTCGTATGAGAGAATGCGATTAATAACAACGTCGTCAATTACTCCATTAACAAACGCAAGCTCCTCATCTTTTATGTAGATGGGAGAGCGCTTATAGCTGCTGAATTTTATGATTCTATTTTCATTAATCATGTCAATAAATCGGGCCATTTCATCAAGCTTGATGATCCCATCAAGAGTTTGCTCTTCTATGCCGAGTAATTCTTCCCTGGGGGTATCAATGATTTTATTAAAGTCATGGCTGGCAACGGTTTCGGCAAGTATTTCTCTGGCTATTTCTTTCTTTTGTTTCTTCTGTAAACGGTTCCAGTTAGGAAATTGTTTTTTAAGTTGTTTCCGTATAGTTCGTTTGATATCTTTATGGTGCATGGAAAGCCTTTGTTTTGATGTTTATTCTCTTGGTCGAAAATTAACAACATTATAAAGGCTTTTCTACTTTAACTAATTGTTTTTATTGAAGAAAACACTATTTATTTCAACACCTTTTCCTTGTGAATATCTTTCCCATGTATAACTATTGACGATGGGAGTTCGTCGATCTAAATGTCCATTTCTCTCGACGCCAAAGTACTTTATGTCATCACGTTGCTTGTCGTAAAATGCTCCTATTCCCTGATTATCAAACCAAAGGGAAACAGAACCGTCACGAAAGATCGTATGCAACCCCGCCGTTACCGTCCTATGTTTCAACCTAGGTGAAATATCGTCATAAGGCCGAGTTGCCTCTTGAGTAATAAAATTATACACATAAATATTATTGCCTGACTCAAAGAACGGCGCAGTCTCGCTCGTCCGATCATAAAACGAGGAAACAACGTCATTTCCAAACACGCTGATTTGGTGATCAGACAAGAAATCGGGGTCATGCTGATTGAGCCATGGCCCAACCTGATACCAGATCACTTTGTTTGTTGATGGTCGATAGAGCATAATCATTGATAAATGCCTTAGACTCAGGAGCAAATCACCCTTTTCCCAAAAATCAGAAGACTCTTCCGCCGGCTTAACCGCATTTAAATGGATACGATCCCATTCCAATGGCCCCACTCCAAAAAGTAATGCTTTAAAACCATTATCCAAAAGAATCTGGGTCAAGGAGTATTTCTGCAGGACATGTCCATCGGCTGAAATAATTGCAAAACCATCATCCCTGAACTTAGGACGTCCTTTATAAAGGGAGTCAACTATGACGGGTGCAGAGCTCAGTATCGGAGTATATATCAGCCCCTCCTTATTGACGGCAAGTTCATGATGTGAATTTAGATTATCGATTTCCCAGATTATCTTCCCATCTTTATCTCTTTTGCTTAAAGATCTAGAGGTATCTCGCAGACCAAATCCTTCGCTGACAATAAGAGTGCCATCAAAAAAGGATATTCCTTGGGCTTTCCTGGGAATTCCTGACCATTTCTCCAGAATCTCACCTGACTCAATGTCCTCCAGCGTGACTGTCCCCTTGCCATCCTTTCCTTCTTCGAATAAAGCCACGACGCCTAATTTACGGCTTGTACCAAAGTGTGTGTTTAAAGCAAAACGGTCCTCTACCGAAATATCTACCATTTCTTCGGGATGTAAAAAGAAGTCTCTGATCACCTGTTGGACATAACGTGGACTTTCAGCTACTTTAACAGCAACGTCACTGATTATACCCAAGTCGCCATACCCCTGCAAGGTTCCCTGCACAATGTAGGCAAACCCGATAGCCCCTAATGTCCCGATAAATACAGCAAGGATTAATATCCAACATTCAATTTTTTTAAATAGGAGTCTTTCTAACATCGGAGAAACACACTTCTTAATTAGAGTAATCAAACACCAAACTGATAGAAAAAAAGTACTTAAGAAAACTTCTACATTGTATAAAATAGGGAGCTTCAAAGATAGAATTAATCAATTGCAATAGGCAAATGAAGTGAACCTAAGTACACTCAACAAGCGAAAGAGTCAAGGAGACTTTGAGTACATCAATTAAATAACTAAAAACGGATAAAAGTGTAACCGGCGGGATAAAAACCAGCCAAAGACAGGATTTGAAAGCAGGCCACTCCTCTCAGAGGGCGCAATTGTGCGTTTCAGGTATTCGTGAAAGCGGACACCCTCCCTATGTTCATGGTCTTTTGTAAAAAATACTATCACCTCTTTCGATAGCTTTTGCCCTCCAGTATAAGGATCTCCGAGTTGTAGACGAGGCGGTCGGCAATGGCTGTGGCGGCAGTTGTACCGTCAAAGATGTTTCCCCAGTCGGCAAACGGCAGATTGGTCGTAATAATTGTCGACTTTTTTTCATACCGTGCGCTGATAACCTGGAAGAACAGGTTTGATCCCTGGCGGCCAAGCGGAAGATAACCGATCTCGTCGCAGACAAGCAGATCCGGCGATTCATAATACTGGAGTTTTTTCAAGAGAGAATGGTCCGCTTCCGCGGCGATCAAGTGATTGAGCATATCCATGGCGGAGGTGTGCAGCGTTTTGATGCCTGCCTGAGTAGCCGCATAGGCCAGGCACTTGGCAAGAAAGCTTTTGCCGACTCCAGGATTGCCGATCAGAATGATGTCCTTTTTCTGTATGACAAACTCCAGATCCATAAGGTTGAGAATAAGATTTTTTTGCTTCTGCCTCGAACTGTGATGTGCAAAATCAAACCGATCGATGGTTGGTTTTTCGGTCAGCCTTGACTGCTTGAAGCGCAGGGCTATTCTGTTTTGAGAACGCCCCTCCATTTCCACATCAAGCAGGTGGTCGATGGCCTGCAGCAAGGAGAGGTTTTTCTCCTCGGCCTGCCCGATTATTTCGGCAATATTGTCGGCACAATGCTTGAGGCGCAGGGCCTTGAAGTTTTCAATCACGGAATTGATCATCATTTCTTCCTCCTTTGCAGGGCGATGGCGTCATAATCTTTCAGGGACGGGCATTCTAGGCGGATCCGGTTGAGTGCCTGCTGTTTGAGCTTGACCGGCTGATGGATCATGGTGGGCGTCATTTCCTGATAGAGCTTCTTTCTCATCTTGCGGACCTGTTCCCGATGTTCGGTAAGTTCCTGCCGCTGTTTTCTGGCCCAAATTCGGGAGTGCGCGGCAACGCACTTGTCCCGGTAATAGACGGATACCGTTTGCAGATCGGCCTTGACCGGCAGTTTTTTACCGATCGTCCAAGGCGGAACGGTATAGACATTGCCGTCAAAGCGAATGCCGAAGTCTTTATGCACTAGGGATGTCGAGGTTTCGCGGGCCTCCGGCAGGTGTTCCGGCAAAGACTGCAGCGCCTCCTGTCGCAAACGCTTTGCCGGTTTTTCTCCAGTGGTTTCATGAACCCGGCAATTGGCAACACCGTCAAGCCACTCGTGCATCTGTCTTTGCACATCATCAATATCCCCGAAGCTTCGCAGCGGCCAGAAGTTCTGCCGGATATATTTGATGGCATTTTCCACTTTTCCCTTTTCATGAGGTGCGCGAACGTTACAGGCCCGCGGGGTTATCTTGAAAGGCCGCAGGAAGTCGAGGAACGCTTCGTTGAAACGAATGATTGTCCCAACTCGTTCAGTGACCGCAGTCAGCATATTGTCAACCACCAGCTCTTGGGGGCATCCTCCAAAGTATCGGAAAGCCGCAAGCAGTCCCAGGTGAAGATACTCCTGCTTCTGACTGTGTGAGAAGAAGACGTACAAATTCCTGCTGTGGCTCTCAATCACAGCCAGGACATACAGTTTTCGGGAGAGCTCTCCGTATCGCAGGCTCTGGAAATGCCCCCAGTCTATCTGCATCTGCCGGCCCGGTTCCGATTCCACTCGGATAAACGCTTCCCGTCGGCACGATCTGCCCCTGAGTTTCCGCAGCAGTTTCCGGACAATAGTGATCTCGCCATCAAAGCCTTTTGCCTTGAGAGCCTGCAGGACAACCGGGGCCTTGACCGCAGGATGCTCTTCGATAATCTGGCCCGCCAAGTCCCGATATGGGTCCAGTTTGGATGGCTTTTCTTTCCTCTGCATGGGGAGCGGATTTGGGTCTTTCAGGTACCTGCTCACGGTTTCCCGGTTCAGCTGCAGTTCACCTGCAATCACCCGGTTAGACATCCCGGCATTTTTAAGCCGGTGGATTTCAAAGACGGTTCGCTTGTCGATCATAACATTCTCCTATTCAACAGCACTTTGCAGGCAGATCAACGATCGGTTCTTCCGGCAGTTCCAGGACTTGGAAGAAAGTATCGTCAAAGGCCACAAGGTTCCTGGCAATCAACCGGTCCCGGGCATCTTCATATTGCTGCTCAGACATCTTGAGCAGAGAACAAATTTTTCTGCTGCCATAATAGGACACTCCGTCTTTGTCGGAGACCTGGATAAGAGAGAAATACAGCAGTATTTCAGCCGCGCTGAGTGACGACAGAAAGCCATCTGCCAGAAAACGATGAGGGATGAACGCAAAACTCCCGGCAACCGCACGGACCCGATGGGGAACAATGACTCTTTTTCTGATCATGAGCGCCTCCTCTGTTGGTTTTTCCGATCTTGTAGCACATCAGAGACATCTCTGTCCTCGCGTCCATCTTTGCAATTGTTCGCAACTTGCTGAAATCGCATGGATATAAATTTTTGCCGCGTCCATCTTTGCAATTTCCGGCACAAGCCAATAGTGCCCGAAAAACTCATCTGCAGAGCGTTTTCTCACGTCCATCTTTGCAATCAATTGGGGAGGTGCGGGAGAGGGATGGCGGCGGCGCCTGTTCCGGATGCGCTGCAATACCCTGTTGCGTCTGGTCTTTGCAGGATTGTTCCGGCGGTAGTGCCGATAGTAACCGGGGTTGGCCTGGAGCCACTTCTGTTGACTGAGGCGCTGGCTTTCCCGGTACTCAGGATCATTTTGAAACTTGTCGCGCTGCCAGTTTCTTTTTCGAGCTTGCTGGCAGGCCGGCAATGAACAGTATTGCTGCTGCCGGTTGCACGGAAGAAAAAATCTCCCGCAACATAGGCATGGGTTCTCTTCCATAGGCCACCTCCTGTTATTCAAATCGGAGTGACCGCTTTCAAAAGAAAATATTGTTTAAAAATCTTGAAGGGGAAGAATATTCAGGAAGAAAAAGTGACTTGGCTACCTATCCTGTTTTGGCTGGAAATTATATCGCTGATTCTGGTATGGAATTATATCCCTGGTTCCAGGATAAAACTGAGCCTTTTGCAAAATGATCAAAATAAGCAGGCGAGACGCACCAATAGTGTCAAGTTGAGCCGACTGAAATATCGGAATCACTCCCTGTCATAGTCATTTTGCTGGGTTTATTATAATTTTATGGCCACATTGGCGCAAGTCTCCTGCTGTTAGGCTGTTTTGTCGTTCTTTGAAAATTTGTCCGAGCAGCCGAATAAGCTGGTCAGCAAACAACGTGATAACCCCGAACATCAAATGCTGGGTGACCTTGCTGTGCCCCTTTACCATGACATTAGCGGCGCCAAAGTCTTCTTTTAACCGTCCGTTTACCCGCTCTACGGAAGATCAAATTTTGTAACGATAAGCTTCATGTGGCGCCATTGGGATGACTTCTTTTCCTCGGCTATTCCTGTCAAAGATCGGTACATGCCCAAATTGCTGGCTTATTTAAGTGATCCCTTTGGCATTTTTCTTAGTACCCCGGTCACAGGCGGTCGGCAGCTCCTTGATTGCTTCTGATGCAGACATCGTAACTTGACGTTCAAGCCGTTTTTTTGCTGCCGGTTCTCGTTGTTCGCCTTTAGCAGGTCGACCTCTCTTTTGCGGCTTCTTTGGATCTTGTACTTTCTTAACCAGCTTCTCTCTGCCAACGATGGCTGTGGAGTCACGGCTTACATGACCGAGCAGTTCATCAGATAAATAGTCCTGTACTAAGCAATCATGCGTGAGTGAACCAAGTCCAAAAGAGGCAAATTCTGCGAAGCTTCTTGAAAACGTGGATTCTGACGAAATATTACTCTTTGCTGTAAAACCACAGATACATCTCAAATTATCATTTGCTTGCAGTGCTCGAATTAAATCACTGGTCGTGGGCAAACGATAGAGCGTCTTAGCAACAAACGAGCTGTCTATCCAGTGGCTTGCGGCCCCTCCAGTGTAACGGTTGGCTCCGAGTAACATACCTCTCGATTTGAATAATCTCGAGAATTGATACCAGGCGCTGTTCCTGTTCGGTTAGAGATGTGTCAAAGCATTCGTTCAAGTGAGGAAACAAACTTTTTTGGACACGGCCCACTAACCATGATATGTTGTCTCTGAGCTTCATCGGCATTCTCCTTGGTGTTTTTTTGGTGGTACAAAACAATACCAGGAAATACCATGAAGCTCAATTATTTCAGTATGTTATTGCGATAAAATGTCTTGCTTTAATTTTGTAAGAGGCTGAATCAGTTTTGCTGATAGTAACTTATGGGGTGAAGCAATTTGATGAAAACGTTATACTCCTCTCCTGTAACTTTTTACCGACCGTCATCAATCTGCCAATGGACCTATTCGCGCAAGACTCCGGGAACAGACAAACCAACACTAGGCAGAGAACCCACAACCACTTGAGGAACCGCGTGATCCTTTGACCACTCATATCAGATGAATCCATTAGTCAGCATAATTGTCCCTTCATATCAACAAGCTAAATTCCTGCGAATCGCCATCGACAGCATACTCTCCCAGGAATATAAGCCATTGGAGATACTTGTCCTCGATGGCGGCAGCACCGATGGCTCCAAAGAGATCCTGGAAAGCTACGGGGACAGAATCTGGTTCCGCAGCGGCCCTGACGGCGGACAATGTCAGGCTATCAATGAAGGTTTTCAAAGAAGCCGGGGAGAGATCGTTGCCTGGCTGAATTCCGATGATTTCTACTACCCAGGTGCCATTGCCCATACGGTGGAAGTTTTGGAAAAGAATCCTGAATCGGTACTGGTATACGGAGAAGGCAATCTGGTCGCGGAAGACGGCAGTGTTATGTGGAAGTTTCCGGAAACCGTGCCTTTCGATCTCTGGCGATTGGCGAACCACTCTGATTATATCCTGCAGCCAACGGTCTTTTTTCGACGCAAACTTCTTTTTGAAGGCGGCCTGCTAGCTGAAGATTTGAACTGGGGGCTTGACTGGGAACTCTGGATTCGCCTGGGGGAAAAGTTCCCTTTCAGCTATACAGACCAAATCCTGGCGGCAGGCCGAATATACGGTGACACAAAAACTGCAACCGGCGGTTACCGCAGAATGATGGAAATCATAAGAATCCTCCGACGTCATGATGTAAAGGGATTATCACCTGCAGCAATTGCCCACGCCATCATTACCCTCGTACGGAAGTTCTGCAATAACTCAGAATTGATAACAACGGAAATCATGACGGCCAGAGTCCCGGGTTTTGTTGGGAAAATAGTGTCTCCAATCATTAAACGATCTGAACGGGCCTTGAGAAGGTGGCTGCAGAATGTTCAGGGAGTTTGGCAGGACGGACTGGTGGGTAAACACGGAAAATTGTGGCTGCCATCCGATGGACGAAGCTGCTTGCTTGAAATTCATGGGAAAAACCTTGATATCACTGGGCAACAGATTACCTTGCGAGCAGCTGGAAAAACTGTTGCCACCAGTTTTTTAGATAGAGAAAAACCCTTCAGTCTCAAGCTGCCGATTCCTGCGGGAATGGTGCCGGTACGCGCTGAGCTGCTTTGCGCCAAGACTGTACCGTCTGACCCGCTTGACCCAAAGTTTGGACCGCGGCAGGCAGGATGTCTGCTGGAAAGTTTCCGCCTAGTATCGCCATGAGTGATCCCCCTCGAATATCGATTACCATGCCCAGCTTCCAGCAGGCAGTATTTCTAGAGGAGGCGATCCGCTCTGTCCTTGACCAACAGTTTGCCGGAATCGAACTGCTGGTCATGGACCCAGGCTCTACAGACGGCTCACGGGAACTGCTGCTCGCACTTCATAAAGAATACGGTGACCGCCTGGTCCTGCATTTTGAACCTGACCAGGGACAGTCAGACGCTGTCAACCGAGGCATGAAACTGGCAAGAGGCCGCATCCTGGCCTGGCTAAATTCAGATGATCGTCTGCGGCCTGGGGCTTTGGCTAAGGTAGTCGACTGGCTGGACACGCCTCAGCCCCGCTGGGCTTATGGTCGCGCTGGAATGATTGACGGACGGGGAAGGCCCCATGCCAGCTTCATCGCTAACTATAAAAACTGGCGTGGCAGACGGTTTTCCCGCCTCAAGCTACTGACCGAGAATTTTATTCCACAAATGGCGGTCTTCTGGAACCGGTCCATGTGGGAGCAAGCCGGAGAACTTGACACTACCCGTCATCTGGACATGGATTACGATTTATGGCTGCGGTTTGCCAAAGTGTCACCACCGCTTGTGCTCAAGGAGACACTAGCCGATTTCCGGGTTCATGGCGCGGCAAAAGGAAGCTGCCAGACCGTCGCCCAGCTTGATGAGGCTTTTATGACTGCCCAGAAGCACGCCGCTGGCCTTGGATGGCACGGCAAAGCTGCCCTGATGACACACCGTTTCCTCGGTTGGCGTACACGGCTGCTCTATTGGTTTTTAAAACCTGAGAAATGAATCCACCCGTTTCAATTGTGAAAGTGGAGCAGGTTAAGAGTGGGCAAAGCAAGCCCTGACCAGTTTCTTTGCTTTACATATTTTAATTGAAATCAATCTGATCGGCTATCCATTTCCCATAACGGATGGCTCCCTCCACCATTAAGTGGGAAAATGGGTCATCCGGTGCATACGTATTATCGGGAAACCCTTTTCCATGAATTTCCCTGACATGATTGCGTGCATCCAGGACCCTTACCCCGCTTTTCTCCTGCAACCGGGTAAGCAACTCCGAAACAATGGGAAGGTACAAAAGGCCATCATCAACGCTGTCCACAAGCCCACGAAGATGAGGATGGTAGGTGACGTAGACACGGCTTGTACTTGCATCATTAGTAACACTGATTAATTCGGAAGACATCTCAGAGAGTCTATCTTCAAAATGCTGGTGCTCTCTTTTATAAAGCGACCTCGCATCAGGAGCAAAAACATATTGCATCAAGTTGGAGTATAAGTCGGGGGACACAATGAATCTGTAAAACGAAGGCACCAGAATTTCATAATAGTAGGTAAATTTTAACAACCTTACAACATAGAAATTTGAATTCTCCGCCCAAAGCTTACCATTCCAGAGATACTGAGCTTCCATATCATGTTCATAGGGGACAGCAACAATTCTACCGGATGTATCTCTGACAGTAGGTATTCGATAGCGCAGCCATTCATCTCCAATATCAGTTTCATCAATATTAACAATGACGTAATCAAACTTTCCGTACGCCTCAAAAGCCTGTCGGGCTCTCAGAAGATATACCGTAGGGGCGTAAGAGCTATTACCACCATTGACAGTTTGTACACATGCTTTGGTTTTACTCGCAATTTCCCGCCCCAAAGTAGGACCGAGATAGTTATCCTCCATCCAGCTATCACCAAGAAGGAGCAACTTTATTTTTTCCCCTTTACAATCTGGACCATATTCAGCAACTGTAAATTTACCGGATCCATGATGCAAAACATCATTCCATGGAGATCCGCTGCTAAAACCATCTATTTTTATGAAGTTCTGGAGGCGAAGAATTGTTTCTGTGCCAACAAGAGAGATAAAAACTCCGATAGATATGGCGCCCAGTTTGAGCAGTATATTTCTTCTCAATTGTGTTGTTCCCAATCATGTTGAAGAATTTTTTCCGCAAGTGCTTCAGCCACCATACGATTCCCCTTCGCATTCAAATGGACCCAACTGACCAAAACATCTCGATCATGATCCAGTTTGGCGATGATATCCACAAAAGGCACCTGATTCTCCTTGGCCCAACTCTTCAACCTATCCATTAACACAGAGTGAATAAGGAATGCCAGTTCCGGATGGATTAAAGCGCCTGATTTCTCAAATTTGTCCTGGATCAGCGCGACTTCTTCTTTGTAGGTCAAATGTTTCTGAGTTTCCCTATCAAATGCTGTTGAGTTTTTTTGCTGGCTGGCGACCACAAACACAATACCTCTCTTTCTGCATTCCTCATAAATTTTTGCGATGTAGTTGATGTAATTATTGCTGATGTCTTCTATCTCTTTGCTGGCCAAGGACGGGTACAGTATCTTGTGATATCTGCTGAACATGCTGTCGATAAAACGAGCCAGCATAGAAACACGGCCAACTCTTTTAATGCGATGATGAAGAAGCGACATCGTTAGCCATTCTTCCGGCGGGTCGGAATCATTGCTCCCCTCATAATAGGTGATGAGGTCAGGTTTCAACGGAATCACTTCCTGCATAAAAAGATTATAAATCTCAAAAGACCTCAGTAGAGGAATCCCCAGATTGATTACCTCAAATTTCGCATTGCCTGAATATTTCTCATTTAATTTCTGCTCAAGATACACCGGATAGGTCTGATCATCTTTGTCGAAATATCCAAACGTCGATGATGCCCCCAGACAAACTATCCTAATCACGCCAGTTTTTTTCTCGTCGGTAAATTCCCGGCCTCTGAAACCACGGCTGTTTATCGTAACATCAAAACGTTCGCCTGTATCCATATCAAAATCGTTCTTTTTCTGATTTGGAAAGTATTTCAAATAGCCTTTGTCCTCAATCTGAGGAATTTCGACAGTTCGCCGCTTATTCCATTCACCCCTTCCGATTTTACCTAAAATTGCCTTGGCTGTGGCCATTTTTTCATGACCCGATACGGATGACGACCCTTTTATCTCTTGCCGCTGAAATGGAGTTCCATACAGTAAAACACTGGGCCCAACATAGAATGCGAAAAAAACACGGCAACACAACTCTAGGACTATGAGTGATATTGATAAAGTGATGATGGAAAAAATAATCTTCTTCTTCCAGCTCAAACTTGCCATTTTTCTAGGTTTTTTCTTAGCCATTTCTATGTTGTCATATTAAGGGTAATATTTGTGTTTTCTTGAGTTATCAGCAAGGTAAATTCACATAAATAATCATTCCGACCCTCTTATTTTCTTATCTCATAGAACCATTTACCTACCCTGTGTTCTAAAAAAAACATGATATACATTTCCGGAAGAACAGTGATGATTAACCAGGTTATTTTTGATTTTAAAAAACTGCTTTACAGAAAATTGTCACTGAGGTTCAGAGATCAAACTTTCAAGATTCCCTGCAGAGTTCGTCAGTGTTTTATACAACACTCGAGAATTTTTGCTGCAAATGCTTCAGCCACCATACGATTTCCCATCGGACTCAAATGTACCCAACTGACCAGAACATCCCGATCAT
>Ga0102953_1001267_pt1 | contig 16176 bp, 13 predicted proteins | sample SalPon2A_C_D2_MG_FD_78509 | JGI IMG/M metagenome (GOLD analysis project Ga0102953, IMG submission 78509) | Soil microbial communities from South San Francisco under conditions of wetland restoration - Salt Pond MetaG R2A_C_D2_MG | ecosystem: Environmental > Terrestrial > Soil > Wetlands | place... | reverse complement strand
CTCGACCGGCCGCTGGTCGCCCACCGCGAAGACCGCTTCATCATCCGCTCCTACTCGCCCATGACCACCATCGGCGGCGGGAAGGTTCTCGACTCCCGACCCGCCAAGCATAAACGCTTTCGCGATCAGGTGATGGAGGCCCTGAAAGAGCTCGAATCGGGGGAGCACGCCTTTTTGCTGCAGAAGGTCGAACAGGGCCCCTGCTGCAGGGTCAAGGAACTGGAGCATCTCTCCGGCCTCGGCCGGGAACGCATCCGCGACCATCTCGAGGCGCTGGCAAAAAGCGGCAAGGTGCGCCTTCTCGGAGACCAGTGGACCACGGTGGCCAGCGAGCGGGCATGGCGTTTACGGATGAGCCGGGCGGTCGACGAATTCCACCGCGGGCAGCCGCTTCTGGCAGGCATTCCCCGGGCCACCCTCAAGGGCGTGCTGCCGGAAAAACTTGCGCCCAAGGCCTTTGACGCGTTGCTGAAAAAGATGGTGAGGGCGGGAGAGCTGGCCGAGCGCGGAGAGACGGTGGCCCGGCCCGATTTTTCCGCCGAACCGGACCTGCAACAGAAGAAGATGATCGAAAGCATCGAGGCGGCCTACCGGGATGCCGGCGCCCAGGCGAAGAACCGGCAGGAGATGCTTGACCGGCTCGGTCTTGCGGCCTCGCGATGCGACGACTGTTTGGACTTTCTTTTTACCGGCGGGCAACTGGTCAGGCTCAACGAGGAGAGCTTCCTTCATCGGGAAACCTACAATCTGGCCCTGCGAAGTCTACAGACGCACTTCGCGGAACACGAAACGATTAGCCTTGCCCAGTTCCGCGATCGGATCGGCAGCGCCCGCAAGCAGACCCAGGCCCTGCTCGAGCACTTCGACGCCTGCAAGTACACCCTGCGCCGGGGCGACGTCAGGGTCGCCTGGAAACTTCCTGAAGACGATGATGGCTGATTAGGGCTGTCGGTTCTCCCCAATCACGAATCACCATTCACCAATCACCGCTTTTAGAGAAAGGAGGTGCCTCCATGGCCGCAAAGACCGTGAAACTGACAGGCCTCTCGCGCTCCAGCGGCTGAGCCGGCAAGCTGGCCCCCGGGCCGCTGGCGCAGGTTCTGCGTCAACTACCAGATTTCGAGGACGAAAATCTCCTTTCGGCGGCGATTCCTTTTGCCGACGCCGGCGTCTATCGCCTGTCGAAGACCCAGGCACTGGTGCAGTCCGTCGATTTCTTCACCCCGGTGGTGAATGACCCGCGGAGCTACGGCCGCATCGCCGCGGCCAACGCCCTCTCGGACATCTACGCCATGGGAGCCCGGCCACTCACCGCGCTGAGCCTGATCGGCTTCCCTCCTTGCCTCGATCACGAGATCCTGGTGGAGATACTGCGCGGCGGGGTGGAGAAGGTCAAGGAGGCGGGCGCCGTCATTGTCGGCGGACACACGATCGAAGACGACGAGCCGAAGGCGGGCCTGGCGGTGACGGGCCTGGTCGATCCGCGGCGCCTGGTTAGCACCGTCGGCGCCCTGCCGGGAGATCGCCTGGTACTCACCAAACCGCTCGGCACCGGCATCCTTGCCACCGCCCTCAAGGGGGAGGTAATCGAGGAGAGCGCGATGACCAAGGCGATCCGCGGCATGGAGACCCTCAACCGCGCCGCCTGCGAGGCGATGATCGAGGTCGGGGCCTCTGCCTGCACCGATATCACCGGGTTCAGCCTCCTTGGCCACGCCCTGGAATTGGCCGAAGCCAGCAAAGTGCGGATCGAGATCGACGCGGGCTCTCTGCCCCTTTACCCCGACGTGATGGAGATGGCAGCCCTTGGCCTGGTGCCGGTCGGCAGCTATCGCAATCGGGAGCATTATCTTCCGCGAGTGGAGAACGGCCGGGAACTCGCCGCCGAAATCCTCGATGTCGTCGCCGACCCCCAGACCTCGGGCGGCCTGCTGATCGCCGTGAACGGCGACAGGGTCGATGACCTGCTGGAGGTCTTGAAGAAAAAGGGGGCCGTGGGCTGGCCCATCGGACGGGTGAAAAAAGCGACGAAGGCAGGGCTGGTATTCACCTGAGAGAATCCCGGCGCAACAGGTAAAAAACGGCAAGGTTCATCCGGAAAATCGAGGAAGTTCCCCCTTTGAGTTCGCCTTCCGCGAGTGGATGTTTCGGGGAAAAGGCAAACAAATACTTTTTCAGGGGCGATTCGCGAATCGCCCGAGTGGCCCGCCCCCAATTTCTGCCCGGTGGGCACCCGGGCCGGCAAGCGAGTCTAAGGGGGGTGAACGGACAACCAGCCCCGGAAACAGTTTGATCTGCTTCTGCCTCAACCCTTCCGGTAGACCGGCCAATAGCCGTAGGTTCTCTCCTGGCAACTTTTCGGATTCCATCTTTTCCGTCCGCCCTCCGACTCGACTTCCAGCTTGCCTGCCTTGCAGGAGAGAACCCGTCCGGGTTGATCGGTGTCGAGGTTGTCGACCCACAGGATTTTATCTTCCGAAGCCACCGAGCAGATTCCTTCGAAGCGTTCCTTTTCCATTCTCGGCTCCTTTCTCCGCCTGACGGCGGGGGTATCCTTCACCTCTATTTTAGTACGGTTGCCCCTTCGGATAAAACCTGTCCGCTCATCGCTGAAAGCAGAAGTCGCCCCCCCCCCGCGACGAAAAGGATGGAGATGCAGGATGTGCTTGAATCCGCGCCCCCCGGAATTTTGCGGCGGCGGAAAAAACCACACCGTGGCAAAGATCTACAGTTTTTAATGGGTTGCACGGGGGAACGGATCGTCTTTCACCAAGCATGGATGGACAGTTCCTTGGATTCAAGACAATTTCTGGTGTTGTGGCACCATAGTTGCTAAATATCATAACAGTGTTTGTTTTGCCGTGCTCTCTCTCTCACGGCCGCAAAACCCGTTCGACGTGCAATCATCTATAATGAAAGGGGGTGAAAGAATGAAAAAGCTGATCTTTTTTGTCATGGCCGCGATGCTGGTTCTCTCCTTGAGCGCCTGTGCCGGCAAGATGCAAAAGGAGAAGACCCGCGTCAAGTGCCCGGCATGCGGGTACGAGTTCGACCTGGTGGATTAAGAGATGATGTTTGAAGCTTTCGCAAGAAAGCAAAATAGCAGATGGCCAGGCAAAATGCGCCAAATGCAAAGCGCGCAATTGTCGAGCAAGGAGGCGTACCCACGTACGTCGAAGCAGCGAGAGCAATTGCCGCAAGGCAGCAGTTGGTGAGTTTTTGCGACGTCATCATGTTTGCTTGAAACTTGGGTGACCTTCTCATACGAGAAGCACCCAATCCGGGCCAAAGGCCGGAAGAATGCCTTCGCCTCCGCGACCTCCCCCTTCGGTGGCGAACGACCGAAATCTGTCGGAAGCGACCGCCGGCCTGACTCTGGGGGAAAAGAAGCGTTGTCTCCGCAAGACGAAAATGGGCCACCCTGCATCATGGGTGGCCCATTCTTCTCTCCGCCCCAACCGAATTTCAACCTCCGGTCCGGAACCCTGGATAAAGCATCATGCCGCCGTCGACAAAAAGGGTCGTGCCGGAGACGTAATCGGCCGCGTCGGAGGCCAGCCAGGCGACGGCCCGACCGACATCCCCGGTCTCACCGATCCGCCCGTAGGGAATCAGTCGGCACAGCTCTTCGCGAGCCCCTTCATCCTCCCAGGCATCGCGGTTGATGTCGGTCATGATCGCACCGGGCGCCACGGCGTTGACGCGAATTTTTTTCGGGGAAAGCTCCTGCGCGATCGTTTTCATCAGCAGCGCCAGTCCGCCCTTGCTGGCCGCGTAGTTGGCGTGCCGGGCCCAGGGGATGGCCTGATGAACGGAACTCGTGAAGATGATCTTTCCCGTCGCCCTGGAAACCCGGGGATCGGGACCGTGCCGCAAGAACTCTCGAACGGCAGCCCTGGCGCACAAAAAGGCGCCGGTCAGGTTCACATCGATGACCTTCTGCCACTGCTTCAGGGTCATCTCGGCAAACGTGGCATCCGCCTGAATGCCGGCATTGCTGACCAATATGTCGAGACGTCCCTGAGCCTCCACCGTCTCGGCGACCATCCGGTCGACCTCCGATTCGCGGCTGACATCGGCCTGAAGCGCCATCGACCGCACTCCGAATCGTCGCGAAATTTCGGAAACAACTTCGTTGGCCTTTTCCGGCTGATCGAGATAGTTGACGGCGACGTCGGCTCCGGCCTCCGCCAGCGCCATGGCGCAGGCCCGTCCGATGCCGGTCGCTGCCCCGGTAACGAGGGCAGCCTGCCCTTGAAGGGGTGTACCCTGCATTTCATCCTCCAGATCCTCAGTGGGGTTTCCTTTGAATATAGCAGGTGGCGCTCGCTTCGCCCCCCGCCATTGAAGATCTTCTTATCGTCCAAGGGCTTCCTCGCGCATGCTTCCCCGACCATCGATCCAAATCAGGAAGAATTGCGATACACTTATGATTGCAAAACCCCCCATTCCCCCGGCAAGGGGCGATACCGGTGCGCGCGTCTGGATTCATTCGAGCCGAATCGGAGCCACAGAAAAAATGACTACGCAAGAAGACAAGAAATATCCGCCGATCAGCGACTACGCCTTTATTTCCGAATGCCATTCCATGGCGCTGATCTCCCGGACCGGCTCCATCGATTGGTGCTGCATGCCGCGCACCGATTCGGCCAGCTGCTTCGGCCGGCTGCTTGATTGGGAAAACGGGGGGTATTGGCGCATCTTTCCCTCCGGCCACTGTGAAGTCTCCAGGCGATACCTCGGTCGAACCCTGATTCTTGAAACGACCCTCGCTTCCGCCGGGGGGGAAATGCGAATGCTGGATTTCTTTCCCATGCGGGAAGGGGGCCGTCACAAACCGTATCATCAGATATTGCGGATTCTCGAAGGGGTCCGCGGGTCTGTCCAGGTCGAAACGGAGATCGTGCCCTGTTTCGACTACGGGGCCATCCGCCCCTGGGTGCGCCGGAAGGAGGATTACTTTCTGGCCATGGGCGGGCAAACCGGGCTGCTGATTTCGGGGGATAGCTGCCTCGAGCTAAATGGACGGCACCGCATTGGCGGAACCTGTACGATCCGAGAAGGGGACCGTCGACGTTTCTCCATCCTTTACCATCGCCCCGAAACTCTCGACGACGGACTGGCCAAACCTCCCACCGCCGAGGAGATGGACCGGCGCCTTGAGGAAACCATCACCTGGTGGCACAAATGGGCGGACCAGGACGAGTTCTCGGGACCGGAGCGCGAGTTGGCGCTGCGCTCGGCCATCGTGCTGAAGGGCTTGTCCAACGCCCCCACCGGCGCAATAGTCGCGGCGGCAACGACCTCCCTGCCCGAGGCGCCGGGCGGCTCGCGCAACTGGGACTACCGATTCTCCTGGGTGCGCGACTCCTCCTTTACCGTGCGCACCCTGGTCGAGTTGGGATACGGGGGAGAAGCCGACGGTTTTCGCCGTTTCATCGAGCGCAGCTGCGCAGGCAGCGCCGAGGAGTTGCAGATCCTCTTCGGGGTGGGCGGGGAGCGTCGCCTGCACGAATATGAAATCGAGAACCTCGAAGGGTATCACGGAGCGGCGCCGGTTCGGGTCGGGAACGCCGCAGAAAAGCAGGTTCAGCTCGACGTCTACGGAGAGCTCCTCGATCTCGCCTGGAACTGGCACGAACTCGGCCAATCACCCGATGACGACTACTGGGAATTTCTGCTCGAGCTGGTCGAGGCAGCCGCGCGGAGGTGGCGCCAGCCCGACCAGGGGATATGGGAAATTCGCGGCGGGGGGCGCCATTTCGTGCTGTCGAAGGCCATGTGCTGGGTCGCCATCGAGCGCGGAATCCGCCTGGCCAGCGACTTGAAGCGCGAGGCTCCCCTCGACAAATGGCGCAAGGCCTGCGAAGAGATCCGTGCTGAGGTCGAAGAGAAGGGCTACGACTCCAAACGGGGCGTTTTCGTTCAGGCCTTCGATTCTCCGGTGATGGACGCCTCCCTTTTGCTTCTGCCCATCTTCGGATTTATCGATGCCGGCGACGAGCGCATGGTACGTACCGTCGAAGCGATCCGAAACGATCTCGGAGAAGATGGGTTGCTGCGCCGCTATCTCAATGACGGAATGGACGGCGAGGAAGGAGTGTTTCTAGCCTGCTCCTTCTGGCTGGCCGAGTGCCTGACCCAACAGGGCCGGTTCGAGGAGGCCCGCGACGTTTTCCGGCATGCCGTTTCCACGGCCAACGATCTCGGGCTTTTCGCCGAAGAGTACGACACCCGCAACCGCAGGATGCTGGGCAATTTCCCGCAGGGTCTGACGCATCTCTCCATGATCGCGGCAGCAGTGGCCCTGGGGAGAAGCGGACGGTAATCCAGGGATGCAGGAATCGTAAAACTACAGAGCAGGTAAAGGTATTGGTCGCTAAAGGGGAAAAGAATGATGATCTTGCCCTTGTCCTTGGGGGCGGGGGCGCTCATGCCGCCTACGAAGTCGGGTTTCTGTGCTGCCTGGCCCGCCACTATCCTGAGTTGCATATTCCCATCCTGACGGGGGTTTCGGCCGGGGCCATCAATGCGGTCTATCTCGCAAACCATTCGGGACCCTTCGGGAAGGCGGTAGCCGACCTGGCGGAAGTTTGGCGAAACCTGACGATCGATCAGGTTTTCCGGACCGATTCCTTTTCGCTGTTGAAAAATTATTTCCATTGGCAGGCGAGCCTGATTTCCGGGGGACTAATCCAGGCCCCGACGGGACAGGGGCTTGTCAATCCCACCCCCTTGCGTCGGCTTCTTCGCCGCTGTTTCCGCGCCAATGGCGATATTCTCGGTGGCATCGACGCCAATCTGCGGGCCAATCGGCTGAAGGCGGTAGCGGTGACCGGCACCGATTACGGCGCCGATCGTGCCGTGACCTGGGTGCAGGGACGAAACATCGAATCCTGGGATCGTCCCCATCGAGGAAGTCTGCCCACCGAATTGACCGTTGAACACATCATGGCTTCGACGGCCCTGCCACTCTTCTTTCCGGCGGTCTGGGTTGGCGAAACCTGGTATGGCGACGGCGGCATGCGGCAGTCCGCCCCCCTGGCACCGGCGTTGCACCTGGGGGCGAAGCGAATTCTCGCGGTCTCGACCCGTTTTGAAGGATCGTCGGAAAAAAGGCTGCCTTCAACCCCGCCGGGTCATCCGCCGCCGGCCCAGGTTATCGGCACCCTGCTCAACTCGATTTTTCTCGACATGCTGGTCCAGGACGCCCACGTGCTGGAGAAGATCAACAGCCTGGTCCGACAGATGGCGGACCCTCAGGAATGCGACGCCCGGCAAGTAGGATTGTTTCTGCTGCAGCCTTCCCGCGACATCGGCGAGCTCTCCGGTCAGTTCCGCCACAATCTGCCGGCTATGTTCAACCATCTGGTCCGCGGGCTGGGCACCCACCGGGTCGAAAATCCTCACTGGTTGAGCATCGTCATGTTCGACGCGCCCTACCTGCAGCGGATGATGGAAATCGGCGAGGCCGACGCGGAAGAGAAGATGCAGGGCATCGCCGATTTGGTGGAGAGCGATTGAAGATCGGGACGTCGAGAGACGGAATAAAGAGTTGATGGGGTCGCAACAACTCGCCAACTGCTGCGTTGCGGCAATTGCTCTCGCTGCTTCGGCGTACGTAAGTACGCCTCATTGCACGACAATTGCGTGCTTTGCGTTTGGCGTTTTTTGCCTAGCCATCCATTTTGATGCTTTTTGCGAAAGCATCAAAATGGGCCGTCGGAGTAAATTTTTCGCCTGAGCTCACCCGGCTCGCCCCCGCACCGAAGTGTGATAAGGGCGCGGCCTGCCTGCCGCCGGCAGACCGACCGCCCGGCCCGGATCGATCCCTCCCGCTGACTTATTCCATCGCCAAAAGCATAAAGACCGCCAGGGCGACGCCCAGGACAGAAACGATGAACGAAAAAACGACGCCCAGCAGGATACCCTGCCGGGCCGTGGTCGTCCTTTCCCGGCGATACTGCACATGGAACCGCAAGTATCGCCCGGTCGCCACCAGCGCCATGGCCGCGCCCAGGCCGACCATGCCGACTCCCGACCAGAGGGAGAAGGTGCGAGGGAAGAATCCGGGTGCGGCCTTCGGCAAGGTTTGCCTCAGGATCAGGCCGAATCGATCGATCACAAACCCCAGCGCCATCAGGGCCAACGAGGTTCGAATCCAGGCCATGAGGGTTCTTTCGGCCGCGAAATAGACCAGTTGAAGACCGATTGGCTGTGGAATGGGCGATTTCGACAATCCGATTTTCTCCTTCGTGGCTTGGCGGGTAAGATTTAGCGAACTTTCCCGCCGGCAATGATCCAGGTTTCGCCTCCGAGGGTTGTCAGGACATTTTCCGGGACCTTGCCGCGTCATTCAGGCGTGGCACACCCGATTCAACCGTTCCGGGCCTGCCTGAAAAAAACTCCCTCCACGCCATATCCCGACATCGGAAATAGAGCCCTTCCCGCGTGTCGACCGCCCCGATACGAGCAAGGGCCTCCTTGAACCGGAGGCCCTTGCTCGCAGGAAACATCCTTATTGACGAATCCCCCGGCCTGGAGGGACTGTTGTTTCGGTACCTCGGGTGATGGTGTTTAGAGAAGTTTCCGGGCCGCTGCCAGGGCGGCCTGGTAATCGGGCTCGTCGGTCACCTCGGGAACGATCTGTCGGTAGGCGATCCTGTCCTCCCGGTCGACGACGAAAACGCCCCGGGCGAGCAGCTTGAGCTCCTCGATCAGCATTCCGTAGTTCAAGCCGAAGGAACGCTCCTGGTAGTCGGAGAGGGTCTGAACCTTGTCGATGCCGGCGTTGCCGCACCATCGTTTCTGCGCGAAGGGCAGATCGAGACTGATCGTATAGACGGCCACCTCGTCCGGCAGCTGCGCCGCTTCCTTGTTGAAGGTCCGGCCCATGGTATCGCAGACCGGGGTGTCGAGGGATGGAACGACGGTGATCAGCCGGATCTTGCCCTTGGAGTCGGCCAGGGTTACCGGTTGCAGAGCATTATCGACCACCTCGAAATCGGGCGCCCGGTCGCCTTCCTTGACCTCGGGGCCGAGCAGGGTCATCGGGTTTCCCTTGAAAGTGATGATGCCTGTTCTTTCCTGTGCCATTTGCAGCCTCCTCGAAAAATTTTACCGAAAGGTACCTGTTCAGCATGCCCGAATTCTGTTCTCTGGCAAGGCGCGAGCCGCACAGCAACACAGCCAGAGGGCAAAAGGCGGGTTGTGTTGAATAGTTACCCCGAAACGGTCCTTTACTTTATCGTCTGGGGAGACGTTGTCAAGCGAGCGACCCGGCTTCGCACCCGCTTGTCTCAGCCGCAGACCCCGCAGCGGCGGCAGCCGGCGCTGCAGCGGGGCGAAGAGATCCCCTTGAGGGCTTTCTCATATTCCTGCCACAGGTACGGACGCTCGACCCCGCTGTCGAGCACCTCCCAGGGAAACACCTCTTCGGCATCCCGCTGCCGCGTCAGGTAGAAGTCGAGGAGCAGTTCGCATTCCCGACAGGCGGCCTTGAGGCTTTTCCCCGCGGCTAGCAGGGGCAGGGTGCGCACCGCGCGCCGGTCGGCCCGCGACAAAAACGCCTGGAGCATGGCCGCCCTCGGAGATTCGAATATAACCTCCGTGTTGGGCAGCCGCGCCACCGCGGAGCGGATACGGCGCATCTTCCTCTCCAGGCTCTTCCCCCCCTCCATGGGGACCCATTGCAGGGGCGTGAAGGGTTTGGGGATAAAGGGATTCACCGACAGGGTGATCGTGCCCAGCCTTCCCATCTTCTTTCCTTCGGCCAGCCACACCTCACGGATCTTCGTCGTCAGTTCCAGGAGCTCTTCGATGTCGGCTTCGCTCTCCGTCGGCAGTCCGATGAGAAAATAAAGCTTGAGGTTGAGGATGCCGTTTTTGGCCAGCAGCCTGACCGCTTGAAGGATCTGCCGCTCGTCGAGCCCCTTGTTGATCAGGTCCCGCATCCGCTGGCTGCCGGCTTCCGGGGCGAGCGAGACGGTGCGATGGCCCGAACCCTTCAGGGCGGCGACCTCTTTTTCGGAAAGGGAATCGATGCGCAGGCTGGCGACGGAGACCCTGCCGCCGCGCGCCAGAATACCGGTTTCCAGATCGCCGATCCTGGAATAGTCGGACACCGCCGCCCCGACAAGCCCGGCCCTTATCCGATGGCACAGTCCCTCATCGACCTGTTCCATGACAGCGGAGAGACTTCTTTCGCGCGGGGGCAGGTAGAGGAAACCGGCAGCGCAGAAGCGACAGCCCCGCGAACAGCCGCGGGAGATCTCCACCAGGGCCATGTCGCCGAACTCGGTCTCTTCGGTCTGGACGAAGGAGCGACTCTCGCTGCGGTCGAGATCCTCCAGCCACTGCCTCCGCACCCGGGGCGGAGTTCCTTGCCGGGCCTCGTAGCCGCCGATCGTTCCGTCCTCCCGGTAGTGGACCCGGTAACGCGACGGCACGTAGACCCCCGGCAGTCGCGACAGGAGGGTGAGAAGGTCTTCCCGCGATGCAGGAGCTTTCCGCAGGGCGGCGAAGAGGCGCGGCAGGATGACCTCGGCCTCGCCGATGGCGAAGGCGTCCATGATTTCGGCAATCGGCTCGGGGTTGAGGAAGGCGCAGACCCCGCCGCAGAGAACAAGGGGATAGCGGTCCTCTCGCTCGGTCGCCAGCAGGGGAAATCGCGCCAGTTCCATAATGGTCGCCAGGTTGACGTAGTCGTTTTCGAACGAGATGGAAAAAGCGACGACGTCGAAATCAGCCAGCGCACGGCCCGATTCGAGGGAAAAGAGGGGATAGCCGGTCTTGCGATGTTCGGCCAGGTCTTCGTTGTCGGGCAGGAAGAACCGCTCGCACAGGGCATCGGAGCGGGAATTGATCAGGTGATAGACCGAGAGAAACCCCAGGTTGCTCATGGCCTGATGATAGGTATTGGGATAGACGAGCGCCACCGAAATCCGTCCTCCCCAGGGGTTGGACCGGCAGCCTGTTTCGGCCTCCAGGCGGCGGCGCGCCTTGTCGATCAGCTTGTGGGACATTTTTCGGACGGGTCCTGTCGGGCTAGGGGTTTCAATTTCGTCTACTGACCCATTCTAGCCCTGATTGCCGCGGCAGACAAAGAAAAAGGGGACCGCACGGGCGGTCCCCACATGAAGAGGGAGTCGTCGCAATACAAAACAGACATGTCAAAACACTCCCGCCGATCATCGGGCGGAGAACCGATGGCGGGAGACAACCGGAAGGAACCGTGAACCTTTGAAACCGTTCAACGTTCAACGTTCAACGTTCAACGTTCAACGTTCAACGTTCAATGTTCAATGTTCAATGTTCAATGTTGAATTCCAGATTACCTCGCACTTTGAACTTTGAACTTCGAACCTGGACCTTCAATCGACGCGCTTGCGCATGAAGGTGGGGATGTCGTACTCCTCCTCTTCGCTGACCGGCCCGCGCAGCGCCCGCGGCGAGCTCTTCTGGCGCTCGCGGATGAAGGTCGGCAGGTCGCGGTCGACCTTGCCCATCCCCAGGGCCGCCTGGCTCTTCAACTCCTCGGCCTGACGCTGGCCTTTCTCGAAGGAGGCGCCGAAGCCGGTGGCGATGGCGGTGATCTTGATCTGTTCGCCCAGGTCCTCGTTGATCACCAGGCCGATGATGATGTTGGCGTCCTCGTGCACCTTTTCGTGGATGATGCGCGAGGCCTCGTCGAACTCCTCCATGGTCATGTTGGAGGAACCGGAGATGTTGACCAGCACGCCCTTGGCGCCGGAGATGTCGATCTCCTCGAGCAGCGGACTGCTGATCGCCTTCTGGGCCGCCTCGGCCGCGCGTTTCTCGCCCTCGGCCACGCCGATGCCCATCATCGCCATGCCCCGCTCGCTCATGATCGCCTTGACGTCGGCAAAGTCGACGTTGATCAGGCCGCTGGTGGTGATCAGGTCGGAGATCCCCTGCACCCCCTGCCGCAGCACATCGTCGGACGGCTTGAAGGCGTCGAGAATGCTCATGTTCTTTCCGGCCAGCCCGAGCAGGCGGTCGTTGGGGATGACGATCAGCGAATCGACCACTTCCTTGAGGCCGTTCACCCCCTCGGCGGCCTTCTTCATTCGCTGCTTGCCTTCACGGGTGAAGGGCTTGGTGACGACGCCGACGGTCAGGGCGCCGACCTCCCTGGCCACCTCGGCGATGATCGGGGCGGCGCCGGTACCGGTGCCGCCGCCCAGGCCGGCGGCGATGAAGACCATGTCGGCGCCGTCGAGAATCTCGACAAGTCGGGCGCGGTCCTCGAGGGCGGCCTCGCGGCCGACCTCGGGGTTGGCACCGGCACCCAGCCCTTTGGTGAGCTGGCTGCCGAGCTGAACCTTCATCGGCGCGCGGCTGTTCTTCAGCGCCTGGGCATCGGTGTTGGCGACCACGAACTCGATCCCTTCGACCTGCGACAGGATCATCGTGTTGATGGCATTGCCGCCCCCGCCGCCGACGCCGATCACCTTGATTTTGGCTCCCTGGTCGATACTCTCATCGAATTCAAACATGACTCCCTCCCTTTCTGCTGTTGGCCGGAAACTCTCCGCAGCCCCGACCGGCGTTTAAAGGCTCTTGCGATAACCGATTGATCAGAAAAATTCGCCGAACCACTCCTTCATCCGGCGCACCACCTTGTCGAATACATTCTCCTGCCCGATGCTGAAATTGCGCGTCTGCATGTTGCGGCTGCCGTACTTGACCAGTCCCACCCCGGTGGCGTAGACGGGGGAGTTGACCACGTCGGTCAGGCCTCCGATATCCAGGGGAGTGCCGCGGCGCACCGGCAGGTTGAAGACCTGCTCGGCCAGTTCGGGCATGCCCGGCAGGATGGACGACCCGCCGGTGATAACCACCCCGGAGGCGATCAGGTCCTCGAAGCCGCTCTTGACGATCTCGCGATTGACCAGGGTGAAGATCTCCTCCACCCGCGGTTCGAGAATCTCGGCCAGGAGCTGCCGCGAAAGCACCCGCGGCTCGCGGCCGCCGACCGAAGGCACCTCGATCGTTTCGTCCTTGCCGACCATGGAGGATAGGCAGCACCCGTAGGCCTGCTTGATCTTTTCGGCGTCGGCCATCGGCGTGCGCAGCCCGACAGCGATGTCGTTGGTCAGGTGATTGCCGCCCAGGGAGAGGACCGAGGTGTGCTTGATGGCGCCGTCGACGAAAATGGCGATATCGGTGGTTCCGCCGCCGATGTCGATGATGGCCGCCCCGAGTTCCTTCTCGTCGCCGGAGAGAACCGCCTCGGAAGAGGCGAGCTGCTCGAGAACGATGTCGGCCACGTCGACGCCCGCCCGGTTGCAGCTCTTGATGATGTTCTGGGCGCTGGCCACCGCCCCGGTGACGATGTGGACCTTGGCCTCGAGGCGCACGCCGCTCATTCCGAGGGGCTCCTTGATGCCGTCCTGGTCGTCGATGATGAACTCCTGGGGCAGGATATGGATCACCTCCCGGTCCATGGGGATGGCAATCGCCTTGGCCGCGTCGATCACCCGGCGGATATCGTCGTTGTTCACCTCGCGGTTCTTGATCGCGATCACGCCCTGGGAGTTGAAGCCCTTGATATGACCGCCGGCGATACCGGCGAAGACCGACTTGATCTCGCAGCCGGCCATCAGCTCCGCCTCCTGGATCGCCTTCTGGATGGCGCCGACGGTGCTCTCGATATTGATCACCACCCCTTTGCGCAGTCCCCGGGAGGGGCTGGTGCCGATTCCCACGATATCGAGCCCCTCGTCGGTGAGACTGCCGACGATGGCGCAGATTTTTGTGGTACCGATATCCAGTCCGACAACCAGGTTTTCTCTCTTATTGCTCATCTCTCTCCCCTTCCCCCTTCGATTCTATCCTTGCCCATTGGCAGCTTCGTGATCGAGCCTGACGATAACCCGTTCCATAACGTTCAGATCGATATGCTTCAGGGCCAGCAGGCGCGGCTCCAGTTCCTGAAAGACCCTTTCCAGCCGATCGAGCTTATCCTTGAAATTCCCGAATCCCATCCGTACCGGTACTCCGCCGACATAGGTATAGAGAACGAAACCGTTGGTTCGATCGCAGTACAGCTCCGAGACGTCCTCCAGATTGAATTCCCCCCGCGTGGACAGCTCATCGATCAGCTCCATCGCCTCCCGCAGCACCTGCCGGGCCTCGGCCGGCTTCTGCAGCAGGAACTCCCGATCCAGCCCCGAAATCAGGGGATAATCGAGGCGATCGTCGGGACCGAGCAGCTTGAATATCTCGCCCGACCCATCCACGTAGTAGAGATAACCCAGGCTGACGACCGCCCGCGGCACCCTTTCGGCGACCCGGACAACGACCTGCCGGGGCAGCACCCGCGACACCGAGGCCCTGGCGATCCAGGGATTTTCCTCGATCTTGCGCCCGATCATTTCAAGATCGAGTTCGAAAATACTCTGGCCCGGCTCGATATCGGAGAGGGCCAGGATCTCTTCCCGGCTCACCCGTTGTTCGTTTTCGACCCGGATGCGATCGATGCGAAAGTAATCCGAATCGAAAAGAATGCGCAGGGCCAGAAAACCGCCGCTGACGATCAGCGAGACGCTGCCCAGAGCGACCGAAAGGCGCAATACGCGATGGAAGGCCTTCTTCCAGTCCCGCTTCTTTTTCCCCTTTTTGCGCCGGTTGCCCTTGACCCGGACCGGTTTTCGGGATTTCAAATCCCTCATCGGAATGCCTCGGTTGAAAATCGTCCCTGCTTCTCTTCGCTCCCTTTACCCGATCTACTTGCCGAGAGCCGCCCCCTCGAGAATACGCTGGGTCAGCTCGGAAAAAGTAACCCCGGCATGGGCCGCCGCCTTGGGCAGCAGGCTCGTCTCGGTCATGCCCGGGATGGTGTTGACCTCGAGACAGTGGAATTCGCGCTCCCGCACCATGAAATCGACCCGCGCGGCGCCGTCGCAGCCGAGCACCCGATAGGCATCGACCGCAACTTGTTGGATGCGGGCATAGAGCGCTCCTTCAAGGGGCGCCGGCAGGATGTACTCGGTCTGGCCCGCTGTGTACTTGGCGTGAAAGTCGTAGAAACCTCCCTTGGGAACGACCTGGATGATCGGCAGGGCCTCGCCCGCCAGAACGCCCACCGTCACCTCCATGCCCTGGATGAACTCCTCGACCAGCACCAACTCGTCGCACTCCAGGGCGCTGTCGAGGCCCCGCTCAAGTTCGGCGGGGTCGCCGGCAATGGTGACGCCGATAGTCGATCCCTCCCGGGACGGCTTGACCACCAGCGGGAAATGGCGACAGCGGGCGAGGAGGGTCCGGCGGTCATCACCCTGGCGGAAGGCCTCGAAGCCCGGGGTCGGCAGTTCGTGGAAGAGCAGCATCTTCTTGGTGACCACCTTGTCCATCGCCATGCTCGAGGCCAGCACTCCGCTGCCGGTGTAGGGAATCCGCAGCATCTCCAGCAGTCCCTGGATGGTGCCGTCTTCCCCGTACCGGCCGTGCAGGGCGACGAAGGCCGCCTCGATGCCCTGTTCGACCAGCCGCGCGGCCACCTGCCGGTCGACATCGATGCCGATCGCCTGGTATCCGGACTTCCGCAGGGCCCGAAGAACCGCGTCGCCGGTGCGCAGGGAGACCTCGCGTTCGGCCGACTGGCCGCCCATGAGAACCCCGATTTTTTTCCTCTTCAGTTCCGCTCGATCCATATCCCTACCCGTTTATCTCGTTGCCCGCCTCTACGCCGACCACCCGCACCTCGGTTTCGAGGCGGATGCCTTGCCTGCGATAAACCGTATCCCGCACCCGGGCAATCAATGCCTCAATGTCGGCGGCGGTGGCGCCGCCGACATTGACGATGAAATTTGCATGTACCTCGGAGACCCGCGCCCCGCCCTGGCTCCGTCCGCGCAGTCCCGCCGCCTCGATCAGGCGCCAGGCCTGCTGCCCGGGCGGATTTTTGAATACCGACCCGGCATTGGGAAAGCCGACATTCTGTCCCCGCCGCCGGTGCTCCAGACGCCGGCGGACCTCCCGTGCCAGCACCTCCGGTTCGTCCTTGCGCAGCCGGATTTTCGCCTCCACGACGATCTGCCCGGCGGGTAGGTTCGAACTGCGGTAGCCGAAGGCGAGGCGCTCCGCCGGCCACTCCATTTCCCCCTCGAGCCCTGTGAAAACTACCGAGTCGACTACCCGGCCGATTTCCTG
>Ga0102953_1001265_pt1 | contig 16207 bp, 13 predicted proteins | sample SalPon2A_C_D2_MG_FD_78509 | JGI IMG/M metagenome (GOLD analysis project Ga0102953, IMG submission 78509) | Soil microbial communities from South San Francisco under conditions of wetland restoration - Salt Pond MetaG R2A_C_D2_MG | ecosystem: Environmental > Terrestrial > Soil > Wetlands | place... | reverse complement strand
TGGGCGATGCCGCCGCATGGCCGGTGCAGGGCATGCTCAAACATTACCGCCATGAGTTCGAGTACCACATCGAACACAAGCGTTGTCTGGTGTAAGGGGTAGGGACAGTTAATGGTTAACATCGAAATCGACGGCAAGCAGTTATCGGTGGAGAACGGCAGCACCGTGATCGAGGCTGCGCACGGCGCTGGCATCACCATCCCGCATTTCTGCTACCACAAGAAACTGTCCATTGCCGCCAACTGCCGCATGTGCCTGGTGCAGGTGGAGAAGGCGCCCAAGCCACTGCCGGCCTGCGCCACGCCGGTGAGCGAGGGCATGAAGGTATTCACCAATTCCGCGCAGGCAGTGAAGGCGCAGAAGGGCGTGATGGAATTCCTGCTGGCCAACCACCCGCTGGACTGCCCGATCTGCGACCAGGGCGGCGAGTGCGAACTGCAGGATCTGGCGGTAGGTTACGGTGCTTCCGCTTCGCGCTATCAGGAAGAGAAGCGCGTGGTGCTGTCCAAGGATATTGGCCCGCTGGTATGCGCCGAGGAAATGTCGCGTTGCATCAACTGCACGCGCTGCGTGCGTTTCGGCCAGGAAATCGGCGGCCAGATGGAACTGGGCCAGGCGTTCCGCGGCGAGCATGCCGAAATCATGACCTTCCTCGGCGAGCATATCGATTCGGAACTGTCCGGCAACATGATCGACCTGTGCCCGGTCGGCGCGCTGACCAGCAAGCCGTTCCGCTACACCGCGCGCAGTTGGGAACTGTCGCGCCGCAAGGGCGTCAGCCCGCACGACGGCCTGGGTTCCAACCTGGTGGTGGAAGTGATGAGCAACAAGGTAATGCGCGTATTGCCGCTCGAGAACGAGGAAGTCAACGAATGCTGGCTGTCGGACAAGGACCGCTTCAGTTATGAGGGCCTGAATTCGGAAGAGCGCCTGACCGCACCGATGATCAAGCAGGATGGCAAATGGCAGGAAGTGAGCTGGCAGCAGGCGCTGGAATACGTTGCCAACGGCCTGCGCCAGATCAAGGATGGCGCAGGTGCGGAGCACATCGGCGCGCTGGCCACGCCGCATTCCACGCTGGAAGAGCTCTATCTGCTGCAGAAACTGGTGCGCGGTCTTGGCAGCCACAATGTCGATTTCCGTCTGCGCCAGACCGACTTCAGTGCGGACGGCAAGCAGGCCGGTGCGCCGTGGCTGGGCATGCCGGTGGCCGAGCTCAACAACATCGACCGTTTCCTGGTCGTGGGCAGCTTCCTGCGCAAGGATCATCCGCTGCTTGCCGCGCGTATCCGCCAGGCAGTCAAGAACGGCGCCGAGATCAGCGTGATTCATTCCGCCGATGACGACTTGCTGATGAAAGTGGCGCACAAGGCCATCGTTGCGCCCGATGCCATGGTCGGCACGTTGTCGCAACTGGCGCAGGACGTCGCCGCGAAAAGCAGTGACGGCATTGCAGGCAGTCTGGCGAGCGGCAAGAACGTCGCCGTACTGCTCGGTAATTTTGCGCAGCAGCATCCGCAGGCAGCGCAACTGCAGGCGCAGGCACAGCAGATCGCCGCAGCCGTCGACGGCAAGTTCGGCTTCCTCGGCGAAGCTGCGAACAGCGTCGGCGGTTACCTGGCCAATGCGCTGCCCGGTACCCAGGGTATGAATACGGCGGCGATGCTGGACGCGCCGCGCAAGGCCTACCTGTTGCTGAACGCCGAGCCGGAACTGGATTGCGCCAATCCGCAGCAGGCACTGAGGGCACTGTATGCCGCCGACATGGTGGTGGCGATGAGCGCCTACAAACATTTCGCCAGGGATTATGCCGACGTGCTGTTGCCGATCGCACCGTTCGCGGAAACCTCGGGTACCTACATCAATACCGAAGGCCGTGTGCAGAGTTTCCGCGGTGCCGTCAAGCCGCAGGGCGAGGCACGCCCTGCGTGGAAGGTGCTGCGCGTGCTGGGCAACATGCTGGATGTGGCCGGCTTCGACTACAACGACAGCGAGAGTGTGCGTGACGAGGCGCTGAACGGTGTGAATGTTTCCGAAAAACTGAATAACAATCTGCAGGGTGTGTCGGTACAGTTCTCGTCCGCCGCGACCGAAGGTCTGCAGCGCATCGCCGATGTGCCGATCTACTTTGCCGACGCCGTGGCGCGCCGTGCCGCTCCATTGCAGGCCACGCGCGATGCTGCGGTGCCGTGTGTCGTGATGCACAGTGCTGAGCTGCAGAAGCGCAACCTGCAATCCGGCAGCGAGGTGCAAGTGACACAGGGCGAAGGCAGTGCCCGTCTGCAACTGGTAGCGGACGATAGCCTGCCGCTGGGCGTGGTGCGCTTGGCTGCAGGTCATGCGGCGACCGCACAACTGGGGGCAATGTTTGGAGAAATTGCAGTGGAACCGATAAGTGGGGGCGGGGCATGATGGAGCTATTGCAAACCCTGGAGCAGAATGGGCAGCAACTGCTGGGCCCGTTCTGGATGCCGCTGTGGACGCTGGTCAAGATCGTGATCATCGTGGCGCCGATCATGGGCGGCGTGGCTTACCTGACGCTGGCCGAGCGCAAGATCCTCGGTTTCATGCAGGTACGTCCCGGACCCAATCGCGTCGGCTACTGGGGCCTGCTGCAGCCGATCGCCGACGGCGTCAAGCTGCTGCTCAAGGAAATTATCGTTCCCAGCAGTGCCAACAAGTTTCTGTTTATCGCTGCGCCGGTGCTGGTGCTGGTGCCTGCGCTGGCGGCCTGGGCGGTGATCCCCTTTGGCGACGGCATGGAACTGGCCAACGTCAATGCCGGCCTGTTGTACATCCTGGCAATGACCTCGGTTGGTGTGTACGGCATCATCATTGCCGGTTGGGCATCCAACTCCAAATACGCCTTCCTTGGTGCGCTGCGTTCGACTGCGCAGATCGTGTCCTACGAATTGGCCATGGGTTTCGCGCTGGTGTGCGTGCTGCTGGCGGCGCAAAGCATGAACCTGGGCGACATCGTGCGCGGGCAGCAGACTGGTCATGCCGGCCTGTTCGGCTGGTATTTCATTCCGCTATTCCCGATGTTCGTGGTGTATTTCATCGCCGGCGTGGCCGAGACCAACCGTGCGCCGTTCGACCTGGCCGAGGACGAGGCGACCATCGTCGCCGGTTTCCACACCGAATATTCCGGCATGGGCTTTGCGCTGTTCTTCCTCGCCGAATACGCCAACATGATGCTGATCTCGGCGCTGGCCGCGGTGATGTTCCTCGGCGGCTGGCTCAATCCGTTCCACGGCTGGCCTTTGCTGGGCGCGCTGACCGACTGGATACCGGGACTGGTCTGGCTGCTTGCCAAGATAGGCTTCATGTTGTTCCTGTTCCTGTGGTTCCGTGCCACCTTCCCGCGCTATCGCTACGACCAGCTGATGCGCCTGGGGTGGAAGGTGTTCATTCCGCTGACGCTGGTCTGGGTGGTGGTGGTTGCCGCCTGGATGCAAACACCCTTCTGGCTGTGGTGAGGGGAGGATAGGCCATGAAAAAGATCGTCAATTTCTTCAAGAGCTTCCTGCTGCTCGAATTGCTCAAGGGCATGTCGGTGACCGGCCGCTATTTCTTCTCGCCGCACATCACCGTCGAATACCCGGACGAGAAGACGCCACAAAGCTACCGCTTCCGCGGCCTGCATGCGCAGCGTCGCTATCCTAATGGCGAAGAGCGTTGTATCGGCTGCAAACTGTGCGAAGCGGTGTGCCCGGCACTGGCGATCAAGATCGAGGTGGCCGAGCGCGAGGATGGCACGCGCCGCACCACGCAATACGACATCGACCTGGTGAAGTGCATTTTCTGCGGTTTCTGCGAAGAGTCGTGCCCGGTGGATGCGATCGTCGAGACGCGCATTTACGAGTACCACGGCGAAAACCGCGGCGACCTGTATTACACCAAGCCCATGCTGCTGGCAGTGGGCGAGAAATATGAAGAGCAGATCGCCCAGGATCGCGCGGCGGATGCGAAGTATCGTTAAGGGGTTAGTGGATGATTGAATCGCTGGTTTTCTATTTCTTTGCAGCAGTGACGGTACTTGCCGCCCTGCGCGTGATCACCGCGCGCAACCCGGTGCATGCCGCGCTGTTCCTGGTGCTGGCGTTCTGCAGCATGGCCGGGATATGGCTGCTGCTGGAGGCGGAGTTCCTGGCGATGACGCTGATCCTGGTCTATGTCGGCGCAGTGATGGTGCTGTTCCTGTTCGTGGTGATGATGCTGGACATCGACCTGGTGCAGCTGCGCGAGGGATTCTGGCGCTGGTTCCCGTTTGGTTTGTTGCTGGCCGCCGTTATGGTGGGCGAGATGATCTGGGTGCTGGGCAGCCGCCTGACCGCCGAGGGTGGTGTCCACACCGTGGTGAAACATGGTGCCGATTACAGCAACACCAAAGCACTGGGCATGCTGATCTACACCGACTACGTCTATCCGTTCGAACTGGCCGCCGTGCTGCTGCTGATCGCGATGGTGGCGGCGATCGCGCTGACGCTGCGCCGCCGCAAGGGCGTCAAGACGCAGGTGGTATCGCAGCAGGTGGCGGTAAAACGCGAAGACCGTGTGCGCGTGGTCTCGGTGCCAGCCGAGAGCAAGCCGGACAGCGTGAAGAAATAGGAAGGATCAAGGGGGAAGCATGTTGAATCTGAGTCTGTCGCATTACCTGGTGCTGGGCGCAATATTGTTCGCCATTGCCGTGGTGGGCATCTTCCTGAACCGCAAGAACGTGATTGTGTTGCTGATGGCGATCGAGTTGATGCTGCTTGCGGTGAACACCAACTTCATCGCTTTCTCGCATTACCTGAACGATACCGCAGGACAGGTATTCGTATTCTTCATTCTTACCGTGGCCGCTGCCGAGGCCGCCATCGGTCTGGCAATTCTGGTGGTGCTGTTCCGTAACCTGCGCACCATCAATGTGGACGACATTGGCAGTCTGAAGGGATAAGCATGAATATTCAGACATACTACCTGCTGATTCCCGCGGCTCCCCTGGTCGGGGCCATTGCCGCCGGCCTGTTCGGCAGGCGCCTGGGCCGCAACTGGTCGCACCGCGTCACCATCGGCCTGATGATGGTGTCCTTCCTTGCTGCAGTGCATGTTTTCCGCGACGTGGTATATGGCGGCCACCTGTTCAACGGGGCCGTCTACAAATGGCTGACCTCGGGCGACACCAGTTTCGAGATCGGATTCCTGATCGACCGCCTCACGGCGATGATGATGCTGGTGGTGACATTCGTGTCGTTGATGGTGCACATCTACACCATCGGCTACATGCAGGAAGACCCCGGCTACCAGCGTTTCTTCAGCTACATTTCGCTGTTCACCTTCTCCATGCTGATGCTGGTGATGTCCAACAACTTCATGCAACTGTTCTTCGGCTGGGAAGCAGTGGGCCTGGTGTCCTACCTGCTGATCGGTTTCTGGTACACGCGGCCGACGGCGATCTACGCCAACCTCAAGGCATTCCTGGTCAACCGCGTCGGCGATTTCGGCTTCCTGCTCGGCATCGGGCTGATCCTGATGGTGTTCGGCACCGCCGACTACACCGCCGTGTTCGCGCTGGCGCCCAACCATGCACACGACCTGGCGCCGATTCCCGGCGTATCGTGGAACATGATGAGCGCGATCTGTATCCTGCTGTTCATCGGCGCGATGGGCAAGAGCGCGCAGTTCCCGCTGCACGTGTGGCTGCCCGATTCGATGGAAGGCCCGACCCCGATCTCCGCGCTGATCCACGCCGCGACCATGGTGACCGCCGGTATTTTCATGGTGGCGCGTATGTCGCCGCTGTTCGAGCTGTCCGACACCGCACTGTCGCTGATCCTGATCATCGGTGCGATCACCGCGCTGTTCATGGGTTTCCTCGGCATCATCCAGAACGACATCAAGCGCGTGATCGCCTATTCCACGCTGTCGCAGCTCGGCTACATGACCGTGGCGCTGGGCGCCTCGGCCTACTCGGTGGCGCTGTTCCACCTGATGACGCACGCTTTCTTCAAGGCACTGCTGTTCCTGGCCGCCGGCTCGGTGATCATCGGTATGCACCATGACCAGGACATCCGCAACATGGGCGGATTACGCAGGCACATGAAGATCACCCACTGGACCTTCCTGATCGGTTCGCTGGCGCTGATCGGTTTCCCGTTCCTGTCCGGCTTCTATTCCAAGACCAGCATCCTGGAAGCGGTGGAATCGTCGCACCTGTTCGGTTCCGGCTTTGCCTATATCGCCTTGCTGCTGGGCGTGTTCGTTACGGCGTTCTACTCGTTCCGCCTGTACTTCATCGTATTCCATGGCGAGGAGCGCTTCGGCAAGACGCATCACGAACATCACGGAGACCATGCCGAAGAGGAGGTGTCGGCCGACCATCATCACGGTTTGGCGCCGGGCGAGAAGCCGCACGAGTCGCCTTGGGTGGTGTGGCTGCCGCTGGTGCTGCTGGCGATTCCATCGGTGGCGATCGGCTACATTGCGGTCGAGCCGCTGGTATTCGGCAACTTCTTCCGCGATGCGATCTTCATCAGCAACGAGCATTACCATTCGCTCAAGCACATGCTCGACGAGTTCCACGGCCCCGGCGCCATGGCGATGGAAGACCTGGAAAGCATGGCCTTCTGGCTTGCGATGGCCGGTGTGGGTTCTTCCTGGTTCCTGTACATGAAGCGCCCGGATATCCCGGGAATGATCGCGCAGCGCTTCAAGTTCATCTATACCGTGCTCGACAACAACTACTACTTCGATCGCTTCAACGACTGGTTCTTTGCCGGGGGCGCGCGTGGCGCCAGCCGCTTCCTGTGGAAATTCGGCGACGTGAAGCTGATCGACGGCGTGATGGTGAACGGCAGCGCGCGCCTGGTCGGCATGATTTCGGGCGTGATGCGGCGCTGGCAGACCGGCTACGTTTATCACTATGCATTCTGGATGATCATCGGCGTATCGGTATTGCTGACGGTACGCAACTGGTTCGAATAGGCACACGCGAGAGACTGAAGGAATAACAGCATGATTTTTGGATTTCCTATAATTAGCGTTGTGGTCTGGCTGCCGATTGTGTTCGGCATCCTGGTCTTCGCCACCGGCAGCGACCGTAATGCGCAATTGGCGCGGGTGATCGCGCTGATCGGCGCGGTGCTTGGCATCTGGGTGGCGATTCCGCTGTATACCGGTTTCGACAGGTTGACCAGCTCCATGCAGTTCGTCGAAATGTACGACTGGATCCGCCGCTACAACATCCATTATCACGTCGGTGTGGACGGCATCTCGATGCTGTTCGTGTTGCTCAACAGTTTCTTCACGCCGCTGGTGGTGATCGCCGGCTGGAAGGTGATCGAAAAGCGCGTGGCGCAGTACATGGGCGCCTTCCTGATCATGTCGGGCCTGATCAACGGCGTGTTCGTGGCGCTGGATGCGGTGCTGTTCTACGTGTTCTGGGAAGCGATGCTGATCCCGATGTTCATCATCATCGGTGTGTGGGGCGGCCCCAACCGCGTCTATGCGGCGGTGAAGTTCTTCCTTTACACCTTGCTCGGTTCGCTGTTGATGCTGGTCGCGCTGCTGTACCTGTACTACAAGTCCAACGGCAGTTTCGAGATTCTCGACTACTACCAGACCGCGATCCCGATGACTGCGCAGATCCTGCTGTTCATCGCCTTCTTCATGGCCTTCTCGGTCAAGGTGCCGATGGTGCGAGTGCATACCTGGCTGCCGGATGCGCACGTCGAGGCGCCGACCGGCGGCTCGGTGATCCTGGCTGCGATCATGCTGAAGGTGGGCGCCTACGGTTTCCTGCGTTTTTCGCTGCCCATCGTGCCGGATGCGAGCCATAAACTGGCCGGCGTGATGATTGCGCTGTCGCTGATTGCGGTGGTGTATATCGGACTCGTGGCATTGACCCAGTCGGACATGAAAAAGCTGGTGGCGTATTCCTCGATTTCGCACATGGGTTTCGTCACGCTGGGCTTCTTCATTTTCAATGCCTACGGCATGGAAGGCGCATTGCTGCAGATGATCTCCCACGGCTTCATTTCCGGTGCGCTGTTCCTGTGCATCGGCGTCATGTATGACCGCCTGCATTCGCGCCAGATCGCCGATTACGGTGGCGTGGTCAATACCATGCCGGTGTTTGCAGCCTTTTTCATGCTGTTTGCCATGGCCAACAGCGGCCTGCCGGGCACCAGCGGCTTCGTCGGCGAATTCATGGTGATCCTGGGTTCGGTCAAGGCTAACTTCTGGTATGCCTTCCTGGCGGCGAGCACGCTGATCTTCGGTGCGGCATACACGCTGTGGATGTACAAGCGGGTGATTTTCGGCGCGGTTGCCAACAGTAATGTGGCGGCGCTGACCGACATCACCACGCGCGAAAAACTGGTGCTGGGAATACTGGCCATTGCGGTGCTGGCGATGGGTGTCTATCCGCTGCCGTTCGCCGATATCATGCATACGTCGGTAAACGACCTGCTGGTGCATGTCGCCCGTTCCAAGTTATAGGCCACCGTCAACGAGGATGCTATGAGTTTCTTGTCTAACCTGTTACCCGCCTACGCAGAAATGTTTCTGCTGACGATGGTGTGTGTGATCCTGATTGCGGATCTGTTCGTTGTCAACCAGGGCAAGACGGTGACCTATGTGCTGGTACAGCTGTCCCTGCTTGGTTGCTCGCTGATCACCGTGTCGACCCACCACACTGGCGTGGCCTATCTGTTCCACGGCATGTTCGTCGACGACCTGATGTCCGACGTACTCAAGCTGTTCGCCTATCTCGCCGTTTCCATGATGCTGGTGTATTCGCGCAACTACCTGATGGTGCGCGGCCTGTTCACCGGCGAGTTCATGGTGCTGACGCTGTTCGCATTGCTCGGCATGATGGTGATGATTTCCGCCAGCCATTTCCTCACGCTATACCTGGGCCTGGAAATCCTGTCGCTCTCGTTGTATGCAATGGTCGCGCTGCAGCGCGACTCCGCCATCGCCACCGAAGCGGCGATGAAATACTTCATTCTCGGCGCGCTGGCTTCCGGCATGCTGCTGTACTGTATGTCCATGTTGTACGGTGCGACCGGCTCGCTGCAAGTCAACCAGGTGGCTGCTGCCGTCGCGCATGGCGTACAGAATCGTGAATTGGTGGTATTCGGCCTGGTGTTCGTGGTGGCCGGCCTGGCGTTCAAGCTCGGCGTGGTGCCGTTCCACATGTGGGTGCCCGATGTGTATCACGGCGCGCCGACCGCGATGACCATGCTGATCGGCTCCGCACCCAAGCTGGCAGCCTTCGCCTTCGTCATGCGCATTCTGGCGGAAGGTATGCAGCCGCTGGTCATGCACTGGTCGAGCATGCTGGAAATCCTGGCTGTGCTGTCGATAACGCTCGGCAACATCGTCGCCATTTCGCAGACCAACCTCAAGCGCATGTTCGCGTATTCCACCATCGCCCACATGGGCTTCATGCTGCTGGGAATACTGGCCGGAAATCTCGAGGGCTATGGCGCCGCCATGTTCTATGCCGTGGTTTACGTGCTGATGAGTCTGGGCGGCTTCGGCATGATCATGCTGCTGTCGCGCGAAGGTTTCGAGGCCGACACGCTGAACGACTTCAAGGGGCTCAACCAGCGCAGTCCGTGGCTCGCCTTCCTGATGCTGATTCTGATGTTCTCGATGGCCGGCATTCCGCCCACGGTCGGTTTCTATGCCAAGCTGTCGGTGCTCAGCGCCGTAGTCGATGCGGGGCACATTTCGCTGGCGGTATTCGCGGTGCTGATTTCGCTGATCGGCGCGTTCTATTACCTGCGCATCGTCAAGCTGATGTATTTCGATGCACCGGAAAGCCATGTGCCGATCACCCTGCAACCCGACAGCAGCATCCTGATCTCGTTCAATGGCATCGCGGTACTGCTGCTGGGCATCATACCGGGCAACCTGATATGGGTATGCGCCCAAGCAGTGCAGCAATCGCTGTTGCTGCATTGAGCCGGCGCGATTCGAGAAACACTCCCGCCTTGCGCGGGAGTTTTTGTTTGGAGAAAGCAAAATGGACCTGAAGGAAACGCAACTGGATTCCACGCTGGTGTATGACGGCGGCTTCATCAAGGTGCGCAAGGACAATGCGCGCCTGCCGGACGGCAGCGTCAGCACGCGCGAATACATCGAGCACCCGGGTGCGGTCGCCATGCTGGCGCTGCTCGACAACGGCAAGCTGATAATGGAGCGGCAATATCGCTATGCGCCGCAACGCGAATTCATCGAAATCCCGGCCGGCAAGATCGACTACCAGGAGGACATCCTGCTGACCGCGCAACGCGAACTGCTGGAGGAGACCGGCTACGTCGCCAGCGAATGGACGCATTTGACGACCACCTGGCCGTGTATCGGCTATGCCGACGAGCGCATCGAATATTTTCTGGCGCGCGGCCTGACGCACCAGGGCAGGCAACTCGATGACGGCGAGTTTCTCGAAGTATTCGAACTGTCTCTGGAAGAAGCGCTGGACTGGGTGAGGCAGGGCAAGATCAACGACAGCAAGACCATCGTCGGCTTGTTCTGGCTCGAAAAAATGCAGGGAGAATGGCGCTAGACCGGGCGCACCCAAATAGTGCTCAATGTGGTGCAAAATTTAACTGGCGCACCATTAATGTGAATCTACGCGGAGATTTCTCTCCTGAATTCAGACTTTTTTCCATATAAATCAATGGTAGTATTGGCTGGCGCAAAACTTGCATGCTTTTTGACGTTTTTTGCACTATAAAGGGGAGAAGAATGGAAAGCTTGAAGGTCAGCAGCGATGCGTTATTTATCCTGCTCGGGGCAATCATGGTGCTGGCGATGCATGCCGGTTTTGCCTTTCTGGAGCTGGGCACGGTACGCAAAAAGAACCAGGTCAACGCACTGGTAAAAATTCTCACCGACTTTGCTGTTTCCACGTTGGCATATTTCTTCATTGGCTACGGCATTGCCTACGGCGTCCACTTCTTCAACGGTGCGGAAGATCTCGCACAGAAAAACGGCTATGAGCTGGTCAAATTCTTCTTCCTGCTGACGTTTGCCGCGGCGATCCCGGCCATCGTGTCCGGTGGTGTTGCCGAACGCGCGCGCTTCAACCCGATGCTGGCCGCCACCTTCGTGCTGGTCGGTTTCGTCTATCCGTTTTTCGAAGGCATCGCCTGGAATCACCGTTTCGGCATTCAGGACTGGCTGAATAGCTCTTTCGGCGCCGAATTCCATGACTTCGCCGGTTCCGTGGTGGTGCATGCAGTGGGCGGCTGGATCGGCCTGGCTGCTGTGCTGCTGCTTGGTGCGCGACGTGGCCGCTACAGCAAGGACGGGCAGATTTCCGCTCATCCGCCGTCGAGCATTCCGTTCCTGGCACTGGGTGCCTGGATACTTACTGTTGGCTGGTTCGGCTTCAACGTGATGAGCGCACAGACCATCGGCAACATCAGTGGCCTGGTCGCGGTCAACTCGCTGATGGCGATGGTGGGCGGCACGCTGGTCGCGCTGTGGGCAGGCAAGAACGACCCCGGCTTTGTGCACAACGGTCCGTTGGCTGGCCTGGTGGCAATCTGTGCCGGTTCCGACCTGATGCACCCGATCGGCGCATTGGTCGTTGGTGGCGTGGCCGGCGGCCTGTTCGTATGGATGTTCACGCTGACCCAGAACAAGTGGAAGATCGACGATGTGCTCGGTGTATGGCCGTTGCATGGTTTGTGCGGCGCATGGGGCGGAATTGCCGCAGGCATCTTTGGCCTGAAGGCGCTGGGCGGCATGGGCGGCGTCAGCTTCATCTCCCAGTTGATCGGCACGCTGATGGGCGTCGGCATTGCGTTTGGTGGTGGTTTTCTCGTCTACGGCGTAGTCAAACAAGTCGTCGGCATCCGTCTGGACGAGGAGGAGGAATTCAACGGCGCCGACCTCAGTATTCACAAGATCAGCGCGACGCCGGAACGTGAGGCGAGCTGGTAGTTTTGTCGAACAGGAAAAGAAAATGGCCCGGCTCAATCCGGGCCATTTTTATTTTGAATAGTCTGAAACGGGTAGCTTTACACACCATTCTGGACGCCCACATCGCGGCCGTGACCGAGTGCGAATGAAATGGGTAGGGAACCTTTGGCGGTAATTAAGAGTCGTCAATTAGGTTTTTATGGATTTCATAAAGTCCACAAAAACCATATGGCCCAAGTGCCTTTTCAACTTATTTGGCTAAATTGATGGAGGATTCCATGAACTATCAATCAGGGGATGATCAAAAACATCAGTGGCTGTATATCCTTATACTGTTTCTAGGCGGAATTTCGGTCACTTCAATAACTGTCTTGTTCCTGTATCACTCGCAATATTATGCCTGGCCCGTATCGTTAAGATAGAGTTGATGCACATTGGGGCGGGGACAATGTTATGAAATCGGACATTGTTTTCGCCTTTTTTCAAAATTTATCTGAAGCAACAACGATGACCGAGGTCTGGTCGTCGGCCTAAGCGGAAATTCCAAGGTCCGGACCCATAGGTCTCTAGATTAACTGTTATCCTTCAGGGAACGTTTCCCGATATGCTGTATGACCAAACGTCGGACCCGACATGACAGAAACAAAAACAACTAGAATATGGATTGGGCAACCCCTCCATTTCGCCTGTCTCGTCTTACTATTGATTCCAGTGTATTTTGCATGGGAGTCTCTAGGCGAGTCCTTCCCGGCACTCTTCTGGGGTGCTGTGGCGGCCCCTGTTGTGCATCAAATTTACGTTTGGCTAGCGTGGCGACTCGAAATCCAGAGTATGGCGACAAGCAAAACCATTGGTTTTCGTGCGTATGTCGTAATTTTCTTTGTGCTTTTTTCTAGCCGATTCATCTCCCTGCTCACACTAGCCTGGGTAGATCGTGGAAGCATGAATCTCAGTGTCATTCCTGTGACAATCTTAACGGTACTTCTCGCTCTGCCTGGAATCTACGCGATGTATAGTGTTAAGCGATACTTTGGAATGACTCGGGCAGCGGGCGCCGATCATTTCGATAGCCGATACCGCAGCATGCCCCTCGTAAACAAGGGTATATTTCGGTTCACGAGCAATGGAATGTATCTGTATGCCTTTCTTTTGTTTTGGGCAATCGCAGTTGGTTTTAATTCGACTTTAGCTTTAACTGTAGCGGCCTTCAGCCACGTTTACATTTGGGTGCATTTCTACGCCACAGAAAAACCGGACATGGAATATTTGTACAATACGGATAACAATCGCATGCAGTCGGACGCGGCAGAACCGCGCCGCTGATACTAGGCGATGTCCGCTCTGGTCAGCTAAGCAGTTAATTTTCGACGCACTCTGATTTGGCCGCTATGGCCGATTAGCTGCCAGAAAGAAAATGGAGCGGAGTACATTGGGAGTGAAATTGAAAATTAACCCTGCTTCCTAACATCTTTCGATTGATTGTCTATTCATGCAATTGAATCTCCCTGTGCGCAAGACGATAAGCGCCCTCGATTAATACTGCCGACGCGAGCATCGCCGCGAGTACCCATAGTTTTGCAGGCCCGGTCTGGAGCGTTTGCCAGATAAGGGCACCCAAGGCAATCAGGCAGGCACCGGCGCCTGCCCCCGAAATCCAGCTGCGGCTATGCGTATGCAGCGCCTGGCGCGCGTTGGCAGTGTTCACCGCGGCGAAGATCAGCAGAAATCCGGCACTGCCCAGTGTAGCAATACTCGTCAGGTCAAACGAGTTGGCGACAATGAGTGTCAGCCCGGCGGTGATGAGCAGTCCTTCAACCGGCTCCCCCCACACTTTGCGCTCCAGCACCGCGGGCAACTCGCCATCGCGTGCAATGCAGTAGCTTAAGCGTGCGGCGCCGTAAAGCGTGGCGTTGATCGCCGAAGCGGTCGATAACATCGCCGCAACTGCGATCAGGGTGAAGCCGGTTTGACCGAAAAACGGCCGCGCTGCTTCCGCCAGTGCGTAATCCTTCGCCGCTACGATCCTGGTTACCGGGAGATTGCCTACTGTGACCAGTGCGACCAGCACGTATAGCGCGATCACGAACCCGACCGCAATGAAGTATGCGCGCGGCAGCGTCCGTGCCCCATCGCGCACATCGTTCGCTGTGTTGGCGATCAGTTCGAATCCTTCGTATGCCAGGAAGATGATCATGCCGCCCGCGGCCAGTTGCAGCGGCGGTGACCACGAGCCCGGCGCGATTTGGGAGGCATTGATGCCGGAAAAACCGGCACCGACGAATAACAATAGGATCGCCAGTTTCAATCCGACGATCCAGATTTCCGCCTTGCCGATCAGCTCGGCGCTGAGCAAGTTCATTCCTGCGATCAGGATCACGCTCAGACTGATCAGCACATGCTTGCCGATTTCCTGCCAGGCCTGCGGTAGAAACGTTGCCCCGTAACTGCCAAATGCATATGCATACAGCGACAGCATCACTATGTAGCTCAGCCATAACAACACGTTCAGGCTACCGGGGAACATCCCGGCACCGAAGGTGCGGTCGAGGAAGCGGACCGTGCCGCCACGGCTAGGATAGGCGACGGAAAGCTTCGCGTACGAATATGCCGTCAACAATGCGACTCCGCCCGCCAAGGCAAACGCCATCGGCGTTCCACCGTGCGCAAGTTGTACCGCCACTCCCAGTACCGCAAAAATTCCGCCACCGACCATCCCGCCAACGCCGATGGCAACTGCCGCCCATAAACCAATCTTTCCATCGCCACTCATGCATCTATTATTTCATGCTTGCTGAGACGATGCTCTTCAGTCTTTTTTGCGTGATCAACTGCGCGCGAGTAGAATTTTTTGCATAGGGCTTGCCAAGTTTTATTTTTCATTGCGGGAAAACTTCTGTGGCATTGTCTGGTCGAACTTGCCAAGGCAGGCCGATTCCGAAACAAAAACCAAGGAGTTAACAAATGCATCTGGGCATGATCGGACTGGGACGCATGGGCGCCAATCTGGTGCGGCGTCTGAGCAAGGACGGCCATCATTGCGTTGCCTACGACGTGAATCAGGCTGCCGTGGAGGCCATCTCCGGCCACGATGTCGACGGCGCTACTTCCTTTGATGACTTGCTGGCGAAGCTGCCTGCACCACGCGTGGTGTGGGTGATGGTACCTGCTACCGTGACGGGCAGCATCGTCGACGAACTGGCTGAGCGCATGGAGGCCGGCGACATCATCATCGACGGCGGCAACAGTTATTACCGCGACGACATCCACAGGGCCAAGGCGCTCGTGAGCAAGGGCATACACTATGTCGACTGCGGTACCAGCGGCGGCGTGTTCGGGCTGGAGCGTGGCTTCTGCCTGATGATCGGCGGCGAAAAACAGGCTGTCGAATACCTGGATCCCATTTTTCGCAGTATCGCGCCGGGCGTGGAGGCCGCGCCGCGCACGCCGGGCAGGGAAGGCGAACCGGGAACCGCGGAGTACGGCTATTTGCATTGCGGCCCGGCCGGTGCCGGCCACTTCGTCAAGATGGTGCACAACGGTATCGAGTACGGCCTGATGGCCGCCTATGCCGAAGGGATGAACATTCTGCACAATGCCAATGCCGGCAAACGTTCACACGACAGCGATGCCGAGACCACGCCGATGCGCGAGCCGGAAAACTATCAATACGACCTGGACCTGCCGCAGATCGCCGAGGTCTGGCGTCGCGGCAGCGTGGTGGCATCGTGGTTGCTCGACCTGACCGCGGCGGCACTGGCCGAAGATGGCAATCTGACCGGGTTCTCGGGGCGCGTATCGGATTCCGGCGAAGGGCGCTGGACCGCACTGGCGGCAATCGACGAGGGTGTGCCGGCACCGGTTATCAGCGCCGCGCTGTTCGCGCGCTTTGCCTCGCGCGGCGAGTCGGACTATGCCGACCGGCTGTTGTCGGCGATGCGCAAACAGTTCGGCGGACACGACGAGAAAAAATGATTGAAACCGCAAACACACATACACGGGTGCCGGCCGATGCGCTGGTGATTTTCGGTGTGACCGGCGATCTTGCCCGCAAGATGATCATTCCGGCGCTGTATGCGATGTGCAAGCGCGGCCAACTCGACGTGCCGGTGGTTGGCGTGGCACGGACGCAATGGAACCGAGCACAGTTGCGCAAACATGTGACGGACAGCATCCGGCAGGCGGCGGGAAAGATCGACGACCGGCAGGCGCTTGACCGCCTGCTCGCGCAGTTCCGCTACGTGTCCGGCGATTACAACGGCTCCGACACTTTCCGCAAACTCGG
>Ga0102953_1001263_pt1 | contig 16210 bp, 13 predicted proteins | sample SalPon2A_C_D2_MG_FD_78509 | JGI IMG/M metagenome (GOLD analysis project Ga0102953, IMG submission 78509) | Soil microbial communities from South San Francisco under conditions of wetland restoration - Salt Pond MetaG R2A_C_D2_MG | ecosystem: Environmental > Terrestrial > Soil > Wetlands | place... | reverse complement strand
TTGAGAACGTAACTTGGAGGGTTCACGATTATTGGCTTGACATCTCCCGAGTCCTGGTCCGCAACATTGACGACGCCGCCTGGGCCTTCAGCGAAGTACATAAAGCTATATTTGGATTCGCCCTGGAACTGCAATTCCATCTTCTGCGGCGTTACGGTTTTGCCGTCGAGCTGTCTAGGGGCAAGATTGGTCAATGTCATTGTCACATTCCTTTCCCCGCCGAACGGCATCTTCATCGAAATTTGATAAGTCCACACCCGGCCCTGGTCCAGGGGGAAGTATGAGGTCGCCGATTTGGAACATGACCCGAAGCCGAGCATCAGGCAGACGATGCCAGCGACGAAAAAGCACTGCTTTGTCATCTTGCATTCCTCCGTTTCTGCAATTCATTGTTTATGGAGTAAGTTCAGTTTTCTTTCCGCACTTGCCACAGAACTTTGTGCCTTCGTAAATGTCCGCACCACAGTCACAGACGGCAACGGGCTTCGGCTTGCCGAGTGCTTCCTGTGCCCTACCGTGAATTTCGGTGAGCTCATCTTCTCTCTTCTGAATCTGTTCGTCCAAAGCCGAGATGGCAGCACTCCTGGCCCGGAGCCTCTCTTCATCGAGTGCGCCCTTCAGAAGCATGGTATGGGCAATGCTTCCCAGCTCTTCCAGGGCTTCCCTTTTCTCCTGTTGAATATCTGCAACCTGCGACTTGATCCGGGAGACCTCGATCATCTCCCTGGACTTTACGCTGACGGTGTTAACGCCCTTGCCGACACCTTGTTTGAGTTTGTCGAAAAAATCGGCCACCTTTCATCCTCTCTATTCAAACTTTGATCCGCACTCCTTGCAAAACATGTTGGAGGCGGTATTTCTTGCCCCACATTGAGTGCAGAATTTGCCGCCGCCACGTCCCTGAATGGCAGGCAACCGGATGCCTTTGCCCGCCAGGAGTGCGTAGAAGCTCGCACCGGCCGCCGCCAGCAGAAAAACCAGACTCAGATAGTAGCCGGCCCCATAGTTGACCTGAATTGCTCCGCTCGTCTGCTGCAAAACCTGACTGTCGAGTTTCGATTTCAGTGCAGCCATGAGGATAACCCCGACAACGGCGAGCACTCCGGAACTCAGCGCTCCCTTTTTCCCTCTCAAGAAACAGAGGCCGGCTCCGGCCACGACTGAAAGAAGGGCAAGAACGGCGAGCGGCTCGGGGTCAACTTTCTGGCTTTTCGGGGGCCCGAACATCTGAGGCTGCTTGATCGTTGTGCCGGTCACCATCTGAATGCCGCTGAAGCTGGCAACCTTTTGCCCCTGGCATGAAAAAGTCACGAATGGCAGGAAAAAGCAGACGAGCGTCAAAACAAAAGCTGCTGGAGAAAGTCCCTTAGCAACGCCTCCCACCGAGCACCTACCCCTGATACTTCACAAAAGTCAAACTGAACCGGCCAGAAATTACTAGGTTCCAGCCGGGTTGTTGGCAGGACAGAATCTGCCGGCTAGCCAATGCACTTCACTCTTCGTGCGTGGCCGGGTCGCCCGGTGTGGAAGTGAGCCTATGCGGCGCGGCCTATTTGAGAGATCAGGTCGTGTGCAGCAGTTGAGACTGTGACCGCTAATTAGTTAACTCAGAGTACTAATATCTGTCAAGTCCCGCGCGGGATAATGCCTAGGGGGGAAATACCACAAGTTTGCACACTTGTGCTTGCAATGTTCTGCTTAGACATCCAGTTTCGGACCCGTGCGCAGCGCGGCGGGCCACCATCAACTTTGAACGTCCGGCGCAGATTTCGTCAGGAAGCGTCACAGCCAGCGGCCAACGCGGGATTGATATTCCTGATATCTGGATCCAAAAACGTCGCGCAACTTTTTTTCTTCAACCGGAATGACAATCCAATTGAGATAGGCGAGAACGAGCGGCAGCAGAAGCGCCGGCCAGAGGTGGCGGAGAATTCCGGCCTCGCCGAGATAGGCGACCGCGAGTCCAGGATGCATGGGATTGCGCGTGAAACGGTAGGGCCCCCAGATGACCATGGCGGTGGAAGCCTGGCCGGGTGTGCGGGTGGTTTTGGCCTTGCGGAACGGCAGCCATCCCCAGGCGGCCAGCGCCGCTCCGGCGAGAAAAACGACGGCGCCGATTTCACTGAGAAGGGGCGTCGCTCGGAAAAAGAGACGGCCGAAAAAGACGGCCTCCAGGCCGATGCCCGCGAGATACGCCAGGACGAATACCCAGGGGACTGGAATTCGAATCAGCGCGCGGGAGAATCCCGTGACATGTTCGGGCAGTCGCTGGGCCAATGTTCACGGCTCCCGGCCGGAAGAATCAGGCCAGAACATTGCGACAACTATACACCCTGAAATTGCATGTGATGAATTGCAAATTGCCGGAGTAGGTTTCCTGTTGTTGGTGCGTGCGCGGGCGGCACCTTGAAAATCACGGGCCGTGGAGCGGCGGTTTCAGGCGGCTCGAAGCGGGCTTCGAAAGGGAATCACGAAGCCGCTGTGCTTGTTCGGGGAAGAGCCTGGATGCGAGCAGAGATGGCGCCCGCGGCTGAGAAGTGTTCTGTGTGTGAGCCTTATATAGTAGGCTATGTATTCGCCCTGTGTTCGCCTTCCATGGGACGCTTGGGATTCCCACAGGCCAAAATGCTAAATTTGTAAGATAGTGATAATAAATGTGTTATATATAATATTGGTTAGTCAGCAAAATGCTGAAAAACAATTTGTGTTTAATTCTGAAACAGTGTGTAAAAATTACAATTTGCAGGAAATCAGAAAATCCGCAGTGTCAAAACCGCATGTTGAATGGCTTGGAGGAATGGTGCCGGGTAGACGCCAATCCAGACCAGCAACACTGTAAGCCCGGCCAGCGCGTAGCTGCCGGAACGCGACAGCGAAGGAACTGCGGTGGGCACAGTCTTGCCCGTTTCAGCCGGAGACTTGTACAGCGCCACCAGGATGCGCAGGTAGTAAAAGAGTCCGATGACGCTGCTGACGATGAGCACGAAGATCAAGCCCCACAGGGACGCGGAAATTCCGGCGGCCACCAGGAAGAACTTTCCAACAAAGCCCGCGGTCAGTGGGATTCCAGCCAGCGAGAGCAGCATGAGGGTGAAGATGCCAGCCAGCACCGGACGCCGCCAGAAGAGGCCTTCGTAGTCTTCGATGGAGTCGGCGTCGCGTTCCCCGTTTGAAAGTACGCTGACCACTCCAAAGGCACCGAGCGTGGTGACAAAGTACGCCACCAAGTAAAACGTCACAGCCTCGGCCGCCCTGCTACCCCCGGCCAGGAAAGCCACGAGGATGTAACCGAGGTGCGCAATCGAAGAATACGCCAGGATGCGCTTGACGTTGTTCTGAAGCAGTGCCAGCAGGTTTCCGGCAATCATGGAGGCGATGGCAATGATGCTGAAAACCAGGAACACTTTATGCAGGCGGTAAGCACCCGTTTCGTAGAAGTACCTCAGCAGCAGCGCCACCATACCACCCTTGGAAACGGTTGCCACAAAGGCGGTGACCGGCGCGGGAGCTCCTTCATAAACGTCGGGCGTCCACATGTGGAAGGGCACCACACCAAGCTTGAATCCGATTCCGGTGATCATCAGGGCCAGGCCCGGGTAGATCAGGGTCTTATCGTAGGAGACTCCGCTGATGAGCATGGCTGCAATCTGCCCGAACTGCAGGGTCCCGAGCTGGGCGTAGATCAGCGCCATGCCGAACAGCAGGAAAGCGGCGGAGACGGCGGCTAGCACCAGGTATTTGATTCCGGCCTCCAGCGGCAGCTTGCGGTTGCAGAGGTAGGCGCTCATTGCGTAGAGAGCAACACTCAGAACTTCCAGTCCGAGGAAGAAAGACACAAAGTGATTGCTGGCGACGAGAACTGAGGAACCCAGGGCCGCCGTGAGAATAAGAACGTAAAGCTCTTCCCGGTATCCGGCCTGGTTTTCCAGGTACCCGTAGGAAAGGATGACAGTCACAAATGTGGCGGCGATGATGAGCCCCATATAGAAGAGCGCATATCCGTCAATGACCAACAGAGGCGTCACCTGCGTCGGCGCCACCGAAGACGCGGGCCAGAGTGATACGAATGCTGCGGCCAGACCCACGAGGGTCAGCCACACGGCCACCAGGTGGCTGCGTCGAATGCACACCGCCAGCATCACCACGACCGCGGTCACGGTCAGGACGATGAGAGGAAGTATGGCGATAAGGTCAGTACCGTTCAAGGCTCACTCCCATTTATTCCAGGCGCGCCGTACCTTCGATAAGATAACTGGCGCACGCCCGGGGCCATAGTCACCACGGGCTGCGGAGCGGCATATCGCTGGAGCTTCCGCATCGCCGGTCTGAATGTTCTGAAAAGCGGCTGCGGGTAAAGACCGATCCAGAGCAGGATCAGCATCATCGGAATCATCATCAACAACTCGCGTTTTCCCAGGTCCGGCAGCGACCATTCATGGGTGTTCGCACCGTGGAAGGCGCGCTGAATAACCTTCAGCGAATAAAGAGTCGAGATCAGGATTCCGATCACAGCAGCGATCGTCACGCCGAGACTTACCCGGTATGCGCCAAGTAACGTCAGGAACTCGCCCACAAAATCACCCAAGCCGGGCAGTCCGATGGAGGCCATCGCAAAGAACATCACAACACCACTCATCACCGGAACGGTGGCCCAAAGCCCTTGCAGGCGATCCATTTCCCGCGTGTGCGTCCGTTCCTGCAGGCCGCCGACCAGCATGAAGAGTGCACCCGTGCTGATGCCGTGGGCAATCAACACAATCAGAACTCCCTCCAGCGCGAGCTCATTCCAGGCAAAAATTCCAACCAGCGCAAATCCCAGGTGGCTGACGCTGGTGTACGCTACCAGGCGCTTCAAGTCCGTCTGCCCAAAGGCCAGGACGGCGCCGTAGATAATTCCAATCACCCCCAGCACCATGGCAACGGGAGCGAACTCGTGCGCCGCGCCGGGAAACAGCGGAACCACAAAGCGCAGCATTCCGTACGCGCCGGTCTTCAGCAGGAGGCCCGCCAGGATCACGCTGCCTGCCGTGGGCGCCTCCGTATGTGCATCCGGCAGCCAGGGGTGGAACGGAAACATGGGCAGCTTGACGGCAAACGCCACAAAGAAACCCAGCATTAACAGCATGGCCATATGCGGCGTCAGAGCGGTACCCAGCAGGTCTCTGTACTCAAATGTATAAACGCCCGTGGTGCTGTGGTGGATAAAGTAAAGTGTCAGAATTGCGATCAACATCAGCAGGCCGCTGAGCTGGGTAAAGATGAAGAACTTGACCGCGGCGTAGATACGGCGTTCGTGCCCCCAGATGGCGATGAGGAAGAACATGGGAATCAGCATCAGTTCCCACATGAAGTAGAAGAGGAAGAGGTCGACGGCAAGAAAGACGCCCAGGATTCCGGCCAGGATCCACATCAGGTTGAAGTGGAAGAAACCGACGCCCTCCTGAATCTCCTTCCAGGAAACGAGCACTGACATGATGCCCAGCAGGAAGGTGAGCACAACCATCAGCAAGCTCAGCCCATCCATCGCCAGGTGGAAGTGGATCCCGTACTGCGGCACCCACGCCCAGTCTACCTGCTTGAACCAATCGCTTTGCGGGAACAACTTGATGTAGCTGGAATTCTGGGCCCACAGAACCAGGCTGATCACAAAGTCGAGGCCAACCGCGACCAGAGAAATCACGCGCGGCCAGAGCGTGCTGACCCGCCCCGATATTCCGGCAAGGACGCCGGCCACCAACAAAATCACAATGAGCCAGACTAAAATCATAGGAACAACACAATCGCTAGAAAGATGACGGAACCTGCCGCGATCCCTGCTGCGTACCAGCGCATGCGGCCAGTTTCCGTTTTTCGTACGCCATGGTAAAAGAGTTCGGTAATGAGCGCCATTCCGGAGTATATGTAGTCGATGAAGTCGCTCTTATCGACCCGGGCAAACCACATGATCGGCCGGACGAACACACGCTCATACAGCCAGTCCATCCCCCAATCGGTGTACCAGAACCGGTGGAGCGCTTTCCCGATCGCAGGGGTCGTAATCGCCTCTGCATACTCGCGCTTTCGGATAAAGAAAAGGTACGCAACGTAAAGGCCGACCAGGAACGCCACCGTCACCAGGCCTTCTGACCCGAGTTCGGACATTCCGCGCAGCGGGCCTTCAGTGACGGGCGGCAGCGCCAAATGCAAAAAGTCTGTGAAGGAGTGGATATTGCCCAGAAAGGCGGGCGTGTCAACAAATCCTCCCACTACCGACAGGATGCCCAGCACCACGCAGGGCATCAACATCCTGAAACCGGGACGTTTGTGGATCTTGGTCTTCATTTCACCAAAGAAGACCAGGAAGATCAGGCGGAAGGTGTAAAGCGAAGTCAGCAGCACTCCGAAAACGCCGAAAAACCACAGCGCGGTGCTTCCGCGTGTTGATGACCACGCGTCCCAGATAATCAACCCCTTACTGTAAAAGCCCGCCGTGATCAGGGGCAGCCCCGCCAGTGAACATCCGGCGGCGAGAAACGTCCAGAAGGCCACGGGCATTTCCTTGCGCAACCCACCCATCTTGAAAATGCTGTGCTCGTGGTGCAGCGATTCAATGATGACCCCGGCCCCGAGGAAGAGCAGGGCCTTGAAAAACGCGTGAGTCATAAAGTGGAAGATCGCCGCCGACCAGGCCCCCACGCCGAGGGCCAGGAACATGTACCCGATCTGGCTGACGGTGGAATAGGCCAGAACACGCTTGATGTCTTCTTGAGTGATCGCCGCAAAGCCTGCCATAGTCAGTGTTGCCGCACCTACAACGGCGACAGCGAGCTGGGCCTGAGGGGCGATCGAAAACAGAACGTGGGTTCGGGCAATCAGGTAGACGCCAGCCGTCACCATAGTGGCCGCGTGGATCAGCGCGCTGGTAGGAGTCGGGCCGGCCATGGCGTCCGGCAACCAGGTCTGCAACGGAAGTTGAGCTGATTTGCCCACTGCGCCGCCCAGGAGCAAAAGCCCGGCCAGAACCGGCAGCGTTGAACCCACCGGCCATTGCACCAGCGCCCGGTGCATGAGTTCCTGGATATTCAGGGTTCCCAGCTTGTCAAAGAGCAGGAAGATCCCAAGCGTCATCGCAGTGTCGCCGACGCGCGTGACGATGAAAGCTTTGCGCGCCGCGAGACCGTTTGCCGGATCTCTGTACCAGAAGCCAATCAGCAGATAGCTGCACAGACCAACGCCCTCCCACCCCAGGAACAGCAGCAGAAGGTTGGCACCCAGCAGCAGGGTGCACATGGAGGCAACAAAAAGATTCATGAAGGCGAAGAAACGGCTGTACCCTTCGTCTTCCTCCATGAACTCCGCTGAATAGAAGTGAATCAGGAAGCCGACGAAGGTGACCACCAGAATCATCACCAGCGAAAGCGCGTCCAGGTAGAACGCAATCTGCGGCCGGAACCCTCCCACATCCATCCACGTCCAGAGCACCTGCGTGTAGCTGTTGCCCTGCGGGGCAGAAGTGAGAAAATTGATTGCGATGAGGATGGCCACGACGGCTGACAACCCGATCGAGCCCACGCCAAAAACCGGGACCATCTTCCGGGGCATACGTTTCCCCAGAGTTGCCAGAATCAAAAAGCCGGCAACAGGGAACGCGGGAATCAACCACAACAGGTGGAACACGTTATCCTCTCATCTCACTGACAGCATCAGAATCCAGCGTTTTAAACCTGTGGTAGATCCTGAGGACCAGGGCTAGCCCCACCGAGACTTCAGCGGCCGCCATGGTCAAAATAAACAGGAACACAATCTGTCCGTCCGCCTGGCCCCATCGGGCGCCGGCCACCACGAACGCCAAGCCGGCGGCGTTCAGCATGATCTCCAGCGACATCAGCACAAAGATCACGTTCCGCCGCACCAGCAGGCCCACGAGTCCCAGCGAGAACAAGATGCCCGCCAGAAGCAATCCCTGCTGCATGGGTATGGATGCCATTCTATTTCTTCTCCGTCTTCTCCGGCGTACGGCGGCCCAGGTGGTACGCTCCCACCAGGGCGCCAAGCAGCAACATGGAAGCCAGTTCCACGCCAATTAAATACGGCCCGAAAAGAGTGATCCCAACCTGTTTCGGCTCAATCGCGGTGGCGCCGTAGGCCGCGGTCACAGGACTGGCCACCATGTAGGCAACTTCCGCAATCAGAATTGCCGCCAGGATCGAGGGGCCGACCCACATACTTCCCCGCTGCCACTGCCGTTCCATCTCGGTGGCCTTTTTCCCCAGGTTCAGCATCATGACTACAAACACGAACAGCACCATGATGGCGCCGGCATAGATAATGACTTCCAGCGCGGCGACAAAGGGGGCGCCCATGACAAAAAAGACGATTGCCACGGACAGCAGTGAAACAATCAGGTAAAGCAGCGCATGCACGGCGTTCAGGCGAGTGATGGCCAGAATCGTCGAGGCGATGGCTACAATGGCCGCAATGTAAAAGACAACTTCCATAATCTTGGTCTCAGGGCATCAGGGTGCGGAGATCCACCGGCGGGGCTTCTCTTTCCGCTTCGCCCTTGTCTTTCCCGCCGATCTTGACGCCCGCAACCCGCCAGAAATTATAGCCGTGATATTTGCCTTCACCGCTGATCAGCAAATCTTCTTTTTCATAAACCATGTTCTGCCGGTTGTACTCGCCCATTTCGAAGTCCGGCGTCAGCTGGATGGCGTAAGTCGGGCAGGCTTCCTCGCAGTAACCGCAGAAGATGCATCGTGAAAAATTGATGCGGAAAAACTCCGGATAGCGGCGCCCGTTTTCATCTTCTGTCGCCTGCAACGCAATGCAATCCACCGGGCAGGCCACAGCGCAGAGGTGGCAGGCAACGCAACGCTCGCCCCCGTCAGGGTCGCGGCTCAAAATAATGCGGCCTTTATGGCGGGGAGGAAGATAAGGTTTCTGCTCAGGATACTGGACGGTAACCCGTGGCTGAAACATGTGCAGAAACACATTCCAAAGCGATCTGAGTACACTCAGCATTAATGAACTCCAAACTCCATCAAACAGTTCCGGCCTTCCTATTTAAAGGCCAGCACAAGCGCTCCCGTCACCAGCAGATTTGCCAGCGCCAGCGGCAGCATGATCTTCCATCCCCAGGACATCAACTGGTCAAACCGGGGCCGGGGCGACGCCGCGCGCAGCAGAATGAAGAAGCAGATCAGCAGAAACACCTTCACGGCAAACCAGACGCCGCCGGGAAGCCACGGCCCCATCCAGCCGCCCAGGTACAGCAGCGTGATCATGCAGGAGATCAGAATGACCCCCATGTATTCGCCCACGAAAAACATGCCGAACTTCATGCCGGAATATTCCGAATGGAACCCGGCCACCAGTTCGCTTTCCGCCTCCGGCAGGTCGAACGGCAGGCGGCGGGTTTCAGCAATGCCGGCGATGAAGAAAAGCACAAAACCCAGAAACTGCGGAATGACAAACCAGACATGCCGCTGGGCCTCAACAATATCCGAAAGGTTGAATGAACCAGCCATGATCACCGTTCCCATCATGGCGAGTCCCATAAAGACTTCGTAGCTCAGCATCTGCGCTGAGGCGCGCAGCCCTCCCAGCAGCGAATACTTGCTGGAAGACGACCAGCCCGCGAGCACCACGCTGTAAACTCCCAGCGACGAGAGGCCCAGGAAAAACAGCACACCGATATTCAGGTTGGCCACCACAAAAGACGGCGCAAACGGGATCACCGCGAACGTCAGCAGGACGGTCACCACGATGATTGCAGGCGCCAGCACAAACACCGCCTTGTCCGCGAAGGGAGGGATCCAGTCCTCCTTGAAAAAGATCTTGATCATGTCCGCAAGAGATTGTAGTAACCCGAACGGCCCCACGCGGTTCGGACCATAACGGTCCTGCCAGAGGGCCAGCAGCCGCCGCTCCAGCCAGATGAGGAGCGCCGCCAGATTCAGGGGAATCATCAGGACAACGAAAATTACGATGATGTAATAAATAATCGGATTCATGATCGCGTCACACTGGCCCAGGCCGGCAGCCCGGCGCCCTCCACCGAAACCAGGCCCGCCGGAATTCCTGCAATCCCTTTCGGCAGCCCAGCCTGAACTACAACGGGAAGCTTCTGCGAGTTTCCGGCCAGTTTCACTTCAACCTGGGCGCCTTCCTGCACCTGCAATCGCTCCGCATCCGCAGTGCTGAGCGCAACGTAGGGCTTCGGCGCCAGTTGCGCCACCGCAGGCGCCTGGCTGCTCAATTCCTCTGAGCCAAACACATGATAGAGCGGCACCAGCAGCCATTCGTCCGGCCGCACCTCAAAGGGCCGCTGTGGAGCTGAAAAATACAGCCCGCTGCCCGTCTGCGGCGGGTCAATCAACCGCACACCGGGATCACCACCGCGAAGCGCACCATTAATCTCACTCTGGAACTTGTTAACCGACTGAATGGAATTCCACCCCGGCGACCAGAAGAACGGCATGAGAGAGGAAGGCGGCTGGGTCGGAGTTCCCTCCATGGAAAACGCCAGCGCAGAATCCGGATCCTGAGGCGGCTTCGGTTCGCTGACTTTAATGTTGGCCAGCATGGCCGTCCGGCCGCTGTAACGGTGCGGAGAGCGCGGAACTTTTTCATTCAGCATACGAAATTTTGAAGAAGGCGCGGCCTCGGTGATCTTTTCGAGCGGGGGCACGGCACCGGCCGTCGCGGAAACCAGATCATCCAGCACATTCCACGAAGCCGCTTCCGCATGTCCGGAGGCCTTCATGAGATCCAACAGCCAGCGCCAGCTCTCCTGGATGTCGTCTTTGGGAACGTAGGCCTGGAAAAACCGCTGGGCGCGCCCTTCGTTGTTCACGAAGGTCCCGTCGGATTCGGCAAAGGCGCCCGCCGGCAGAACGAACTCTGACTTGGAAGCGGTCGGCGTCATGAGCTGGTCCAGAACAACCATGTGCCGGACCGCCTGCATCAGGTTGTCCACGGCCTCGGCCGGCGCCCGGCGATACAAATCGTTTTCAAGGATGATAACGGTGTCCGCTTTTCCTTCCTGAACCGTCTTGAAAGCTTCGTTCAAGTTACCGCCGCCCAGCAGAGCCAGTCCAAGAGTGTTTGCTTCCGGCATGGCGAAACTCAATCCGGCCGACTTGCTGTCCTTCGCGAGCGCCCTTGCCACATTCGCGGCTGCGTGAATCACCGCCTCGCTGGCGAGGCTGGAGCCGGACACGACCAGGGGACGTTTCGCAGATTTCAAGGCCCGGGCGATTCGCTCCGCCATCCGGCGAACGTCATCGGAGAGATCGGGGACCGCTGGCGCCTCACTATCGAGCGCGTGGGCCACAGCAAAACCCAGGCGCGCAATGTCGTCCGGAGCAGCCCGGTAAGTCCCGGTCGAGACATCGTCCAGGCGGGTGGCGTTGGGTGTGGCGATGAACAGCGGTCCCGTGTCATGCTGTACGGCTTCGCGAACCGCATGGTCCAGCCACCGGGGAATTTTCAACTTGTCAGTCTTTTCCATCGGCTGCTGCCGCACCGACTGCCGGAGCGACAGGGCCACTCTGGGGGCCGTGTTATTAACGTCTTCACCCAAAACGAGCACCGCGTCTGAATATTCAATCTCGCGGAGCGACGGAGACCGCGCCGGCCCCTGCCGAAGAATTTCCGTCATCAGGGAAACCAGATGAGAGGATTTCTCGGACATGCCGTTAAAGAAGCGATCTACTCCCACCAGGCTCCGCAGCGCGAAATTGGATTCGAGCGAGGCGCGCGGCGATCCGATGCCGATCACCCTGCTGTTGCCCTTCAGGATGTCGCCCAACTGCTCAACAGCCTTCTCCTTCGGAACCGTTTTCAGCTTCCCGTCCTGGCGGGAGTGGGTCTCGCGCACCCTCTGTTCGCTGTTGACAAATTCGTAGCCGAAGCGGCCGCGGTCGCACAGGAAATAGCCGTTAACCTCGCCGTTGTAACGGTTGAGGATACGTCGCAGGGTTCCGTAGCGCTCGCCGGCGGAAGTGCTGCATCCGAGGCCGCAGTGGACGCACACCGAAGGAGCCATTTGCAGGTCCCACTTGCGCGTGTAATGCTGCTTCAGCGTCTTGTCGGTAAAAACGCCCGTCGGGCAGATTTCAACCAAGTTGCCCGCAAATTCACTTTCCAGAATGCCGTCTTCCTGCCGCCCGAAATAGGTGATGTTCCTCGAGGCGAAAGGCGCCAGGTCCGTGCCTCCGGCATACTCGCGGTAGTAGCGCACGCAGCGGTAGCACTGGATGCAGCGATTCATTTCATGGTTGAGGAGCGGACCCAGGTACTGATTGCGGAAGGTGCGCTTGGGATAGGGCGTCCGGCGGTAATTGTGGCCGCTCATTACCGTCATATCCTGGAGGTGACACTCGCCGCCCTCATCGCAAACCGGGCAATCATGCGGGTGGCTCAGCATCAGCCCTTCGATAACTCCGGCGCGAAAAGCCTCCGCATCGGAATCCTTGACGGAAATGCGCGTCCCGTCGGAAGCGGGCGTCATGCAGGACATCACGATCCGGCCTTTTGTGTCGTTCTCATCCTTGAACTGCTTGACGGCACACTGCCGGCAGGCGCCCACCGAACCCAGCGCCGGATGCCAGCAAAAGTAAGGCAGATCAAATCCCAGTTCCAGGCAAACCTGGAGAAGGCTCTGGTCCGGGCTTACTTCATACGTTTTGTCATCGACCCAGATATTCGCCACTGCTATCTCCAAGGACACCGCTTCTCATGAATGTGCCGCTCAAAATCCTCGCGGAAGTATTTCAGCGCGCTCTGCAACGGCTCCGCAGCTCCGGGAGCGAGAGCGCAAAATGTGTGGCCGGGGGCTGTCATCCGGCAGATATACGACAGCCTATCGAGGTCCGCTTCCTGCCCCTGTCCATCCTCGATGCTTTGCAGCATTTTTTCCGCCCACGAAAGTCCGCTCCAGCACGGTGTACACCAGCCACAGGATTCCTGCGCGAAAAAGTGCTCCAGGTTCTTCACGAATCCTACCGGACACGTGCGGTCATCCATGACAATCATGGTTCCCGTGCCCATGCGGCTGCCGGCTTTCTGGACATCCGTAAAATCCATTTTCAGATCAAGGTGTTCTTCCACCAGAAAGTCGGTTGAAGCTCCGCCGGGCAGCAACCCTCGAAAGCGCAAACCTTCTTTCATGCCGCCTGCGTGTTCTTCCAGAATCTCGCGGACCGTGGTTCCCATGGGCAGTTCCCACAGGCCGGGGCGCTTGACCTTGCCACTGGCTCCGTAAAGTTTGGTGCCGCCGTCTTCTGACTTGCTCAGGCCCTTGAACCATTCGGGCCCCTTGTTAATGATGTGGTGAACGTTGCAAAGGGTTTCGACATTCTGCACGATAGTGGGCTTGCCGAAAAGCCCCGAAATCTGCGGAAAAGGCGGTTTGGTACGCGGGTTGGCGCGCTTGCCTTCCAGCGCGTTCAGCAGGCCGGTTTCTTCACCGCACATGTAGCGGCCACCGCTCATGTGAAGATGCATTTCAAGGTTAACGCCGGAACCCAGAATGTTCTTCCCCAGATAGTTGTGCTCGTAAGCCTCAGCCAGCGCTTTTCTCAGTCTTTCCGCCGAAAGGATGTACTCACCGCGCAGGAAGATGTAAGCGACGTCAGCCTCAATGGCATGCGCCGCGCAGATCATGCCTTCAATGAGCTGGTGAGGAGTCGCCTCCATCAGCAGGCGGTCCTTAAAAGTTCCCGGCTCCATTTCATCAGCGTTGCAACACAGGTACTTGGGATGAGGAGCGTCCGCTCCCGTGGGCACAAAGCTCCACTTCATTCCGGTGGGAAAGCCGGCGCCGCCGCGGCCGCGCAAGCCCGACTGCTTGACAACGTCAATGACTTCCTTGGGCGCCATCTTCAGCGCCTTGCGCACACCCTGATATCCACCCGCCAGTTCGTACCGCTTGATATCTAGCGCCGAGCCATCGGCCGGAACATCTTTTGTGAGAACTTTCTCCATATCGCTTCTACTTGTATTGCTCGAGTATGCTGTCGACCTTTTCCGTGTCCAGGTCGCGGTGCAGGTCCTCGTCCACCATCATGGCGGGCGCGTGATCACAGGTGCCCAGGCACACAATGGGAAGCAGAGTAAACCGCCCATCCGCTGTGGTCTCGCCCATCTTGATGCCCAGGCGGCTGGTCAGATGATCCCGCAAACGGTCATAGCCCATTACCCAGCAACTGATGCTGTCACAAACCAGGATCACGTGGCGTCCAACAGGCTTGCGGTAAATCAGGTTGTAAAACGTGGCGACACTGTCCAGTTCGCTGACCGGTACTCCCAGAATCTCGGAAATGTCCTTGAGCGCATCATCAGACACCCATCCCCGGTGCTTTTGGACGATCTTCATGGCGTCAATCGTCAGGGCGCGCTTGTCCGGATAGTTTCCGAACTCCGCTTCGATCTCCTGTCGCTCCTCAGGACTTAACACGCTCTTCAAGCTCCTTATCGGTCGATGTCCGCAAGGACAAAATCAAGGCTACCCAGAATGGCCAGCAGGTCCGGAACCAGCAATCCGCGGCACTGCATAGGGAGCGTTTGCATGTGCGCAAACGAAGGGGTGCGAATCCGCGTCCGGTAAGAATAGGTGCTGCCGTCACTCACCAGGTAATAGCCGTTGTTCCCTTTGGGAGCCTCGATGGCTCCCAGCGCTTCGCCGGGCGGAACCACGGGACCCCAGCTGACGCCCACGAAATGCGTAATCAGGGTTTCAATATCGTGCATCGTATTCTCTTTGATGGGCGGAATGGCCAGCGGATGGTCTGACTTGTACGGCCCTGCCGGCATGTTGTTCACGCACTGTTCCATGATCCGGAGGCTCTGGCGCATTTCCTCGACATGGACCACGGCGCGATCATAAGCGTCGCCGTGCGTGCCTGTCGGAATATCAAACTCAAAGTTTTCATAGCCGGAATACGGCTGCTTCTTGCGGAAGTCCCAATCCATGCCCGCGGCTCGCAGCATGGGTCCGGTGACACCCCATTCGATGGCCTGCTCCACGGTCATCACGCCGACACCCTGCGTCCGAGCCTTGAAGATCCTGTTCTTCATCACGGTCCGGTCGTATTCATCCAGGCGCGCAGGCATGTATTTGATGAAATCGCGGAACATCCCTTCCCAGCCATCAGGCAGGTCGAGCGAGGTTCCCCCAATGCGGAACCAGACCGGATGCATGCGAGCGCCGCAAACGGCTTCCACAATGTCAAAAATCCGTTCGCGATCATTAAAACAGTAGAACACGGGCGACATCTGCCCGACGTCCTGTGCAAAGGTGCCGTACCACACCAGGTGGCTGGCCATCCGGAACAATTCCGACATCAGCACGCGGATCATCTGGCCGCGCGGAGGGACCTGGATTCCAGCCAGCTTCTCGAATGCGGTCAGGTAAGCAAGCTCATTGACAACACCAGCCAGGTAATCAATGCGGTCGGTATAAGGAATGAAGGTGTGCCAGGTCTGGCGCTCACCCATCTTTTCCGCGCCCCGGTGGTGGAACCCAATTTCCGGAACGCAATCAACGATCTCTTCTCCATCAAGTTGCACCACTACGCGAAGAACACCGTGAGTTCCGGGATGCTGCGGGCCGACGTTCAGAAAAATAAAGTCGGTCCCATCCTCGCCGTGCTTCATGCCCCATTCTTCCGGCCGGAACCGCATCGCTTCCTGCTCAACGTCAACCTTCTCATCGTTCTGGCTGAAGGGACCTATTTCTGTCCCACGGGCAGGGTGGTCTTTCCGCAACGGATGCCCCACCCAGGTTTTCGGCATCAGGATTCGTGCCAGGAACGGATGCCCGTCAAACTTGATTCCGAACATGTCCCAGACTTCCCGCTCATACCAGTTGGCCGCCGGCCAGACATCAGTAATGGTAGGGAGGCTGAGGGAATCCTCCTGAAGAGGAACCTTGATGCGGATGTATTCGTTTCGCTCGAAAGATAACAGGTGATAAATGACCGTATAATCGCTTGCCGGCAGACCGTCGCGATGCTGGCGGACGCGATCATCGGTGGCCGTGATGTCGTAGAGCATCCGGTACGGCCTGGCCACTTCATTCTTCGGATGCTGGCCATTCTCGTGAAGCTTGTATCTTGAAGACCAGAAGGTGGGCACCTGGTCGCGGGCGGCCTGCGGAGCAATCGACGCGTCGCCAAACTTCTGCTGAAGCTCTTGTAAGATAGTTGCGTTAGCAATCATAGGG
>Ga0102953_1001262_pt1 | contig 16214 bp, 11 predicted proteins | sample SalPon2A_C_D2_MG_FD_78509 | JGI IMG/M metagenome (GOLD analysis project Ga0102953, IMG submission 78509) | Soil microbial communities from South San Francisco under conditions of wetland restoration - Salt Pond MetaG R2A_C_D2_MG | ecosystem: Environmental > Terrestrial > Soil > Wetlands | place... | reverse complement strand
TGGCGGCTGGTTTGCACCTGAATGGATTTTTCCAGGTTAAATTGATATGTAGTAGAATTAATCAAGGATACTCAGACGTGCGAATTTTAAGAGCAGCTTCTTTTGACCATAATCATTGAAAAATACTACTACCTTGGTTTGATCTGCAAAACCTTCTTTACTGATGATCTTACCTTTACCAAATTTTTCGTGCATTACTTTTGTGCCGACCCGTAATTCATCGTGCGTGATATTGTCATAATCGATATTCATACCCGAGTGGGTCGTTTTAGAAGCTCTGCTGATCGATGGTTTGGCTGAACCCGAATCTTTCGTCGATCTCCATCTTCCTGGACGTTGGTTACCATAAGATCGTGAACCTGACCCGGAGTAGGTGGCGCCTGTCTCCGTCCGCAGAACAGCCGGATCAATCTCGGATAAGAAACGGGATCGCTTCATAGGAATATCATCTCCGAATTTGAATCGGGTGCGTGCATGGGAAAAGTAGAGTTCTTTTTGAGCTCGTGTGATTGCAACGTAAAAAAGCCTGCGTTCCTCCTCCATATCCACATCATCACCATTTCTGGCTCCTATCGGGAATAACTCATCTTCCAGCCCGGTTATGAATACGACCGGGAACTCCAGGCCCTTGGAACCGTGGACCGTCATCAAGGTAACCGATGGCTCCTGCAAATCGTAATTGTCTATATCGGTAATAAGACTCACTTCCTGAAGAAAGGTGCTGAGTGTTGCATTTTCCGTACTCTTCTCGTGATAGGAGAGGGCATTGAATAACTCGAGTACATTTTCCCGCCGCCCAAGCGATTCATGGCTGCCTTCCTGGACAAACTGCTGGAGATAACCGGTCTGCTTCATCAGGAATTGTGCGGTATCTACCATCGGTTCGGTACCGAGACGTTGACGCGTTTCTTCAATCATAGAAATAAATTCGCGAATCTGATTTTTAGCCGGTTTATAGACATTAACTTTTTCAATCTCCGCAAGTACATCCCATGCCCGCCGGTTGTCGGTATGGGCAGCATCGAGGATTGTGCTCATGGTTTTTGCACCAATTCCACGACTCGGTTCATTGATGACCCGGAGCAGCGCTTCTTCGTCATCCGGGTTGACCAGGAGTTTCAGATACGAGATGACATCCTTTATTTCCTTGCGTTGATAGAACGAAACGCCGCCAACCAGCTGGTAAGGGATGCCCATATGACGCAGGGCATCTTCAAAAACACGGCTCTGCGAATTCGTCCGGTAAAGGATCGCAAAATCGTGGTAGGAGTATCCCTTGCGCAGCTTCAGGTTTTGGATGAAATGACAGACACGGTTAGCTTCATCGCGTTCATTATAGCTTTCGAGCACGGTGATCGTCTCGCCGAATTCATTATCGGTCCAAAGCGTTTTATCGAGACGATTTTGGTTATTCCTGATTACCGAATCGGCTGCCTTCAGTATGGCTTTGGTGGACCGGTAATTCTGTTCGAGAGCGATTCTCTTAGCTTCGGGATAATCCTCTTCGAAATTCAGAATATTTGAGATATCGGCACCCCGGAACGAGTAGATGCTCTGTGAGTCGTCACCGACAACGCAGATGTTGTGGTGTTTCTCAGCAAGCAGTTTCGCCACTTTATATTGAGCGCGGTTTGTATCCTGGTACTCATCGATCAACAGGTACCGGAAGCGGTCCTGGTATGCCTCCAGAACGTCCTTGTGCTGCTCAAAAAGTTCAATCGGTTTGATGAGCAGATCATCAAAATCGAGTGCGTTGCTCATCTTGAGGCGGTTCTCGTAGATCGGATACACCTGCCCGGCGATATCATCTAACGGTCCCTGGAAGAATTTGTTTTCAAAAGCTTCGGGGGAGATCAGGCCGTTTTTGGCTTTGCTGATGAGGAACTGTATGCTCTTAGGTCGTATCTCTTTGGTATCGTAATTCAGTTCCTTCAGGATATTGCGTACGAGCCTGCCACTGTCTTCGGAATCGTAGATGCTGAAGTCGCTTGTATAACCAAGCTTATCCGCTTCATACCGAAGGATGCGGGCAAAGATGCTGTGGAATGTACCCATCCAGATACGCTTCGCGTCGTCACCCACCAGCTTCTCGATGCGTTCCCTCATTTCGTTGGCTGCCTTATTGGTAAAGGTCAGAGCCAGTATCTCCCATGGTTTTGCGATATGTTGCCCCATCATCCAGGCGATACGATAGGTCAAAACGCGGGTCTTTCCGCTGCCAGCGCCTGCGATGATTAACAGAGGACCGTCGGAGTGCGTGGCCGCCTCCCGCTGGCTTTCGTTTAGTGCCTTGAGAATTTCTTCAGATCCCGGAAACCCCGCATGGGATGATTTCTCAGATGATTCGCCCTTTAAAGTAAATTCGCGCATAATATTCTAGCGATTTGCGATGTGCCGATGGATCAAATGAACGACCTGCGAAGTGTATATCGTGGTGTAAAAGTGCAAATCGTCCGAATGCACAGGAAGTTCATCGTTCATCACAAATCAAAATGTACAATATGTTGGTAAGAATGAAACCCTAAGTGTCCAATAACCCAAACCGCAATGTTGTCAGCCGGCAAAGTCTTCGAGAATGCCCTGCAACTTACGAAGATTCGTCTCAGCATCCGCTTGTTTGGCCCGTTCCTTCTCAACTACTTCTTCCGGCGCATTATCCAGAAACTGAGGATTGGACAGCTTGCCGTTGATCGATTTGAGAAATTTCTCCAGACGCTGAATCTCTTTCTCAATACGAACTTTTTCCTTATCCAGATCGATGACGCCCGATAACGGCACATAAACCTGGTTGCCTTCCACAACTGAAGAGGCAGCTGCAGGTGGTCGATCCAGACCGGTATCAATGGTTATATTTTTCAGCTTAAGCAGCTTATGGAAGATCGCTTCTTGTTCATACAGCTTCTCAGCCGTTTTTTTATCAGCTGCATTCAGTACAACCTCAATTTCACGGTTGACATCCACATGCATCTCTGCACGGATATTACGTATGGAAGAGATGATTGATTGTACGGTCTCAAAAAGGGCCGCATCATTTTCGTTAAGCAAATCCTGGTTAAATGTCGGCCAGCCTGCACGAATCAGGGCCTCTTCAGGGGTTCTTTCGCGGAGCCTCTGCCAGATCTCTTCGGTAATAAAAGGCATGAATGGATGCAGCAGCTTCATCAGGTTTTCGAAGATGACGATAGCCCGTGCCACCGTGCCATCCGACATTTTTTCGCCCGGATTATCCGGTTTGATCAATTCCAGATACCAGTCGCAGAAGTCGTTCCATACCAGCCCGTAAATTTTCAGCAATGCTTCGTTCAGCCGGTACCGCGACAGATCGTCGTCAATGGCCTGTATCGTTTGCTGAAGACGGGTGAACATCCAGCGGTCGGTCAGGTTTAATGAACCCGGATCAACAGAGTCTGCATAGGTTTTCCCATCCTGGATGTGCATGGACAGAAAACGGAAGGCATTCCAAATCTTATTCGCAAAGTTGCGCCCCATTTCAAACTTGGTCGGATCCAGTTTGATATCCTGTCCCTGGGCACAGAGAATAATCAGGCAGTAACGAACAGCATCAGCCCCATACTGCTCGATCATATCCAGTGGATCGATGCCGTTGCCAAGGCTTTTGCTCATCCACCGGCCGTGTTTGTCTTTTACCATACCGGTAATGAAAATATCACGGTAGGGAAGTTTTCCGGTGAAATGCAGGCCGGCCATGATCATCCTTGAGATCCAGAAAAACAGGATGTCGTATCCTGAAACGAGCACATCCGTTGGATAGAAATACTTCACATCCTCTGTTTCCTCCGGCCAGCCGAGTGTTGCAAAAGGCCAGAGCCAGGACGAAAACCACGTATCGAGCACATCCTCATCCTGAACCATACCTGGTTCCGGCTGATGGACAGAAACGACATAATCGCGGGATTCGTCAATCTCACCTTTTTCGTTTGTATAATACCAGACCGGGATACGGTGTCCCCACCATAGTTGTCGGGAGATGGTCCAGTCGCGGATGTTCTCAAGCCATCGATAGTATTCGTTTTCCCATCGTTGGGGATAGAATTTGATCTCGCCACTTCTGGCCGCTTTAAGTGCCGGCCTGGCCAGAGGCTCCATTTTGACAAACCACTGGCGTGAGATCAGGGGCTCAATCACCGCCTTTGACCGGCTGGAGATCGGTATCGTATGGCGGTAGGACTCCGTTTTAACCAGGTATCCGCCTTTTTCAAGCTCTTCCACGATCCGGTCGCGCGCTTCAAATCGATCCAATCCTTCGAAATCCCCACCATTCTCATTGATGGTTCCATCCGTGTTCATGATGTTGATGACCTCGAGATGGTGCCGCTGGCCGATTTCAAAGTCATTTTTATCGTGTGCAGGGGTGATTTTGAGGGCACCGGCACCGAATTCCATCTTCACATAATCGTCGGCAATAATCGGTAACTCCCTTCCAGCCAATGGCAGGATAACTTTGCGGCCAATGAGCTTCTGATATCGCTCATCGTCCGGATGAACCGCAATGGCGGTGTCCCCCAACATGGTCTCCGGCCGGGTAGTGGCTATCGTGATAGATTGTTCGGGATCATCGGCCAGCGGATATTGCACATACCAGAGATGTCCGTCTTTTTCGACGTCATCGACTTCTTCATCAGAGAGAGCCGTCATATCCACCGGACACCAGTTAACCAGGTAATTACCGCGATAGATCAAACCTTCATTATACAGTTTTACGAACACTTCCTGCACGGCCAGTGAGAATCCGTCATCCATCGTGAAGCGCTCTTTGCTCCAGTCGCAGCTGGTGCCGAGCTTCTTCATCTGGTCGATGATGATGGCCCCGTACTCTTTCTTCCACTCCCAGACCTTATCAATAAAAGCTTCACGGCCTACATCGTGGCGCGACAATCCATCTTTCTGCTTAAGGTTTTTTTCAACGACGTTCTGTGTAGCGATACCGGCGTGGTCGGTTCCCGGCAGCCAGAGCGCTTCATAACCTTGCATCCGTTTGATGCGGATCAGTGAATCCTGAACCGATCCCTGCAACGCATGTCCCATGTGCAAGCGCCCGGTCACGTTGGGCGGGGGCATCATAATCGTGAATGGCTTTTTATCATGTTCCGGATGAGTTTCAAATAACTTGTGCTCAGTCCAGAAATCATACCATCGTTCTTCGATAGCTTTGGGATCGTATCGCTTAGGTATCTCCTGCATAAAAATGGTTACTAGTAAATAATTTTTTCAGATTAAAATTGAGGTTAAAAGTTATCCGCACATCAAGGCTGTCGCAAGTTGCCGGTTTCCGGTTGCGATAATCCGTGAAAATTGAAAACGCTCACCTGTCGCATTTAATAGAATTACGGCCGGCTTTTAACCTGCAACCCGAAACCCGGATCAACTACTTTGTCCGTTTCAGGAGTACGCCAAAATGTCCGTCGCAGTGGTGGATATGGGGGAAGGTCTGGTAGGCTTTTCCGTCTTCGGCCAGTACTTCCTCGGGGAGATATCCGCTGAGATCCTCGAGGACAAAGTTGTCGTAGTTTTCGAGGAATTTATTTATCTGCTCCATATTCTCTTCCGGCTCCAGCGAACAGGTCGAGTATACCAGGCGGCCGTTGCGGGCAACCATGTTGCCGGCAGCATCAAGTAGTTCGGCTTGTTTCTCAACAATGGCAGCCAGATCCTCTTCCTTGCGTCTCCATCGGAGATCAGCTCTTTTGCTCAGTACTCCTGTTCCGGTACAGGGTGCATCAAGAAGGACAGCATCTGCAAGTCTGAACCGTTCTTCGGTGATATCGGCACGCTGTATCTTCACAATTTCAGCACCATAATGCGTGGCATTGTCAGCAATCTTCTTTACTCGTTCTGCATCTATATCCACAGCAAGAATACTGCCATCGTTCTGCATCATATCTGCCATAACAATGGTTTTGGTACCGGGAGCTGCACACAGGTCGTAAACCGTCTCTCCGGGTTGCGGATCGAGCACCCACGGAGCAAACCCGGCAGCGATATCCTGAACCTGACACAAACCTTTCTCGAACCAGCCCTTTTCGCGAATATCATGCAACTGCTCAATCTTGAAGTAACCGGGAAGCCAGTCGCTCTCTTCAAAAGCAATATCGCTTTTAGTCATTCTGAGTACGAAGTTCTCAGTGTGAGTTTTGATATTGTTGACCCGTATAAAATAAGAGGGATGCTGGTTATCGGCCTGCATCAAATGAAACGCGTCGCGTTCACCAAATCTCTTTACCCATCTCTTAACGAGCCAGTTGGGATGTGAGAATGTTGTGGCAATCAGTTCGACTCGGTCATCAGACTGAGGACGGGGCAGGTTTGCACGCTCACGCTGCAGTTTTCTGAGGATTGCATTAACAAGATCGCCGGTTTTTGCGCTAATATGCCGCTTGCCGTATTCAACAGCTTCGTTTACGGCAGCATAATCAGGTGTCCCGTCCATAAAAAGGAGGTCATACATACCAACACGCAACAGGTTCCGGAACAACGGTGTCATGTGATCGAAGTCCACGTTGCTGTACTGCTGTATGAGAAAATCAAGGTAGTTCCGCCTGCGCAGAATGCCCTGGACAAATTCGTTTGCCTGCTGCCGGTCCGGGCCCTCAAGCTGGTCAAGCATGGATGTATCCAGATACATGCTCTCATCAAATTTTGAGAGTATTTCTATACTGACTTGTCGGGCTGTTTTATCGTTTTCTTGTGTCAAAATTGCAGATCGTGTTTTAGCCTGATTTTTTTTGATCGAAATATAAGAGAATTTATCTATAAAGTATTTGGCGACGGCCGCCAGGTATCAATAAAAATACATTCCGGCATCCGTCAGGGTACGCTATCATAAGGTTTACAAAGGCTTTTTCCAATTTTCCTGGATGACGGTACATGATGTTGGCCGGTTTGATTGCTATTTGAACATTTGATGGTTAATTTTCCCAGCTTTGATAGGTTTAGATATTTCTGATAAAATTTACAGTTATACACCTGAAGGTTAACGCAGATAACGAAGCATAATGAATAAAGGAACTATCGCTCAAGTAATCGGCCCAGTAGTCGACGTGGATTTTAATGAAGGAGAGATCCCACGAGTTCTCAACGCACTGGAAATTAACAGGGAAGAGGGTAAGCTGATTTTGGAAGTTGCCCAGCATTTGGGAGAAAACCGGGTCCGTGCCATTGCCATGGATTCGACAGACGGTCTCGTTCGGGGTACCGAAGTTTTAGATACGGATGCACCAATCTCCATGCCAATTGGGGAGGATATTCGTGGTCGACTTCTCAACATCGTCGGTGATACGATCGACGGGATTAAACCACCCAAGGCTGATCGCAGATCACCCATTCACAAGCCGGCTCCAAGTTTTGAAAATCTCTCGTCGGAAACCGAGATTCTGGAAACCGGTATCAAGGTCGTTGATCTTCTTTGCCCGTATGTGAAAGGCGGAAAGATCGGTTTGTTCGGTGGTGCCGGTGTCGGTAAAACGGTCCTGATTCAGGAGCTTATCAATAATATTGCCAAGCAGCACGGCGGTCTTTCAGTATTTGCCGGTGTCGGTGAGCGTACCCGTGAGGGGAATGACCTGCTTCGCGAGTTTATTGAATCAGGCGTTATCAACTACGGTGAAGAGTTCAAAAAAGGCCTGGAAGAGTCCGGAGACTGGGATCTTTCAAAGGTTGATATGGATGCATTGAAGACATCGCAGGCCACGCTTGTTTTTGGTCAGATGAACGAGCCCCCCGGAGCCCGTGCCCGCATCGCCCTTTCCGGAATCACAGTCGCCGAATATTTTCGTGACGAAATAAGCCGCGATATTCTTTTGTTTATTGATAATATTTTCCGTTTCACGCAGGCTGGCTCAGAAGTGTCAGCCCTGCTTGGCCGGATGCCTTCGGCCGTAGGCTATCAGCCGACGCTGGCTACAGAAATGGGACAGTTGCAGGAACGAATTACCTCCACTAAAGCCGGATCCATTACCTCCGTTCAGGCTGTCTATGTGCCGGCTGACGATTTGACCGACCCTGCGCCTGCTACAACTTTTACGCACCTTGATGCCACAACTTCGTTGTCGCGGCAGATCGCCTCGCTCGGTATCTATCCTGCTGTAGATCCCCTTGATTCAACTTCCCGTATCCTCGACCCGCACATCATCGGTAAGGATCACTACGCATGTGCCCAGCGGGTCAAAGAATTGCTTCAGCGATACAAGGACCTGCAGGATATCATTGCCATTCTTGGCATGGATGAGCTTTCTGATGAAGACAAACAGACCGTGGCCAGGGCCCGTCGCGTACAGCGATTCCTGAGTCAGCCGTTCTTTGTTGCCGAGCAATTCACGGGTCTGCAAGGTAAATATGTGAAGATTGAGGACACCATAAAGGGATTCAATAAGGTAGTAGACGGGGAACTCGATCACCTGCCGGAGAATGCATTTTACCTGGTTGGAACCATCGAGGAAGCTATCGAGAAAGGCGAAAAATTGCTCGCTGAGACCGAAGCTGAGAGCTAATCCTGACAATTACTTTCGAATCAATTCCCTTGGAGTATGAATACTTACCGAGCACAAATACTGACCCCGGACGGACCGGTTTTTGAAGGGGAGGTCGTGAGCCTTCGGTTGCCGGGCACAAATGGTAATTTTCAGGTCTTATACAATCACTCGAGCCTGATGTCCACTCTGGAAATCGGTGAAGCCGTCGTACAGAAGGAAAATGGTGAAGTTGAGTTGTATGCCATCAGCGGGGGGTTCGTTGATGTGAATGACAATGCCCTTGTGTTACTGGCTGAGGCGGCGGAACGTGCCGATGAAATCAACGTCAGCCGTGCACAGGCAGCTAAAGAAAGAGCAGAACGAAAGTTGAAAGATAATCATATCGATCACACACGATACGAAATGGCCCTGCGTCGTGCCGTCAACAGACTGAAGGTTGCACGGCAGGCCGGCCGTTAATAAGGCGACTTTGCTTGAGCAGGATTACCCCGCTAATACACTACCACCCGATCTTTCCTTTTTTCTCATTCTTGGGATTTGACGCTTCCTGATTTTGCGGTGGAGTGGGTGGAATGTACCCCTTGGGTTGTTCAAAGGCGTCGTAACTCCATGGTACACTGGGATCGGCTATGCACTTGTCCATGAAGTCACCGACGATTGGCAGGGCCGTACGGGCACCTTGACCGATATAGGTGTTTTCAGGAAAACGTATTCTGCGGTCTTCGCCACCGACCCAGGCTCCCATGACAATATTGGGGGTCATCGCTTCAAACCAGTTGTCGGCGCTGTTCTGTGATGTACCTGTCTTTGCTGCAACGTCCTGTGAGATATGATAGACGATACGTAACCGTATCCCAGTACCCAATCCATCAGGAGGGACGCCGCGGACTACGCCACGCATCATATCAATCATAGTATAAGCTGTCTCCGGACTAATGGCCTCTTTGTCGAATTTGGAATGATATTCGGCGAGGACATTGCCGTTTTTGTCTTCGATGCGGGTTATAGCCATCGGGTCGTAATGCACCCCCATATTGGCAAAGGTGGTATAGGCGCTGGTCAATTCAAGTAAGCTGACCGGATCCGTTCCAAGTGCGATACTTGGAAACGGGCGAAGCGGAGATCTGATACCCATCCGGTGAGCCAAATTGACAATCTTTTTTGCCGCAGGGATCAGGTCTTCCAGACGATGTGTGCCTGGCGCACCTGCCAGTTCTGGCAGCAGGCGGACTGTTACATTATTTAAACTTCTGGCAAGTCCCTCTGCCAGCGTTGCAGTTGGCGGACCGGTTGGCGGCTCAAAATCGGCCGGAGCCCATATCTTTCCATCGCTTCCATAAAATCGAATGGGATATACAGATAATCGCTGGTATGGAGAATAACCGTTATCGATCGCCACCGTATACACGAAGGGTTTAAAGGTCGATCCGGGTTGTCTTCGCATCTGATAGACGTGGTCGAATTGAACTTTCCCGTAATTAGATCCTCCTACCCAAGCCAGAATATGCCCGTTTTTAGGATCTATAGCTACGAAACCAGCTTCCAGCCGGGCTCGATCACGCAAGACGGAATCAACAAAAGCCTCATGCATTTTCAGGGAGTCGAGAACTTCTTTAGGGGTACGATTCCCGTCGGCCAGTGCCTGCTTATAGATATCAGTACCCTGGATGAACTGGTCCACAAATTCCGGGTGTTTTTTCCGGAAGATGTCCATGTACTTGCCACCCGGACTCGTCCATTCGTGTTCGTATATCGTTTGAATGGAATCGAGTTTTTCGCGAAGCGCCACCTCGGCGTATTTCTGCATCCGGGAGTCGATCGTTGTGTAAATGGTCAGACCGTCGCGATATAAATTGTAGCCGTTGGAATCGGCCCACGCCTGTACTTTCTGACGAACGTATTCGCCAAAATAACGGCTTTTATGAGAAGAAGTAAGCGGTGGATGGTAGTCCAGCACAATAGGTTCGGATCGCAGATTTTCAAGTTGCTGATGGGTGATGAACCCGTGTTTGGCCATCTGGTAAAGCACGATATTGCGACGCTGGCGCGACCGCTCCGGATGGATGCGCGGGTTGTAGGCTGTTACCGCATTAAGGGTTCCGACGAGTGTCGCCGCTTCAAGGATGTTCAGGTCTTTGGCGGATTTTCCAAAATGGGTCTGAGCGGCTGTCTCAATTCCATACGAGCTGTTGCTGAACTCTACGGTATTGAGATACATCTCCAGTATTTCACGTTTGGTGTAATGCCGTTCAATCTGGATAGCCGTGAGCATTTCCCGCAGCTTACGCGTTATTGAGAATTCCCGGCCAATTTTTTTATAGAGATTTCGTGCCAGCTGTTGTGTGATGGTAGAACCGCCCTGCACATCACCCTGAATCAGGTGGTAGGGGATGGATAATGTGCGGTACATATCTATACCCCAGTGTTCATAAAAACGATGATCTTCCGTTGCGATCAGGGCGTGAATGACATGAGGGGAAATCTCATCGAGCGGAACATAGGTCCTGTTCTCTGTGAAATATTTATCGAGAATCACACCGTCGCGGCTGCGGACAACGCTGGCAATATCGGTTTTCGGGTTTTCCAGTTCCTGGATCGAAGGCATCCCCTGGATTAAGTACATCAGCAAAATCCCACCCCCTATAAGGCATATCACTAACAATATCCCTACCCATTTGGCCAGCCATTTCCACGGAAACGGGGGGTGATCGGCGAACATAGTGAACCGTCTTTTTCTACTTCCGGTTTTTTCTTTTGATGACCTTTTTCCATTATCCTTCATAGAATTACGGTAATTCGGATCATTAAAATATCGGTCGAGATCGTTGGGGTTAATGTCGTCGCTCATCAGGTATGACTGGTAGTATCAGGTAACAATTCGTAGTGGGAACCTGGCCAGTTGACCAGTGTCAGTTTCTGGTCAGAGAAAAAAGCCAGAGTATGATCTCTGAAGTAGGCTCCGAGATTAATATACAGCCCGGCGCTTGTTTGAACAAAACGACGGTGATGATGATGTCCGCAGATGATAAAATCAAAACGGGATGTATCGAGTGTTTGTTGTGCCCATTGATCCAGTTTTTGGGTGCCGTCCGTATATCCCTCACGAAGTTTACCGATTTGAGAGAACAATCGCATCAGCCGTATTCCAAGCGCTGGTGGAAATATTTTTTGATAAACGGATATGAAGTCCTCGTTTCTGAGAAACCGGTGCAATCGCGGGCGTGGAAAATGCAATTGATCATCTTTGAGTCCATCGCCGTGCAGGAGTAATCCTTTTTTCCCATCAAGTTCCAGTATCCGATATTCCGGTTCCACATCAAAACCCAGGTTCAGAAAGTGATCACGGGTCCAGCAGTCGTGGTTTCCGGTGATGAAAAGGGTTGGGCCAACGTTGGCGTTGTATTCTCTGAACCGGTCCCGCAAACGTTCATCGAGCCGGGGGGTGTACCCGGGATACTCCATCCAATAATCAAAAAGATCACCTAAAATTATCATTCGAATGTGGCGTTCCTCAGCATAATCCAGAAGGTGAATAATCTCATCCTCCAGAGAGTGATTTACCGAATCAGGAAAGGCCCCAAGATGCACATCGGAGAGGAAGATAACGGATTGGCCTTCGATATGTGCCGGAAAATTAGCGTTTACTGGCATCATTCCTTTCATTCTTAAAGAGGCGAAGCATTTCCTGTACTTCTTCGTCAGACACATCGATGTCAGCCTTTTTTGAGGGATGCCCCTTTGCGGGTTTTTCAGGTGCGGTTGTTGGTTTTGAGGGTGACAGCAGGTTACAAAACTGTTTGGTACCCATGAGCTCTGCCCCGTTCAGGAGAGCATTGCGACGCAACTCCCGGTCGTCAGTAACCACAGTCCATTTATGTCCATGTCCTCTTTTGGATACCAGGCGTATAATAAGAGCATCGGCGTTGTCAGGATAACTGTATTCGATGGTCAGGTGTTTTTGCCTGATAGGCATAATATCAGGAGCCCCATCGAACACCAAAAATGCCCGGCTGTTCTGCTGCGCACAAAGTTGCTCTGCTTTGATTGCCATCAGCCGCCTGGCCTCCGAAATATCGCGGTTCATTACCGTCTTAACCTCAGGCAGTTGATGCATCACGTTGTAGGCATCGATAAGCCATTGTCGTTTCATGGGTAGTGATCATTTTTTACGGGTGATCACGAAGCGGATGAGATGCTCGACATCGTCGCGTTCCTTCGAAGCGGGGAACTTCCTGAGAAGTTCAAAAGCGTGTTCCGCATACCGGTTCATTTCTTCCTGGGCTGCCGTCATGCCCCCATTCCGGCGTACGAAACGAACAATTTCATCGACATCCGATTTTTTCTTTTTCCTTTTGCGAAACAGGTGACGTATGTGTCGCTGGTCCGGTTTATCGGAGTGTTCGAGGGCAGCGATAAGCGGTAAGGTTACTTTTCTTTCTCTGATGTCATTGCCAAGCGGCTTACCGGTATCTTCGCCTCCATAATCAAATAAATCGTCTTTTATCTGGAATGCCACACCTATATTTTCACCAACTTCCCGCAGGATTAAATGCTTCTCCACAACATCGCTGCTGCTTATCGCACCGGTCTCACAACATGCGGTTATCAGGCTTCCTGTCTTATCAGAGATGATTTCAAAATATTTCTCGCGGGTCATATTTTGAAGACCGGCAGCTTTGAGCTGTCGAAGTTCCCCCTCGCTCATGCGTTTTACCGCCGTTGAGATTACCTGAAGGAGTTGATATTCATGATTGTCCAGGGCTATAAGGAGTCCGCGGGCAAGCAGGAAATCACCAAGCAATACACTTGCTTTATTTTTAAAGATCTTGGGAATGCTCAGAAAGCCGCGACGTCGTTCGGCATCGTCGACTACATCATCATGAATAAGGGTTGCAGTATGCAGCAGTTCGATCATTGCCGCGGCGATATGCGTTCTTTGAGTGATGCCTCCACAAAGTCTGGCTGAATGAAATACGAGTATAGGACGAAGCTCCTTACCTTTGGTTTTAAGCAGATAAGCTATAATCTTATTCAGAAGCAGGACATCAGTGTGCAATGCCTCCTTAAAAAAAACGCGAAATTTTTTAAGTTCATCAGCGATTGGTCCCCGGATGTCGTCCAGACTCGCCGGGAGCGGCTGTTGAGTTTTCTGCATTATATCGGTGTCGGTTTCGATCATCCGGCTATATTCAGGGTTTTCAACTAATCTTTTGTTCAGACTCTAAAATTAACACAAAAAAGAAATACAATTTGTACTAACTTTACACGATTTCCGTTTTGAGAAATCGAAAACGTGACAAAAAAATTAGGTTATTACTTTGAATACGATTAAAAAAGTTGGTGTTTTAACAAGTGGTGGTGATGCACCTGGCATGAATGCGGCCATCCGGGCTGTCGTCCGTGCCGCGCTCTATCAGGATATCGCCATTGTTGGAGTAAGGCATGGGTACCATGGTCTTATCCATGCTGATTTTGTGGATCTAGATAGTTCATCCGTGTCAAATATAGTACAGCGTGGAGGAACGATTCTCAAGTCTGCACGTTCCGATGAGTTTCGTACTCCCGAAGGACGTGCGATAGCCGCAAAAGCCATCGGGAAAGAAAAAATTGATGCGATCATAGCAATTGGCGGCGATGGAACATTTACCGGAGCAACGAAACTCAACGAAGAACATAATATACCAGTTATTGGGATTCCAGGCACGATTGATAATGATCTTTCCGGAACGGACGAAACCATTGGATATGACACGGCCCTGAATACCGCCTTGGAAGCAATTGATAAGATACGGGATACTGCCGATGCCCACGATCGTTTGTTCCTTGTTGAAGTGATGGGACGTGAAGCCGGCTTTATTGCACTTGAGACAGGTTTGGGATCGGGTGCAGAACTCATCCTGCTACCGGAAACACTCCATGAGATCGATGAGATCAAGACCTCGCTGAACGATGTTTTTCGTGCTCAGCGGCGCAGCAGCCTGGTTATTGTTGCCGAAGGTGACGAGTCGGGCGGGGCTATGAAACTTGCCGATCAACTTCGGGACGACTTCAGTAAATTCGAACTGAGGGTCTGTATCCTTGGGCATATCCAGCGTGGCGGTACTCCAACAGCCCGCGACCGTGTACTGGCATCACGACTGGGAGCTGCCGCAGTTCAGGCATTAGTGGACGGGCACGATTGTGTGATGATCGGGGTGGTGAAAAATGAGATTAAACTGACACCTCTCAAAAACACGTGGTCTAAAAAGAAAAGCATTAATTTCGAACTGCTGGAGCTGGCCAAGATTCTTAATTAGTTTTACAGGAGGGTATTTATTCATGTTGCATTTTGATTGTTCAGAGGCTGAATCGTTCATTTCGGAAAAAGAACGTGTCTCAGCCTATGAAAAAGCAAAAGGTGCTTTTCAACAACTTCAGACAAAGAGTGGCAAGGGATCGGATTGGCTCGGCTGGCGTGATATGCTGGCAGACCCGAATGATGCGCTTCTCGAGAAGATAGACAGGCTGGCCGAAAAGATACGGGAAGATGCCGATGTTTTTATTGTATGTGGAATCGGGGGCTCGTATCTGGGAGCCCGGGCCGTCATTGAGGCATTAACTCCTTTTTTCCCAACCGACAAAACAGAGATCATTTACGCTGGCAACCAGATGAGCGGCCGTTACCTCGAGGAGCTCATCACTTATCTGAATAAAAAGAAGCCGGATGGCTCGTCGAAAAGCGTTTATCTGAATGTGATCTCCAAATCCGGCACCACGCTCGAAACGGCCCTGGCATTTCGGGTACTCAGAGACTGGCTGTACCAGAATTTTGAGGGGGATGCCGACAAGCGGATCCTCTGTACGACCAGTTCGTCCGGTGGAGCACTGAATAAGCTGGTTGACGCCCATAATTACCAAAAGTTCATTATCCCGGATGATGTGGGCGGACGTTTCTCCGTATTGACCCCGGTCGGCCTGTTACCCATAGCCGTGGCTGGAATCGACATACGAAGCCTGTTTTACGGGGCTGTCTCGGCCTATGAACACTTTGAGAACGATCCGGAACAAATTATACATTATGCGTCAGTGCGTTATGCTCTCTCTCAGAATAGTTACGCCATCGACGTACTCACAAGCTTTGAACCGGAATTGCGTTCGTTTGGCGGCTGGATGCAGCAGCTGTTTGGTGAAAGCGAGGGCAAAAATGGGAAGGGACTGTTTCCGGCCAATCTCGGCTATTCAACGGACCTTCACAGCATGGGGCAGCTTGTTCAGCAGGGACAGCGCAACATGATGGAGACATTTCTGGCGATCAAAAAATCACGTACCAAACTTAGGGTACCGGATACAGGTACAAATGACGATGGCCTGGGTTACCTTGTAGACACGTCGTTTCATGAAATTAATTCAAAGGCACTGCAGGGAACACGGCAGGCCCACGTCCAGGGGGAAGTCCCGGCAATTACTGTAACACTTGATGATCTGACTCCCGAACATCTCGGCTGGCTTATTTATGCGTTTGAACTGGCCATACCGATTCATGTTTACTGCCTCGGCGAAAATCCATTCAACCAACCGGGTGTCGAGAACTATAAAAAAGCCATGTACCAATTACTTGGTAAACCCAATTGATGATGACTCAGCTACAAGGGAACAACGGTCAGGACCAAAGCGAGTTTATTTATGTAGCGGTTGCGGGTAATATCGGTGCCGGGAAATCGTCACTAACCGGACTTCTGGCAAAGC
>Ga0102953_1001261_pt1 | contig 16219 bp, 15 predicted proteins | sample SalPon2A_C_D2_MG_FD_78509 | JGI IMG/M metagenome (GOLD analysis project Ga0102953, IMG submission 78509) | Soil microbial communities from South San Francisco under conditions of wetland restoration - Salt Pond MetaG R2A_C_D2_MG | ecosystem: Environmental > Terrestrial > Soil > Wetlands | place... | reverse complement strand
CCGCTGCATTCCTCGCGGCCATGGTCTTGGCAGTCTTGCTCGTTGCAAGCAGCCTCTCATAGCGATCCTGAAGGACGGCCAAAAATTCAACAGCCTTATCTTTGGCTGAACTGTCGGGCAGAGCCTTGACGGCTTTTTCCGTCTCGTCCAGCCGCGTCTGCGCGTCTTCTGGAACTTCCCAATATTTGGCTTCCAGCGCGGCAGTGGCACCTTCAATCTGGGAATGGTCGTCCTCGAACGCCTTGAGCGCGGCAATCGCATCATCAAGGGCTTTGGTGTAGGCATCCAATTCAGCGCGCGATACAACAGGATCAAGCGTTGCGGCGTAGCCAGCTGCTTTGCGGATTCCCGCCGCGCGGGCTTCGATGCCGCCAATAATTGCATCATTCGCATTGCCGAGGTTATCGAGCAACGTCCCAATCTCTTCAGCGCTCAGGAGCTTCGCCTTGAGATGAGCGCGCAGCTCGTCGGCGTCCCAGGGCTTGTCACAAAGGGGACAGGAATCTTCAGTAACAAGATCAAGGCCGGTCGTGATGAAGCCGTGCGCCCGTGCAAGCAATAGCGCCTTTTCATCTTCCTTCAACATCTTCAAGGACGCGAGAGCGCTTTCCCTGTGCTCTTTGAGATCATCCGATTCGCCAGAATGGATGGCTGTGCATAGCGCCGTGAGGTCGGCAAGAGCCACATCCTTCGCAATGCCGGGTTTCTTGGCATCCTTGCCTTCTTCCGGCGCGCCTTCCTTGAAAGACGTTTGCGGGGTTAGCTCCGTGAGTGCTGGCAAACCGAGAACGCTGCGCTGCGCGTTTGCCTTTTCCAGCACCTTCTTGCGTTCAAGAGTGGGAACGGCGAGAGCGGTCTTGAGTTCGCTTTCGGCACGAGCCCGCGCGCGTTCCGCCTCGTCGGCTTCGCGCTTGCATCTGTTCGCATAACTCACCAGCGCCTTGCGTAAGTCCCCGATGTGATCGAGGCGCAGCAGAGTTTGAACGTCGGTGGATCGTTGCGCGGGCGGGGTTACGATGTATTTCGCAATCTCCCGACGCGACAGCGCAAACTCCGGATGCGATTGCAATTCCTCGATGATCGTCTGGATTTTCGGATCGGCGGGCTCGATAGTCGCGACGCGCGGGTTCTTGACCGAGCGAGTGATCTTGACCTCTTTGCCGAGTGAAGGCACAATCGCGGTAATCGTAACCTTGGCCTTGTCCGGATTCGTACGGTGATCGACATGCGGGGCGTGGCCTTTCACGCTGAGTTCGCCCTGGCCTTGTCCCGACAGTCTCGTGACGTTGCCCGTGAGACAGAATTCTATGGCATCGACCACGCCGCTCTTGCCGGTACCATTTGGGCCGCAAATCCCGAAATTTTCGCCGCCCAGGTCAAGAGGGAGGTCGCGAATGCCGCGAAACTCTTCGACATGGATAGTTTTGATGCGGATCACGGCTTGTCCCCCTTGGGTTGCGGGAACAGTGCAGCGTCAATATCGTCGAATTTGGGAACCTTGCCCTTTCGCAATAGTGCATCGAGCCGGTCCGCAGCTTCAATATCGATCTCTTCGTCCGCATGCAGAACAGCGATATACTCGTCGAGTACCTTTTTAACAGTGGGTGAAATCGATTCGTTTTTATACTCTGCCATAAGGACTTTATCCTCTATATATGGATAAATTAGAAGAGACTAAGCACCCAATATTTAGATTGCATACGTGCCCCCTTGAGTCGAAAGAGGACGCCCATGGAAATATTCGGCGTCGCAAAACGAGTCTGTAGAAAACGCCGGTTTCAGCGAGCCACTCTCGCCATGCAGTAGCTAATTCCAGAAATCGTGTCGATCAAAACTGTGCGTACATCCCGGGCGCTTTGAACGGCGATTATTGTTTACCATAACACCCGTAATTCGAGCCTGCCCCTTTGCTGCGTCAACTTCACCGCTATCAGACAGTTGAAAACTAGAGTCCGGAAATACGAAACCGCTGGTCAGCACGACGCAGAAACCAGCGGTTGTTTTTTCTCTCGGTTTTGATTTCCGGGCTTGATTTCCATCCCCACCTCCTGCAAACCATCCCAAATAAGACGTTGCCAATGTAGCCCAGCCGGTGCTTCAAGTCAAAGTGCAAAAGGTGTCCTACATTTCGTCTTGCTGGATTTCGGCAATCTCCTATATGCCAAGATCACCCCATTCTTACAGTGGGCCCGACATTTAAGAAATCCTAGAAGGTGCTCAATGTCGATGCAGTGATCAGGCAAAATTCTTGATTCCAGAGATTGTAGCTCTAAACTGATAACATATGATTAAATTTGACTAGTCGTCTCCATGGATGAACCCTGGATAGAACTGGTAGGTGAGTATTTTTTCCCTAAGGTCGGGTGGGTTTGAATCCTGTAGCGCCGGCGGGTTGACAGAGTCAGGATCAACTTAATGGGCTTATGCGAAACAATGGAGTTATTGAAATGAAATACCTGGGATACCCACCGATTCCTCATCAACGCATCACAAGGAGGAGGGGATGAAGGAGTGGTGGCTGACGTGCCTGTTTGCTCTTTTATATTCAATCAGCCTGGGTTTCGTAGCCTACGCTTTGGGTGAAGGGTTAGACTTATCCATGGTACCTCTGCTGACAACTATCGGTGTCTTGTCAGGCCTTGTTGCGGTATGTCTTGGTTTCAATACGAGGGCATTCGACAAGAATTCAGTTGATTTGATTTATTACTCTGTTGCGATTATAGGAGTGCTCGTCTATTTCTGGCAAGAAACTGCTATTCGTGAAGTCAGAGCCGTAGATACCCATATAGAAAACAAAACATCAAATCTGGCCAAGGCCGAGGATCGGATACTGGAATTCGACAAGGAGACCGCCGAACTTGAATCCTTAGTCGAGGAACAAGCAGACCTTGCCAAAGCTATTCGCACTCAGCCCGGACCAACGCTTACTGCTATCAGGGAGGCCGAGATCGAAACCACCGTCAACCTGTCGGCAAAGGAAGCACTGGCTTGCGCCATGGCAACAGGAGACCCACATTTCGATCTTACGGGTCGTTTCGACAACATGGATAGACATCTAGGCAAAGAGTTTCACGATATTTCGGACAAGGAGACCGCACGTCTTGCCTGCGACCACTACAGGGATGTTCTGAATAGAAGGAGAGATATCGCTAGGAATATCCCCATCTCACTGAACGCACTGACTGAGTCACCAAGCCGTTTTGATCAGATCGGAATCGTGCATGTCCCTGCCGGAGGTAAGATGATGACTGTTTCTGCAGTCATCGATATCCTATCTGGCAAGAACCTATTATCAGGACGACCAAAGGAGCGTGTTGATTTAGTTAATAAAGTTTCAACTGCCAAGACAAAGCTTGATGAGGCAATACAGAGCCGCGACACTGACATCAAAGCCGCCAAGAAAGGTGTTCCTCGCCTGGTGTGGAACTTGCGGTATCACTACTGGCCTTATGTCTTGATCTGGCTATTATCGCTGAAGTTGGCACGCAGTCGATAGTCGGCTGAGACTCTCTCCCCCACTGATCCTGACATATTGGGATACCCCACCTGAACAGCCAAGTGAGGTTTCGATGTTCTTATTATCCTGATAAATTAAAAAATCCCCAAGGCCGGAGGGGTGGTGGCCAAGGGGATAAGGTTGGAGAACCAACCGCGTAAAAAATATCAGGCTGAAAACATATGTCAATAGTCGTGTTCAAAAATCCCTGACAAAAAAACAGAATGCCCCCTACCAAAGGAGGGGGGTCCTGGTCGGGGGCGGCAGTGGAGGGGAATCCAACTGTTGAAGTGAAGATATCAGAAATTCTCTCATAGTCAAATCTCAGATATCAAAATATCTCAATCTACATTCTCCTCAAGCTTCGCAACGATTTCAATCGCCATCTACTCCTGTGATCATCTGAAAACTCACTGGATGATGATCAGAGTAGAATTTGCGGAACTCATTATGCACATAAGGATTACCTGGATAGTCCCCCATTGTGGAGACGTCCCAATGGTTGCGCATCCACTCGATCAGATTCGTCACTTTAAACTGATAGAAGCTGTCAATATCGAACTGGGTGTACGCAGGGCGATACATCACATGGTCATAGGGTTTGGGTCCGTTGACATTGGTATTGGTTGGAACACAGTTGCTGTTAAGGGACACGAAACCTGCCGGGGTGGAAGCCGCTAGCTCCTGGCAATCCTCGATGTTCATATCACCCAGAATAATAAAATCCTTCTCGGAATCATCCACAGAGGTGACCCACCTGGCTATAGTATCAAGTTCATGAAGGCGACGGATTTCATTGCGAGATCCTGAACCGGGTTGAAGATGAACCGAGATAAGGACAAAGTCCAGGTTGCCCTCCTTGCTGCGGAACCCGAACGCAAATGGAACGCGTTCGAAATTCGGGTTGTCAGAACGGTCGCTGTCCAGAAATCCGTGGGGAAGATCTGAAGCAATCTCGACTGACTCCGGTTTGTAAAATGCGACCCACCATTCTGTCGCTGAGCCGCTGTTATGAATAGTTGAACCTGTTCCGGTATTCTCTTCTGAGAGGACATACTCAAAACCCCGGGAGGTCATTTCTGCAAAAAACTCGGCGGCCATTGTGTCGCTTGTATAGGTGTCGCCGTCAGGGTAAGTCCCATCAAAGGGAGGAGCGACCAGCTCCTGAACAACAACAATGTCATGATCCTTGACGATCTCAGCCAAGGCGGCATCATCACGACTGGTCGAATTGCCAAGAAACTGGATATTGAAGGAACAGATGGAAAGGGTGTCTTTACTGAAGGCTAAAGATGGGACGATCAGAACGAGGACGCTTAGGCAGACAAGAATGACTTTTCTCATGATTCCCCCAATTCAATTGTCAGGTTCAATTCGTTACGGCGGCCCAGATCATTCATGCGGCAACTCGCATTTAAAGCGCGCTTGCTTAGCCATCTCTCCCTCCGACTAATCCGGGAGCCCTCATAAGCTTTCTGCAGCCGTACCAAAGACTCGTTTCAGTGGCAAACATTCCATTCCAGGGAAAATGCGTTACCGAACGAGCATTCTCGCCACGTCGATGCATCTAACTTTTTGGTACACCGAAGATCCTCAATCAATTTCCGGTCATTTTCGGGGTCCCATACAATAGTTGCCAGATTTAGCCCATCCGAGACCATCACCATTTCATAGCGGTCAAGCATATTAAGCTCATCAAAATTAGTATTAAGACGACGTACCGTTTCGAGAATCTGCGGTTCAGAAATATTGCTTGGCAAAGTATCCCCGATGTAACCACTCCAGACGATATCCATTGTCGTTCTAGTCAAAGTGGCAAGCTGCCCCATGTCTTTTTCGCTGTACACAGTGCTGCACTGATCAGCCATGCAAATGCAGCCATTAACAAGAAAAGACACTAGAATGAGAAAAAAGGTCTTATACCCAAAGTGTCGCATCGCCCAGTCCCTCCGGATCAATTGTTCCCTTGTCGAGATTCCAGTTTGGCAGGTTAGCCAAAGCAGGATTGCCCGCGCCTTCAATCACGGATGTGATTTCTTCCCAATATCGGGCGACATTTTCGGTCCCGAATTTGAAAATATCACCATAGTTCATGGTGTTTTTGCCAAACTGATTTACAGTTGGAAGAAGAGCATCTTCAATATATTTCTTTCTATTTTCTGCACTAATCTGGTTACTTGATACATAAACTAAACCATGTTCCGAAGCGACATGCCGGAAAAATCCGACGTTGATATCCGAGGCATCGAGCTTCTCGACATAGCTTTGGTGCCATCGATGGATTTGGGGAGGATTGACCAAATATTCATTTGGATATACTTGCTCAAGCATGGACTCCCAGAGCTTAACAACGGGTTGATCCATCCCGCTGGTGTGCGTATCAGTCAGCGATCGTAAGTAATCGACCCATTCGCTATTGGTTAATTCCACGCCATAGGTTTCGGCATAAATCCAAGCATCCATGAACATTTCACAAGTGCGGTGTTCTGTTTTATTTTGTTCATACTCTCCTACAATAGCTCTTACGACAGGATGAATACTGGCATCAAGTATGACGTGGGAAGCGTATCCGTAAAACCACGCAGCCTTACGTTGAAATTCACTGTGATCTTTTGATATCGAAAAATCTTCCCGAAGCATGCTCGCTCCGGCACGAACAACATCACCCGTTCTGGTGTAGTGTAGAAGGTCGGCCCAGCTATCTGAGGAATCATGACTGGTGAGCATATGATGTAAATAGGGGTAGTCAGGGCCGACTGCCCCAGCCTGCAACCATTGCGGAAAACGATTGAGAATGAGGGAGGGAAAACTCAGCCTCCGATTCTCCATCGAGGTCTTGGCAAGATCGGCCGCAATCATGTGCGCAAAAGCACCCGGCATACTCATCCTCCTTCTATTAAATTTACAACTTCTAAGCAGGCTGGAAGTTTTTCCTGTTCATCAAATTACCATCAGCCCGTGAGCAGGCAACAGCTCTCTGAGAACATAAGTGCGGTGAAGGTTAGTCGCCTGGAAAAAACGGTACGAGGAACGTCTTCGAACCTCCTCTGAATTCTTTCCCCTGTCAAATGATTTCAACTCGATCGTCCAGTTTCCTTCCTGGTGGTCAGGAATCTCGTCATTCTGGATTTGAGTTATCCGTCCCTGCCGCATGGCAAGCTTCCAAGCTTCAATTCGTCCATCAGTGTTCTTTTCGGTTGTCAGGATCCCATTGATGGTCTCTTCAATGGATTCAAAAACAACTCCGCCACGGTCATCCTTAAAATGCGGTGCACGATCAAGAAAATCGGTAAACATTGCATGAAGAGCTTTGCATCCTTCCAAAAATGTTTCGGGGTTTTTTCTCCCGGATGTCTCTTTATTATCTTCATAATCAAAGCACCACCAGAGATAGGGCAAATCGGGATAGGTTGCTACCGCCCCATGTCCCAACGCACCTGATAGCTTTTCGGCTGTATCTCCCAGAAAACGCCTCCTGAAATTTGGGAAAGCAGCCTCATCTTTACAAAAGAAAGAGGCCAAAGAATCCAAAACACCTTTTTTGAATTCCGGGTCCTCGATCTCGACTTCTATTGATTCGGTTTTTACCCGGTTTTGACGGGAGCTAAACCCGCTGAATCCGTAATGTGAAAAAGTGTCCGCGTACACGTGGGCGGTCACACCAATCATTTCAAGGCCGAATGGAGCGTTAGCATAACTCAAATGATGAGCAACCATTTGGCGAGCGATCTTACTGTCTTTTTGGCAGAGCATTTTCTCGCTGAAGGTATTTCCTACCCCACCCGGCAGGAAATGGAAAGGGGCCCAGACTTGGCGTTGGTCGTCATCCTTTCGGTTTTTTATACTCCCCATATGGTGACCTGTCGGGAACGTGACGATGTTGCTACCGTCTTCAAGCTCAACGGTAATTGATTCCACCGCTTCATCAACATATTGCGAGGCAGTTGCAATAATTTTCGCAGAATTGGGTTCAACCCCAGCAGCGCGGGCCATGGCATACGTGCCAAAATAATGCATATCGATTTTCATATGCTGTTCTCCTCTGATAAAAAGCGATTAAGCCCTCCAGTGTTTGGCAGGGTAGATTCTAGTTCAAAGTGCACCACTTTGAGTGGATGGTGAGGAAGCGGACATGATGGGGTTTCCGGTAGTGTTGTGACATAAAAAGGCACACTGACTACATTAGCGTCCGACTGTGGGAGCAGGAGAAGTTTTCTCAGGATTGCTGATTGAAAAAGACAGGCCCCCGCCTCCTTATATTTCTGCGCAACTGTTAGCCCCCCTGGCAACAGCTTTTCTCGTGAGTCGAAATAAATTGGACATCCCCAATCTAACCCAGTTTTCAGGGAAGGTCAAAGCTTTGGTGGTGTTTTGGATTATGTTCTGGATTGATTTGGGGGCCTGGTAAGGCAGTTTGCAGGCCACTTCTACATATCCTGACTTATGAGACAGGCTGGCAGCCCTCACTTACAAAGCGATTCGCATGGAATCCCATCGCCATCCCGGTCAAGATTCGATATCCCACACTTTTTGAAGAAAAAAATCGCCTCAATACAAGAGCTCATCTCCTTACAGTAACGTTTTTGCCCACACTCATTGCTGCTCGCTAACGAAGCCTGAGCGGGTTTTTCGACAATAGTCGTCTTTTCCCCTCCGTGACGCCAATCCCAGGGAGCAACAGGATTGGGATCAGACCATAGTCCACGACGGGTGGTACGAGCATCAGATTCCAATGTTTCGAGGGATGTGTCCTTACTGTACTTACGATACCACCATGCATAACCAGCTCGTACAAGTTCACGATTAAGGCTCCTTCCGTCGGGTAGGATAACCTCTCCAACAGTCCTGCCATATCGGTCTGTAGTCTTCACCTGGACGGTAATGATTTTCTGGACGATTAAGTTCGATGTGAACTTTTTAGCGGCTTGGCCAAACGGTTGTTTTTTCTCAGGGCAGTCAATGCCAGCCAGTCTAATTTTTTCCGCCTTCCCTTCATGCATGACCTGAATCGTATCGCCATCGGATACCTTGACCACTTTGCCAGAGAATGTTTTGTCACTAGCGATGGCGGGCGTAACCAATAGTTGAAACAGTAGCAAAACTCGGAAAATTTTGTACATAAATGGATTCCCTCCTTTTCGATGCAAAATCATCTATCCGATCTTAACCGGAATCTCTCGGGTGTAGCGAGCTTTTCCTCTTTCAACGATGTGAGCGTAGCCTGCGGATGTCGCAATGTTGCTGTGGCCCAGGGTTTCCTGAACCGCTCGGACATCCCTGGTTGCCTGGTAGAGAAGAGCACCACAAGTGTGCCTTAGGGCATGGCAAGAGAGTCCCTCCCGTTTCAACCCTGCTTTCAGCAAATAGTGGTTGACGACTTTGTTCACCCCGGTTCGGGTAATCCGGCCCATTGCCGTACCCCCCTTGCGGACTTGGACGAAGAGAGGTTCCCCCAATTCGTCCCTGTCGAGAGGTCCGCGTGCAGCCAAGTAATCGGTAACAACCTGTGCCGTGTCGTCACGAGGATAGATCAACCTCTCTTTTCCTTTGCCGTGCACCAGGAGGCGAAGGCCATCACCGCCCGGTTCAATATCGGCAACACAGGCGCGAACAATTTCAACCCGGCGTAAACCTTCCAGAGCCATCAAACCGATCATCGCTTTATCTCGTAGTGATTTGATTTCGGAATCCTTCGGGACAGCCCTGAAAAGCAGCTCGGCTTCGCCGGCAGAGAGGTATTTGATCTGCTCTTTCACGGCCCGCCGTTCTTTTGGAGCTCGGACATTGGCGGCAGGGTTGGACTTTAGAATTCCCCTGTCCACGGCGGACTGGTAAAACCTTCGGACGGTGGTGAGCTTCAGAGAGATCGTCGAAGGTTTCGATCCGGCCGCAACGAGATCCTGCCGCCACCCCTTCACGTTCTCGACAGTTGCTTGTCCAGGATGGACAGAATTCTCACCGCACCAGGTTAGCCATGCCTGGAAATTCCCCCGGTAGGTTTTCAGGGTGTCGGAACAGGCATCGCCGTTCGCCACATCAAGATGAAGCCAATCAGCGACGAGAGCCTCAATATCCAAAATCGCGATTACGCCTTGCCGATCAGGAACGATAGCCAGACTTTTTGTTTTTTCTTCCATATGTCAGATATCTAACCTCACCCGGTACCGGGTCTTCCCAACAACAGCTTCCGAAGGTCCGACCCAGCAGGCGTCAACCATTACTCGTTGCCCTTGCTTGTTCTTGAACCGTTCCGACTTCAATAGTCTCCAATGCCGCCGACGTTCATGCGGGCGCTTGGCACTGACTCCATCTTCTGTTGGCCGATCCAGACCCATCGTCTTGCGGATGGTCTCCGGTTTCAATGGAATGTAGCGGGGCCGGTCAGGACTGCGAGTGATTCGTCCGGCCTTGCACTTCCTGGGATTGGCAGGAGACTTCTCGAAAATGAAATATTCCGGATCGCTGTTGATCAGCATTAATTCTTCGATGGAGGTGATGACGTTTCCGATGATGCCCCGGCAGGACTCTTCGGCACCGGGCATAAGTTTCAACTCCTGCATGGCCATGTCGGACTGGATTTCTCCGCGTCCGTTCACGATAACGATTCGATCGACGCAGGCGGAAGCTTGATAGTCCGTAGTTCCGGCAGGTAACTTCATTGAGAAAATTCGCCCCAGGGCGATCTGGTGAAGTCCTTCCTGTTTTGCCCATTGCCTCATTTCAGGATCAAGTTCAGACAGGCTCCCCTTGAAGGCCCCGGGGTCGTCACTGCCTGCCATGGAAAGAACATCTATGAAGGCTCTGGGCGTTGACAGTCCCACCTGCTTTTCAGTTCCGTCGAACAGAAAGGTACAGGTCGCCTTGTCCTCAATGGTCGTTCGCGGAAATGGCAAAAAGAAGTGCTCCAGGTCATCCTGGCAAAACCTACCCGGAGCGACGGCTTCATGCGCCCGAAATGGAAAATCAAATAGTGCAGTTTGTTCGAGATCCGGAACCATGTCAGGAATATGCCGCTCGATGAAACCAGCAAGTTTGTCAAAAAGCATCTACCGCCTCCTAAATCAAAATTTACCTGTCAGGGCAGTCTATAATTTTAAAATCCGTTTTGGTACACAGAAGGTCCATTATGTATACCAAAATCGACGGTAAAGAGCGGGCCGGGTGGCCCGCCAAATTCTGCCTCAGTTATCCACAGCACCTCTGGAAAAATCGCCTTCATCCTGTTGAGGGGATCACGTATCCCTCAGGAGCAGAAAGCACCAATACCTCTTTGCCCATTTTTTGATCTTTGCTCCGCCATTAACTCACCTGAGCAATGAGACCGGTGCCATCACATCTGTGACATGGCGTTCTCGTCTCCTGGTTATGGTCGTCGTACTCGACAATCTTCCCTCGGCCACTGCAGGTGAAACAGGTCTGTTTCCATCTGTTGCTGATGTGATAGCGTTGCCACCGGTCCCAGATTCGATGAAAGATTTCCCGGCCGTCGGGAATAAGGTTGTGGGGTTCGATCATCAGTTCCTTTCGTCCCCGGATGACATTGAGGGCAGCCAGGTAATATTTGCCGTCAAGCAGGCTCAGTTCAGTGACATCAAGTTGCCACTCGTCTCCGTTGTAGGCACTCAGCACAACCTGGGCAGCAACTCTTCCACCCGAAGTGTCGGTTTGAGCCAAGTTAGTCATAAGACGGATGGCTTTCTCATATTCCTTGTGGTCGATAGGCTTCATAGACGGCTCCTCAATTTAATTCATGGTTCATTGCGATAATAGTTGGTACCCGTGTCCCTTAGAATCACAGCGCCTTCGTCAGGGAAGACCGTTGGTTCGAGAGGATTGGTGACAAACTGTCTGATGTTTGCGCCAGCCTTGGCTTGCAAGCCGTTTCCCTGCCCAGAAGAATAACTGACCTGGTTGACCGGGCTTTTATGATTGGCAGGATCAAAAGGGCCAAACCAACACCACCACCCCGCTGCCACGGCCGCAACCAGCATCAGAAGCTTGACCCATGTAGGCATCACATTTGTTGGCATAAAACTCCTTGTCATGACGGTTGCCCGGCATCAGTGCTCTGAGGAGAACAGATCGAGCTGGGTCGATGAAGAACCCATCCGGTAGACCCGAGTACGGTTGGGCCTGGTTTTTTTCTGAACAATTTTAGAGAAAACTTTTTCGGCATCTTCCAGCCCCCAGCGAAACCAGGCTTCCAGTTGTCCGCGTCCACGTGTGCTGCCGGAGGATTTTTCGACAACATAACCGTCCCGGATTTGCAGGAGCCGGAGACGATACCAGGCACTGCACGCAGATTCCGCTTGGAGGAAGACCTGCCGTATAACTTCAGGATGTCTTTGGGAACTGTCCATTTCAGACTCCACGAACATGTGCTTGCCTGATTAATGGGGAGGGGGGGAAGCTTCATGGTGGGATTTTGTTGAAAACTCTGTAAATGTCATTTATAGTTCGCATAATACGAACTAGGAGATACAATGTCATATCAATATGAGCAGTTTGACACAGCACTACGGTTACTGAATGGCCGCTTGGCCATAGCTGACTCCCCAAATTTCAACTTGGTGGTTTGCGGTGGAACAGCTTTGGTCGCGACCGAGTTGGTTATGCGAGCCACCAGGGATGTTGATATCGTGGCGATGGCGGATGACGAAGGCGGCCTGATTGACCCAGCACCACTTCCAGGGGCATTGGTGACAGCGGCCCTTGAGGTAGCGGAGGACCTGGGGCTTCCGGTGGACTGGTTGAATAATGGACCCAGTAGCGGTGAAGGAGGAATTTACCGCCTTGGCCTTCCTCAGGGATTTGCTGGTCGCTTGACCTGGAAGAGGTTCGGAGAAAAGTTGTCAGTTGCCTTCATAGATCGTATTGATCAGATTTACTTTAAACTATATGCCGCCGTTGATCAGTTCGGCAGTTATCATGCAACAGATCTCCAGGAGTTGAATCCCACGGATGATGAGCTGCTAAAGGCCATTGCTTGGTCAAGAACGCATGATCCATCAAAGGGATACATGGAAAGTATCAAAATGTTTTTTAGAGAGTTTGGCTATGAGCATCTCGTTGACCGAATTTAAAAAGAAAATCCTCGAAAACCTCCTTGACCTTTTGTGGCGGCAGTGGTCTGCAATTGGTGTTTCTGGTTACAGCACGTCAGAGGAGTCGAAGGTGATTGACCCAGAGGCTCTCTTGTTGCTGACCTTGACGGTTGCTCGGCACGATGCTCGTTTATTTGATGAAGTGCTGGACTGGCTGGGTGTCAACGGAGACTTTTTGAATGTTCAGCGCCTGCAGAATCTGGTGAAACAATTTGATTTCCAGGCCAAGGCGGAGCTTAGCGCCGTTGCAGAGATGCTTGGGCAAAAATCCTCTGTAGCACTCAAATGGAAAAAGCTGGCGACGAAATACTTCCAGGAAAAGGAATCGCCTCTCTTCTATATGAAAGATGGGCGTCAGATGCCGCCACCAAAAGAATGCGATGAAATCTTTCGTCATCATGGGCTGCTGCGCCCAGTGATCCAGAAACGAGGGCTTTCTCAAGCTTTTCCCAAAGAAGGAATGCCCGCTTTGCTTTTGCGTCTGCGAGCTCTGTTCGGAGTGAACCTCAGATGTGAAATTCTATGCCTACTCGGGTCGGTTGATGAAATTCACCCTTCTCTGATTGCTAAATTAATCGGCCAAAGCCCGCGCTCAACGCAGAATATTCTGGCTGAAATGGCTCGCTCAGGTGCCGTACAGGTTCGAACCAGCGCTCGCGAAAAAATTTACGCCCTTGCCCCAGAAGCCCTGGATAAACTATTGCGGCCGGAAGGATGGACACCATGGGTGAATTCTGTACCATTATTTCGGGCTCTTGAGATTCTTTGGCTTGGCGTGACCAATCCCAAGTTACAATCGCTCGATCCGTTGATGCTGGCCTCGGAATGGCGGAGGATAACGAAGCAGATCAGGCCGTTACTCGGGGACGCCGGAAGGGGGCAGCCTTTACGGGAAGATTTTTCGTTTGCAGGTGAAAAATATTACGAGATTTTCATAGATGACATTAGCCAGGTTTTGGCCAAGCTATAACTTGATGCTTATTTTGATAAAAACCGTCCACCATGTCTGGCGCCGCCGCCGGCAGGGTCCTAGATTGCAGGGGATTCGAGAACAGCGCCAGCAGAAATCATCACTTCCCCACCACAATGCGAGATGAGTTTCCGGACGGTCCAAGAAACTTGACCGTTGGTTGCGGCAGGGCTACATTGAATTTGTCTTACTTTGATGTGATTGTGGGAGGGGATGATGCTGGCAAGCCCGAAATCCGAACCCGAGAAAAAACCTAAACCGCTGTAGTCGGTGTAACGCTGGCCAGCGGTTTTCTGGTTTTTGCTTTGGTTTCGAACTGTCAATTTTAGGGGAAACTTACGGGGGGATGCATGCAGAGTCAACTAGAATTCGGTGACCGCCAAATTCGCTTGCCGGAACATTCATCAAAACAATCACTCGACTGTGGTGTTGTTGAGCAGGTCATCGTCAGAAATGGAAAATACCCGATTATAGCCTGCCGCGGCAACAATCCGAGGCTTTTTGAACTCGACTTGGGCGATGATTGCGGCTTTAAAACAATTCTATTGCAAAAAGGTCGAAAGCGAACTGATACCAAGCTACCATCTGCGATTACCAACGACACCTCTGGCACGCTTCTCGAAGCCAACTCATGGACATTCACCAATCCTAACGAGTATGTCAGAACGGCGGATCAGGTAAGAGAATCATGGGAAAACGCTTTGCGTCTGACACGCGAGATTCCCGGTGCCTCAAAAGGATTTAGAAACGCTCAAGTGGGGGCTATTCACGCAGTTCTTGCGCATTGGTCAGTATCCCAACAGCCTTGCACCGTCGTATTGCCGACTGGCACGGGCAAGACTGAGACGATGCTTGGCATTACTGTCGCCGAAAGAGCCAAGCTTGTTCTCGTCATCGTGCCCACACAGGACTTACGTGTTCAACTAGCGAAAAAGTTTAAGGAACTTGGCATCCTTAAACAGATCAAAGTGCTCGATCAAGGTGCCCTCTTCCCAAAGGTGGCAACCCTCAGCAGCGGGCTAGCTAAGGCTGAAGATCTTGAAACACTTCTTTCCTGCAACGTTATCGTTAGTACCCCCATGCTTCTTAGCCGGAATCCATCGCTACGCATGCAACTGGCCGCAAAGGTGAGCCATGTATTTTTTGATGAGGCTCACCATCTCAAAGCCTCTTCATGGACGGCCCTAAAGGAGGCTTTTAGCAATTCAAGAATTGTCCAATTCACGGCGACGCCCTACAGGTTAGATCGCCAGCCCATTGACGGCAAGGTTGTTTATCAATACTCGCTAGAGCATGCACAGAAGGATGGCTGCTTTAGCGAAATCTCACTTATCACCGTGGATGAGCGCAATCCGGGAAAGAAGGATAGCTCGATTGCTGATGCCGCCTACCAGAGACTGCAGGAGGATCGACGCGAGGGATTTACCAATCACTGTATGATGGTCAGAGCGGGTGACCGCCCAAGGGCAGATGCGCTCTACGAGCTATACAATGCAAAGTTTCCGGAAGAGAAGATCGTGAAGATCTACACAGGCGTTCCGGGGAAGAAAGAGAAGCTTGAGGCCGTCAAGCGGGGTGAATATGCCATCATTGTTTGTGTGGACATGCTAAAAGAGGGATTCGATTTCCCCGAGTTCAAGATTGCCGCCGTTCACGATCTCCATAAATCACTCGCTGTCACGCTTCAGTTCATCGGGCGTTTTACCCGCGATCGAAACGATCTCGGAAAGGCGCACTTGGTCGTTAATTTCGCAGAAGTCGAGATCCCGCGTGAACTCGAAAAGCTCTATGCGGAAGGCTCCGGCTGGAGCAAGGTGATCTCCGAGGTTGCGCAGAGCAAGCAACAAGAAGCTATCGAGTTCATCGAGTTCCTTGCGGGCTGTGAACCCTACAAGACCTTTGATGACCCGGATCAGATAATTAGCCCGCGCCTTGTAAACCCAGCCTTGAGTTGCGTGGTTTATCGCTGCGAGTCAGGCGTAGACTGGTCGCGTTTCCACGAGGCCTTTCCAGCAAAGTACCGCTTTTCGCAGCCGTACGAGAATCCTAGGCGAAAACTTTTTTACTTCACGACGCAGGCGCGCGAGCCTGTGAAATGGACGCGGTCTGAGGCGATCCGCGACCAACTCTGGACACTCGTCATCATGCACTACAACGAGGACCAAGAGCTGCTCTACATCGGTTGTTCGGACAAGAAATTCAAACACGAGAAGCTCGCAGAAAAAGTGTGCAAGGGCAATTATGCGCTCATTCATCGGAATCCTGTCTTCCGCAGTTTTCAGAACATAAAGCGCCGGAAAATTATCCATGCGGGCCTACTTAAGCCTGCGAACAGGAACAGTCGTTATGCTAAGTACAGCGGGGCCGATGTAACAACCGAACTCGGGTCCATCCAGAGCGGTGGCCGTGCCCGAAAATCCGATTTTGTCGCTACTGGTTATCGGGACGGCAAGCCTATTGGCGTAGGCGCATCACAGAAAGGCAAGGTCTGGAATCCAGCACGCGTAGGCAATCCGAAGGAGTGGATCGAATGGTGTACACGGACAGGCGCTCTCCTCATCGATGAATCAATCGATACGAATCAGATATTCATGGACACTGCCAAGGTAACGGAGATCGACAGATTTCCGGTCGAAAATTGCGCTATTG
>Ga0102953_1001260_pt1 | contig 16229 bp, 14 predicted proteins | sample SalPon2A_C_D2_MG_FD_78509 | JGI IMG/M metagenome (GOLD analysis project Ga0102953, IMG submission 78509) | Soil microbial communities from South San Francisco under conditions of wetland restoration - Salt Pond MetaG R2A_C_D2_MG | ecosystem: Environmental > Terrestrial > Soil > Wetlands | place... | reverse complement strand
GCAGATGTTGTTGTAATTCCTTCTTCAGCGCGCCTCTGGCCTGTATGAACAGCGTCTTGTAGATCGTTTCGTGCGACACCTGCATCTCCTGATCTGCCGGGTACATATGCTTCAACCAGCCTGCGATCTGCTGCGGCGACCACTCCAGTTCAAGCTTGATCGAAACAGCATCTCTTAACTCGGGGTGCATTGCCAGTTTACACAGCTTCGGACGATGCGCCCGATCCCATGCCACCTGATCCGCACGGCTGGCACGGTAACGATCAAGGCCGCCGTTACGCATGATCTCTCGACTGATCGTTGAAGGAGAGCGATCCAGACCCGATGCAATTGATCGCATCGATTGCCCCACTGCAATGCCTCTCGATATCTCCTCGCGCTCATTGAGCGTCAGCGATCTGTCGGGGCGCCTCCTCGGTGCAGGGCGTATCCCGCCCGTCGGTGCAAGCTGCACGAAGATCGAGGATGATGGTCGGTCAAAGACCCGGCCTATCCCTCGGAGCGATTCACCTCGCTTCCAGCGATCCCATATCCCGGACTTCTGTTCTTCGGTATATTTGATTCTCTTTCTATAACTCATAGCCAACACTCCATCTACTCATTCTAGATAAAGTGTTGCATCCACCGCCTGAGACCACCGCCGAAAACAGCCATTCAGTTAATTTAACCCCTTTTGTTCGCTCCTGCGTTTATACAGTCAGGCAATGCCTGAACTTGATAAACAAGGAGAGAGAAATGAAAACAAACACAGTGATCGCATTCACATTTGCTGCAAGCTGGCTGATTGCATGCCAGCCGGAGCAGAAGGCGGATATTGAAGCAACCCATCCAGTCGCGCAGGAACAGATCGTGATTGAGGGGGGAAAGAATAAACCGGGCGAACCGGGCCGGCAGGTGCTTGTGGAGCCCAAGCCCTCAAGTGCTGATGCCGCCAATGCGGCAGGGCAGGTTCACGAACAGGCGCGCAGCCAGGTTCGCGACAAACTTGAGGCGACCAGGATGACTGGCAAGATGATGGCCTCGCCGCCGGTGATGTTTGTACCGCATCCGATGATGGTGTGGCCGAGCGGGCCGGTGGATCGCGAAAACTACGGCCACTTCGACAGCAACCCAGTCAAGCTGGTTGCCGAGCATCCGGTTTCGACGTTCAGTATCGATGTGGATACCGGCTCCTATGCCAATGTGCGGCGCATGCTGCGCGAAGGCCGTCTGCCGCCGCAGGATGCCGTGCGCATCGAGGAGATGATCAACTACTTCTCCTATGACTACCAGATGCCATCCGGGCGCAAGCAGCCGTTCCGTGTCACAGCGGAGATGGCTCCGGCGCCTTGGAATAAGCACAAGCAACTGCTGCACATCGGCATCAAGGGCTTCGAGATGGATCGTAGCCAGCTGCCGCCATCCAACCTCGTGTTCCTGGTCGATGTGTCCGGCTCCATGCGCAGCCAGAATAAATTGCCACTGCTCAAGCAGGCCCTGATCGAGTTGACCAACCAGATGACATACCGCGACCGCATTTCGCTTGTCGTGTATGCCGGTGCATCCGGCGTTGTACTGCAGCCCACCCCCGGCAACGATCACGGGCGCATCACCGAGGCTTTAAACAACCTGTATGCAGGCGGCTCCACCAATGGCGGCGACGGCATCCGGCTGGCCTACCGCATGGCCGAATCGGCCTTCATCAAGGGCGGCGTGAACCGCGTGATCCTGGCCACCGATGGCGATTTCAATGTCGGCACCACGAATTTCGAGGCGCTGGTGAATCTCGTCGAGAAGAAGCGCAAGTCGGGCATTTCTTTGACAGCCCTTGGCTTCGGCACCGGCAACTATAACGACCGCCTGATGGAGCAGATCGCCGATCATGGCAATGGCAACTATGCCTATATCGATACGGCCACCGAGGCCCGTAAGGTGCTGGTGGATGAGATCGGCTCGACCCTGATGACCATCGCCAAGGATGTGAAAATCCAGATCGAGTTCAATCCGGCCACGGTGAGCGAATATCGCCTGATCGGCTATGAGAACCGGATGCTTAAGCGTGAAGATTTCAACAACGATAAGGTGGATGCGGGCGAGATCGGTGCCGGGCATACGGTATCGGCACTGTATGAGGTGACGCTGGCCGGACAGAAAGGCTCCATCGACCCGCTGCGCTACGGCAACAGCAGGAGAGTGAAAGGCAAGGCAGGCGAACTGGCACTGCTTCGCCTGCGCTACAAGCAGCCGGATTCCGATACCAGCAGCCTGATCGAATACCCGCTGCACAAGCGCATGATCAAGAAGGCCGGGCACACCACGGATAACTTCCGCTTCTCGGCAGCCGTGGCCGCCTTTGGGGACATCCTGCGCGGCGGCACTTATACCGGTGCCTTCGGGTATGACGGCACCCTGCGTCTGGCAGCAGGTGCCAGGGGTAAGGATCGGGCCGGGTACAGGCAGGAATTCATGCAGCTGGTGCGCATGGCCGACCGCCTCGATTCGCATCATTCACAGGGTGAGCCCATCGGGCATGGCGATGACGGGATTGTCATCGACTGACGGATTGATAGGCCGATAATGAGCATCCGGTTCCGATCCGTGGAGCCGGATGCCTTTCGTTCGTGGCTGGGTGCAGCTACATTGTCAGCATGGTTGCCCCACATCATGACCCGCTTGATGAGCCCTCCGATGAACAGCTCATGCTGGCCTACGGCAAGGGCGATGCGCGAGCCTTCGAGCTTCTGTATGCACGGCACAATGGCACGGTGTACCGGCTTGTGCTGCGCTCTGTTGCCGACAAGTCGGTGGCCGAAGAGATATATCAGGAAGTCTGGCTCAGTGTCGTCAACGCCAGAAAGCGATACAGGCCGGATGCGAAGTTCATGACCTGGGTGAGCCGCATCGCATCGAACAGGCTCATCGGTCATTTCCGAAGAACAGGTCAGTGGGAGCCTTATCTCCAGGACGCAGGTGAAGCACTGGAGGAATGTGCGGCGGGGCCTGGGTATCACGATCCTGAGGCCATGACGCATATCAACCGGCAGGTGGCCCGGCTGCTGTTTTGTGTTGAACAATTGCCGCCGCCCCAGCGCCAGGCATTCCTGATGAAGGAGGAGATGGGGCTGACGCTGGATGAGATCGCCGCCATGTTGTCCGCAGGCCATGAGGCCATCAAAAGCAGGCTGCGTTATGCCATGAGCCGCTTGAAAGCGTGCATGGGAGATTTGCTATGAATGATGATGACAAGCTGTCCGGCCTGTATCAGCAATCGCGCACGGATGAGCCGCCGATGAAGCTCGATGCGGCCGTGCTGGGCCATGCCCGCAAGGCTGTCGCCAGGAAGCCTTTCCGCCTTTCCCGCTGGCTGGCACCGATGGCCGCTGTCGCCACCGTGATGCTGACCACCTCGCTGATTATCGTGATGAAATCCGAGCATCCGGAAGTCATGCAGGGCAATGTCGTAACGGATAAACTCATCTCTCCTGAACCGATGACAAAAGAAGCAAGCCCGGCAACAGTCGAGTCTGGGATCAGCCGCGATCAGGCGGCCCCTGCCCGCAGCCGCATGGCGCCTGCCGGGGAGGCAGCGCCGCAGCCGAAGGCGTTGCAGGAGGAGCGGTTGCTTAAGGCCATGCCAGCTGCCCCGGCTGCACGTGATGCTGCAAGCGATATGGAGAAGGAGAAGAAGGCGGAGGGGGTGACAGGCGCAGCAGTCGGCGGTGTGTCAGGGAACACGGCCGGGAAGGCCCCGGCTGCCGTCATGAAGAAGCAGAAGGTGTTATCGCCTGAAGCATGGCTGGCTGAGATTCTCAGGTTGCGCGAAGATGGCAGGGAAACCGAGGTTGCTGAAAACATGCAGCGGTTCCGTATGCAGTATCCGGATTATAAAATCCCAGACGATTTTCCGATCAAATAGGCCCGGCCCGTTATTCAACCGGCAGTGTGGTGAAGTCCGGCATGAACAGCATCGGGATGAGCCCGGCATTGGCATCCGGCATTGGGTAGCGGTGCATGTCCGGCAGGTGAACCCAGCGATGCTCACTCTCGACCTGCAGGGTTGCCAGATCGCTGCACAGGCAGGCAAACAGATGAAAATGCAGCGTGAGATCCGGATATTCGTAGGTTGATTCTCCGAGCTGGCGCCAGCTCTTGCCGGACAGCCCCGTTTCCTCTTCGAGTTCGCGAACTGCCGTCTTAAGCGGCGCTTCATGGGCCTGTGTCTTGCCGCCGGGGAAGGACCACAGGCCGCCGCAATGGACATCATCGGGACGCTTGAGCAGCAGGAGTTTCCCCTTGCTGTTGAAAGCCGCGATCAGTGCGATGGTTTGTTCGTTCATGTGACGCTCAGGTGCGGTATTCGGCGTTGATCTCGATGTACTCGTGTGTGAGATCGCCGGTCCAGACCGTGCAAGCGGCCGAGCCCATGCCGAGATCGAGCGAGATGGTGAATTCGTCCTTTTTGAACACGGCCATGCCGTCCTCATCCCGGTAGTCGGGATGCAGGTTGCCGCTTTCGAACATCAGCACATCGTCGGCGGAGAGGGTGATGCGGTTGGTGTCGATGGCGATACCTGAATTGCCGACCGCGGAGAGAATGCGGCCCCAGTTGGCATCGGAGCCGGCAAATGCGGTTTTGACCAGCGGCGAGACGGCCACGCCGCGGCCGACCGTGCGGGCATCCGCTTCGCTGGCTGCTCCGCTAACCTCGATGGTGACGAACTTCTTCACACCCTCGCCATCGCGCACAATCAACTGCGCCAGCTCGATGCACAGCTCGCTCAGTGCCTGCTCAAACAGCGATGTGTCTTGCAATGCGGGATAGCCGAGGCCGAGGCCCGAGGACAGGACATACAGGGTGTCGTTGGTGGATGTGTCGCCGTCCACGCTGATGCAGTTGAACGAACGATTCGCCACGCGCTTGAGCATGGGGGCCAGTTCGCTTGCCGCAATCGGTGCATCGGTGGCGACAAAGCCAAGCATGGTGGCCATGTTCGGATGAATCATGCCGCTGCCCTTGGCGATGCCGGTCAGGGTGTAGGTGTGGCTGCCGACCTCAATCTGTGCCGATGACCATTTAGCAAAGGTGTCGGTGGTGCGGATGGCGCGGGCGGAAGACTCCCAGTTGTCGGCGGTCAGACTCCCCGCAGCCTCGTGCATGCCGGCCTGGATGCGCTCGATCGGGAACGGGGTGCCGATGACGCCGGTTGAGGCCGAGAGTACGAAGTCGGCATCAACACCAGCCGCCGCAGCACCCGCTTCAATCAACTGCTTGCCCCACACGGTCTCCATTTCTCCGAGTCCTGCATTGGCATTGCCCGCATTGGCAACGATGGCCCGGATCTTGTCGCCATGAGCGGCAAGGGTTGTTTCGCCCCAGCGCACGCAGGCGGCCCGGAACCGGTTGGTGGTGAATACGCCCGCCGCATGGCAATCGACATCACCGACGATCAGGGTTACATCCTGGCGCTTGCCGATCAGAGACGGCGATTTCACGCCGCACGATGCCGTGCCGACCTTGAAGCCGGGGACGGGTAGGGGAGGGTTCAGAACAGGTGGGTTCACAGCCATGGCGATGCATCCTTGTTATGTAAATTTTCCAACGGTGCCAAGACTGAGGCCGATCCCGACAGCCTGCAAGCGCAGGCCTCACGGGGCTTATGAAAGACCATACAGAGTCTGTGTTGCACCGGCTATGCCTTGCAGTGAGTATGCCGGCCCATGAAATATCCCTTCCTGCTGTTTTCTGTTTCCATGCTGGTGTCCATGTGTGGCGGCCTGACATCCCCCGCCGTGGCAGATGAATCCCTGCCGCGCTGGGAAGCCGGTGTTGCTGTCGGTGTTGCATCGCTGCCGCAATACATGGGTAGTGATGAGCGCTATACGATTGCCTTACCCCTCCCGTTTGTGATTTACCGTGGCGACAGGGTGAACCTCGACCGCAACGGCCTGCGCGCCGATCTGTTCGGCAATAACGGCCTGTCGGTGGATGCGAGCCTGAGTGCCGGCCTGCCGGTGCGGAATACGAACCGGGCAAGAGCCGGCATGCCCGCACTGCATTTCAGCCTGCAGGCGGGGCCGCGCATCAACTGGCGTGTATATGAAAACGAAGCCGGTGAATGGACGCTCAGGCTGCCCTGGCGCGGGGTGATGGATGTGAAGGGTAATTATCTGGGCTGGGTTTCGGAGCCGGATGTGAAGGTGCAACTGCATCCTGCCGAGGATGTTTCGCTGCGCTTGTTTGCCGGCGCACTTTTAGCATCCAGGAAATACAATGCCTCCTATTACAGTGTGGACCCGATCTATGCGACGGGCAAACGCCCGGCCTATCAGGCCAGGGGCGGGCTGCATTCGCTGTCTGTGGGTGGAGCCGTTTTCTGGACGATCAACAATCGCCTGCGCCTGTTTTCCAGTGTGCGCTATCGTAATCTGAGTTCGGGTGTCGTAGCTGACAGTCCGCTGGTCAAAACCCCGCACTATCTTTCAGGCGTTGTCGGTCTGGCCTGGAGCTTTTACCAGTCGGATGAACGGGCAGTGGCGGATTTAACAGACGACTGACCCTGCAGCATCATCTGCAGGGTTCACGTACGCCGGGGCATGTTGTGCTTAAGGCTTAACCCGACTTCTTGACGAACTTGGTCAGGATCACGATCTGCTGGCCATCCACGCGGCCCTCAATCTGTTCCGGATTATCGTGCACGAGTCGGATATTGCGCACGGGGGAGCCGCGCTTGGCTGTCAGGCTGCTGCCTTTGACATCCAGATCCTTGGTCAGGGTAACACTATCGCCAGCTTCAAGCGTGACGCCGTTGCAATCGACATGCCGGGCTTCTTCCTCGGTACTTTTGCCTTCGCCGGTTGCCTCGGCCCAGCTGCGGACCTCATCGTCCAGATACAGCATATCGAGCAGATCCTGCGGCCAGCCTTCGCCTCTGAGGCGGGTCAACATGCGCCATGCCATGACCTGTACGGGCGGAACCTGGCTCCACATGCTGTCGTTCAGGCAGCGCCAGTGATTGGCATCAACCTTGGCCGGGTCTTCAATCTGCTCGTGGCAGGTTTTGCATATCAGGACACATTGATCTGCACTGCTACCCGATGTCGGTGGCACTTCATATACAACTAGATTTTCGGTGGCACTGCATAATTCGCATGCCGAACCGCTGCGTGCTTCGAGTTCTTGCTCTGTACTCATGTTTCTGTCCTCTTTAACGGGGGTTTAGGGATGCTCTGAAGTCATCAGGGCGTCGTTAGCGTTTGCCGTGGCACTGCTTGTATTTCTTGCCCGAACCGCAGGGGCAGGGGTCGTTGCGCCCGACCTTCGGCGTCTCGCGCTTGTAGGTGTGCTGTTCTTCCGGTTCATCCAGCGCACTGCCATGGCTGTAATTAACCTTGGCTGCTTCCGGGGCCTTGGGCTGTTCCACCTCGATCGGTTTTTCAACCTGCACCCGATGCAGGGCCAGCATGGTTTCCTCGCGCACACGGTCAAGCATGGCGACAAACAACTCGAAGGACTCACGTTTGTATTCCTGGATGGGCTGTTTCTGGGCATAGCCGCGCAGACCAACGCTCTGGCGCAGATGATCCATGGCCAGCAGATGATCCTTCCAGTGGTGATCGAGAATCTGCAGTAGCAGGTATTTTTCAAAGGATCGCATCTGCTCGGAGCCTGTCAGGGCTTCCTTGCTTCCCATATGTGCCTGCAGCGCCTCGGTCAGTTTGCTGCCCATATCCTCGGCTGTTTCAACATCATCCGATTCAAACCACACCTTCGGATCGCATACGACAGACAGACGGCTATCCAGCGCTTCAGCCAGGCCGTCCAGATCCCATTCCTCGATATGGCCCTGCAAATATTCAGCGACCATGCGCCGGGCGTAATCGGATTGCATGTCCATAATCACATCGCTGACATTGTCGGCCTGCAGCAGTTCGCGACGCTGGTTGTAGATGACATCCCGCTGCTGGTTCATGACATCGTCGTATTCCAGCAGCTGCTTGCGGATATCGAAATTGCGCCCTTCAACCTTTTTCTGCGAGTTTTCAATGGCTTTGGTGACCCACGGATGTTCAATCGCTTCACCCTTCTCGAAGCCCATGCGGGTCAGCATGGACTGCATCTTCTCGCCGCCGAAAATACGCATCAGGTCATCTTCCAGCGACAGGTAGAAACGGGTGGCACCCGGATCGCCCTGACGGCCGGAACGGCCTCGCAACTGATTGTCGATGCGGCGTGATTCATGGCGCTCGGTACCGGCAATGTGCAGGCCTCCTGCAGCCACAACCTCGATATGCTCGGCTGCGCAGGCCGCCTTGATCTCCTCGATCTTCTGCACGCGTTCCTCGGCCGATAACTTGGACGACATCTGGCTGATCAGCATGCCGGGATTGCCGCCGAGCATGATGTCCGTGCCGCGACCGGCCATGTTGGTGGCAATGGTGACGGCATTCTTGCGTCCGGCCTGGGCGACGATTTCAGCTTCCCTTTCATGTTGTTTGGCGTTGAGCACTTCGTGCTTGATGCCCAGCTTGGTCAGGTGCTCGGAAAGAAGTTCCGATTTTTCAATCGATACCGTGCCGACAAGAATCGGCGCGCCGGTTTTATGCGTGGCAACGATATCGTTGATGATGGCTTCGTATTTATCGGCAGCATCGCGATAGATGACATCGGGCATATCCTTGCGAATCATCGGCATATTGGTTGGTACAATGACGACTTCAAGATTGTAGATCTTCTGGAATTCTTCGGCCTCGGTGTCGGCTGTGCCGGTCATGCCCGCCAGCTTGTCGTACATGCGGAAATAGTTCTGGAAGGTAATCGAGGCCAGTGTCTGGTTTTCCGGTTGGACGGTAACGCCTTCCTTGGCTTCCAGCGCCTGATGCTGGCCATCGGAGTAGCGGCGGCCCGGCATCATGCGGCCGGTGAATTCGTCAATGATGATGACTTCATCATTGCGTACGATGTAGTCCACCTCGCGGGTGAACAGGGTATTGGCGCGCAGGCCCTGGGTGGCGGCATGCAGGAGATTGACGTTCTCCGGATCGTAAAGGCTGCCGCTTTTCAGCAGGTCGGCATCGCGGAACAGCTGTTCGATATGCTCCATGCCTGTTTCTGTATAGGAAACGGCCCTGTCCTTTTCATCCTTTTCGTAATCCGATTCATGCAGCTGTTTGATCAGCTTGTCCGCCTGCGAATACAGCTCGGTGGCCTGTTCGGCCGGGCCCGAGATAATCAACGGGGTCCTGGCCTCATCGATCAGGATCGAATCCACTTCGTCGACAATGGCGAAGTTATGGCCGCGCTGTACCAGCTCTTCGCGGGCAAAGGCCATGTTGTCGCGCAGATAATCAAAGCCGAATTCGTTGTTGGTGCCGTAGGTGATGTCGCAGGCATAGGCTGCGCGGCGTTCCTCATTGCTGATGCCGTGCACAATCACGCCCGTTGAAAGGCCGAGAAATCCGTAAAGCTCGCCCATCTGCTCAGCATCGCGACTAGCCAGGTAATCATTCACGGTGACCACATGCGCGCCCTTGCCGCTCAGGGCATTGAGGTAGACTGCCAGTGTGGCGGTCAGGGTTTTGCCTTCACCGGTTTTCATTTCAGCGATCTTGCCTTCATGCAGGATCAGGCCGCCGATCATCTGGGCGTCGAAATGACGCATGCCCAGCACGCGGTTTGATGCTTCCCGTACCACAGCAAAGGCTTCGGGCAGGATATCATCAAGGCTGGCACCATCTTTCAGGCGCTGGCGGAATTCTTCGGTCTTGTCGGCGAGGGCGGAATCCGAGAGCGCCTGCAGGCCGGGTTCAAACGTGTTGATCTGTTCGGCAATGGGCCAGAGTTGTTTGAGGATGCGCTCATTGCGGCTGCCAAAGAGCTTGGTGAGGATATTGAACATGGGTTGATTCTCCGCTTGCGGGGCAAAATTGGTGGCGCAACCTAGCACGCCCTTGCATCTGCACCAAGGCGGGATGCCGGAAATGTGCAGGCGCCCGTCTTTACCTGAAAAAACCTAGACTTCAGTACAGTATCACTGCCGGATCAGTTACTTGTCCAGATAGGCCTTAAGTCGCCGTACGCCTTCGCGGATATCATCCATGCCGGTTGCATATGAGAAGCGGACATGTTCATCGGAAAGGTAGCTGCCAAAATCTTCGCCCGGGGTCACGGCAACCCCTGCCTGTTCGAGCAAATCCCAGCAGAAATCGCGTGCATTGGCGGTGATTTTTTTGACATTCGCATAAATGTAAAAGGCGCCCTGCGGTTCAATCACGATGTCAAAACCGAGCGCGGGCAAGGCATCCAGCAGGTAGCGACGGCGCTCATCGTAGGCCAGGCGCATCGCTTCGACTTCCTTGCTGCAGTCCAGTGCTGCAAGGGCCGCATGCTGGGAAAGGGTGGGGGCGGCAATGAAGATGTTCTGCATCACCCGGCGGCATGCATCGATCAGTTCATCAGGCACAAGCAGCCAGCCGATACGCCAGCCGGTCATGGCCCAGCGCTTGGAAAAGCCATTCACGACAATCGCCTGCGCATCGAATTCGAGTGCGCAGCGTGCCTGCACCCCGTAGGTCAGGCCATGATAGATTTCATCGGAAATCAGATAGCCGCCCGACTCCCTGCACGTGACAGCAACATCTGCCATGGCATCCGGCTCGATCAGCGTGCCGGTCGGATTGGACGGGTTGATCAGCACGGCTGCACGGGTTCCCCGCTGCCAATGGCGGCGGATAAGTTCAGCGCTCAGGTGATAACGCGATTCGGGTCCGACAGGGATATTGATCGGCTCGCCTCCTGCAAGACGGATGAAATTTCGCTGACATGGATAGCCCGGATCGGAGAGTAGTACTGATTCCCCGGCCTCAAGCAGGGCGGCATAAATCAGGCTGAAGGCGCCGGATGTGCCGGGAGTGATCAGGATTCGCTCAGGGGCGACAGCAACACCGTATTCCTGCCGGTACCAGTCGGACAATGCCGCCTGCAATTTCGGCTCGCCTGTCGAGGGCGTATAGAAATTATCACCGGTCTCCAGATGTGCCCTGGCCGCCTCAATCACCGGCGCAGGGGTAGGGAAATCCGGTTCCCCGATTTCCATATGGATGATGTGCCTGCCTGCCGCCTCCAGCGCCTTGGCACGTTCCAGAAGCTGCATGACCCGGAAGGGTTCGATCTGATCAATTCTACGCATGGCGATAGCTTACCGGCCAAGCCGGATGAAAACTATTGGAATAGCTCCCCCCGCAGGGCTTGAGTTGTCATTCTGCTGATGCGTGTCTGTTGGAATGATTCGTTCATGGAGGATTAATCGTTAACGCCTAGTTTTCTCGCGCACCTTCGGGTGACAAATTCAAAAAGATATTGGAGTGGGTTATGAAGAAAGTGTGGATGTTGTTGTTGCTTTTGGCGCCGATGACGGCGTGGGCTGGAGATCTGATGCTCGATAATGGTTCATCTGCGGTCAGCTTTGTTTCAGTGAAAAAAGGTAGTGTCGGAGAGGTGCACCATTTCACCCGTTTGAGCGGCGAAGCTGGAGCTCATGAGGCAAGCGTTATGATTGATCTTGCTTCGGTAGAGAGCGGCATTGATATCCGTAACGAGCGCATGCGTTCCCTGCTGTTTAATGTGGCTAAATTCGCCTCGGCCACGATTCGTGCCGATATTTCTTCGATGGATGTTCAAAACCTGAAAGCCGGTGAGCAGAAGTCCGGTTCCCTGATGGTTGAGGTTGCCTTGCATGGCGTGGTTAAACAGCTTCCGGCGTCCGTTTCTGTTGTTCGCCTGAAGGATGGTGGCCTGCTGGTTAATAGCCGCGCCCCTGTGATCGTCAAGGCGGCCGATTTCGGCCTGGATAGTGGTATTGAAGCTCTGCGCCACGTGGCCAAACTCCCATCGATCGCTACGGCTGTGCCGGTGACATTCGAACTCCATTTTATTCACTGATCATCTATTAGCTCTCCCGTCATTGCTTACACAAGCAACGCAGGCTCGTTACATCGGGCTGGCGTCGCCGTACGCTGCACGCCATTTTAGGATTGGTTTGCCGACGACATCGCGGATCGGGGTGGTGCCGAAATTGCAGCTGCTGCTGGTCTGGCTGCGGTTGTCGCCGATGGCGGGCTCCATTCTGGCGCTCGGAATCTTGAAGACATGAACGATGTAGCTGCGTTCGCTCATGCTGATGCCCAGCCATAGCGCGCTGCCACGACAGCACTTCACTGCCGCATTGTCTACAAGGGCGACCACGGCGAATAAGATGCCGTGAAGGCTCTGCTCAAAGAGAGGCGCGAGATGGATAGTGTCGATTGGAGATTTTTCGTCACCGAGGGGGCGAGGAGATGGAGCTGCGGCTGGACGACGTTCTGGCGATTGAGTTGACGCAGGGTTAGTCTTCTGCACATGCTTTGGATCAAGTCCTTTCACATTATCATGATGGTGTCGTGGTTTGCCGGCCTGTTCTATCTGCCGCGTATCTTCGTCAACCATGCGCAATTCCCCGATGGTCCGGTGCACGAGCGCCTGAGCCTGATGGAGGCCAAGCTGTATCGTTTTGTCACGCCGATCATGTGGTTGACGCTGCTAACCGGCCTGTGGCTGGTCTGGCTGCAATGGGACTTCCTGCATGATGAGATGTGGTTCTGGCTCAAAATGGCCATTGTGGCCCTGCTGATGGTTTATCATCTGTATTGCGGACGTCTGGTTCGCATGTTTGCCGAGGGCGGCAATACGCGCAGCCATGTTTTCTATCGCTGGTTCAATGAAGCACCCGTGTTCGCGCTGATGGGGGCGGTCATCCTGGTGGTTGTGCGCCCGTTCTAAAGACCGGACAAGCAGGCGCATGCATCGCCAGCCCTGATTTATCCCCAAAACCTGTCTCTCTGCTATAATGCCGCCCATGTCGATGAAATTGCGCCGCTCAGACTATGATGTCACCAACACTGTGCAGACCACGGATGCTGCCAGTGTTGCGCATGAGGTGCTCAACGTTTTCCAGTTGTTGTACCCGCAGTATCCGGTGGCTCCGCTGGAGCGGGCCTTTCAGGACTGGCAGCGATTGTTCGAAGGGGAGTTTCCGGGCTTTATGGCCTGCGATACGCCTTACCATGATCTGCAGCATACACTCGATGTAACGCTTGCCATGGCACGCCTTATCCGGGGCTATGAGAAAAAACATCAGGAGATCGGTCCATTGGGCGCATTGCTGGGCCTGATTACCGCCCTTTTCCATGACGCCGGCTATGTTCGCAGCTGGCATGATGTTCGCCATCATAATGGCGCCGAGTTGACTAGGGTACATGTATCACGCAGTGCAATATTCCTCGATAAATATCTGCCGACGGTCGGGTTGCAGCATGGTGCCTCGATTTGCCGCAAGCTGGTTCATTTTACCGGCTATGAGGTTGCTATCTCGGAGATCGAGCTGGAAGACGCCAAGTTGCGCTCGCTAGGCAAGCTTATCGGTACGGCCGACCTGCTGGCCCAAATGTCGGATCGCTGTTATCTGGAAAAATGTCGCGACCGCCTGTATCCAGAGTTTGTAGCAGCTGGCATGGCATCACCCGACGGGCCTCACGGAGGTTATCCGACAGCCGAGGATTTCCTGATCAAGACACCATTCTTTTTTGCCGGCGTGAAGAACCGATTGGATAAGTCGCTTGGCGGCGTGCATGCCTATATGCCCGGATATTTTCAGGACGGGGACAACCCTTACCAGCATGCCATTGAGTTGAACCAGACGTATCTGGATGGGCTTATCAAGGCCAATGATCTGACATTGCTGCGGCGTATCCCTCCCTGGACACTGCCGAACAAGGGTTTCCCGATCGATGTAACAATCTACAGGTAGTTTCTACTCAATCAGCCTGTGGCCAGACCAGTACCGGTTTGCGGGCAGCAAGGGTTTCATCCAACCGGCGGCGGATCGGCATCAGCGGCGCCTGATGCAGCAGCTCCGTGTCACCGGCCTCGCAGGCAGCGGCAATCTCCAGCATGGCATCGCAGAATCGGTCGATGGTGGCCTTCGATTCCGTTTCTGTCGGTTCGATCAGCATGGCGCCGTGCACGATCAGTGGAAAATACACCGTCATCGGATGAAAGCCGAGATCGATCAATCGCTTGGCAATATCGAGTGTTTTAACACCATGTCTGGTCTGTAATTCATCGGTCAGCAGACATTCATGTTTGCACAGGCCGGGAAAGGGAACGTGATAGGCATCCTTCAGGCGGGTGAGCATGTAATTGGCATTAAGCACTGCATCTTCAGCAATACGGTGCAGATGCTGGCGACCGAAAGCTGCGATGTAGGCTGCAGCCCGGAGCAGCACGCCAACCTGGCCGATGGAGCCGAAAATGCTGCCGATGCTTTGAGCATCCTGATGCACGATGCGGATGTCATCGCCTTCCTTTTGCAGATAGGGAACCGGCAGAAACGGGGCCAGCTTGTTGTTGACGACTACCGGCCCTGCACCGGGGCCACCTCCACCATGCGGTGTGGAAAAGGTTTTATGCACATTGATATGCAGGCAATCAATACCCATATCCCCCGGTCGGGCAACGCCGGCAAGTGCGTTCAGGTTGGCGCCATCGCCATATACGAGACCTCCAGCCTCATGTACCAGACTACATATTTCGGCGATGTCGGATTCAAACATGCCTGTGGTATTCGGGTTGGTCAGCATCAATGCTGCGACTTCATCATTCAGATGCGCTTTCAGCACATCAAGATCGATGCGTCCATCTTCCCCCGATTTTATTTCGACGGTATGCATGCCGGCAAGGGCTGCCGAAGCGGGATTGGTGCCGTGGGCCGAATCCGGCACAAGCACGGTGCGGCGCTTCGCATCACCGCGTGCATCGTGCCAGGCGCGGATCAGCATAATGCCGACAAGTTCCCCGTGCGCTCCGGCGGCCGGTTGCAGGGTAACATGCGGAAGCCCCGAGACTTCTCCCAGCCATTGCTGCAGTTCATACAGCAAATGAAGAACGCCCTGCACGCTGTCTTCCGGCTGATCCGGGTGCAGGTGGGCGAGTCCCGGCAGGCGAACTACCTGTTCATTCACGCGCGGATTGTATTTCATGGTGCAGGAACCGAGTGGATAAAAACCGGTTTCAATGCTGTGATTCCATTGGCTCAGGCGTACAAAGTGGCGCACGGCCTCGCCCTCGGAAAGACCGGGAATATTTGCCGTTTTCCTGCGCAGGAACGGATCAAGGCTGGATGGTGCAGCATCGTCTACGCCGGGGAGGTTGATGGAGGTGGCATTTTCGTGCGCATGTTCAAAGAGCAAAGCCTCCTCGTGCTGCATGCCGCTGACGCCCGAATAATCTTTGCTGTTGGTCGTTGAGATGGCCTCAGGACACATGGCAGGCCTCCTTCAATGCATCCAGATAATCCGAAATATCCTCTTCCTCGGGCATTTCGGTGGTGGCCACGAGCAGGTGTTTCGGATCCCTGTCTGGCTCAAAATTTTCCAGCGGAATGCCTGCAAAAATGTCGCGTTCCCTGGCCAGCTGCATAAAACGGTTCCGATTTTTTTCATCGGCAAAGGAAAGCACGGTTTCGTGGCAGCGCGGACCCATGGCAGCCTGCACTTCATGTGGAAGCCCGCTAACCAGACGGGCAAGAGCTGCGATTGAATGACGCGCTACCGTAGCCAGCCCGGCATCGCCCATCAGGGAGAGATAGGTGGCATTGGCCGTGCACATCAGCCCCTGATTTGAGCAGATATTCGACGTGGCCTTTTCACGGCGGATATGCTGTTCGCGGGTAGACAGGGTCAGCACGAAGCCGCGTTTGCCATCCCGGTCTTCCGTCAGTCCGCAGATGCGTCCGGGCATCTGACGTACGTGCTTCTGACGGCAGGCAAGCAGGCCGATGTGGGGGCCACCGAAGCCCATCGGAATGCCAAGGGACTGGCCCGAGCCGATGGCGATATCAGCGCCGAATTCGCCCGGCGGGGAGATCAGGCCGAAGCAGGTGGGATCCGAAAAGGCTATGACCATGAGTGCGCCTGTGGCATCGCAGGCGGCGCGCAAGGGTGCGAGGTCGTAAACACTGCCGTAAAAGTCAGGATACTGGACGATAACGCAGGCGGTATCCTTGTCGATAGCGTTAATCACAGCATCCAGATCTGTGGCAAAACCGGAGCAGGGCACCTCGGCCATGTCTCCGTCCAGCCGGGTCAGGTAATTGCGTGTTACATCGCGATAACGGCTGTTCACCGAAGTGGTTGTCACCACGCGGCTGCGGCGGGTG